>BBPD01000083.1_pt2 | contig 25301 bp, 17 predicted proteins | sample 1344911 | NCBI WGS metagenome assembly BBPD01 (sample SAMD00019088, study PRJDB2971) | groundwater metagenome | biome: freshwater biome; feature: mineral spring; material: ground water | place: USA: CA, Sonoma | collected 2011-09 | depth surface m
GAGGGGTGTTTTCGGCGCGCTTCACTTCTTTCCAGAGCGCCTCTTGCTCGATCAGCGTGAGCGCTGCGAAGTCGCGACCCTGCGCGTGCGCCAGCACTTCCATCTGGCGGAATCGGCGCTCGTACTTGGCATTCGCACGGCGCAGCGCCGCGCCGGGATCGACCTTGGCCTTGCGCGAGAGGTTTATCGCAACGAATAGCAGGTCGCCGATCTCGTCCTCCAGCGCATCCTGGCGCTCGGTTGACGCCGGCATGGCCAGCGCCTCACAGACCTCGGCGATTTCCTCTTGCAGCTTGTCGATCACCGGTGCCGGGCCAGGCCAATCGTAGCCGACACTCGCGCCGCGCTTTTGCAGTTTGAGCGCGCGCTGCCACTCAGGTAGCGCCATCGGCACATCGTCAAGCGCCGATGGCTGCGAGTGGCCATCGCGGCGCTTCGTCGCACGCTCGGCGGCTTTCATCTTTTCCCACGCCATGGATTGCGCATCGGCGTCCTCGATACTCGCATCGCCGAACACATGCGGATGTCGGCGAATCAATTTGTCATTGATGGCAGTGACCACGTCCTTGAACGCGAACGCACCCTGCTCGCTGGCCATTTGCGCGTGGAAGACCACCTGCAGCAGCAAGTCACCGAGCTCGTCCTTCAAGTCGGCGAGGTCGCCGCGCTCGATGGCCTCGGCCACTTCGTAGGCTTCCTCGATGGTGTAGGTCGCGATACTGGCGAAATCCTGCTTCACGTCCCACGGACAGCCATGTTGCGGATCGCGCAGACGCGCCATGACAGCGAGCAAGGTATCGAGTTGGGAGAGCGCGGCTTCGAACCGGTCGAGGTCTGGAATCGCCAAAGCCTCGCGCTGCGTCGGTGTCAGCGTGGAATCAGTCAAGCCAAGTTCTCCAAGGCAGTTGCGCGTCGGCAATGGCAATGAAATCAGGGTTGAGCAAGGTGTCGCGCTGGTTGTAGCGCAGCGGTCGGCCGTCAAGGCCAAGAACCGCACCGCCGACGGCTTCGACGAGGCACTGCCCAGCGGCGGTATCCCACTCCGAGGTTGGGCCGAAGCGCGGATAAAGATCAATCCGGCCTTCAGCCAACAGGCCGAACTTCAACGCAGAGCCCATCGGCACGCGTTCGGACTCAGGCAAGCGTTCCAGCAAGGCCGCAGTGCGCGCATCGAGGTGCGACCGACTAGCGGCAACGCGCAGGCCGCTGCCGGGTGCGCCGACCGTTCCCGCGCCCAAACTCAGGCCCTTGCGCGCTGCCAGCGCCATCTCAGCAGTACCCGCGTCGCGTCGCCAAGTGCCAACACCCGACAGCGCCGACCAACTCACGCCGGTCACCGGAGCATGCACCACGCCCAACACCGCGACGCCGTGCTCGATCAAGGCAATGCAGACACAAAATTCGCCATTCTTTTTGACGAACTCGCGGGTGCCGTCGAGCGGATCGACCAACCATAGCCGCGGCCAGCCGCGGCGCTCCGCCGGGTCGATCGCCGCCGATTCTTCCGAGAGCACCGGGATGTCCGGCGTCAGGGCCTCCAGCCCAGCCACCAACAGACGATGCGCGGCGAGGTCGGCTTCCGTCAGCGGGGAGTGATCGTCCTTGGCTTCGATGCTGAATTCGCTGGCATAGACGGCCATGATCGCGCGGCCGGCGGCTTCCGCCAGTGCGATGACCGGCGCACGCAGGGCGGCGTAGTGTGGTGCCGCGTGCAAGGCATCGGCACTCACGAGGTCGGCCGCCCGCGCGCCAGCCATTCACGCACCAGGAAAAGTGCCGCGATCGAACGTCCTTCCGAAAAATCCTCACGCAGCATCAGTTCGTGCAGACGGTCGAAGCGCCACGGCACCACTTCGAGCGGCTCGGGTTCATCGCCCTCGAGAGCATCGAGAAACAGGCCCTCGGCGACGACGAGTTGGATCTCGTGGCTCATGTACGTCGGTGCCAGGGTGAGTGCGCGCAGGCGCATGAGCTGGGTCGCGCCGAAACCGATCTCCTCGCGCATTTCGCGGCCGGCAGCTTCGTCCCAAGTCTCGCCAGCATCGATCTTGCCCTTCGGCAGACCAAGCTCGTAGCGGTGCGTGCCGGTTCCGTACTCACGCACCAGCAGCACCGTTTCGGGGTCTGGCAGCGCCGCAATCATCACCGCGCCATAACCCTTGCTCTTCAAACGGTCGAAACGGCGCCGCTCGCCGTTGCTGAACTCGAGGTCGATGCGTTCCAAGCGGTAGGCACCGAAATCGAGCTCCTCCCGACCATGGATGGTGGGTAATGGGCGTTTCACGGCACTTCCCGACATAGGGCACCGACCCGGCCGCACGGATGGACAGCAGGCACGCGGCTCACCATGATTCGCAGGATGACGAAAAACACTTTCATCGCGCCGATGCTAGCAGAGGCCGAAGTCTCGGCCTTCCTCGCCCGAGATCTCGCCGTGGTCTGGCACCCGTGTACGCAAATGCGCGAACACCGTGGCGAGCTGCCCTTGCTGGCCATCCGCCGCGGGCGCGGTGCCTGGCTGGAGGGCCTTGACGGTAGGCGCTGGCTCGACGCGATCTCCAGTTGGTGGACGAATCTTTTTGGCCATGCGCATCCGCATATTGCGCAGGCGATTGGCGCGCAGGCGGCCGAGCTCGAACATGTCATCTACGCCGGATTCGCCCATGAGCCCGGCCTGCGCCTAGCCGAGCGCCTCGTCGCTCTTGCGCCACGCAGCGCAACCCATGCACCGCTATCGCGCGTGTTCTACGGCGAAAACGGCAGTGCTGCCATCGAAATCGCGCTAAAGATGAGCTTCCACTGCCATCAGAACCGCGGCGACACGCAACGTACACGCTTCGTCGCATTGGAGAACGGCTATCACGGCGAGACCCTCGGCGCGCTGGCGATGAGCGATATCCCGCTGTTCCGGCGCATCTACGCACCGCTGCTGCTGCAGCCGATTTTCGCGCCTTCGCCGGATGCCTACCACGCCGAGCCGGGTGAATCGGCAAAGGACTGCGCGCACCGCGCAGCCGCAGCGCTCGCCGCGATTTTCGAGCGCGAGGGCACGACGATCAGCGCCCTGATACTCGAACCGCTGGTGCAGTGCTCCGGCGGCATGCGCATGCATCATCCGGTTTACTTGTCTGAAGTACGCCGGCTCTGTGATGTGCATGGTGTGCACCTCATCGCCGATGAGATCGCCGTGGGCTTCGGTCGCACCGGCACGTTTTTCGCCTGCGAACAAGCCGGCATCACGCCGGATTTCCTCTGTCTGTCGAAAGGCCTTTCGGGCGGCGCACTGCCGCTCTCGGCGGTGCTGACCAATGACATCGTCTACGAAGCCTTCTGGAGCGCAGACCGCACCCGCGCTTTTCTGCATTCGCACAGCTTCGCCGGCAATCCCGTGGCCTGCGCCGCTGCCAACGCCACACTCGACCTATTCGAATCGACAAACGCCATTGAGCGCAACCGAGACACGGCAGCAAAGCTCGCCGCACGCGCTGCGCGTTTCATCGATCACCCGAACCTAAGTGACCTGCGACAGACCGGGATGATTCTCGCCTTCGAACTCGTGGCCGAGCGCGGGACGCGACGCAACTTCGACGATCACCCGCGCCGCCGCAGCCTTGCCGCCTATCGCGCCGCCCTCGATGCCGGGGCGGTACTGCGCCCCTTGGGCAATGTGCTGTACTGGATGCCGCCCTATTGCATCGGCGAGGAAGAAATCGCGCTGCTCGACCGGGCGACCGCCGCCGCCATCGATGCCTACGTTCGATGCGTGTGATCCGTTGCCATGTCGAAACCGAGCTGGTGCCGGGTCGCTCACTGCGCCTTCCGGAGGAGAAGAGCCAGCACTTGTTGCGCGTGCTGCGCATGCGCATCGACGACCCGGTGACGCTGTTCAACGGCGACGGCCACGATTACAGCGCGCGCATCATTGGCGTCGAAAAGAAAGCGGTCGAACTCGCTGTAGAAAGCGCGAAAGCCCGCGACAACGAATCACCGCTGGCGATCACCTTGCTGCAAGGTGTGGCACGCGGCGACAAGATGGACCTCATCTTGCAGAAGGCCACCGAGCTCGGCGTGCGCAAGATCCAGCCGGTCACGACCGAACGAACCGAGGTGAGGCTCGATAACGAGCGCGCCGAACGCCGTGTCGCACATTGGCGCGGCGTCGTAGCAGCAGCTTGCGAACAGTGCGGGCGTACGCGCACCCCCGAGGTCCGCGAGCCGGTAGCACTTCAGGACGCTCTCACCGCTTTGCCAACCAACGCGCGTCGGCTCATTCTCGATCCGCATCGTGGCCTCGCCTTGCGAGCACTGGCTATCGACACCACGCATCCGGTCGTATTGGCGATCGGGCCGGAAGGCGGCCTGGGCGAGCGCGACCATCGCCTGCTTCGGGATGCCGGTTTTGAAGGCGTACAGCTCGGGCCACGCGTCCTTCGCACCGAGACCGCTGGGCCCGCTGTCTTGGCGGCCCTGCAAGCACTCTACGGCGACTGGGCTTGAAACCTGACTCTTTCAGGCCGCGTGCTCGAGCGCCTCGTCGATCAGTAACTCGATGGTCATCAGATCGGGAATCACCGCGATATCCGCGTCCATCTGTACGCGCGCCTGCACACCCAGAGGTTGTTCGCGATCATCCTCGATGTTCGTGAGTCGGTCGCGCGCCACGCTCACGAGCCGCGGGAAACCCATCGAAACCAACGCGAAATACGGTAAGCGTGGATTGCCGCCCAGCGCCTTCAGCACCACCACCTTGGCACCGAGTTGTGCGGCTTCCGTCGGCCAGCCTACCATCTGCGGAAAACTCAGTACGGGTAACCGCCAACCGCGCCAGCGTGCGACACCGAGAAGCCAAGGCGGCGCGCCCGCGATGGAATCAGGTTCCGAGTAGGAAATCACCTCGGCGACGTTGGCGTTGGGTAACAGCAGACGGCTGCCGCCCACGTTGATAAGCACGCCTCGGATGTCGGTTTGCGAAGTGCTCATGGCGTGTCCAAGGAGACGTGAAGGTTCATCAGGCTGGAAAATAAGCGTCGAGACGTAGTGCGAGGTGGCTCGCCGGCAAGCTGGGCGCGCCGGCCGCTTGCAGCGCTTCGGCAACCTCCGCGTCGAAACAGCTCGAAGGCTCCTGCACGAGCACCCGGAAGCCTGCACTCAATGCTTGTTTAAGTGGCTCGATCACTGCCACATCGGCACCGCTCAGAACCACCACCGCGCCTTCCCGCACGGTGACCGCAGCAATCAGTGCCGCGATGCCACCCTCGCGCGGGAACGAAAGCGCGCCAGCATTGTCGAGACCCTCCAACAAAACGCGCACTGCGCCTGCCGGCGGTGTTTCGTGGGATTCAGCGAGCGCCACCGGCAAACGGCTGATCTTTGCCAGCTGTTCCACGAAACGATCATGGCGTCCACCATCAAGCTGCTGCTGGAGCAACACGGCGAGCGGGAACGCAGTTGGCAGCGCGCGCAGTAATTGGCGCACCGCATCAGGACCACCCATGCCCGACAACACCAGCACGACGCCGCGAGCTTCGGCGACGTTCCCATCGCCGTCGGTGATGGGAGTCAAGCTCAAGTAGTCGGTATCGAGCGCAGGCGTAGGCACCGGTGGTGTACGGATCGCAGGCGCGCTAGGAGTGACGGGCAATGGCGCACCGTCCAGCGGCGCCAAGCTCAGGCCATCCAGCGTCGGAAAATTGAAGTGGGGCTTGGTCGGTGTTGCGCTTTCGTTCTCGCTTTCGTCGACCTCGACGTGAGACACCGGCTTGAAGCCACCGGCATCAAGGCGCTGATCGAAGGCAGCAGCAAGCCGCGCGAGGTCGGCATCCATCACCAGATTCTCGTAGACATCCGCCTGCGACTCGTCAAATTCGGTGTTGACGGTCTTTATCACCGCGTCGCTGGGACGATAGGCACTCGGCACATCGGCAGCCGAAGCATGGCCTTCCGTGACGAAGTCGTCGATGCGAGCGTCGTTCGCGAGCGCTGCGGGCGTGACGAGCACACTAGGCACGAGGTGATCGGCGGCTTCTTGGTGCGCCGCAGGTTCGGTGCCCGGTGGTAGCACATCGCAGCCCAGCAGCTTGGCGGCCAGATGGCGTGCCCAGCGCGCTTGGTCCCAACCGCTGAGCTTAGCCGTGGTTTCGGCCTCGTCGAATATCACCACGAGGCCGGGTGCCAGCAATTCGTCCTCGATGCGGTCGAGCGCCGCCTCGACGGCGGGCTCGACGCTAATCAGCACGGTGGTGACGCCAACCGCACTCAAAGTGCCGGCGCGGAGATCGTTTGGATCGAGCTCGACGACGATCTCGGTGCCAAGCTCGGCAATCGCTCGCCTTAGTTGCTCGCGGGCATCACCAGCACGCGCCAGCAGCGCAACCCGCAGGAGTGACCCGTCAACCACGAGCGGCTACCTCGGCGAGTAGTTCGAATACGTGGCGGATCAACTCGGGCTCCTGGTAGGGCTTGCCAAGATAACGATCAACGCCGATCTCGAAGGCGCGCTGACGGTGTTTATCGCCAGTGCGTGAGGTAATCATGATGATCGGCACGTCGCGCAGGCGCGGATCGCCGCGCATCGTCTGCGCCAGTTCGTAGCCGTCCATGCGCGGCATTTCGATGTCGAGCAGCATGAGATCGGGAACGCGCTCGGCCATCTTCTCGATGGCATCGATGCCATCCTTTGCCGTGCTGACTTCGAAGCTGTGCCGCTCCAATACGCGGCCAGTGACCTTGCGCATGGTGATCGAGTCGTCGACTACCATCACGAAAGGCACCTTGCGCTCGGCCAGTGGTGCCGCCAGCGGCCTTTCCGGACGATCTTCGATCCGCGCTTCCGCCGCGTTGGCGTTGAAGCGCCGCGCGAGTGGTGTGACATCGAGTATCACCACCACTGAGCCGTCGCCCATGATGGTGGCGCCGAAGATGCCGGTGACGGAGCTGACCTGCGGGCCAACCGGCTTTACGACGATCTCGCGGCTACCCAACACCTGATCGACACAAATCGCCACGCGCAGGTCACCGGAGCGGGCGAGCAACAAAGGCATCTGCAAACTTTCGTCGGCATTCGCCGGTGCCTGACCCACGAGGCGTCCGAGGTCGTAGATACCGTAGTCTTCGCCGGCATAACGGAACACCGGGCTACCCGTGGCTTCCTGCTCCGCAAGTTCGGCGCGACCGATGCGGGCGACGCCTTTGACAGACGCAATGGGCACAGCAAACGATGTTTCCCCGATCTTGACGAACACCGCCTGCGTCACCGCGAGGGTGAACGGCAGGCGCACGGTGAATTCACTGCCCTTGCCAGACGTCGAGCGGATTTGCAGCGTTCCGCCGAGTTGGCGAATCTCGCTGTGGACGACATCCATGCCCACGCCGCGGCCAGCCAACTTGCTGATCGAATCGGCGGTGGTGAAACCGGATGCAAGGATGAAGCCGAACACTTGCTCGTCGCTGAGCACGGCGTCGGCGGCAGCGAGGCCACGCTCAACCGCCTTGGCGAAAATACGCTCGCGGTCGAGGCCGCGGCCGTCGTCGATGATGCGCAGCACCACTTCGGAGCCCTCGCGGGCCACTGCGATGCGAACCATTCCCTCTGGATCTTTTCCAGCCCGAATGCGCTCGTCCGGCGTTTCGAGTCCATGCGCGATGGCGTTGCGCAACATGTGCTCGATGGGTGCGATCATGCGGTCAAGCATCGAGCGGTCCATTTCGCCGCCGGCACCATCCACCTTCAGTTGGGCCTGCTTGTCGGTGTCGGTACAGGCTTGGCGCAGTACCCGGCGCAGACGGGGCACCAGCGACTCGAAAGGCAGCATGCGCGTGCGCATGAGGCCTTGCTGCAAGTCCGAGCTAACACGCGACTGCTGCTGCAACAACGCTTCGTAGCCACGGGTCAAGTCATCGAGCGAGTCGTAGAGATTGCCTAAGTCGCTCGTTGATTCGGCCAGCGAGCGAGTGAGCTGCTGTTGGTTCGAGAAGCGGTCGAGTTCCAGCGGATCGAAGGTCTTGGTGTCCTCTTCCTCGCGCTGGTAGCGTGAGGCGATCTGCGCTTCCGTCTCGATCTCGAGGCGGCGTAGCTGATCGCGAATACGCGAAGTCGTCTGCTCGAGTTCGTTGAGGTTGCCGCGAAAAGCACCCAACTGCTGCTCCAGACGGGCGCGATAGATGGCCACCTCGCCAGCGTAGTTCACCAATTTGTCCAGCAAATCGGCGCGGATGCGCACCTGCTCCTGAGCGGTGCGTAGTGCGCCGCCATCGTCGTCGAGAGCCTCTTCGATCGGACGCGACAATTCGCCGAGCCTGGGCTTGTGCGGTGCCTTGATCGCTACGGACTCGGAGATCTCGTCAGGCAGCGCGTCGTTGGCCATCGCAGCGCGTGGTAACGGCATGCCCAACGCCAACGCGCTGACTTGCGCAATGAGCCCGGTCGGCTGCGCGATGGCGCGACGCTCGTTCACGCGAGCGGTCATTGCGTACATGCGGTCGAAGCAGCGTTCAAGAACGATGATGGCGCTGGCATCGAGCGCATGCTTGCCATCGGCGACCGCTTCCAACAGGGATTCCATCGCATGGCCAAGCTCACCGATGGCCCAGATACCGGCCATGCGGGCACCGCCCTTCAGCGTGTGCAGGTCGCGCTGTAGGCCAGAGATGAGCTCGCGGTCCTCGTGCTCGCCACGCAGGCGAGCCATCAGACCCTCGCTGTGGTCGAGCAAGTCGTTGGCCTCTTCCAGAAAGATATCCAACAGATCGACGTCAATGTCGGTGATATCGAGCGCTTCGTCCGGATCGACCGCATCGTTGGCATCCGGTACCGAGGCGGCGTCGAAAACAAGACCTGTCACAACCCGTTTGTCCAAAGCCGTGGTCGGGGCGTCGGCAAGCAGGCGAGCGACCTCGCGGCGCGCAACTTCCTCAGTAATGCGCTGACGCTCAACACGCTCGGCCGCTTCGCGGGCTTGCTCGGCTTCGCGGGCTTGCTCGGCTTCGCGGGCGATTTCGGCCTGCGCCTCACGATTGACTCGCGCGCGTTCAATGGCGTCGCGAGCTTCGGATTCCACTTGCTCGCGTTTCCGCTGCTCCGCGATGGCATCGGCCATCGCGATTTCGGCGGCAATGCGAGCGTCACGCTCGGCAAGGGCTTGCAGCGCCGCAATCTGTTCGGCGTAGGCTGCTTCATCGCTGCGATCATCGAGCGCTAAAGGCGCTGCAACCTCCAACACGGGCTCACTCTCAACGATGTCAAATTGCGCCAGTTGCAGCGCATCCAAGAAGGAATCGAGAGTGAGCCGCTCTGGAATGGGCGTATCGGCGGTTTCGAGAAGCTCGCTGACCGGCTCGCTGATGAATTCAATGGCGGGTTCTGGGAAAGAAATACCGAACTCCTCGAAGCGCGGCACTTCGGCCGTGTCGGCGACACCGAGGTCGACCGCGAGGATCTCTACCTCCTCCATCGGCAGCATCGGCGAACCAGGCTCCGACAAACTATCTCGCACGATCTGCAGGGCGTGGGACAGCGCCGGAAACTGCGGCAAGCGCGGGTCGGACTCGGCAAGAGCGTCGAGCGTCTGGCGCACGGCATACATCGCTTGGCGCACCAACAGTACTTCAGCAGCACTCGGCACTTTCTGTGCGAAGAGCGCGCGTTTGAGGAAGCTCTCAAGGGGCGACGTGACGCTGGTAATGGCACCCACCTCCGTCATTGCGAAGGCACCATTCATCGTATGAACGGCACGCAGCAGTCGGTCTTCGACTACATGGCCACCTTCGATTTCGGCCTGCTGCAGCCAGGCTTCGAGGCACTCGAGATGCCCCTCGATTTCGGGACGCAGGATTTCCAAAAGAACCGGATCGAGCGCGAAAGAAACAAGCTCTGGCACGGCTTGGAACTCCGGCAGCAGTGGCCAGGCGCTGTCGTCGCGCGGTTGCTGAAAGAGCGCCCAAGAAGGATCGATCGCAGGCTCGGGTAGGGCCTCCGATGGCGTCGCGATGCCCTCGATTGCTTCGACCGTCTCGGTCTCGACGGCAAAGGTGTCCGCTGCAGCGGTAGCCGGTTCGGCGGCAACTACCGCCGCTGGTGCCACATAAGCCACTTCTTCGCCAGCCGCGACGCGGTCGGCGATCGCGGTGATGCCGTCAAGATCGGCATGACGTATCTCGCCCGCCAACGCGGCGCGCAACACGGGCAACACCCGCGCAGCCTCATTGACGATGTCGTAGACAGCCTGTGTCGGCGGCCTTGTGGCATCCAGAACACGGTTGAGCATGTTCTCGATCTTCCAACTGAACTCACCGAGCGCTTTGGCGCCAACGAGCCGGCCACTACCTTTGAGTGTATGGAATACCCGTCGAATAGGGCGCAGCGCATCGACGTTATCAAGCTTCATCGCCCACGCTTGCATCAGCTTGTCGAGATTTTCAATTTCTTCGGCGAACTCTTCGAGGAACACCTCTTGGATCTCGGCGTCGATGTGCTCGTTGGCCGTTGTCTCGTAGGACGGGAGCGCCACACCGACCACCGGTACGGTCGGCTCCACGACCGGCATCGGCTCAGGCATCGGCTCAGGCATCGGCTCAGGCTTCGGCTCAGGCTTCGGCTCTGGCAGCAAAACCACAGGTGAAACCAACGCAATCGGAGCAACCGGAGCAACCGGAGCAACCGGAGCAACCTGCGCAGTATCGAGTCGCAATGGCGGGATGCTGGGCGCGGCTTCGGTCGGTCGGCTCACAGTGGCGCGCGGCGGCGGCAGTGGCCAGAATCCGATCGCACTCAGGCTGTCGCGGGCGATGTCGAGGATCTGATTCGGATTCGGCCGACGGTCGCGCACAGCCTCCAGAAAGTATTCGATCGACGCAAGCCCATCGGCAAGACGATCAAGCTGATAGCCACTCGGCACCCGGCGACGGCCGATGAGTTCCTCGTCGGTGTAACGCGCAACGGCTGTAAGCAGATCGACGGCTTCGGGCAATTCGATCAAGCGCAGCGCGCCACCGACTTCACTGAGTAACGGCGTCACATCACGGAGCTGCACGTGATCCCAGTGCGTTTCGACGAAGGCGACGAAACAAGCACGGGCGTTACCGAAATTACTCAATGCCTCGCGAATAACGACATCGAGCACCGCCCGGGCTTCGGTGGCTGGCAGCAGGAGTTCCGCGCTAGCGGCGCTTGTGTCGGCTTCACCTAGCCGCGCGACCTGATCGTCAAGCATCGCTTCGACGTAGAGCAATGCACCCGCAAGATCGAGTAGAGCAGACTCGTCGAGCACACGATGCCCGGCAACGATCGCTTGCATGGTGGCGACTTGATCGCGCACGACGCGCTGCGGCACACCGAGCCCGAGTACACCAAGGGTCTCCTTGACCCGGTCGAGGGTTTCGATCTGCGAATCCAGCTCGGCCATGACGCCTTGCGGAGCCCGCATGTGCATGTCGAGCGCATCCTTGACGCGCAGCAAGTCTTCCTTGATGGCGAAGGTGACCGTGGAAAGCAAGGCCCGATTGTGCCCAGCCATCGCGCTGCGGGCGTGCTCGACCTCACGCTCGCTCGGGATGTAGGTCTCGAGCGCGAAAGTGGAATAAACCTCGCCCAGTCGACCCGATTTCTCGGGAGCATGCGCGATGAAATACAGCAACTGGCGGGTGATCTCGAACGGTGGCTGATTGCGGAACGCGGCATCGCCATCGTTGGCAAGGCGCTTGATTTCGCGCTCCACTTTGGCCAGCACCTGCTGGTGCGTGCGCTCGGCCGGAAACACACCACGCGCGGCAGCGTCGAGCAAAGCCGAGGCTACCCAAAACAGGCGGCGAGCAGATTCGGCACTGGTGAATTCAATCAACTGTAGACAGACATCGGCGAGGTCGCGAGCCGCGCCCGCATCGGCGTCTTTCAGCCAGCGCAGCAGCGAGCCTTGGAACAATTGGCTGGCGATCTCGGCACGACGCTTTACTTCGTCGACTGCCACCGGCTTGTTCGGGCCGTGAGCCGCGGCAGGCAGTTCTACGCCAAGGTTCGGCGTGAACAGCATGACCTCGGAGACGCCTTTTTCGCCACGCGCAGCGCGCAGCTCGTTGAGCAAGGGCAGCAGCACCAGCGGGATGTCGCGAAAACCACCCTGCAGGCGCTCAAGGTAATCGGGCAACTGCATGATGCCGCGCATCAGCGCGCTGAATGCGCTGTCGCGGTCTTCGATGCCGCCGTCCACCAGCGCCTTGGCCAGCGTGTGCATCTCTTCGGCCACCATCGCCGCGCCGTAGATCTCGACCATGCGCAGCGCGCCATACACCTGGCTCAGGCCGCTGGCGCACCGTTCGAGCTGAGCCGGGTTTTGGCCGTTCTCAACGTAGTCCTCGAGGCTCTGGCGGGCCAGCTTGAGGGTTTCGTCGATCTCCGGCTTGACCCAGGTCAGCGTGGTGTAGTCGTTCTGGTCTTGCAGACGCATCGTGCGCTCTCAGGGTTCGGGTTCTCGCCCCGGCGGTGGCCGCCGGAGAGCGGATCAGTCCGGCAGCTTGAAGTCGGCGACCGAGCGACGCAGGTCGGCAGCGAGCTGGGCCAAGTTGCCGATTGACTCGGCGGTATGGCTCGCACCCTGCGAGGTCTGCGTGGTGATCTCCTGAATCACGGTCATGGTTGCAGTGATGTTCGTCGCCGCGGCCGACTGCTGGCGGGAGGCTTCCGAGATGCTCTGGATGAGGTCGGCGAGGTCGTTCGACACCTTCTCGATCTCGCCCAGCGCGACGCCGGCGTCCTCGGCGAGTCGGGCACCGGCCACCACTTCTGCGGTCGTCTGTTCCATCGAGCTGACCGCTTCGTTGGTATCGCTCTGAATGGTGGCGACCAGGGTCTCGATTCGCTTCGTCGCGTTCGATGTGCGCTCGGCAAGTCGCTGCACTTCGTCGGCGACGACTGCGAAGCCGCGGCCCGCTTCACCGGCCGACGCCGCCTGAATCGCGGCGTTCAGCGCGAGGATGTTCGTCTGTTCCGAGATGTCGTTGATGAGCTCGATGATCGAGCCGATTTCCTGGGAGCTTTCGCCGAGACGCTTGATGCGCTTCGAGGTTTCCTGGATCTGGTCACGGATGTTGTCCATGCCCTGGATCGTCTGGCGCACCACTTCGGCACCTTTGGCGGCCATTTGCACCGAGCGTTGCGCCACGTCGGCTGATTCGGCGGAGTTTTTCGACACCTCGTCGATACTGGCCGCGATCTCGTTGATCTTCGCCGAGGCCGAGGTGATCTGCTGCGCTTGGTGCTCGGCAGCGTCGGCGAGATGCATCGCGGTCGCCTGCGTTTCCTGGGCGGCGGCGGCCACCTGCACGGCGGTCTCGTTGATGGTGCCGACGAGGGTGCGCAACTGGTCGATGGCGAAGTTGATCGAGTCAGCGATGGCACCGGTGATGTCTTCCGTCACCGTGGCTTTCGCGGTCAGGTCGCCATCGGCGAGCGAGCCCATTTCGTCCAGCAGGCGCAGGATGGCCTCCTGATTACGCCGATTCAGCTCGGTAGCCTGCCGCTCGCGGCGTCGACCATCCGAGAAGATGGTGAAGGTCAATCCCAATAGACCGAGGAAAACGCCAAAACCGGCACCGGTCGCCCACCAATTGTTCGGGAACACCCGCGCTAGATCGGCATTCGCGAAGGCACTCGCAAGCGCCGCGCTGTGTTCGCCAAGCACCTCGGCATCGACCGACAAAACGTCTCCAGCCGCCTGCGTGGCGAACAGGTTCGGAACCACTGTGAGAATGCTTTCAATTTCTTTCTGTGCATCGGCGTACTGCGTCTCTACAGCAGCTAGCGCAGTGCGCGCCGCAGGCGTTGTGAGCGCCACGACCCCGCGTTCAACATTGCCCTGATTCAAGCCGTTAAGCACCTGCGCGAACACCGCCGCATCGCGCGAGAGGGCGTCGGACTGATCCGAGCCAGCACGAATCTCTGCAATGCGCTGCGCCATTCGGTTGGCCAACACGATCTGCCGGTTAGCGATATTGATTTGTGAAATCGATGCACCGGCGTCGGACATGGCGCGGACGACTTCGTCGAGCCGCGCAGTAAGGCGCGGGACGCGAGCGGAGAAGGCATCGGCAGTTTGAGCCAAGGCCAAAATCTCTGTCTGTGTCTCGATGATCTTGTCGGCGTCCGTCGCCATGCGCTCCCAGGTCTCGGTGACCTGCGCCAGCGCGGCTCCCGCCTGCGGCAATTGCAGACTGCCGCGATAACCCGGCACACCCATGCCACCGTCGTTCAATGCCGTCACAGCCGTCGCGATCGCGTCGCGCGTTCCCTTCAATTCGGCGAAGGCTTCCTCGCGACCGTCGATCGCCTCGGCGGCGAAGCGACTGAGCTTTTGCGCATCCACCTGCAATCCGAAGGACAGTGCCGAACCGGCGCTGATGTGCCCGGCGTAATACGTGGCGGCGAAGAAGTTCGCGGAAAAGACCAAGAGCGAGACGGCCAGCAGAAGGGTCCAAGCGCGGACGCCAACCTTGGCGATGCGGTCTTGGAAGGTGAGTTTCGAAGCGCTCATTACATCGGACCTCAGATCGGTAGCAGTGTTGGACTCAAGCGGAAGCCGCGTTCAAGCGGCGGCTTGGCGGAATTCAGGGGTGCGTGACAGCAGGGGGATATCGAGGACGCACCAAGTGGTGTCACTCGCTTGGTAAGCGTGGGTTATGACGGCTGCGTAGCGCCCTTCCAGCGATTTCGGACGCTCGACCATCTGGGAGTCGTTGAAGGAACGCTGGCCGTAGACTTCATCAACGAGCAGGATCACGTTACCGCCGGGCTGGCGGATGAGCAGGCAGCGCTGGCCTTCGTTGACCGCACTGCGCTCGCCCTCGAGGAACTGCTTGAGGTCGGCGACACCGTAGAGGCTACCGCGAACGTTGGCGAGGCCTAGCATCCAAGGCTGCGCGCCAGGCACTGGCGTGATGGCGGGCAAGCTGAGGATTTCGACAACCTCGCCGAATCCGCCAATCAAGCGGTACCTGCCGACGCGAAAACCAACGCCGCGCCAATAGCCCGGGGCTTCCACAAGCTCAGGGCGGCCGGGCTGGTGCGCCAGCGAGCGCCGCTCGTAGTCGAGCAGCAGGTCGAAGGGTTGAACGAAGCGTGCGTCGGCGGATGGACTGCTCATGCGGTGGAGGCGTAGCGCCGAACCACGTCGAGCAGCTCGTCGCGGGTGAAGGGCTTGGTGAGGTACTGCTCGGAGCCGACGATACGGCCGCGGGCCTTGTCGAACAGGCCATCCTTCGAGGACAGCATGATCACGGGTGTGTTCTTGAAAAGCGGGTTCGACTTGATCAGCGCGCAGGTCTGATAACCATCCAGCCGCGGCATCATGATGTCCAGGAAGATCACCTGCGGTTGTACTTCGGCAATCTTGCCGAGTGCTTCGAAGCCGTCATTGGCGGTCACGACGTCGCAACCTTCCTTGACCAAGAGGGTTTCGGCCGTGCGGCGGATCGTCTTCGAATCGTCGATAACCAGAACTCTCAGGCCCGCCAAAGCGCCGGACGCGTTGCTTTCAGTCATTGCATTCCTCACGAAAGTACCGGCGATGGGCGGCCCAGACAAGCCTTGGAACGCCACAACGCAACCTATATCCCAGTGTCAACAAAACGTGTCAAGCCCGCATCGCACTTCATGATTCCCCCGTTCGGCACGAGCCGTCGCCCCTGATACCCTGTTTCGCATTCTCGCACCGAAAGGCGGTTCCGGATGCAGCGTCGGCTGGCCGTGGTGATGGACCCCATCGAAACCATCAAAATCGTGAAGGACTCGACATTTGCGATGCTACTCGAAGCCCAGCGCCGCGCTTGGGCCCTGCATTATGTCGTGCCCGGCAGCCTTGGTTTCCGTGGCGGGGTGGCCGGCGGACGGTTGGCGTCGCTGGCGGTGAAGGACGACAAGACCGGGTGGTTCGAACTCGGCGAGGCCTCTTGGCGGCCTTTGAGCGAAATGGGCCAGGTACTGATGCGCCGCGACCCGCCGGTCGACGCCGACTTCCTGCACGACACCCAGATCCTCAGCGCCGCGCAACGGCAAGGGGCGGCGGTCACCAACGACCCGACCGGCTTACGCGACTTGAACGAGAAGCTGGCCGCCCTGCTCTTTCCTGACTGCATCCCGCCCACGCTGGTGAGCCGCGAAGCCGCCGAGTTCAAAGCTTTCGCCGCTGAACACGGCGAAGTGGTGCTCAAAACCTTGGACGGCATGGGCGGACGCTCGATCTTCCGCAGTCGGCACGGCGACCCGAACTTCAATGTGATCCTCGAAACACTGACCGCCGAGGGCCGGCACCTAGCGATGGCACAGCGCTTTCTGCCTGAGATTGCCGACGGCGACAAACGCGTGCTGCTGATTGATGGTGAGCCGGTGTCGCATTGCCTCGCGCGCATCCCGCAGGGTACCGAGTTCCGCGGCAACCTCGCCGCCGGCGGGCGCGGTGAGGTGCGCTCCTTGACCCACCGCGACCGCGAAATCGCCGCCATCGTCGGGCCGGAAATGAAGCGCCGCGGCATGCGCTTCGTAGGCCTGGACGTGATCGGCGGACACCTGACCGAAGTGAATGTGACCAGCCCCACCTGTATCCGCGAGATCGACGCTGGTGCCGGTTTGAACATCGCCGGGATGCTGTTCGACGCCCTGGAGCGCGCGCCGGCGTGAGCAGCGTTGGCCCAAATCAACGCCTGTCCGCCACGACCCTGCTCGGCACGATCATTCTCGGCATCGTCGTGCTTGGGGTCAGTTTCGGTCGTGACGATGCCGCAGCCGTGACACCCACCCTGGACGTCATCCTCACCGAAACCGCCAGCCACACGCCGCCGGAGAAGGCCGACTTCCTTGCCCAAGCCAATCACCAGGGCGGCGGCGACAGCGAGGAAAGCCAACGCCCGCGCGAAGCCGTCAGTGCGCCAGTGCCGAAGCCCGACGAAGGCATCGCGCCGGTGCCGATCCGCGCGCAGGCACCGCGCTCGCAAGACGCCGCGCCCATGCCCGTTCTGACCACGGTCGCGGCCAGCGCCGAGACCGTGATTCGTGTTCCTCCCGCTGCGGAGATACCGCCCACTCCGCTGCCACTCGGCGAACAATTGCTGGAACAGCGGTTGGAAATGGCCCGCTTGGTCGCCGAGATCGAGCGCCGAAAAGCCCAGTACGCACGCCGACCGAACCGCAGCTTCGTCTCGGCCAGCACGCAGGAATACGCCTACGCGCAATACCTGCGCCAGTGGGTCGAGCGGGTGGAGCGGGTCGGCAATGCCAATTTCCCAGAGCGCGCCCGCGTCGAAAGATTGGATGGCAGGTTGGTGATGACCGTGGCGGTGCGTCGGAACGGCAGTGTCGAATCGGTGGTGCTGAACACGCCCAGCCACCACGAACTACTGAATCAGGCCGCGCGACGCATCGTGGCGCTGGCGGCACCCTACGCACCGGTACCGCAAACCGACCAAAACACCGACATCCTGCACATCACCCGTACTTGGCACTTCCGCAATGGCGAAGTGCGCAGCGAGGACTAAACCCGGTGCGCTGAAGCACGCGATGCGCGACCAGCGTTGCGCTACTAACCGGCTTTGGCGGCACGCGCGGCGGCCTGCTCGGCCGAAGTCAAGGCGACCTTGTCGCGCAGGTAGGTCGGTTCAAGGCGATCGGCGGCGATGCCGCCGCCTAGACACCAATCGCGATGCGCGATGCGCGCGACCGCTGCGGCGGTAGGCAGTGCGGTGGCGTCGATGGCGCGGAACACATGGGCGAGCGCGGCGTGCCACGCTCCAGCACCTGCGGCGAAGCCGCTGCCGACGCCGCGCCAACGCGGCGCGCCGGTAGCCGCAAACCCGGCAAAACCCGTTGGAGGCTTCGCAGCGGCGTCAGCGCTGGCCCAGCGTGCCGCGGTCACTTCTGCCGCAGCGTCCAGCGGCAGCAGCACTTCCGGCGCGAGCGCAAACGGCAGGCCGTCGGCGTCGGTGGCGAATTCGCCGAGGTAGACCTCGCCCATCCGCGCATCGATCGCCGCGAGCACCGGGCCTTCGGCAAGGCTCGGCAGCGCCAAGGCGGCCAGTGTCGACACCGGCAGCACCGGGCGGTCGAGGCCGAGCGCGATGCCCTGTACAAGGCTGATGGCGAGACGCACGCCGGTGAAAGCACCGGGGCCGACGCCGACGGCGAGCGCATCGATGGCTGATTTCGCCAAGCCGGACTCGGCCAGCAGGGCCTCGGCCCAAGGCAGCGCGAGTTCGATGTGCCGGCGTGGCGCGATCTGGTGGCGCGTCAGCAGCGTTGCGCCGTGCCAGAGTGCGACCGAGCAGGCTTCGGTGGCGAGTTCGAAGGCGAGTATCGTCGGCCCGGTCGATGCACGATCAAGCCCTGCGGCGGACGCGCTGCGATCAGCCGACATCGAGGGGTTCCGGCGCGAACGAAGGATCGAAGAAAGCCTGCACGTCGGCGAGCTCGCGGGTGCGGGTGAGCGGCGGCAGACTGGCGAGGAACACGCGGCCGTAGGATTTGCCCAGCAGCCGCGGATCGCAGAGCACCAGCACGCCGCGGTCGTCGTCGCGACGGATCAGGCGGCCGACGCCCTGCTTCAGTGCGATGGCGGCGGCGGGCACCTGCTCGGCGATAAAGGGATTACCGCCGCAGCGACGCACGGCCTCGAGCCGCGCTTCGAGCACCGGGTCGTCGGGGGCCGCGAACGGCAGCTTGTCGATGACCACGACACTCAAGGCATCGCCAGCGACGTCGACGCCCTCCCAGAAGCTGGCGGCACCGAGCAGCACACCGTTGCCGCTGGCGCGGAATTGTTCGACAAGCTGCAAGCGCGGCGCGGTGCCCTGCACGAACAGCGGCCACGGCCCACCGGCCAACAAGGCGGCGGCTTCACGCAGAGCGCGGTGCGAGGTGAACAACAGGAAAGCACGGCCCTTCGATGCAGCGAGTACCGGACGCACGGCGGCGATGACACGCTCGGTGTAATCACGCGCCGAGGGTTCCGGCAGCGCTTTCGGGAAATATGCCAGCGCCTGTCGCGGCCAGTCGAAGGGGCTTTGCTGCAGCAGGGTGCGCGGCTCGTGCAGGCCGAGCTTCCGAGCGATGTGCTGCAACTCGCCGCCGACCGCCATGGTGGCCGAGGTGAAAATCCATGCGGCTTTGCTTTGCTCGCGGTAACGGCGCAGCGGGCCAGCGACATCGAGCGGCGTGATCGAAAACGCGAAGCCGCGCTGGGTGAGCTCGAACCAGCGCACTTGCCCGTGGTCGGCCGTGTCGGCGCGAGTGGCGGCCGGGCCATCGCGATCGTCGCCGACGTCGTCATCGAACGCATCCAGCAGCCCAGGCACGCCAGCGGCCCAAGTGCGCAGCCGCGTCTGGAACAGCTCAAGCCGCGCCAGTACGGCGGCGAACTCGGGCGCAGCCTCCTTCAGCGGCGCGACGGCGTCGGCGAGGCCGGCCATCGCGCCAGCCAGTGAGCGTACGAGCGCCGGCATGTCGGTGTGATGATCGAGCAACTGGGCCAGTGTGCCGCGCTGCGGCAAGCCTTCGCATTGCAGACGCAAAACGCGGATGGCCGTTTCCAACTCGCGCACCTTCGGCGGTACGACAGCGAGGCTGCCGGACACCTTGCCGCAAGCATCGATTGCGTCGCGGGTGAGGTCGATCAGCATGCGTGCCGACACCGATTCGCCGAAGAACTGTGAGGCGAGATCGGGAAGCTGATGCGCTTCGTCGAGCACGAAAGCCGAAGCACCCGGGAGGATTTCGCCGAAGCCTTCCTCTTTGATGGCGAGATCAGCCAGCAGCAAGTGATGATTGATGACCACGAGGTCGGCACCCTGCGCTTCGGCGCGGGCCTTGACCACAAAGCAATCCTGCCAGAACGAGCACTCGCTACCGAGGCAGTTTTCCACCGTCGAGGTGACAAGACTGCGGATCGGTGAGTCTTCCGGCAGGTCTTCGATCTCGGCCAGATCACCGCGCCGGGTACGCTTCCCCCACGCCACGATACGTCCGAACTGCGCGATCTGCTCGCGGCCGCTGAACACCGGCATGCCCTTGGCCAGTTCGGTGCGCTGCAGGCACAAATAGTTACTGCGGCCCTTCAGCAGGGCGGTGCGCAGGCCGAGGCCCAACGCTTCGCGCACCCTCGGCAAGTCGCGGTGGTAGAGCTGATCCTGTAGCGCCTTGGTACCGGTGGAAATGATGACGCGCTGGCCAGAAAGCAGGGCCGGCACGAGGTAGGCGTAGGTTTTTCCGGTGCCGGTGCCGGCCTCGGCGACGAGCGCTTCGCGATCGGCCATGGCCTGCGCGATGGCGGTGCCCAGTTGCTGCTGCGCGGCGCGCGGCGTGAAGCCCGGGATGGCTGTGGCCAGCGCGCCGCCGGTGTCGAGCGCGCGCGCGGTGAGCATCGGCAGGGCCCGCGGTGGGCCGCCGACGGTGGCGGCCTCCGTACTCACATCCGCACCGGCGGCGCGATGGTGCAGCCTTCGAGCATGGCCCTGGCGGAAGCAACGTTCTCGGCTTCGGCGCGAGCCGCGCGCAACAACATCAGCAGGGTCCAGTTGCGTCGGCACAGCGGGCCGGATTTAGGCCCAAGCGCGATGCTGCGCTTGGTCAGCGCCTCGGCTTCTTCGCGCGCCTCACGCAGCATGGCGAGTTCCGCCCGCCATTGCAGCAGGTCGGGGGCGTCGGGAGTGATGGCGAGCGCCTTCAGCAGCTCGCGATCCGCAAGCTCCGGCTGGTTGCCGGCCTGTGCTGCTTCGGCGCGCTCGCGCAGGTCTTTGACGTTCGGGTCGACCAACGGCCGCACCACCAATTCAACACCGTCGCGCCCAGCCGCTTGCGTCGCCGCGACGATCTGCGCGCCCGTGAGCGCTGCGGGGCCTGCGGGCTGCGGCGGCTCCCCGAGCCGCACCGAGACACAGCCCGACAGCAGCAGGGTGCCGATAGCAGTCGCCCAACCCGGCAGAAAAGCGCGCCCCAAAGCCCGTCTTGGGCCGGCTTGCGTCCTTGCAGGACTCACCATTGCTCGGTCCATCATTCACCGTCCGATCCAAAGCCAAGAAAATCGAGCAGGCCACGTTCGATGCAACTCAGGTGCTCGGCAGGCAGGAAGCCTGCGACAAAAGGATAGCGACGGGCACCCACGCATTCGGATTCGGTCGTAGCGAATTGCCCCTGTGCGACGTAAGCCCATTCGATGCCCTGCTCACCCGGCACCAGCGGCGCGCTGGGTAGCGTGGAGAACAGGCCCTGCCAGATCCGCATCGCACCCGTCGCACCATACAGGCCGGTGGCCTCGTTGCGGTCGTTGCCCACCCACGCCACGGCGAGATGACTGCCGGTGTAGCCGGCAAACCACGAATCGCGGCCGTCGTTGCTGGTGCCGGTCTTGCCGGCGGCGGCCAGCCGCGCGGTCCCGCCTCCGGCAAGCGCACGCGCGGTGCCGCGCCGCGCGGCGTCCTGCAGCGTCAGGGTGACGAGACGCGCGGCCACCGCGTCGCCGTCCTGCGCCTCTTCTTTGCGGCCGTCGTAGCGGGCCACCGGCTCGCCTTCGGGCGAGAGCACGCCGCGCACCGCGCGCAGCGGCTGGATGCGCCCACCCGAGGCGAGGAACTGGTAGGCCTGCGCCATCGCGAACGGCGAGAGATCGACGCTGCCGAGGATCAGCGCGGGGTTGGGTTCGGCCTCGATCTCGGCCAGGGCTTCCAGCAGCGCGACCAGTCGCTCCGGGCCAACGTCCATGCCCAAGCGCACCGTGGCCTGATTGTAGCTATGCACCAACGCGTCGCTAAGCGGCATCACGCCATGGCTGCGGCCGTTGGCATTGCTTGGCGTCCAGCTTTGCCCATTGGGCAGGCGCAGCTCGATCGGCGCATCGTCGATCGGTGAGGCCAGCGACCAGCGACCCGGCTGCGCCAGTGCCAACAAATAGACCATCGGCTTGAGCAAGGAGCCCACCGGGCGGCGTGCGTCGAGCGCGCGGTTGAATGCTGGCCGGTTGGCATTACGATCACCCACGATGGCGCGAACGTCACCCGTTTGCGCATCGGTGAGCACCAGTGCGGCCTGTAGCTCTGGGCGTCCGGTACGGTCGAGTGTGGCGAGCGTGCGCGCCACCGAGACTTCCGCGTCACGCTGCGCCGAAGGTGCGAGCGTGGTGTGTACGCTCAATCCAGCGCCCTTGAGCGCATCGGCGTCGTAGTCACGCCCAAGCTGACGCCGAACGAGGTCGAGAAAACCCGGAAAGCGGTTGCGCGCAAGGCCGGGGCGTGCCAACACACCCAAGGGCTGCTGGCGCGCCGCGTCGCGCTGCGCTTCGGTGATCAATCCGGTGTCGTGAAAGACCCCCAGCACGAGGTCGCGGCGCGCCTTGGCGCGGAGCGGAAAACGGCGTGGATCGTGCAAGGAAGGCCCTTGGATCATGCCGATGAGCAAAGCGATTTCGTGCGCCCCGAGGCTGTCCACATCGCGGCCGAACCAGAAGCGCGAGGCCGCGCCGACGCCGTGGATGCTTTGCGCGCCCTGCTGTCCGAGATAAACCTGATTCAGATAGGTCTCGAGGATGTGGCGCTTCTCGAAACGAGCCTCGATGATCAATGCATACGCCGCCTCACGCGCCTTGCGGCTGGCGGTGCGGGCATTGCTCAGGAACAGACTGCGTACAAGCTGCTGGGTGATCGTGCTGCCGCCCTGCGCGAGTTCGCCTTCACGCACATTGACGAATAGAGCGCGCAAAACACCCCAAGGGTCGATGCCGACGTGGTGCTTGAAGTTGCGATCTTCGACGGCCTGCAGCCCCGCGACCAGCAAGGGCGGAGCGTCCTCGATGCGAATGAGCTCGCGCTCTTCTTGTTTGACGCCGTAAAGCGTGGCAATGCGCGCCGGATCAAGCATCAGACCCGGCCCGCCGCCATCGAGGCGCGTCACCGAAACGACGCGCCGCTCGCCCAGCACCACTTCAGCGCGCGCCGGGTCGACCGGCCCATCCATGTCGTGAAAACCGCGGGTGGCGATCACGAAGCGGCTGCCGTCGCGAACAAATGTGCCAGGGGTTCGCCCATCGCCTTCGCGGTAGGCGGCGGCTTCGAGCTCTTGCAACAAGGCGGTCGGGCTCAACACCACACCCGAGGAGAGCGCCAACGGCCGCGCAAAAACGCGGGTGGGGATCTGCCAAGTCAGTGCCTCGAACTTGGCGCGCACTTCGCGATCAAGCATGTAAGCCACGGGCAGGCCAAAACCTAGGCCCAAGGCCACCACGAAGGCCGAGACCCACAGCGCAAGGCGCAGCAGCGGCCTCCAGCGGGCATTATCAGACGGTGACGGAGAACGGGAAAACAAGCGATGGCCAAGCGATAATCCTGAAACCGCAGTCTAGCGCAGCCTCCCTTGACCCCCGCTTGAATATCGCAATGCTGCCCGCCCTTCACGCTGAGCATTCCCGGCATTTTCCGGGCGACCCCGCGCTGGGCTGGGTGCCGCGCCTGCGTGCTGCGCTGCTCGAAGCCCCGCAAGCGTCCGAGCTACTGCTCGTAGCGCCGGGCATACAGGTCGATGCCGTCACGCTTACTTTGATGCATGAGGCCCTGAGCGGCGCGCAGGCGCCCGAGGTGGTCAGCCCCGTTCCAGCGGCGACGATACGCTGCTCGTGGAGCCTCGATACGCACGCCGACGCAGCCCTCGAAGCATGGACCTGGTCGCCGCACTACGCCGAAGCCGCCGAACCCAACCCGCACTGCAGCCTGTGGTCGCGCGTGGCCGCCGAGCGGATGGTCGCTACCGAAGGGCTTGCCGCGGTGCGCGGCGCGCGCCTTCCCTACCTCGCGCTCGAACTGCCACCCGCAAGCGCCACAGCGTCCCTTCCCGCAGAGCACCGACCTTCGGTGTTGGCGCGAAGCCGCCCCGATCCGACCCCGGCCGGGCGCGACGGCCGGCCCGTCATCTTGCATGTGCTGCACGACTGGGGCGGCGGAGTCGAGCGCTTCGTGCGCGATCAGATGCACGAAGACCCGGAAACCGTCCATCTCGCCCTTGTGAGCCACGGCAGCGTCGCCACCGGATTTGGGCAGCGCCTTGCGCTGTATGTCGATCTCGACCGCTGCCCGATTCGCTGTTGGATTTGCACGCCGCCCATCGGTGACATGGCCGCGTCGCACCCGGTGGTGCGCGAAGCCCTCGCGGAAACCTTGAGCAGCTTCGCGGTGGCGGGTATTCGCGTCTCCTCGCTGATCGGTACCAGCCTCGATGTGCTTCGCAGCGGTCTGCCCACCAGCTATGTGCTGCACGACACCTTTCCCTTTTGGCCGGCCCTCGACGACCCCTCGCCGCTGCCGGTCTGGGACGCTGCGTCACTCGATCGCGCCGCCGCCGACCCCGCTTGGTGCTTCGCGACGCGCCGCGCCGACACTTGGCGCACACACTCCGATGCTACGGCGAGTGCACTCGAAGAAGCCAACATCAGCATCGTGGCACCGTCACAAGCCATCCTGACGAGACTGGCGCAACTGGTACCGAGCCCTTTGCTGCAAAGCGCCCGGATCATCCCGCATGGCGTTTCGAGTGCAGCGCCGCGCCCGCTGCAACGCCGTGCTGGAGCGTTGCGGGTGCTGGTGCCGGGGCGACTGGAGGGCGGCAAGGGCGAGCGCTTGCTGGATGCCTTACTGCCGCTCGTGCCGAAGGGTATCGAATGGTGTTTCGCTGGTGGTGGCGCGCGCGCGCGCGCCTGCGCCGAGCAGGTCGGCGGCGAGTCGATCGAGCACTACGCCGGCCACGAACTCGCCAACATCGTCATGCGCTTCGATCCCGACCTCGCCTTGCTTCCGTCACTGCTGCCCGAGAGCTTCGGTTACGTGCTTTCCGAGATGCAGGCACTCAGCGTGCCGGTACTGGCCGCCAATCTCGGAGCCTATGGTGAACGCATCCGTGCGACCCAGCATGGCCTCGATGCCTTGCCGCCAGAGCCCGCCGCCTTCGCTGCGGCACTCGCCGCTTGCGCGCACAATCCGGCCGCACTTCCGCGCAAGCTGCCAGCGCCGCCCAGCCGCGAGAACGCTCTCCAAGCCTGGCGAGCGTTGGCCATGCCGGCGTCCCGCCGGCCGCGGCGATTTGCCGTCTCCGACGCCATGATCGCGAGACTGCAACATAGCCTCGGCATGCTTCTCGCTTTAGGCGACTGTCTGCGCCGCGAGCGTGACGAGGCCTACCGGTTCTACGAACGCGACACCGCCGACCTCGCCAAGCAGCGCGACGTGCTCGTCGTTCGTACGGAGAGCCTCATGCAGGAACAGGCGCGCGACCGCGCACGCATCATCGAAATGCA
>BBPD01000345.1_pt1 | contig 25012 bp, 33 predicted proteins | sample 1344911 | NCBI WGS metagenome assembly BBPD01 (sample SAMD00019088, study PRJDB2971) | groundwater metagenome | biome: freshwater biome; feature: mineral spring; material: ground water | place: USA: CA, Sonoma | collected 2011-09 | depth surface m
CGCCCCCCCGTTTCCAAGCCCCAAATCTGCTTTGATGACGATAATATCTCCGGCCATGAGCGCCCTCGCTTGATCAAGCACCCCCTCGACGATACTCCCCTCTTTGACCAATGTCACGACATTAGCGCCATCTGAGAGCTCCAGCGTGATTTTATCAGCTTCGACATCTGCGCCAGAACGACCTATGGCTGAGACAATCCTCCCCCAGTTTGGACTTTCTCCATAAACTGCTGTCTTGACCAGTGGCGATCGCACAACGGCTTTTGCCGCCTTTCTTGCATCATCTTTTGATATTGCGCCTGAGATATCGACCTCGATGAATTTGGTTGCACCCTCGCCATCCCTTGCGATCATCTTCGCCAGTTCGGTGCACACAAAATTCAGACCTTCTTGAAAGTGGTGATCGCTTATGTGCTTTTTACCCGTCGCCGTTAGCAGGACCATATCGTTGGTGCTGGCATCGCCGTCCACGACGACCATGTTGAAACTATCGTCTACCGCTGTTCTCAAGCATTTATACAACACATCATATGAAAAATCAGCATCGGTGTAGATGAACACCAGCACCGTGTTCATATTTGGCTCAATCATGCCCGAGCCCTTGGCTATCCCACCAATGCGGACACCATCAACTTCAACAGCAACCTGCTTCAGTATGGTATCGGTGGTCATGATCGCCCTTGCAGCAGCTTCACTTCCGCCTGACTTTGATGTCAATCCATTCATCACATCTTTTACGTGCCTCTCGATCCAGTCCATATCGACATGATGGCCGATGATGCCAGTGGACGCGACGCCTACGGATTTTGAATTGACATCCAGTTCGTCCGCAACCAACTGACTCATTCTTTTTGCATCTTCGAGACCTCTTTCACCTGTAAAGGCGTTTGCACATCCGCTGTTGGCGATAATCGCATTCATAACACATGGCAAGCGCTCGTTCATGACGATGACCGGAGCAGCTTTTATTTTATTCTGGGTGAAAACCCCAGCAGCGTTACCTTTTCCTACTATAATCGCAAGACCTTTTTTGCCCTCTTTTATGCCGTATGCTTTGACGCCACGAACGGCGCATATCCCTCCGCTCAGAAGCTTCATTTTTTGCCCCCAAGTCCAGCTATGATATCTCCCCTGGTGACGATTCCAACCAGTCTGTCATCTTCTGTAACAGGAAGCCTGTTGACACGATGTTTGGTCATCATCTCCGCTGCTTTTTCGATACCCTCCTCTGGCGAGATGACATATAAGCAACGCGACATTACCCTGGCGACCGGTCTGTCACCCATATCTTCCAGCGCCTTTTTCGTTTTAGTCCAATCTACCAGCTCACGTATTGGCACCTCTATGAGCTCCAGCGGACTCGGCAGCCACAAGTCTTTTGAATATTCAGGAGTGCGCAAGAGTCCGAGAATATCTCTTTCGGTTATGACGCCCACTACTTTTCCACCTTCTACCACGGGCATGCCGCTTATGTTATGCTTTTTCAACTTCTTTACCACGTCGCTGACGACATCGCCTGGGACGCATGTGACAACTTTCTTGTTCATTATGTCTTTAACTTTCATGTTTCCACCTATGGAGCAATACCAGGCATCCATAGCCCAGCCTTTTCATCCAGGCCGAACATGATGTTCATGTTCTGAATTGCCTGGCCGGATGCACCCTTTACCATGTTGTCGATTGCCGAGATTACCACGATTCTATCTCCTTCTACGTCAAAACAACCGATATCGCAGAAATTAGAGCCTCTAACGGCGCCAAGCGACGGCACTCCCTCTACAATTCGCACGAAAACCTCGTCTGCGTACATCTTCCAATATAAATCCATGACATCTTTCTTGGATACTGCCTTCTTTACAAATATATGCGCCGTGGTCAGAATGCCCCTTACTGCAGGGATTATATGGGGCGTAAAGTGGACCTTACACCTGCCCAAAAGCGCCAGCTCCTGTTCGATCTCTGGATTATGGCGGTGCGTGGTTACATTATACGGCAATATGTTTTCGGCAACATTCGGATAATGCGTGACCTCCGATGGGTTCATGCCCGCGCCAGATATGCCAGTCTTTGAGTCGAAGACTATTCGCTCTACAATGCCAGCTTTAACAAGGGGGGCGGCAGCCAGTATGGCTCCCGTCGGGAAACAGCCTGGATTTGCGACCAGGTCAGAATGCCTGATATCTGCCCTGTGCAATTCAGGAAGGCCGTATGTTGCCTTCCTCTCACGGTCGCTGTGGGATGTTCCATATATCTTCTCATAGATATTGGGCTTCAATCTATAATCTGCACTCAAATCGATAACCTTGGCACCATTTGTCAATAGCTCTGGGACCTGTGTCATCGCAGCTTTGTGCGGAACTGCCGTGAATACGACGTCCGAACGCTTTGCCACTTCCTTTGAGGGTATGTCTTCAAAATATAGGTCCAATGTCTTCAAAAGGTGGGCGTGTATCACATTGACGGGCTGGTTTTTGAAAGTGCGCGAGGTCACCGTTACTATTTCCACATCAGGGCGATTCGCCAACAGTCGGAGCAGTTCTCCGCCTACGTACCCCGACCCTCCAATGATTCCAACTTTCATGTGTATTACTACTGCATTAGGGATATAAAAGATGTTTCGTTGAAGAAAACCTTATTGTGATTTGCACCAATTGTATTGTGCAGGAAAGTATTACGATGGACCAGATGTTAAAAAAAGCCGCAGAATGTGCCGAGACGCTCAAGAAGTGCGAGGAAGCGATCATCGTGTCACATATAGATGCAGACGGCCTGACCGCTGCTGGCATCATGTGCATGGCACTGGAGCGAGAGGGCATAGATTACACGACGAAATTCTTGAAGAAGCTGGACACGACAGCGCTCAACGAAATCGCGGATATCGGCAGGGAACTTGTCATTTTTACCGACCTCGGATCTACCATGCAGAAAGAGATCGATGCCCTAAATTTGAACGTCATAATCTCCGACCATCATCAGCCTGTTGGAGTCACGCTTGAACATCATCTTAACCCCCATCTTTTCGGCATCAACGGCACCGACGAGCTGAGTGGTTCTGGGACGGCATACCTGTTCGCCAAGGAGATAGGGTCCAATATGGATCTGGCAGGACTGGCAGTTGTAGGCGCTGTTGGCGACATGCAGGATGCGAAGACTGGACGGCTTATCGGGATGAACCGACACAACATGCAGGATGGCGTTGATGCTGGCGTCATCTCTGTTGAGACCGATATCCGTCTATTTGGTAGGCAGACGAGACCTGTTTACAAATTACTGGAATATTGCTCGGACCCATATATCCCTGGCATCAGCGCCAACGAAGCAGGATGCATCGAATTCCTGCGCGAGTTGGATATACCATTAAAAGACTTTGGGTGGCGTCACTGGATACATCTGAACAGGGATGAAAAACAGCGAATCGTCTCCAAGTTGATGCGGTTGTGTATGGAATCAGGGATACCGCCTTACAAGGTCGAACGTATTGTGGGCGAGGTGTACACCCTGCAGAGAGAACAGGAGGGCACAGAACTGAGGGATGCAACCGAATATTCCACATTGTTAAATGCCACGGCCCGATATGGCCATGCAGACATTGGTCTCAATGTATGTCTGGGAGACAGAGATGAATCCTACACATTCGCTCATAATCTACTGGCACAGCACAGGCGCAATCTGGTGGATGGATTACATTTTGTCAAGGAAACTGGAGTGACCACAATGAAGCATCTGCAATATTTCCATGCGGGATATAACATCCAGGATACGATCATCGGAATCGTTGCCGGGATGAGCGCTAGCACGGAAAGTGTCGACAGGAGGATGCCAATAATAGCGCTTGCCGATGCGGAAGATGGAATCAAAGTATCATCTAGGGGGACACAGGATTTAATCAGGCAGGGATTGAATCTAGCTGTTGCACTTCGCGAATCTGCTGAACAGGTAGGTGGTACTGGAGGCGGGCATGACATAGCGGCAGGTGCGACGATTCCAAAGGGGGAAGAAGAACGGTTTTTAGCAATCCTTGATACCAGAATTGGGATGCAATTAAAATAATTGGGATAATCATAAGGTATTTTTATTTTAATGTGTAATCTCATGTGATTACCATGAATTACGATGCGATTTATAAAATCCTCAAAGATGTCTTCACCACATATCACTATCACGTTGGCGTGCATCCGTTCGAATTGAAAAATAACATACTAGTCGCTGAAAAGGATGACGACAGACTTTTGGTTATGCACAGCCAGAATGGCGATTATTACGATGTAGAGCGCCTGATTGGGGTCGCCAGAGATCAGGGAGGCAGAGGTCTGCTGGTAACCATCGGGTCGTTTGCCCTCGATGCCTGCCTATTTGCTGAGCAAAACAACATACTTCTCTGGGATCGGGGTGAACTGGAGAAACAAATTGGAAAGGCCGCACTTGCCAATATATGTGGAAAAGATGGTTTTGCATTGCAGGACTCCGTATCAAATTTTTTTGGATTGGATGCCGAGCAGGGCAATTATATCCCGCAATTGCCACTATCCGATGAGAGTTGTATTTCCTACGGGATTCCAACACAGAAAATTGACATACAATTACGCTCTCTTTCGGTCCATATCACGAGACAAAACGCCGTCTCCATAGCCAACAGTCGGGTGGGGCAGACAGAAAGCGCGATTATCGTGTTTACACCATTCTGGCAGTACCATTATAAAATCAGTCTGGTAAAGCAATACAAGTCGAGGACCGTGGATTTATCCGGAGATGGCACAGGCGTCGTCAACGCTTTAGTTGGTGAAAACAAATTCGTGCAATATGAGCGGGCGCGCGATCGGGTAAGCGTCCCTGATGAGAATTACAGGATAGAGAGTCTGGCGATATCTCAAGAGGAGGCACAGGATATCGCCATTCAAGCGATCATTAAAAAGCACACAAAGCGACTTCGGATTAATGAAATGGTCGGCGAAGCGATCATTTTCGAAAATAAATCCTTTAAGCCGCGCCAGAAGGATATTAGCATTGAACTGGATTTAATTCACATTCCAATATGGAATATCAGGGGAAAGACCGGGTCTATCAAACTCAATGCGCATGATGGTCATATCCTGACAGAGGTGATAGACAGCGATGCAGAGTTTGTATGAGACTTCCCCTCGATTGAAAGATGTTCAGATATAAACCTCCAAGAGCTATCTTAAACGAGAGGTTCTATAGAATCTTAAAAGGTGTAAAGAAATCGGTTGATGATTATGATTAACTGAAATTTCTACAGTATTCAACGAACAAGAACACGGAACCTTATAATTTCTTTAAATCTTTAATCAAATCATCTGTGTCATCAGCATGTCTCTTAAAGAATGTAACGGGCGCTTGAATTCGCTTTTCTTTTTTGAAGCTCATAAGACCAAAATCCATTGTAGTAACAATACCATTAAGATATCGTAAGTCAATATATATTCCCATTAATTTATTGCGTGTTTCTTTAGGTAAACTTGCTAATATTCCTGCATTTCGTGCAGCGATGTAAGAGTCAGAGTAATAAGAAATTCTCAACTTCCTTGTTGCATTCCTTATTGCTTCTAATTCTAATGAATTTACCTCAGATTTTAATATTTCTTTATTCTCCTGTAGTTCTTCAATTAATGCTGTTAAGAGCTTCTTTTTGGTTATTATTTCTACCGCATGAATATATACAATGACACCTGCAATAGCACCGATTAATGCGATTAGTAGTGAGGCAATTACTTCCATGATAGATATGCTGTCTCCCTAAACTTTTGATATTCTTCCATGATTAGTTCAATCAAACCTCTCAACCCAGTTCAACATAACAAACCATCATCTTCTAAAACAGTGAGACACTCCACCACAGAATATGATGCCCTGGTGATGCCCATGCTTTTTTTGGATGTATCGGTCCCTACCAAATAGAGTCCACGAATGGGAGTTCTGTGCGATGGGACAATTTGATTGGTTTTGTTTACTGATTTCTCTGGAATCATGACCTGGTAGTGAATCATCTCTATATCCTTTTCGATGGATGGGTAGTACTTGCAGATAAACTCCATTGCACGTTTTTTAGTGGATTCAATATCTTTATCACCGATCTTAAACAAGAATCCAATAAGTTGCCCTTCTGGCGGAGCAAGATTTTTGTCATAATTGGTTACCGAAATTGCCCAAGCGCCTGTACAGCTTGAATTGCCTACTAAAATTTCGGACCCGACATTTTTAAGATATTTTTTCTTTAGCCCAAGCCAGATCGTTAGAGCCAGGACATTTGTAATATTGCTGAGTTTATCTGCGTATTCAGTTGCTATCGCACCGTCATCGAGTATCTTGGGGAATTCGGACACGAAGCCAGAGTAAACCACCAGGTCGGAATAATATTCATTTTCGCCATCTGAAACTCCCTTTACCGAATCGTTTTCTATGATTATTCTTTTCACCTCGACATTCTTCTTGATATCGACCCTGCCATCTGGAAATGAACTGACAATTGCATCGATAATGCTTCCTATTCCGCCAATCGGATATGCCTGATCCCTTGCCCCCTCCTTGAACAAGAAGTTTACCAGACCTATCACTTTTTTCTGCATACCCTTCGTGTCGCTCCAGTCGAAAATCCTGAAGACCGATGTTTCATACATCGATGTGCCCGTCAAAAAGTGCGCCATGGTATCGATGAATCTAAGCGTGCTCTCCGAGAAATTATAGTTTTTAATATAGTCGTACACCGAGACTCCTGCAAGCTTTTTTGGTGTTATCAAGGATGCATTTAGGGCTGAAAATAACGCTTGGATGATCAGTATTCTATCTCTCAATGGAAGCACGTCGAACTGGATCCAGTCGGTAACAGTCCATGGAAACTCTTTTGTCGAACCGTTTATTTTAACGTAATATTTTCCATGTGGCTTAAACACCGGGACGACGTCGAAATATCTTGTCATAAGTTCTCTCAGGGGACCATCGTTAAGTTGCGTGATGATGTGCGGTCCTGTATCGACCGTATAGCCATCCACGTTATATGACCTGCAGGCTCCGCCGATGTAATCTTCTTTTTCGAGCATCAAAACGTTTTTTCCACCATTCGACTTTGAGATTGCGAGTGCAGTAAGCAGTCCACTGATCCCAGCCCCCACGATTATGGCATCGTATTTTTTCATATCGCCCCTCCCTCTTTGCAATATTCTCTTTCGATATGCGGCCGATATATCGTGTTGTAGGCGCAAAATGGAATCACCCTCCCATCAGGCACCGCATAGTGAATGCCGCATCGCTGGACCCTTTCCAGGTCTATGTTGTATGGGTCCTGAAAATGCATGACTCCTAAGAAAAGCGTATTTCTATGGAACTCGGAAGTGGCACCGATAGACCCCTTTCTGAGGACATCTATCAGCATTTTTGTGATGTTTATTCCGGTTGGCACCTTACTTTTATCCACGAACTTTGGAACTTCTCTGAGTATTTTTTCCACGGTCATCAGCCTACTGACCTTCGATTGGTTGACTTCCTTTGCCGAACTATCTAAGAACTCCATCAATCTTTCTACATCTATGAATCTGGTTATGGGTACAAAATGACCGTTTTTAACGAAAATGTAGGTTGCAGCACCACAGTGTGGATGGACGGTAAATTCTACCTGTTGACGTCTACGCCACGCCTCTACAAAATGAGATATTGGCAATACAAACGGCACAGGATAAAAATCGTCTCCAGTTATTTCGCCATTTGTCTGTTCTTCTATGAGTTTAAAGAAGTCTGGTATTGTAATCCTCTGTTTTTCGCGTTCTTCCTTGGTGATTCTCCCCACAAAAGAAACGGGCTGTATGTTCACGCCCCTGATAACATCCAGATTTTTAGAGGCGAATCGTAATATCTCCCCTATCTGGTCGTCATTTACTCCTTTAATCAGTGTCGGAACCAGTACAATGCTGGTCAGACCCGCCCTTCTACAATTCTCAATGGCGCCTAATTTGGCCGGAAGTGCGTTATAGCCGCGGGCGTGCATATAAGATGCACTATTCACACCATCAAATTGTAGATAAACTGTATTTAATCCGGCTTCCTGCAATCTTCTGCAGTATTCTACGTTGTTGGCAAGTTTTATGCCATTTGTCGCCACCTGTATCTGGGAGAAGCCAAAATCCTTTGCCATAGCTACTATTTCTGGAAAATCCTCTCGCATAGTTGGCTCACCGCCAGCGAATTGTATTGCCAGACATGGAATGGGTTTATCATTTCTGAGAACAGCCATCATCTTCTTAATTTGATTCATCGACGGCTCGTAGATGTGTCCACTAACAGCCGCATTTGCAAAGCAGACACGACAGCTTTGGTTGCATCTGTTTGTCACATCCATATTCGCGAGCAGTGTCATCGTCTTGTGATTGGAGCACAGCCCGCAATCATAGGGGCATCCCTTTTTATCTCCGAGCTTCTCTTGAGAGGCGATGTGTTTTCTGGTGTTTGAATTTTCAGGGAATTCACCACAGTTTCCAACCCTTTCGAATTTTTTATAAAAATCAGAATTGGACCAGCATATATCCTTAAATTCTCCATGGTCTTTACAATTCTTTTCGATTATAATTTTGCCGTCTTCTTCAAATATGGAGGCATCTATGACCTTCATGCATTCTGGACAGAGTGATTTTGTCTTCTTCATATATTCACTCTCTAACCTCATCGTCTTTTTGAGACTTCAACTTCAGCAAGACATGCTCAAACCGTTTGATATCTTCGTTTGTCTTCGCTAATTGTTTATCAAGGCGATATGCCGATTGCCTTAAATTTGCTATATGCTGCTCTATATAGTCTTTAATCGATGTGTCCCATACATAGAACTGTTTACGTATTTTTATGACGATTTTATGGCGTTGTAATGTTGCCAGTGCTCGACTTATCGTCGCCTGCTTTTTACCATCCAATAACCTGCCATCGCTGCAGAAGGCACTCTCTCCGTAAATACGTCTTGCGATGCCGTTGATTGTATTAGCACCTTCTTCTAATGCTAACACCACATTCCGCATTACTTTTCCCTGTCTCATACGTTATAAATAAGCATTATAACATATAAATATTACATGACCACAGGTCATAAAACAGTCCTGACAAGTTTATTAAGTCTAATTGGTGTTATAGATAATGGGTGTTGAAGTCCCTTCTGGCGAAGATGGTCTTTGTCGCATCTGTGAGATGGAACAGTCCGTCTAAATGTCACAACTCAAAGATTTGCGGACTCCAACTAACTCTTCGATTTAGTCGTATGGCTTTGATTAGTCAGTCTCCGATCTGAGACAGTTACAATAGGTTTAGAGCTTCTAATTGACGCCGCACCACTTCTACGCCCATCTCACAGTCCTCTGGCGTTTTGCATCCGGTTATCACCAATTTTCCAGAGCCGAATATCAACACGACGAGTTTGGGATCGGAGACTCGATAAACCAATCCTGGAAATACCTCGGGTTCATATTCGATATTCTCCAAACCGAGTCCGATGGCGATCGCGTTGAGGTTCAGTTCCGTGCCAAGATCAGCAGATGCTACGATATTTTGAACCACGATTTCCGGGTCACCTCTGATCGTAAGCCCTATATTGCGCAACTCTGCAGTAAGCCCCTCGGTCGCTTTTTTCACATCTTCCACTCTTCGTGCGCCAGTACAGTTTACCTTCCCTGACTTGAATATTAAAAAGGCCGCCTTGGGGTTTTTAACCCGATATACAAGCCCAGGGAATTTTTTCTTATCATATTCGGCATTATTCAGTTTTGTGCCAATCTGCTTCAGATCAAATCCGTCAGCGAGATGCATAGATGCTACTACATTTTCAATCTTGACTGGTGATTCTAATATTGACATATGTTCCCTTCTATTTTTGTTATGTGATTCTATATACTGTATACACAGTATCTAGAAATAAATAGCAGTTATAACCATAAAACTTACGAATTTAACTTAATCCTTTTGGTTTATTGGATTCATCAAGACGGAATAATAGATGAACATCAGAACCTCCAATAATATGCAAATCGCCGCAGGAACTGCCGCCTTGGTGCCGAATAGGATTAAAGAGGTTGTTGCAGTAAGGCCAAGATTCTTATATGAGCTGAACAGCGTGTAGGTGACCAGTTCATCATATGGAATGTTGAGCATTCTGCCAATCTTGAACACCAGTGTGCCCGAAAAAAAGGTCCTCATAGCTCCTATTATGAATATTGGCAACAATAGGCCATAATCACCACTCAACAAAATATCCTGATTTAGTCCGATGACCACATAGATTACCAAGAAAAAACCCAGATTGATGAGAATGTCCTTGTCCTCTTTATGCTGTTCGTAGTATGGAATTCGAATTATTATCCTCGAGAGGATTAGCGGCAAGAGTATCAGTATCAATAAAATTTTCAATACTTCAAAAGGATTCACCACCTCTATCCCCAGCAATAGGAGGAGAATTACCGGCATTAAGAATATGGATAATACGTAGATAAATGCGTTTGCCATCAATGCCAAATGCGTATTCCCCTTCAAAAGCGAACTATAAGCTATGACCCCTATGGCCGGTGGTGTCGCAACCATCACGATGAATCCTTTAAAGAGGGCGTCATCTTCTATGAGCAAAACGCTCATGATTAGAACTATGCCAGACAGAAGAACATAATTCAACATTAATGCTACGAGAATTGGCTTGAGGTTCTTTTTCATGTCAAGCTTTCGTAATTTAATGTCACAAAGGGAAACCGTAGTGGGTATGATTAGCGCAGGTATGATATACCACGTTAGGCGTTCTGCAAAATCTGGGTAGATTAGCGCGAATATGGTGGCAGATAAAAATACAAAATTCGAGTTCTTGAGGACTCTTTTCATATTATGGACTCGGCGGGATTCGAACTCGCGGCCTTTACGTTGCGAACGTAACGATCTACCCCTGATCTACGAGCCCCAAAAATATTTCATAGGATATTTCCGATATCAAATTAAACCCAGGCCTATGACCTGTATGCTTTTTACACCATCCAATTTGGCAAACATCTCCTCTATCCTTTCAGTTCCCCCTTCTACATCATCTATGATCACCGTTGCTATTAGTGCCTTGAGCCCAAATGCTATCGCCTCCTCGGTGATTCCGTATAACTTTGCACCGTCTGGCATGGCGGCTTTGATATCTCCCTTAAGTCTTTCATGGTCGGTTTCTATACCTTGAGGCATTATCTTGATTTTTGCTGCTACTTCTCCCATATTATTGTGCCACCTCTCACGGTCCGGTAAATCCGCACGTTGGACATTTGTATGGATTGCTCTGTCCTCGACACTTTGCACACCTGCCGATTGCTTCCCCACAATCTGGACATGGAAATCTAGTAAAGCCAGTGCCCGTTAATTTCACCGCACATGATATGCAATTCTCTGCTTTTGTTGATACCATAATTTATTCCCCTTCCATGCTTATGGCTCTTATAATATAAAAAAGACGGGGTGCCTTAATTATTCCCCTCCAAACGAGCGCTTCAAAATAGAATGAGGAGCGAATCTAGGGCATATCTGAGGGGATGGGACACCTAGATCCAACTCCCATCTGTAATCTACTTAACTTATATTTAAGATTTACCCATGTTGAGGTCATGGCATGTTGACGGATTAACTCTTCGAGACGTTTCCAACAGTCTGGCTACAGCATATGCTGGAAAAATCGAAGAAACCTTCTTTCCGTATCGATTTGATAGGCTGATATATTTCAGACCCACTCGTCGTGCAACATCCTCTGCGAGAAATTCTCCCAAACCTCCGGCGATGACGACTCCGCAATCAAATCTTCCGCATACATTGAGGACGGCATCTACCAGACTCTGCACCTGATGCTCTTTTATCTGCTTTGCGATTTGTCTTAGTTCCTGTGGCGATATCTCCTTCATGTCACAACAAACGACTCTAGCAAGTCTGCGCATCGCAGATTCGGCGTCCTTGCCAGCGCCGTCAGCCGTCTCACAGGTATAATCGTCTTCTGATATCTCGCCCAGCACCGAATACACATCTGCAGTTATTGCGAATAGTTCAGAGGATATTCTACACGGCACATCCAGCATTACCCGGTCCAATATGGTGGCGATATTCGTCCTTAGAATGCCTGAGTACACCAGCTCATTTCGTTTCAGCCGTTCGAAATCGGTCTTGGCCGCCATTGGAACGCCATCCATTATCGGTATTATATCACTTGTAGTGCTTCCTATGTCCATAAATAAAGCGTCGGGGAACTCGGTACTGATTAAATTGGCGGATGCTACCCAATTTGTCGATGCTATCGCTTCTGAGACGTCGGATACAAAAGTGCCGTTTGCATCGAGAAAATGGACATCATCGAACACGGAGAGAATGGCATCTGCGATAAATCGAACTCCGTTGCCCTTGGACGCAAAACAATCAGCGAGTTCACCTGTCATCACCACGCCGACAGCGTCTGCACCAGTGTACTTGGGTCGAAGACCGCCTTCGAGCAGGGACTTAATATCCTTATTTTTCCAGAGGGGCAGGTAATAAGACTCCGCGATTGAACCATCTGCCGAGGATATTTTTGTGTTGGCTCCGCCGACGTCAATGCCTATGATCATAATGCCTCCAGCTCTCTTTTTGTAAACGAATATGAGCCGCTAATCTGGACGTCATCTGGCAGCTTGCCGAACCGCGCTCTCAGTATCAGATCTGCGATTTCACGGTCGATGACCCTGCTAACACCGATAATTGATGTGGTCGCCCTTGGGTTCACATCTACGACATATGGTTTGTCATCCAGGACGATGTCCACCCCCACATACCCAGTACAGCTCAATATTTGAGCGCTTTTTACTGCAGCATTTATGACTTCTTTCCATTGGGGGACATAATGAGGAACGATTCCTCCCATGTATTGAATCCTATGGTCAATTTCGACCAATTGTTTGTTAACGGTCAATGGAAGCGCGGAACTGCCGATGATGAGACTGACGCTCAGATGTTCACCATCTATATATTCAGTGGTAATGCAACCCTCTTTTTGCACGAAATCCGAGACCACGAAGACGTCTTCGGATGCGCAACCGTATCTTGGCTTTATCACGTATCTGGGGCAGTCATCGGAATCGATTCTGGGAACCGAAATACCGGCGCGCGATAATTTTTCCGATGTCCTCAACTTATCAGCACACAATCTCACAACGCTGGACGAACATCCAAGGTTAACCGTGTTATCTTCGATGATGCGGGTAAATTCATGGAGGATGTCGTCTGGCGCGATGACGAGCCCTGCATCACAGTCCTTTGAGAGGTCTTCGATGCTTTGCCTGAAGTCACCTTCAGTTGATACAACTTCATGGCCAATGCGCCTGAAACTTCTCACCAGAGTGTTCAGCATGGCACGACCCTCGAAGAAAATGGGTCCCGTCAGCCCCGTGCCCACTGCAAATTCTGCGACTAATATTCTCATTGTGGAACGTTTTTGATTAACCTTTTTTTAAAAGGTTATTCGATAGCTTCTCTGCGATGTTTACAACTCGCCTTCCGAGGCCACGCGCCTCTTTTTGTGCCTGTTCATCTACTTCTTTTCCATCTCCAGCTGCACCGTAATGCCCTCCGGTTTCTATGGGGTCGCCGATGACGATCATTCCATGCACCAGCATAGCCTCCAAGATGGACAGCAGCGTTGTCTCCTTGCCCCCTGTTCGGTGCCTTGATGTGACGAACGCCGCCCCGACTTTGCCTTCGAGTTTCCTGCGGATGCTGATGGATTCGTCTATCAATTTCTTTACCTCTGCCGCCATGGTGCCGAAATAGACAGGAGAGCCGATGATGATTCCGTCATATGTTGGCAGTTCTGCGACATCTACTTCGTTCACGCTCTTCAGCGTTACTGTCCCTCCTGCATCCTTAACGCCATCCGACACTGCCATTGCGAGTTTTTTGGTGCTTCCGCTCTTCGAATAATACGTCACGAGTACTTTGGTCATGATTATCTCCACAATATCTTCTACCGCACCATTAAAATCTTTTGTCATGGTAAGTTTTTTCATCGATTGGGATAATTTGGTTATTATGAAAGTGGATGACGGGAAAAAAATAGCAGGAAAATCCGCGGCGGAACTGGTTAAAGACGGCATGGCAATAGGGCTGGGCACAGGTTCGACTGTTGCCCATGTGATTCAACGATTGGGCGAATTGGTCAAGGGTGGCTTGAACATCGTCGCAGTTCCTACATCATATCAAACTGAAATGCTGGTGATACGGGCAGGAATCCCGCTTACCTCTTTATGGGTGCACACGTCACTTGATATCGCGATAGATGGGGCAGACCAGGTCGACCCAGAGCTGAATTTAATTAAGGGCAGGGGCGCCGCACATACGCGCGAAAAGATAGTGGCATATTCTGCAACAAGATTTGTGATAGCAGTCGACGAGGGGAAAATCGTGGACGTATTGAATTGTCCCGTTCCGCTGGAAGTGTTGCCGTACGCACGAAAATTAGTAGAAATTCAAGTGACAAAATTGGGTGGAACTCATAGCTTGCGGTTGGCACAGAAAAAAGATGGGCCGATAATTACCGATAATGGTAATTTCATAATCGATGCAGATTTTGGAGAAATATCGGATCCTCAAAGATTGGACGAAGTGCTCTCATTCATTCCAGGCATTGTCGAGCATGGCATTTTCACAAATGCAGATGAAGTTCATGTCGGAGGGAAGGGCGGACTGCGTATCCTGAAGCGATGATGCGATTTTTGAGGTGGCTTCTATGGTTTATTCTGGGTAAACCGAACACTTAACTCTTGAAGTTTACGGATGTTTTTCAGGTCGTTCTCTGCCTGCATCTGTTTCAGATTCTCTATATTCGAGATGATATCCTGAATCGAAAAGGCCAATTTGTAACATTTCAGAGGTCTACCTTTGCCCTTCTTCTTGATATCGCGCACATCCACCCAATTCTCTTCCATGAGTTTTCGCATCGCGATGCTCACTTCAGGTTGCCTAAGGTCCGCGCCCATCTCTATATGTCTGGACGTCGCCTCGTCTACGTTTGCCAGATATACTAACGTCTTTGCGACATTTCTCTTCAATCCTGTGTCTATCAAAATGTTGGCAAACTCCTCATCTTTTTCATCTAACCTTGGCACAATTAATTCTCTCACCTATCTCACTCCTGCCTGCCCTGCCTAATCATAGGATTTCTATATCTCAGATTCTATAAATCTTTCGGAAATATATTATTATATCATAATCATTATGTAGTTCGAGTGGATTAATCGATGGAGCCGGGGTGGCCTAGTTGGTTAAGGCGTCAGACTCATAACAACCCTTTCCGCTAAAGCGTTGACGGAAAAGTGAGAGATCTGAAGACCGCGCGTTCGAATCGCGCTCCCGGCATCGTCATTTCAACACTTCTCTACTACCAGTGCATCAGCCAGTATTAAGTCACGGTTTTTAACTATCGTCAAGGGCTGGTCTGCAATAATCGTTGATAAGTCAACGTATCCTGTCTTCCAGACCAAATCGTAAAACTTCATAAGGGGCGCAAATAGGTGTTTGACCCGTCCTTTGGGTTCTCTAAAATACATCATCCCGAATCGTTTCCTCTTCTTCAAAACTCGCGTTGCCTCTGACATCACGCCCTCCGGGTCGTCGACCGTATCCATTCCGCACATACAGCTCGCTACATCGAATATCTCATCCTTGAACGGTAGATGGGCCGCATCACATAATATAAAGGTGATATTGTCTCTGTTCCTGTTTCGGATCCGCGCAATACTCAGCATGTTTTTGGAGAAATCGATGGCGACTATCTGTGCATGTTCTGCTCGCTTTGAAAGTATTTTCGCTGCCCTGCCCGTTCCTGTTGCGATGTCCAGGATGAATTGCCCTTTTTCGACGTTTAAGTCATTTATGATTTTCTTGCGCCACATTTGTTTCAGTCCAAAACACATCGCATCATCAAGGTCATACAGAATGGCCAGTCGCTCGTATGTTCTTTTAGTTGCCGTCATAGTAGCGTCCCCCTAATCATTGATTCATGTAAATTATTGGTCATATAATTATATCTATGCGAAAAGTCTTATAGTGAACCGACAATGGTTGAATTTGGTGATTAATTTGGACAAGAGTGCTGAGCTTGACGAACAGGAAAGCGTATTTCATAAAAAACTGAAATTAAAATTGAAGGAGGGGGGTAAAGAGGGCAGGATAACGTTCCTCAAGGATTATCTGGATTATCTTATCAAAAATAACAAAACCATCCCGCCTGACTTTCCTACTTTTGTAAGGGAAATCATGGGCTTGGATGATAGAGCTGGATTTATCCATATAAGGATATGGCACGAGAAAAGCGAGCTTGTCGAATTTGCAATAAACAGGAATTACGAGCACAGAGTAGAACACTATGACTGACAACGGATTTCTAGTGGGAGAGGCTCTTGTTGGAGAGGAGCCAGAAATCGCTCATATAGACCTAATGATTGGCAGCAAAAATGGTGCAATGGGTCAGGCGTTTGCCAATTCATTGGCCCAGCCCAGACAGGGGCACACGCCTATTCTGGCGGTGATAAGGCCCAATCTGCCTGTCAAACCAGCGACGCTAATAGTGCCTAAGGTAACCATAAGAAATCTGGAAGACGCCGAGAAGACGTTTGGGCCAGCCCAGAGCGCTATAGCAAAAGCAGTTGCCGACGCGGTAGAGGAGGGAATCATACCCAAGGAAGCAGTTGAAGAAATAGCGATTATAGTCTCTGTGTTCATCCACCCCAGGGGAAAGGACTACCAGAGGATTTATAGATATAACTATGGGGCCACTAAGCTTGCGATAAGACGTGCTATAGAAAAGTTCCCGGATATAGATAAAGTTTTAGAGGAGAAGGATAAAGCTATGCATGCAATGATAGGATTTAGGATAAATAACTTGAAGAACCCTCCCTATTTGGAGGTTGCCTTCGACATACCGGATTGGAGGAGGGTTGAGGGCATCATTAGAGCCCTACCGAGGACCGACGCCATAATAATTGAGGCAGGGACGCCGTTGATAAAAAGATACGGCGTAGAGGTTGTGCAGAAGATACACCAGCTAAGGCCAGAATCCGTTGTCGTCGCTGACTTGAAGACCCTGGACACGGGAAATCTGGAGGCGAGGATGGCTGGAGACGCCACCGCTGACGTGATAGGATTCTCAGGTCTCGCTCCATTGAAAACCATGGAGAAGTTCATAGCGGAGTGCAAGAAGGTTGGAGCCCTGTCTCTCATGGACACCCTCAACGTGTCCGACCCAGTAGCGGTCCTTAAAAAATTGAAGGAAAAGCCAGATATCGTGGAGCTCCACAGGGCGATAGATGTTGAGCGAGTGGAAGAGGCCCAGTGGGGGAACATTAAGGAAATCAAAAAGGCATGTAACAACAAAGTCTTGGTTGCAGTAGCTGGAGGGATAAGGGCAGACAAAGTGGAAGATGCCTTGAAATCAGGTGCTGATATCCTGGTGGTTGGAAGGGCTATTACATCTGCGAAGGACGTGACCGGTGCTGCGAGGGCATTCCTTCAGAAGATGGGAATAGAAGAGGTCGACCAGTTCAGGGTGATGACGGATTTCTAACGTATTTCTGGTCACTGGTGAACTTTGATGAAAACCCCAATAATAATCGTAAACTTCAAAACGTACTTGGAGGCTACTGGCAAAAATGCCCTGAAGATGGGAAAAATTATCAGGGAGCTAAGGGACGAAACCGGTGTGGAAATAATAGCAGTTCCACAATTTTCAGATATTTACCAGGTTGCGAGCATAGGCGCCCCCGTATTTGCGCAGCATATCGATGCGATTGTACCTGGAAGCCATACCGGTCATGTACTGCCGGAGGCGGTAAGGGAAGCAGGAGCGATTGGAACGCTCATCAATCATTCAGAGAGGCAGCTGGAGTTGCCCGAAATAGAAGCTGCCATCAATGCAGCGAGAAGAGCAGGGCTTATCACCGTCGTTTGCGCAAATGACATAGCGAAAGCATCGGCCGTAGCTGCACTCAAGCCGGATTTCGTGGCTGTGGAGCCGCCTGAACTGATAGGCTCGGGCATTCCCGTATCCAAGGCAAATCCAGAGATAGTAAGCGGGACCGTCAAGGCTGTTCGGGACATAGCGCCAGACGTGGGCGTTTTATGCGGTGCTGGAATATCAAAGGGCGAGGATGTTAGGGTAGCACTTGACTTAGGTGCAAAAGGCGTGCTGCTGGCATCTGGTGTTGTTAAAGCGGCAGACCCGAAAAAAGCATTAGCCCAGTTGGTGGATGGAGTATGATTTCCATGGCTTTGGTCACTACGCCATAGTATGTCCAAATTCTATTAATAGTTATATGATGTAGTTGGATTATATGAAAGGTCCAAAAAAACTGTTCTTGCAGGAAAAACCCGCCAGCATTCTGCAGGCAGTTGCAGCACATGAAATGCCGTACATCTCCCTTATCGCCAAAGAAGTGGATAGCACGTATGCGCACACAACAAATACACTCTCCACAATGGAGCGATACGGATTGCTCACATTTTCTCGTGATGGGAGGACCAAGTACATCGAATTGACTTCCGCGGGTTGGACGATTGTAAGGGCATTAGAAGGGCTGATAAGCGCTTTTGATGGCACCAAGCCCGCTCTGCAGACGAAAGATATGACCGAACTTTCGGGAAAAATTAAATCAATTTATTCAAAAATAGATGCGATTTACGAGGAAGAGTTTGCCGACAAAAGATCGCTTTCTATGGGGGAGGCGACGCGGATAAGCCGCAGACTTGGCCCATACTGCAGAGAAATCAGCAAAATCGAGAATCTGGTCGCCAATGCCCCCTCACTTCAAAAAGATTTTGAAAATATCAAAAAACGGATGGACGAATTAATGGAACTTAGAAAAAGTCTCACAAATCTATAGCGTCTCTGGCGAGTTTCCTAAGATTACGGTCCACCACCATCGCGCCATATCTGCCAAATCCTTGCTGAACTGCCCGGATGTGTGATATTCTCCTTTCCTCACTTCGAGTACACCAGCGCCCAGCAACTTGTTTCGCATGGCATAAAAAGATGACCTGCTAACATTTAGCTCTTTGATCAAGTTTTCCCATTCGTCAATTGATATTGGTTTGCCCTCTTTTTTTCTTTTTTCGACCATCTCAAGAAAACGTTTAGCCCGCATTGCGGTGACCTCTCCCTTGAACAGGCGACGCATCAGCTCAAGATAAGGATCCCGAGATTGCGTTATCCTCGCCGCAGTATACGATCTCACTACCAGCGTAGTAGCTGTTCGGGGAGCATCTTTTATTCTGGTCATCGTTTATTTAATTAATTTGTACAAATATATATCTTCTCTACTCGAACTCTCACTTTTATTTTTTATCTAAACTATTTAATTTTTAAAAATTAATTTATTTTATTTTTAATTTTAAAGTTTTTTAATTTTTAGATGAAAAATATTATCTCAGATGCATCTCAGATATATTTTATGTTATCTAAATATTTCAAAAATTAGAGCTTATATCCTTAATTAGCGTATTTTCAGAGCTGTTTTCATCTCAGACAGTTCTTAAATCGTCTATTTTAGGATGGGTAAAACGTACCATCACCAAGGATGCTATGGGGATATTTCTAATATTACCCGTTTCAAGCGTAATTTGAGAGAACTGTGCAACAAGATATGGGTCTCAGGCGTGAGTGAACCTCCCATTTCGCTTTGTCATAGATGGAATACCGACTAAATCCCAACAGATTTAGATGGACACTCACAGATGTTTTATCTGCGACCTCCCTTTGTGAGAGTTGTATTTCCTTCAGAAATTCAACATTGACGTATTCTATATGATATAAGAATACATTCCACAAAATATTCAGTTTGTCATTTTTGATAGTTTTTTGGTAGTTAAGGAGGGTTTTACACATGGCAATGTGTATATTCATACATGTATTGGAATAATTAAATTGATAAAATCGATCCATTTTCGACATCATTTTTTTCATTCTTATATTTATTAGGTATAAGCGTGATTTTGATGGTTTTTCATGTTTTCATTATTCTCCCTTATGTGTGCTAATCCCCTCCCCCAGTTAATGGACATTTATCATTATATAATCAACTACAAATAAAAATATAAATATTATAATCTTATGTCGATTTTATGATATTTTAATATATATTGTTTAATAGCACTATTATGATATATATCTTATAGTATCATAAGAACTTAATTATATATTTGCTATGTATAAAAATTTAAAGATAATATTAAGTGTAAAAATTAATTGTAAAAAAACGAGCCCAAACGTTCAAATTGTGGAGTGTATGTGAGAGTTATTCGTCTTTTTCGCCTTTACTTTTCCCTATCAAATCTTCTATCGGCTTGCTCCCATGTTTGGTGACGACGACGTTTATCTGAGATATATCTGCCGTGATATCTCGACCGTGCACGGTTTTTCGTCCTCTCTGCCCCTTTTCTTTTGGGTGACAGCCAGTACCCTCGGATATCAGAATCTTCCGTCTCTGTCCACCTGGCAGATCTTTTCTCATTGCAAATCCGCCATTGTCCGTTCCACCGACAATCTGCAATTTGTATCCTGGCAACCCAAGCGTTTCATCATCGACCATATCGCCGATTGATTTGCCTATGAATTTATTTGCACTCGCGCCAGAAATCTCTATTTGATATGCCTTCCCACTTTTGGGATCTGATATGACTACTCTATATTCTACCATATTTCCTTTCACGACCTTTATTTAGCCCATAACAGGTCTTTTTTGCGTTTTATATCCAGAAACGCCCTTAGCGTTTCAGCTTCGTCTTCTGATAATGTATCACATAGTTCTTGTTCAAGAATCTTCGCATGTTTTTCAGGGATATCTACATAGAGCATATCTCCCTCATTAATCTGTCGACCGACCGTAGGACCTTCAATCGAAAAAGCGGCTTCTTTTCCGATGTTGACCTCTCCAGTATTCTCTCCGTGCTCCTGGATTCCCTTGACGACGCCGACCCGTATCCCATCCTCTCTAATCACGTCGACTCCGGGCTTGACCACACCTCCAACGACCTTAACACCAACGACCGCTGGTTTACTCTGTCTGAATGTGCAGTCAGGCAGCAATCGAAACCTGCCGGGCGTGACAATAGTTTCCAGCCGTTCTTTCTCATATATCGACCGCTCATGTTTAACCCATTCGTTATAATCCTCGATCAACTGATATATCACGTTGTTTTGAAATACTCGAACGTTGGTTTTTGATGCTTCCTCTTTTGCATCTGATAATATACCAACACAGAATCCGATTACAACTGCTAAATAGGGGTCATTTGTGGTAGCCGCCCCAATGATATCTCGTTTGGATATGTTCCCTATTTTGGCCTTATGTATTGGGATTTTGTTGTTTCTTAGTTCATTTATCATGGCTTCCAGTGATCCAATCGTATCTGCTTTGAGAATCACGCCGACTTCATCGGTTTGGATTGTCACTCTATCCAACTCGGATTGGACCTCGTTCATAATACGTGGTATGTCTTTTTCGTCCTTGGCTACATAAAGCGGTGAGCCGGCAAGTGCCTTTTCGAGGTCAGGTGCAGTTATCTTTATTCCTGAGGCAGCTGTCACATTGGTGACACGGAGGAACCGTTCTTCTGAACGTATCTCGCTAAGGGGGCGCGGTCTCAATAATGCACGCACCCTTGTCACAATCGGCTTCTCTTTACTACCGATTATGATTGTGTCTCCTATCTTTAACTCGCCATCGTACAATATGGCATCAAGGGTTGTGCCCAATCCCTTTTCCTCCTTGACTTCTAATACCGTTCCGACACCTGCATCATGGCGCCGAAGTTGCAAGTCGTTCTCGAGAAATCGCTGTGCAAGACCGATTAAGAGCGTCAGGAGGTCAGGAAGCCCCTCCCCTGTCTTGGCACTAATCGGAATCACCCCGACGTTTGTTCTAAAATCACGGATCCTGTCGTACCTGTCTGAGCTAAATCCTTCTTTGTGTAACTGCTCGATTAACCTATAGATGACCACGTCGAGCATCTGCGTCGCTCGCTCGCTTTGCCGTTTGTATGTGTCCATAAAAGGCTCGTTTTTATGTGGATACCACCCATGAATTCGATCGATCTTGTTGGCTGCAAGCACAAAAGGAGTTTTGAATTGACGCAGGATTTTCAGCGCCTCTATTGTTTGTGGCAGAAAACCCTCGTTAACATCGACAACTACTACTGCTATATCTGCAAGTGCTCCACCCCTGCTTCGTAGCGTTGTAAATGCATGATGTCCAGGAGTATCGATAAAAAGCAGTCCTGGAACTTTAAAATCACCTTCCTTAATGGGACCGCATATCTTTTTTATATAACTCAGTGGTACCTCAGTAGCCCCGATGTGTTGGGTAATGGCGCCTGCCTCAAGTTCTGCTAGTGACGTCCCACGTATCTTGTCAAGTAATGATGTCTTGCCATGGTCTACATGCCCCATCACGCACACGATGGGCGTCCGCAATTCTTTTCGGCTTTTCATCATCTCTGGTCGGTATAAAAGTGTCTTGGGAATATATATAAGGGATATGTTGTGAAGTGTGATTACTGATTCATTTTTGGCATTCGATTTTCATGCAAGAGACCGAAAATCATATAGTCATGTGTTGCATACGTAATACAATGGATTTCTATGTCAACAAAAACCAAGACTCTTAATGTGAGAATCACAGAAGGCCAATATGATGAGTTAGAGGAACTCGTGTATAGGGGAGAATATACTTCTAAAGCCGAGATTATAAGAGAACTTTTACGAGAGAAATTTGACGCCTTCTCTATATACCTCCATAAAAAAGCAGAAAAGGACCGAGAAAAGCACACCTCCCTTGAAGAATACGGCAAGAGTCGATGCTTAGAATGAGTTATTCTGTTTTCCTGCATCCGGATGTAGAGAGATACATGGATTCGCTCTCTGAAAGGGAGAGAAAAAGATGTTATCAATCTCTGAAAAGATTGCCCGAAGATCCATTCAAACCAAGATCAGGTTGCGACATACGAAAAATGGCAGGGAAAAAGCCTTTTTATAGACTACGCGTTGGAAATCATAGATTTGTGTATGTCGTAAAAGAAAGAGAAATACTCGTTGAAGAAGCGTTCAAAAGAGAGAAAGAATATTAAGTTACATGCCAAAATTGACACGATGAAACTTCTTCGGATTGCTTCGCACCTTGGCATAAATTCACCTTCGGCGAACTTCACAAACACCGAAAACGTCCCACTCAATCCAGACGCCACACTCATATTATGGTGAATTTAAAGACTTGCTTACAATCTCATCATCAAAATAGATGGCTATTTCTCTATCTGCCGACTCGGGAGAGTCGGATGCATGGATTATGTTTTGTGTAATGTCGAGTGCAAAATCGCCACGAATTGTGCCTGCGGCGGCTTTTGAAGGGTCTGTCGCACCCACCATGTTTCGCGTCACAGATATGGCATTCCTGCCCTCAATGACCATTGCAATGCTCGGCCCTGACATGATAAAATCGACCAGTGAACCGAAGAACGGTTTATCCGCATGTTCGGCATAATGTCGTTTTGCAGTTTTATGCTCCACCTGAACCATCTTCAGTGCGATGATATTCAGACCACGTCGTTCAATGCGAGAGATGACCTCTCCAGCTAAGCCACGCTGAATTCCGTCTGGTTTGATCATTAAAAACGTGCGCTCCATATGATATTTCTCACTTTGATTTGGTCCATTTAGTCTTTCTTGGGGCTCTCCCCAGGCTCATATTATTCTCGCATTTAGATGAGCAAAAATAGTAAACGCTTCCATCTCTTTTTACGAACATTTTGCCAGTTCCTATTTCGATTGGATTTCTGCAGAATGAACACTTCTTTGTTTCCATGAGGCCTCCCCTATTTCCTATTACCGCGTCATTAGTTTCTTGGCCTCTCGTGAGGTCTCCAACAGCATAAGAATATCACCTATACGTACTGGTCCAATGCAGTTGCGGGTTATTATTCTGCCTTTGTTGCTCCCCTCGAGAATGCAGCATTTAATCTGAGTAGCCTCTCCATGCATTCCAGTTCTTCCGAGTATCTCGATGATTTCTGCAGGGACACTTTCATCTGTCATTGGATTCACCTTTCACTTTTTCAGTGCCTTTACTTTCTTGACTATCTCTTCTACGAGCTCTTCAGCCTTGCCAGCTTCTATGATTGCCGATGCGGCGCAGCCCACGCTCAGACCAGACGCTGCCCCGATTTCATCCTGTTTTTTGATGTAGAGATAGGGAATCTTCTTTTCCTCGCTGAGGGGCGGGATATGTGCGACTATCTCTTCTGGTTGAACGTCTTCTCCGATTAAAACAAGCAATGCAACGCCACGCTCAATTGCCTTCGTGACCTCATTCGTTCCCTTTTTTATCTTTCCCGTATCTCTTGCCAGTTCCAACGCTTCCAACGCTTTATTTCCCAACTCGGCTGGAACCTCGAATTTGACATATATTGCAGTCATCTTATTTTCCTCCTTCTGGGCATATAAGCCCTTCATCAATCATCGTCTGTAAATTTGTAAGTGACACTGTAATATTCCATCAATATGTTTAAAGGTTGTGCTTATCCAGAAAGGCACCCCCTCAAAGGAGTAGATAACCTACACAGATTCGCTCTCACGTTCCTTGATTGCCATATCAAGATGCCTTTTATTGATCTTTTTATGCTTCACATCTTTTTTCACTTTCTCTCTATCCATATCCGGCCTGATGAACTCTCTCAGGGCGAGCATCGCTGCCTCTCGGCATATTGCCTCGATGTCTGCTCCAACGCATCCCTCTGTCTGTTTTGCAAGTACACCGATGTCAACATCATCTGCCAATGGCTTGTCTCTCAGATGAATCTGGAAGATCTGCTTACGCTCCCTTTCTCCTGGTGGTGGGATGCAGATCAATCGGTCGAACCTTCCAGGGCGAAGCAGAGCAGAGTCGATCAAATCAGGTCTGTTCGTCGCGGCTACGATGACCAAAAGCTTCGAGATATGCTGAGGGGGAGA
>BBPD01000615.1_pt1 | contig 24997 bp, 23 predicted proteins | sample 1344911 | NCBI WGS metagenome assembly BBPD01 (sample SAMD00019088, study PRJDB2971) | groundwater metagenome | biome: freshwater biome; feature: mineral spring; material: ground water | place: USA: CA, Sonoma | collected 2011-09 | depth surface m
ACTTCTTGCGCAGGCGGATTTGCTGTGGCGTCACTTCCACCAACTCGTCGTCGTCGATGAACTCCAGCGCCTGCTCCAGCGACATCTTGATCGGCGGGATCAAGCCTTCGTCTTTGTCGGTGCCGGAGGCGCGGAAATTGGTGAGCTGCTTGCCGCGCAGGGCATTGACCGTGAGGTCATTGTCCTTGGCGTTGATACCGACGATCTGACCCTCGTAGATCTCCTCGCCCGGCTCGATGAACAGGCGTCCGCGCTCTTGCATCGCGGCCTGCGCGTACGCCGGCGAGGGACCGGTGCCGTTCGAGATGAGCACACCGTTCTGGCGCTGACCAATCTGACCGTCGGCTTTCGGGCCGTAGTGATCGAACACATGAAACAGCAAGCCAGTCCCGGCGGTGATCGTGCGGAACTCGGTTTGGAAGCCAATCAGGCCGCGCGCTGGAATGATGAAGTCCATGCGCACCCGACCCTTGCCATCGGGCTCCATGTTTTGCAGTAGCGCCTTGCGCTCGCCCAAGCGCGACATCACGCCGCCCTGGAATTGCTCCTCAAGATCAACCACCAGCGACTCGAAAGGCTCCTGCTTGATGCCGTCGATTTCGCGGATGATGACCTCGGGGCGTGAAACGGCCAGCTCGTAGCCCTCGCGGCGCATGGTTTCGATGAGGATCGAAAGATGCAGCTCGCCGCGGCCGGAGACCTTGAACTTGTCGGCGTCGTCGGTGTCCTCGACCTTCAGTGCCACGTTGTGCGCGCACTCGCGCATCAGGCGGTCGCGCAACTGGCGCGAGGTCAAGAACTTGCCACCCGAGCGATCCTTCACGCCAGCGAACGGCGAGTCGTTGACTTGGAAGGTCATGCTGATGGTGGGCTCATCGACCGTGAGTACCGGCAGTTGCTCTGGCGTTGCCGGATCGCAGACGGTTTCCGAGATGCTGAGCTTCTCGATGCCTGAGATGGCGATGATGTCACCGGCCTGCGCTTCCTTCACTTCAATGCGCTCGAGGCCGTGGAAGCCCATCACCTGCAAAACCTTACCGCTGCGCACCTTGCCTTCGCGATCAATGACGCTGACGATCTGGTTGGGCTTGATTTTGCCGCGCTGCACTCGGCCGACGCCGATCACGCCGACGTAGTTGTTGTAGTCAAGTGAGGTGACGCGCATTTGGAACGGCCCGTCGAGATCAACCGGCGGGCTGGCGACTTTATCGACAATCGTCTGGAACAGCGCGGTCATGTTGCCGCCGCGCACGTCTGCGTCCATGCCGGCGTAACCGTGCAGGGCCGAGGCGTAGACGGTGGTGAAGTCGAGTTGCTCATCGGTCGCGCCAAGGCGATCAAACAAATCGAAGGTCTGATTCAGTACCCAGTCAGCGCGTGCGCCGGGGCGGTCGATCTTGTTGACCACGACGATCGGCTTGAAGCCCATTGCAAAGGCTTTCTGGGTTACGAAGCGTGTCTGTGGCATTGGTCCGTCCATCGCATCGACGAGGATCAGCACGGAATCAACCATTGACAGTACGCGCTCGACCTCACCGCCAAAATCCGCGTGGCCTGGCGTATCGACGATATTGATGCGGAACTCCTCACCGTCCGGCGCCTTCCAGCGAATGGCGGTGTTCTTGGAGAGGATGGTGATGCCGCGCTCTTTCTCGAGGTCGTTGCTGTCCATCACGCGCTCGCCGACTTTATCGCGCTCATTGAAGGTGCCGGACTGCTTCAGCAAGCAGTCGACGAGCGTGGTCTTGCCGTGGTCGACGTGGGCCACGATGGCGATGTTGCGTAGGTTTTTGATGGACATGGGTGCGCGACGCCACGAAGGGCGCTGGGGGCTCGGTCGGATAAGGAAGCTCGGGAGTATACCGGGCCGATTTGACAGGGCGTTAGCGGCTCTCTGCCGGCCTGCCCGGGCGGGTGTTGGCGGTCGGGGTACACTGCGCGCCCTTTTTCGACCTTGGAGACCGCCATGAGCACTATCACCGCCACCTTTCATACCGCACGCGGCCCGATCCAAGTGGCCTTGAGCGCCGAACAGGCACCCTTGACCGTCGCGAATTTCGTGAATCTGGTGCGTCGCAAGTATTACGACGGCCTGAACTTCCACCGCGTCATCGCCGATTTCATGGTGCAGGGCGGCTGCCCGGAGGGTCGTGGCACTGGCGGGCCGGGCTATCGCTTCGAGGATGAAGTCGGCACGGGCCTGTCGCACGAGCGCGGTGTGCTCTCGATGGCCAATGCCGGCCCGCGCACCAACGGTAGTCAATTCTTCATCACCCACGTGGCCACCCCGTGGCTGGACGGCAAGCACACCGTATTTGGCAAGGTGCTGGCAGGTCAGGATGTTGTCGATGCCATCAAGACCGGCGATGTGATCGAGAAAATCACCTTGGAAGGCGACATCGAAGCGGTACTGGCCGCCAAAGCCGAGCGCGTGGCCGAGTGGAACAAGACCTTGGACGACGCCTCACGCTAAACGCCCCGCGATGCTGGCGCGACGAAGCCGCCTTCGGGTGGCTTCGTTGTTTTCGATGCCAAAGCCGGCTTGGCACCGGTGCTACACTTTTGCGCTCCATAGCCTAATGTCGCCGAGGAAGTCCGATGCCGCAGTTGAGCCGTCGTATGGGTCACGCCAAGCCGAGCGCCATCATGGCAGTAGCGGAAAAGGCGAAAGCCCTCAAGGGCCAGGGCCGCGACATCATCAGCTTCTCGATCGGCGTGCCGAACTTCCTGCCCGGCGAGCACGTCTACGCCGCCGCCCGCGAGGCGCTGGCCAAGGACAGTGGCCAATACGGTAGCAATCGCGGTGCCGACGCTTTGCTTGACGCCTTCATCGGCCACATGGATCGGCTTGGTATCAGCGGCTACACCCGCAAGCATTGCGCCACCGGCATCGGCGCTAAACACATCCTCTACAACTTGGCCGAAGCGCTGCTCGATCCGGGCGACACCATCGCTTTCGCCACGCCGTACTGGACGACTTACCTCGATATCGCCGATATCGTCGGTGCTAAAACCCTGCTGCTGCCGGCCCCGGCTACGCAGGACTACAAGATCACCCCGGCCCAACTCGACACAGCACTCGCCCAGAAACCGAAGGTGTACCTGTTCAACAACCCGTCCAATCCGACGGGCATGGTGTATTCGAAGGACGAGATCGCCGCGCTCGCCGATGTTTTCGCCAAGCATCCCGATACGTGGATCATCAGCGATGACATCTACAACACGCTGGTGTTCGATGGGCTTGGCTATCACAACATCATCAACTTCCGCCCCGAGCTGCGCGAGCGCTGCGTGTTTGTCGATTCGCTGTCAAAGACCTACGGCATGCCCGGTTGGCGCATCGGCCTGATGGCCGGCCCGGAAGCCATCGCCCAGGCCATCACCACGCTCAACTCGAACCACATCACCAACCTGCCGGAAGTGGTCACCGCCGCGGCTATTGCCGCGCTGTCCGGCCCGCAGGACGTGCCGCAGCAAAAGTGCCGTGAGTTCGAGGCCAAGCGTGACGTGGTGTTGGCTGCTCTCGCCGAAATCCCCGGCCTGCGCTGCCCGCGTCCGCAGGGCGCGTTCTACGTCTTCCCCGACATTAGCTGCGCCTTCGGCAAATCGCACGCAGGGAAGCTCATCGCTAACGATGTCGATTTCTGCAACGCGCTTCTGGAAGCCGAGGGTGTGGCCTGCGTGCCGGGTTCGGCCTTCGGCGAGCCTTCGGCGCTGCGCATCAGCTACACCTGTCCTGACGCCACCTTGAAGGAAGGCTTGCGCCGTATCCAAGCCTTCTTCGCCGCCTTGGTGTAGGTCCCTCTACAAGAGCCTGGCCATCCATGGCCGGGCTTTCCACAAAATGCGTCCTGCCACCTTCCACCTGGAGCCCACGTCATGAAGAAGCCCGTCCGCGTTGCCGTCACCGGAGCCGCCGGCCAGATCGGTTACTCGCTGCTGTTCCGCATCGCCTCGGGCGAGATGCTCGGCCGTGACCAGCCGGTCATCCTGCAACTGCTCGAACTGCCGATGGACAAGGCCCAGGCCGCGCTGAAAGGCGTGATGATGGAGCTTGAAGACTGCGCCTTCCCGCTGCTCGTCGGCATGGTCGGCACCAGCGAGCCGATGGTCGCTTTCAAGGATGCCGATGTGGCTCTGCTGGTCGGTGCCATGCCGCGCGGCCCGGGCATGGAGCGCAAGGACCTGTTGCTGAAGAACGCCGAGATCTTCACCGTGCAGGGCAAGGCGCTCGACGCCGTGGCCTCGCGCGATGTGAAGGTGCTGGTGGTCGGCAACCCGGCCAACACCAACGCCTACATCGCCATGAAGTCGGCACCCTCGCTGCCACAGAAGAACTTCACCGCGATGCTGCGGCTCGACCACAACCGCGCGCTGTCGCAGCTGTCGGCCAAGGCCGGCGTGGCCGTTGGCAGCATCGAGAAGTTGATCGTGTGGGGCAACCATAGCCCGACCATGTATCCCGATTACCGTTTCGCCAGCGTCGCCGGTGCCTCGCTGAAAGATAAAATCAACGACGAGAATTGGAACCGCACCGACTTCATTCCGAAGGTGGCCAAGCGCGGTGCCGCAATCATCGAAGCCCGTGGCCTGAGCTCGGCCGCCTCGGCGGCGAATGCCGCCATCGACCATATCCGCGACTGGGTGCTGGGCACCGACGGCCAGTGGACGACGATGGGCATTCCGTCCGATGGCAGCTACGGCATCCCGAAGGACGTCATTTACGGCTTCCCGGTGGTCTGCGAGAACGGCGAGTACCGTATCGTCGAGGGCTTGGCCATCGACGAGTACTCGCGTGAAATGATGAACAAGACGCTGGCGGAGTTGGAAGAGGAGCGCGCCGGCGTCGCGCACCTTCTCTGACGTCCCGGAGCTCGCGCTGGCGTTGTTGCAGCCCCGTTCGCAAATGCTCATTGACACCTGAGTCAACTCCGCTTTGCTCTCGGGGCTGCGCCTAGCCAGCCCTTCGCCCGGAACGCCAGTCGACCCCGAGGACATCCATGAGCACTGCAACTCCCGGCGCGCGCTTTCGCACTGCCCTTGCTGCCGAATCACCGCTACAGGTGATCGGTGCCATCAACGCCAACCACGCCTTGCTCGCCAAGCGCGCGGGCTATCACGCGATCTACCTCTCGGGCGGCGGCGTGGCCGCTGGCTCGCTCGGCCTGCCGGACTTGGGCATCAGCGGCCTCGAGGACGTGCTGATCGACACCCGCCGCATCACCGATGTTTGCGACCTGCCGCTGCTGGTGGACATCGACACCGGCTTCGGGCCCAGCGCCTTCAACATCGCCCGCACGGTCAAGGCGCTGATAAAGGCCGGTGCTGCGGCTTGCCATATCGAAGACCAGGTCGGTGCCAAGCGCTGCGGCCATCGTCCCGGCAAGGAAGTCGTGCCGACGGACGAGATGGTCGATCGCGTCAAGGCCGCCGTCGATGCCAAGACCGACCCGGACTTCTTCCTGATCGCCCGCACCGACGCCATTCAAGTACACGGCGTCGATGCGGCCATCGAGCGGGCTTGTCGCTGCGTCGAGGCCGGTGCCGATGGCATCTTCGCCGAAGCCTCCTACGACCTCGAAACCTACCAGCGCTTCGTCGAGGCGGTGAAGGTGCCGGTGCTGGCCAACATCACCGAGTTCGGCAAGACGCCGCTGTTCACCCGCGAGGAACTGGCTTCCGTCGGCGTCGCGATCCAGCTCTACCCGCTGTCCGCGTTCCGCGCCATGAACAAGGCCGCCGAGGCCGTGTACAGCGCGATCCGTCGCGACGGTCACCAGAAGGCCGTGCTCGATGCCATGCAGACCCGCGAAGAGTTGTACGAGCGCATCCACTATCACGCGTTCGAGCAGCAGCTCGACGCCCTGTTTGCCAAGAAAAAGTGAGGCCCGCCATGTCTGAGCAAATCCTGCCCAAGGCCAAGAAGTCCGTCGCCCTCAGTGGCACCGCTGCCGGTAATACCGCGCTGTGTACCGTCGGTCGCAGCGGCAATGATCTGCGCTATCGCGGTTACGACATCAAAGACCTTGCCGATCACGCCAGCTTCGAGGAGGTAGCGCACTTGCTGGTGCATGGTGCGTTGCCAAGCGCCAGCCAACTCAAGGCCTACCGCACCAAGCTCAAGCGCCTGCGCGGCTTACCAGCCATCGTCACCGATGCACTTGAACTGGTGCCGGCGGCGGCTCACCCGATGGACGTACTGCGCACCGGCTGTTCGGTGTTGGGCACGGTGCTGCCCGAGCGCGAGGCTCATCCTGCGCCGGAAGCCCGTGATATTGGCGACCGCTTGATCGCCAGCTTCGGTTCGATGCTGTTGTACTGGTGGCACTTCACCCGCAACGGCAAACGCATTGACACCCAGACCGACGACGACTCGGTGGCGGCGCACTTCCTGCACCTACTGCACGGCGAGCCGCCGAGTGCGCTGCATGCCCGTTCGCTGGATCGCTCACTGGTGCTGTATGCCGAGCACGAGTTCAATGCCAGCACCTTCGCTGCGCGTGTCATTGCTGGCACGGGCTCCGATCTGTATTCCTGCATCACCGGTGCGATTGGTGCGCTGCGCGGCCCGAAGCACGGTGGTGCCAATGAAGTGGCGATGGACATCATCGCCCGCTACGCCAGCGCTGACGATGCCGAAGCTGATATCCGCGCCCGTGTTGAACGCCGAGAGATCGTCATCGGCTTCGGCCACCCGGTGTACACCATCGGCGATCCGCGCAATCCGATCATCAAAGAAATCTCGCGCGAGTTGTGCAAGGAAGGCGGCAATCAAGTGCTTTTTGACGTGTCCGAACGCATCGAAACCTTGATGTGGAACCTGAAAAAGATGTTCCCGAACCTCGATTGGTATAGCGCTTCGGCCTACCACATGCTGGGCATCCCGACGCCGCTGTTCACGCCGCTGTTCGTCATCGCCCGAACAACGGGCTGGAGCGCGCACGTCATCGAGCAGCGCGAAGACGGCAAGATCATCCGTCCGAGCGCGAACTACACCGGCCCGGAAGACCGCCCCTACCTGCCGATCGAAGCGCGGCTCAGCGCGACTTCCTAGCCTTTGCGGTATCGCTCAGGGTCAGGCGCTTGACCCGGAAGAACGTGTGGTCGTCGATGACCGCTACCTGCGGGTAACTGGCCCAGCTCGGGTTGGCGATGCGCATTGCGGCGAAGTGGCTGGCCCCGGGTACGACTTCGCGGCGCTCAGAGGATGGACGGTTCCATTCCGTCTGCGCGGCAAAGGCTACGGCGACGGCTTTTTCCCAAGCCTCGGCGTGCCGTAAGCGGGTCGATGGCGGCACCAGCGTCGGGGCGAACTGCTTCGGTGCAGTCACCACCGCGCACACGTCATCGCCCCAATGGCCACTGTCGCGGCGGCGTAGGGCCACCTCGGCAACGGCGCGCTGCCCAAGTTCGGGTTGATCGCGGGCTTCCAAGTAGATCGTGGTGGCAAGGCAGAGGGGTTCTGCCTGAGCCGTGGGTAGCAGTGTTGCCAGCCACATAAGAAAAGAAAGTTCCATGGCGTTCCTTGCTCCGTTGCGTCCTAGAACCTCCCGGCCAATGAAGCGCGTGGAAAGCCTTAAAGACTTGGCGTAATGGGGACAAAACCCCCGAAGCGCCATGAGCCGGGGGTCACGAGAACGTCGTACTGGCCAAGGGGCTGTCGGACGAACGGGGCGAACCCTAGCCCGATCTTTCCCAACCTCGGCTGAACGCAAGATTCATAAGCTTTTGAATTTATTCGGTCTTTTGCACTAACCGTATCCCAGAAGGCTTACAAAAGCCGTGCATTGAGTGCTTACAGCGCGGCTGCGACGCGGGTTCCTTGGGCAATCGCGCGCTTCGCATCCAGTTCCGAAGCCACATCCGCACCGCCGATCAACTGCACACGGGTGCCAGCACTGCACAAGGGGTCGAACAGTTCGCGTAGCGGTTGCTGGCCTGCGCAAACGACGACCTGGTCAACCGGCAATACCGATTCCTTGCCGTCCATGCGGATATGCAAGCCAGCATCGTCGACTTTCAGGTACTCGACGCCACCATGGGCCTTCACCCCTTTCATTTTCAGGGCTGCACGGTGGATCCAGCCGGTGGTTTTCCCTAGTTTTGCACCGGGTCGGCCGGGCGAGCGCTGGAGCAGCCAGACTTCGCGGGCGGGCGCTTCCGGCTGCGGCTTGGTGAGCCCGCCCGCGCCTTCGAAATCCCGTCGAACACCCCATTCAGCCATCCATGCGTTCGCGTCGAGGCTTGGCGAGGTTCCAGCCTGAACCAAGAACTCGGCCACATCAAAGCCGATACCACCCGCGCCGATGATCGCCACCTTGGCCCCAACCGCTATCCGCCCCGTCAGCACGTCGATATAGCCGACGACCTTCCGATGCTCGTGCCCGAGGAAGTCGACGCCGCGCGGCACGATACCGGTGGCCAGCAATACCTCGTCGAAGCCGCTGAGATCCGCCGCCGTTACTCGTCTGTTGAGTTGTACATGGACGCCATGCTTGGTCAGCATGCTTCCGAAGTAGCGTAGCGTCTCGTGGAATTCCTCTTTGCCAGGAATCTTCTTCGCAAGATTGAATTGGCCGCCGATCTCGCTCGCGGCATCAAAGAGCGTGACTTCATGGCCGCGCTCGGCTGCGGTACTTGCCGCGGCCAGCCCGGCGGGGCCGGCACCTACCACGGCTACTTTTTTCTTTTGCGTGGCTGGCTTGATGACCAGCTCGGTTTCCGCACAGGCGCGTGGGTTGATCAGGCAGCTCGCTTTTTTGTTCTCGAAGACATGATCGAGGCAGGCCTGATTGCAGGCGATGCAGGTGTTGATCTCGGCCACGCGACCCTCGCGGGCCTTGCGCACCCAGGCCGGGTCGGCCAGCAGGGGGCGGGCCATCGAAACCATGTCCACCTCACCGGAGGCGAGAATGCGCTCGGCGACGTCGGGCATGTTGATGCGGTTAGTGGCCACCAGTGGCAGCGCCACGTGCGGGCGCAGCTTGGCCGTCACCCCTGCGAAAGCCGCGCGCGGCACCGAGGTGGCGATGGTCGGTACGCGCGCCTCGTGCCAGCCGATGCCGGTGTTGATGATCGTCGCACCGGCGGCCTCGATGGCCTTGGCCTGCAGCACGATCTCATCCCAAGCCGAGCCGCCATCGACCAGTTCCAGCATCGAGAGTCGATAGATCAGGATGAAGTCCGGCCCCAACGCCTCACGAATGCGGCGGACGATCTCGACTGCGAAGCGCATGCGCTTCACAGGCGTGCCGCCCCAGGCGTCGCTGCGCTGGTTGGTGCGCGCCGACAGGAACTGGTTGATGAGATAACCCTCGGAGCCCATCACTTCGACGCCGTCGTAGCCGGCGTCGCGGGCCAGCTTTGCGGAACGCACGAAGGCTTTGATCTGGCGTTCGACGCCCCAGGCGGACAAGGCGCGCGGCTTGAAGGGTGAGATCGGTGCCTGGATGGCCGAGGCCGAGACAGCGAGAGGGTGATAGGCGTAGCGGCCAGCGTGCAGAATCTGCATGCAGATTTTTCCGCCTTCCGCATGCACCGCTTTGGTGACGATCCGGTGCTTCTGGATTTCCCAAGGCCAGCTCAACTTGCCAGAGAACGGCTTGATCCAGCCGACGATATTGGGCGCGATGCCGCCGGTGACCATCAACCCGACGCCGCCGCGCGCACGCTCGGCAAAATAGGCAGCGAGTTTGGGGAAATCGCGTGAACGATCCTCAAGACCGGTGTGCATCGAGCCCATCAGAACCCGATTGGGAAGCGTGCAGAAACCTAGGTTAAGCGGTTGGAAAAGGTGAGGGAATTGGGCGGCCGTCATGGTCGATACGGTGGCGTAGGGTAACGTGCAGCATGACGGCCTTCGCAGACCTTGGGAAGGCCGCCGCAAGTGCAAGGCTGCACGGTAGGTGAAGCTCGCCAAAGCCGATTCGCCGACGGCGCTTGCCACTACTTAGCACAGTGTTAACATCGCGCCAGCAAGCCGCCCTCGGAAAGGGCTCGGCCTGTCGGACAGTCCGTCCCCCAATTGGAGTCAATCATGAAGAAGAATCTGCTGTGCGTGGCCATTCTGGCCGCATCTTTCGCCAGCGTCAGCTCCGCCCAAGAGTTCGATGACCGCTGGTACCTCTCGGGTTCAACCGGCATCAACTTCCAAGACAACGCACGCGCCACCGAGGACGTTGCTGAATTTGGACTTGGAATCGGTCGCTTCTTTGACGAGCGTTGGTCGCTGGATGTCGGTATGTACTCGGCAAACCCCGGCTTCGACAACAACCGCAACCTCAACTTCAGCCAGTTCGGCGCCGCCGTTGATCTACGCCATCACTTCCGTGATTCGGGCGCAAAGTGGTGGCCGTACTTGAAGGCAGGCGTTGGCATGCAGCGCGCCGAGGAAGAGTTCAATGCCTTCCCAAGCCCGAATTCGCCCGGTGAGCGCAAGGACAACAATCTCGCCCTCGACTTCGGTGCTGGCTTGCAGGCTGAGTACGAATTAGTGTCGATGCGGCTTGAGGCCGGTATCCGCACCGCATTCGATGACCAGAGCCGTGTTGCTCGCAACGAAGATTATTTCAGCGACGGCTACATAAAGGCATTCGTGTTGGTGCCGCTCGGTGCCCGCGCTCAGGCTCAGCCTGCCGCCGCCCCGGCACCCGCTCCAGCCGCTGCTCCCGCTCCGGCCGCCTGCGAGACCCTCGATGACGACGGCGACGGCGTCAACAACTGCATCGACCGATGCCCCAGCTCGCAGGCCGGTCAGGCGATCGGTCCGGACGGTTGCGCCGTGCCGTTGACGATCGACTTGAAAGGGGTGAACTTCGACTTCGACCGCGCCACCCTGCGTCCCGATGCGATCACGATCCTCAACGAGGCCATCGACATCCTGAGGAAGTACCCGCAGTTGCGTGTTGAAGTCGCCGGTCACACCGACGCCGTCGGCACCGATGCCTACAATCAGGGCCTGTCGGAGCGCCGTGCTCGCACCGTGTTCGACTTCCTGACCGGCAACGGCATTGACGCTGGTCGCCTCGTCGGCCCGGTCGGATACGGCGAGAGCCGTCCGATCGACACCAACGACACCGACGAAGGCCGCGCCAAGAACCGCCGTACCGAGCTGAACGTCCAGAACTAAGTGCGTTTGACGATGAAGCACGAAAAGCCCGGCTCAGGCCGGGCTTTTCTTTGACTTGCGTATCTGTGCATGCGGTCACGCATCGATTCGCGCGAGAGCGTACAGACACGCTTGCCGCAGCGCGGCACGCTGGGTAAGCTCACGGCACTGTCATCGTTTCGCGGAGCTCGTCATGGCGCGTCGTCACGTCTTCCTTTTCGCACTGGCAGGTCTTGCTGCGTCGGTCGCTTCCGCCGCACCCGCGCCCGAGCTTCGCGCATCGACCCCGATACAGCCGGCGCACGCACCGATATCGATGCAGGCCTACCTGCAGCGCGTGCGCCAACCGGCCGCCGAGCCCGCTGTGTCCGTGGTGTCCGCCTCAGCGGGCTATGTGCCACGCACGGCACACGATAATTCGCCCTACCGGTTCGACATGATGCAGAACGGTCGTCGTATGACGGCCGAAGAGTTTGGTGCGTGGATGAAGGCGCGCGGCATCCGCGTCGCCACAGGTAAACCCAAGGCCGGTTCGGCACCTGCAAACACCACTGTCGCCGGCACCATCCCGGCCTGCCAAGCAACCACAACAATGACCTGTTGAAACGGGCTTAGGGCTTGGCGAATCGATAGTGCGCCACGCCCCATTCGCTGCCGTCGGCGTAAGCAAACAGCTCTGCGCAGGCCATCCAGAACATCCGCCAGCGCTGCGCCCAGAGGGCGGCGTCCTTCGCGCCGTAGGCTTGAGCCAGTGCGCCCTGCGCTTCCTTCGCGTGACGATCCTGGTTTTCCAGCCAGTGGTTGGCGGTTTTCTGGTAATGCGTGCCCGCGAGCAACCAGCGTTGTTCGATTCGTAGCGCGTCTTGGAAGTGCAGCAAGGTGTCGGCACTCGGCATCAGTCCGCCGGTGAAGAAGTGGCGCCCCATCCAGTTGCTGTCGCCGGCGGTTTCGAATGGGTACATCAAACTGCGGTGGCAGAAGATATGGACGAACAGCTTTCCGCCGGGCTTCAGCCAGTGCGCCACCTTTGCGAGCAGGGCGTCGTAGTTGCGCATGTGCTCGAACATTTCGATGGATACGCAGCGGTCAAAGGTTTCGTGATCGAGCTCAAGAAGATTGACATCGCTGGTGATGACTTCGATGTTGGTGAGGCCGCGCAAAGCGGCCTGGCCGAGGATGAACTCGCGCTGCGTCCGAGAGTTCGATACCGCGGTGATTCGTGACCGAGGCAGGCGCTCAGCCATCCAAAGAGTGAGCGAACCCCAGCCGCATCCGAGTTCGAGAATGCGCTGACCATCCAACAACTCGGCACGCTCGAGATAGAGCAAAAGCATCGCTTCTTCGGCTTCGTCTAGCGACTCGTCACCATTTGGATAGAAACAACTCGAATACTTCAGGCGCTTGCCGAGGCAAAGCTCGAAGAAACGTGTCGGCACTTCGTAATGTTGTACGTTGGCTGCCGCCGTTTCGATGGCGATGGGACTACTACGCAATTCCGCGAGCAGACTGCGAAAGCGTGCATCGGAACTTTCGAGACCACCTCGTCGCTCATCACGCAATCGTTGCGCGCACAAGTGTCGGATACCGTAGCGGGTCAGGAAATCGGGAATGAAGCCACGCTCGCAAAGGTCGATCAACGCCATGATTGACAATCAATCCCGGGTAGGTGCCCGTCGGGGCGGTCTTGGAAAAAAAGCACTCACTTCTTGTTGATAGAGGCGATAGGCCTCCCCGCGGCTGCGCAGCGCTTGCGCTTCCGTCCATGGCATGCCGCTAACACGCCTCAGGAAGGCGAACATCAAAATAGGGCCGAGCAGGCTCCAGAAAAAATAGGGCCCGTACCAAGCAAGCAGAACGTAGGCGAACCAGTGGGTCCATTCGAAAAAGTAATTCGGGTGGCGTGACCAGCCCCACAGGCCGACGCGACAGACTTTCTCGCGGTTGGCGGGGTCGCGACGAAAAACATCAAGCTGGCGATCAGCGAGTGCTTCACCACCGATGGCAATGATCCAAACGAGGACGGCGAGCAGCATGATGGGCTCAAGGCCATTGGCGTCCGCCGAAGCCGCCGCGACGAAGGGGATAGAAAACAGCCCCACCAGTAAGGCCTGCGCTTGGAAAAACACGAACCACTTGAAGGGCGAGTCGCCGATGGCTGCACGCATGGCACGGTAGCGCCCGTCTTCCGGCTCGCGCAGAACGCGATGCAACAAATGCAGGCAGAGTCGTGTGCCCCATAAACCCCCGAAGATGGCCACGAGGATGCGTGGCAGTTCGTCACCTTGCCCGAACAAGCCCACGAAGAGGGCAGCGAGCGCCAAAAAACCGGCCCAAGCAACGTCCACATAGCCCGCATTTCGGGACCGAACGGACAAAGCCCACACCGCCGTCATGCCCAGTGCCGCACCGAGCCAGCAAATCAGCACCAATAACCAGAAGCTCATGTTGCTGCACCCAAGGGCACGCTATCCGATGGTCGCTTCGGCCTGAAGGTGTACAGCATCGGAAGGGCAAGGCCCCAAAGCAGCGCAAGCGCGCCGAGGGAAAGCATCGGAGCATCGCCGAATGCAAGGGCACCAAAGCCTTGTGCAGCGCCCCAATAGCTTAGAGGGCCGCCGATGAGACCAAACAGCGCGGCCAGCCACCAGCGACTACGAAGAAAGCGCATCGAATGGTTCAAGGTCAACGAAAAGCCCGCCCACATCGCGAGAATCCACACTGGAGCGAGATGCTCTGACGGCCAAGGGCTATCGAAGCGGATCAAACCGCTGGCTGCCAAGGCGGAATCGACGATGAGCCCCATGCACAAAGCCACGAGTATCAGTCGGAGGTCACCGGCGCGATCATCGGTCCAAATGAAATGCCCAACAGCAAAAAAAAGCGCTGCCACGGGCCCGGCCCAAGGGTTGCCGTGCGAGGCAGCAATCACGGCGACGAACCAAACTACTTGGAAGGCCAACAAGTTGATAAGAGCGAATTTTCCTCGCATCACATAGCCTCAGGAGCCGGAATCCAGGCCTCACGGCGGTTGGCTGGTCGCGCAAACAGTAGTTGCGATACGCCGATGGAGCGTTCGAGGAAGCCGCCCTCACAGTAGGCGAGGTAAAACTCCCACATGCGAACAAAGCGCTCGTCATAGCCCAGTGCGCGCACTTCGCCCAATTTCGCCATAAAGCGTTGGCGCCAGTGGCGTAGCGTCAGTGCATAGCTAGTGCCGAAATCCTCCTGTGAGATGAGGCGTAGGTCGGTACTGCGGCCCGTTGCACCGGTGATGGCACTGATCGACGGAATGAAACTTCCGGGGAAGATGTGGCGTTTGATGAAGTCGACCGAGTGCAGGGCTTGCTCGTAGCGATGATCCTCGATGGTGATCGCCTGCACCATCGCGAGACCATCGGGTCTCAGAAGTGATGCACATTTGGCGAGGTAGGTATCGAGATACTGGTGGCCGATGGCCTCGATCATCTCGATAGAAACGAGTTTGTTGTAGTAGCCGCTGAGGTCGCGATAGTCCTCGAGTAGCACCGTGACACGATTGGTGAGCCCAGCTTGTGCGATGCGATCAGTGGCCAGCGCGTGCTGCTCTTGCGAGATCGTCGTGGTGGTGACGCGGCAGCCGAAGCGCTGCGCGGCGTACAGGGCCATGCCGCCCCAGCCGGTGCCGATCTCGACGAGGTGGTCGGAGGGCTTCAAGTCGAGCTTGCGGCCGATGCGCTCGAGCTTGCGGAAGGACGCTGTTTCCAGTGATTCGTCGGGTGAAGCGAAGATCGCCGCCGAGTACATCAGGTTGTCGCAGAGGAACAGCTTGAAAAGCTCATTGCCGAGGTCGTAATGCGCGGCGATGTTCTTGCGCGAGCCGATGCGGGTGTTGCGGCGGAAGGCATGCGCGGCTTTCAGCAGCCAGCCAGAGACGCGTGCCAGACCACCTTCCATCGCATCGAGCAGGTCACGGTTGAGCACCAGCAGGCGCACGAGGTCGACGAGCTCGTCGCAGCTCCACTGGCCGTCCATGTAGGCCTCGGCGGCACCCACCGAGCCTCCAGTGGCCATGCGTTGCCAGGCATCGAGGTCGTTTATGCGCAGGCGCGCGACCGGCGCACCGGGGGCGGGCTCGGCGGCGCCGAGACGGAGTTCGCCCAAAGCATCGCTGACGAACAGTGTGCCGTGTCGTAGGTTCGACAGGCGCTTGAGAAACTGCGCACGGAGCCAGCGGTCGTAGGCGCTGTGCTGGTTTTGCTCGTTCGGCAGCGCGTCGGCGGGCAGGCTCATAGGCGGGCGTCGGGGTTCGGGTGGGGGTGGAAGGGAACGCGCTTCAGACTGAGCCGGAGCGCTTGCCAGTAGATGCCGACAACCGTCTTGAAGGTGATGAAGGGATACGCCGCGAGGCATGAAGCCAGCGTGTTGCCTTGCAGCAGACGGCGCTCCAGCGTGAGCGTGGCGTCGAATTCGCGCGTCTCGCCGGCAAAGACCGCCATATGCACGTGCAGATTCTCGTCGGGCGGGGTGAACGCCCAGTGGTAGTGGCGATCCATCGGCAGGAAGGGCGAGACGTGGAAGGCCTTTTCGAAGTCGAAGTGCCAAGCGCGACCTCGCAATTGGGCGCGTTCTACGGGTAGCAGGTAGGCGTGGCGCTCGCGCCAGGGCGTATTGGTGATTTCGGCGAGAATCCAATCGAGCGTTTCGCCGTCCTCGCGGTAGCCGTAGTAGAAGCTCACCGGGTTCTGCACGTAACCAAAGTAGCGCAGGTGGGTGAGCAGGCGGATCGGCCCCGGTGCGGGGCGACCCAGCTCGCGCTCGACGCGCTGACGCACCGCGACGTCCAGCGGCAGCGCGGCGTCGCCGAAGTAGTCACTGCGGCGGAACTCGGCGAGGTTGCGGCGGTTCACCGACCACAGCCAGCGGCGGTCGAACACGCGATCGAGTTCGGCGAGGTCGAGCAGGGGCTGGAATATCCGGTAGCGGAAGGCGTTCTTGGCGACGGCGAAGCGCCGGTGCTGGACGTGGCCGACGTAGATGGCGCTGCGCAGCGGTGCTGCGGCGGGCACCGCGCGTTGGTCCGCTTCGCCGGCGCTGGCGGTCACCACGAAACCCCGAGGCCTGCGGCGGCCTCGACACCTGCGCGCATGCCGTCCTCGTGGAAGCCAAAGCCCCAGTACGCGCCGGCGAACCAGGTGCTGCGACGGCCGTTGAGATCGCCGCGCCGTGCCTGCGCAGCCACGCTGGCATGGGTGTAGACCGGGTGCTGGTAGCTCATGCGCGCGATCACCTTGGCCGGGTCGATGGCATCGCTGCGGTTCAGCGTGACCACGAAGGGATCGGGCGAATCGAAGCCTTGGAGCAGATTCATGCAGTAGCTGACGCTGCACTCGGCCTTCGGATTGGCCGGCACGAAGGCATTCCAGGCCGCCCAGGCTTTGCGGCGGACGGGCAGGATGCGGCGGTCGGTGTGCAGCACCACGTCGTTGCGCTGGTAGGGAATCGCACCGAGCACCTCGCGCTCCAGTGCATCGGCGTCGCCGAGCAGGGCGAGTGCCTGGTCGCTGTGCGTCGCGATCACGATCGCATCGAAGCGCTCCTCGCCGGCGATGTGCTTCACCGTGACGCCGGCGTCGTCGCGAATCACGCGCTGTACCGGGCAGGCGAGCCGCACGTCGACCGTCCAACACGCCTTTAGCGCCTCGACGTAGGTCGATGAGCCGCCGGTGACCACGCGCCACTGCGGGCGGTTGTCGACTTGGAGCATCCGGTGGTGGTCCATGAAGCGCACCAGGTACTTGGCGGGGAAGTCGAGAATCGTGGCCGACGGTGAGGACCACAGCGCGGAGGCCATTGGGATCAGGTGCGCGTCGCGGAACAGCGCCGAGTAGCGATTCTGTTCAAGGTAATCGCCGAGCGACGGGCCCGGGCCGGAGTCGCGCAGTAGCGCGCCGGCTTCGCGGTAGAAGCGTAGGATCTCGCGCACCATGCGGATGAAGGACGGCGAGAGCAGATTGCGGCGCTGGCAGAACAGCGCATCGAGATTCGTGGCGTTGTACTCGAGCCCGGTGGCTTCGACCCGCGCGCCGAAGCTCATCGTCGTGTCTTTTGATGCCACACCGAGCTCGTCGAACATCCGCGTGAGTAGCGGGTAGTTGTGCGTGTTGTGGACGATAAAGCCCGTGTCCACCCGATAGCACTTGCCGGACTGTTCGACCTCGTGGGTATGCGTATGGCCGCCGAGCCGCGCTTCAGACTCGAACAGCACCACCGCGTGTTGGCGCGAGATGAGCCACGCGGCGGAGAGGCCGGCGATGCCGCTCCCCACGACCGCGACCCTCATTTCCGCTCCGTAGTCGGTTTCTGGAAGGCTTCAGGAACCGGTTTGAGATCCCATACGAGGCGCAGCGCACTCATGACTTTGAGCAGGTAGAACGTGAGGTCGATCTCCCACCAGCGGAAGCCTTGGCGCGCAGAGCCGGGGTAGTGGTGGTGATTGTTGTGCCAGCCTTCGCCGAACGTGAGCAGGGCAAGAAACCAGTTATTGCGCGAGTCATCGCGTGTGGCAAAGCGGCGTCGACCGAAGCGGTGCGCGAAGCTGTTGATCGTCACTGTGGCGTGGAATAGCACCACGGTCGAGATGAAGAAGCCCCAGATGAGCAGTTGCGGCCCATTGGTTTCGAGTGCCGGTGCGTTGGTTTCCAACCAACTGCCGAGCGCGAACAGCGCGATGGCAAGCAGCATCGGAACAAGGATATCGAAGCGATCAAGCAGACGTAGTTCGGGAAACTTGGCAAGATCCTTCACTGCGTCGAGGTCGGTGCGAAAAGCGCCGCGCGTGAGAAACCAGCCCATGTGGCTGTACCAAAAGCCCCTGTGTTTTGGCGAATGCGGATCGGCTGGTGTATCACTGGCACGATGGTGTTGCCGATGATGAGCGGCCCACCACAACGGCCCGCGTTGCACGCTGGATGCACCAAGGACACCGAACAGAAATTGCAGCGTCCGCGAAGTACGGAAGGCTTTGTGCGAAAAATAGCGGTGGTAGAAGCCCGTTATCGCAAACATGCGTAGCGCATACAGCACCAATGCAACGCCGACGGCGAACCATGAGGCACCAACCCAGATCACCCCAAGGCAAGCCAGGTGCAAGCCGATGAAAGGGAGTACGCGAATCCAATCAATGCGGTATTCGTCGGCGGCATCGACAGCGTCGTTGGCCGAAGCATCGAACCAACGAACGATGGCGGTTAGAGAGCGACGCAAGAAGGGGATGGAATTCGCAGGGCTAGGCATGCATAAAAGTTAATCCACCCCTCGGTGAGAGGGCAGTGAAGCGTGCCTTGCCGCACTCACGCGGGCTCGACAATGACCTCGGCGCGGATCGAATTGGCGATGAAACAATGGGCGTGCGCGCGCTCGTGCAGCTTCACAATGTCTTCGGCGCTGGGCTGCTTGTCGCCGGAGAAAACGACCTTCGGTTGCAGCGTAATGCGGGTGATTGCCATGTTTCCTTCCGCATTCTTGTCGAGCAAAGCGGAAGCCGCATCGTCGTAGTGCTCGACGACATAGCCGCGCTTGGAGCAAACGGCGAGGAAGGTGAGCATGTGGCAAGACAAAAGTGCGCCGACCAGCAAAGTTTCCGGATTGAGCGCATCCGGGTTGCCGACAAAGCTGGGTGCCGACGAGGCGAGGCTTTTTTGCCCGTTCTCGAAGGTGAGGGTGTGGTCGCGGGAGTAGGTTTCGTAGGAAAAGTCGCGGCCGTGGAGCGACCAGCTCAGGCTGGCGGTGTGTGTGTGCATGGCGTTCTCTTGGCGAAGTTGTGCGCGAAGCCTAGCGCGAAAACTAGCCAAGTCTGAGCCGAATGCGGATCATCATCCCATGCCATCTCGTCTTCGCATCCAAACGCCGCGCCATGGCGTGGCCCGCGTGCTGTCGAAAGCCGGCCTTGCTTCGCGGACGCAGGCGGCTGCTTGGGTGCGCGACGGCCGGGTGAGCGTGGCTGGGCGGGTGGTGCGCGACCCCGAACATCCGGTGCGCAGCGGTATCGACGAGGTGCGCGTCGACGGCCGGCCGATCGGGACAGAAGCGCGCGTCTATGTAGCCCTGAACAAGCCGCGCGGCCTCGTCAGCACGGCCGATGACGAAAAGGGCCGCGATACCGTCTATCGCTGCTTCGAAGGCAGCGGCCTTCCTTGGATGGCACCGGTAGGACGACTGGATCAAGCCAGCGAGGGCCTGCTGCTGTTCTCGAACGACCCCGTCTGGGCAGCACGCATCACGGATCCAGCGACGGGCCCGGAAAAAACCTACCACGTGCAGGTGGAGGGCGTTCCCAACCAAGCCGCGCTTGCTCGGATGGTGACCGGCCTCGACGAGGGTGGCGAGTGGCTTTCGGCGAAGGCGGTGACTCTGCTGCGCAGTGGCGGCAAGACCGCATGGCTCGAAATCACCCTAGACGAAGGCAAGAACAGGCAGATCCGGCGTCTAGCGAAGGCGGCGGGGTTTCCGGTTCGGCGTTTGATTCGCGTGGCGATCGGCCCACTGACGCTTGGCGAGTTGCTGAAAGGCGCTTGGCGCTGCTTGACCGCGGCGGAAGTCGAGCGCCTCCGCGGCTGAATATCTCCGCGCGTTCAGCCCGGATTATCAGGCTTTGATCACGCCTAGCTCGCGTCCGACTTTGTCGAAGGCGGCAATGGCTCGATCAAGATGTTCGCGAGTATGCGCAGCACTCATTTGCGTGCGAATGCGTGCTTGGCCTTTTGCCACCACAGGAAAGAAAAAACCGATGGCGTAGATGCCTTCTTCGAGCAGGCGCGTGGCGAATTTTTGCGCCAGGGGTGCGTCGTAGAGCATCACCGGGCAAATCGGGTGCGTGCCGGGCTTGATGTCGAAGCCCAGCGTGGTCATCTCGCTGCGAAAGTACGCTGTGTTGGCGGCGAGGCGCTGGCGTAGCTCGTCTGCCCTCGACAGCATCTCGAAGGCGGTGATGCCGGCGGCCACCACATGCGGCGGCAACGAATTGCTGAACAGGTAGGGCCGCGAGCGCTGGCGCAGCAGTTCGATCGCATCGCGGCGGCCGGTGGTGAAGCCGCCCAGCGCGCCACCCATCGCCTTGCCCAGCGTGCCGGTGAAAAGGTCGATCTTGTCCATCACGCCCTTGACTTCGGCGCTGCCGCGGCCGGTCTCGCCGAGGAAGCCGGTGGCGTGGCACTCGTCGATGTGCACCATCGCGCCATAGGTCGCGGCCAACGCGGTGATTTCGTCGAGTGGCGCGATGAAGCCGTCCATCGAGAACACGCCATCGGTAGTGATGAGAATGTCGCGCACACCGTCGGTGCGGGCTTGCTTCAGTTGCTTCTCAAGATCGTTCATATCGCAGTTGGCGTAGCGGTAACGCCGAGCCTTGCACAAGCGCACGCCGTCGATGATCGAGGCGTGGTTGAGACTGTCCGAGATGATGGCGTCGTTCTCGCCGAACAGGGGCTCGTAGAGGCCGCCGTTCGCGTCGAAGCAGGCGGCGTAGAGAATGCTGTCCTCGGTACCGAAAAAATCGGCGATCTTGGCTTCCAACTGTTTGTGCAGGTCTTGCGTACCGCAGATGAAGCGTACCGAGGCCATGCCGAAACCGTGACTGTCGAGTGCCGCCTTGGCGCTAGCGATGATTTCGGGATGATCGGCCAGCCCGAGGTAATTATTGGCGCAGAAGTTCAGCACCTTGCGCCCATCGGCCAAGCTGATCTCGGCCGCCTGCGGGCTGGTGATGATGCGCTCGGCTTTGAACAGGCCGGCGGCACGGATTTCTGCAAGCTCAGCGGCGAAGCGCGTCAATGCGGACGGACTCGGGGGCGGCAATGCCATGGGTTCGGCTCGGGGGCGGTTCGGGAACGCTGAATGATACGCGGCCGTGCCGGATGGCTTGACACCCTTTACACTTCTGCAACATGTTGCATCTCAAGAACTCTCCGTTCGGGATTCCAAGGACCATGCCGCGCACACTGCAAATTGGGCTCGTCGAAGACGATGCGACCCAAGCGAAGATCATCGGAAAGATGGTCGAAAATGCGGGCATGGATTGCCTTCAATACGGGACCGAGCTCGACTTCCGTCGCCGCTTGGGGCCGGAGTCCATCGACCTGCTGCTGCTCGACTGGAACTTGCCCGGTGTCTCGGGGCTCGACCTACTGCGCGAGCTGCGGCAGACGAATGCCACGCTTCCGGTGATCTTCCTCACTGGTAACGACCAAGAGTCGGACATCGTGCTCGGGTTGCAGGCCGGTGCAGACGACTACATCGTCAAGCCAGCGCGCGCCGCCGAGCTTGTGGCACGCATCCGGTCTGCGCTGCGTCGCGCTGCGCCGCCGACCGGAGTGCCAATCATCGAGGACGTCGATCCTTTTAGTTTCGACATCGAGCGCCGCCGGCTCACGCTACGCGGTGAAATCATCGAATTGACCGACCGCGAGTTCGATTTGCTGGTTTTTTTGTTTCAACGGCGCGGCAAAGTGGTCTCGCGCGAAATCCTGCTTTCACAGGTCTGGCGTGTGGGGCCCAATGTGGCTACGCGCAGTATCGACACCTACGTCAGCCGGTTACGCAAGCGCTTGGGACTGCAAGGCGAGAGCGAATGGCGTTTGGAAGGCATCTACCAGCACGGTTATCGGTTGGTGCGCAGCGCAGGTGATGACACCACGGAAGCAGCCACGTCGGACGATGCTCACGGGATCTCTGGCTGACGTTCTGCAATCGCTTCCCGCGCCGGTTCGATGGCGTTTTCGATCACCGTCCATCCAGCGTGCAGAAGGGCGGATCGCGCATCGCCACTGGCCTCGCGGGCGATGATGACGCGCCGATCCTCCACTTCTGCGAAGTCGCGGGCGGCAAAGAAATCGGCCACGGCTGGCGTCCACAGCAAGCGATCGACCGGAAGGGCGAGCCAAAGACGTGCCTCGCCATCACGAAGCACCAAAGCATGTCCGATCGCTTCGAAGTGCGTCGGAAAACGCGGCTGCGCCGCCACCAGTAGGTGCAGCCAATCGACCACAAAGCGCGCATCGATCTCGCGCTCGGCGCTCGCGGCAAGGCCTAGGAACACGTCGCAACCTTGTTGTGGGACGAGTTCGAGCAGCGCGTCCACCGCGAGGGATTGCAGGACAGGGGTGTAGCGTCCGTTATCGAGAAAAGCTTTCCGCGCATCGGCCGAGCAGGCCAGTGGTGCCAGTCGTGCCGCATTCCAAGCTCGAACTTCTTCGGGCTGCTTTTCCCACACCATGCGATGGATGCGGCTACCTTTCCCGAGTACGGTGCGAGCCGTGCTCCCCAGTTGGCCGAGTCCGAAACTGATGCCGCGCTCGCCAATCAAGGCCGACCACGCCAGACGATCCATCTCGGCTTCTATCCAAGGATTCGATGAGTAGGGATCCAAGCCGAGATTGAGCCCAAGTTCCCGCCGTGCCGCGCTGTAGCCCAGCCAACGCTGGCCGAGTGAAAGCGCCCGGCTTCCGCCCTGAGCCCACCACGGTTCGGGCTCGGGAGGTAGCGAAGCTGCCTCGCGTGGTCGCAGACTCACAGCAGAATAAGCCTCGTTGCCGAAGTGATCAGCCGCGCGCTCCCCGACGTTCGTCACCTGTCGACTGATGCGGTCAGCGCGTCGGCCAACCATTCGCAAGACGCCAGCCGGAAATCCAACCACGCTTTCCACTGGCCGAGTCACAACGCCGACCAGAGCCTCTCCGGTATGCCAAAGCGATCTTGCTGCGGCGCGTCCTGCGGTGCCGGCAACGCCCATTTCGCGAAGTCGCCGCAGTGCTTCCATCTCGGTGACGCGAATTTCGAGCAAATCGAGGCTTTCTACCTGCAGCGCAGCGGGCTCGATGTGCTCGCTTCCAGGCCCCGTGGCGCGCAGGACGAAATGCGCCATACCACCGATCAATTCGGCACAGGGGTCGACTTCGAAGTCCTCGGCTTTCAAGAGGGCCATCGGCGCGAGAGAGGAGGCGGGAAGCCCACCAAGGGCCTCGCAATCAACGCCATCGGCCGCCGAGGTCCGGGGGCTCAACAACAGAAGCGCGACGAGGAGAAAAAGCGCGCGCAAGGCTGAGTGCATCTCGCTGGATGGGTGTGTGTATTGCATTCAGTCGAAGCGTTTTTCGAGGTAAAAACGGGTGAAGCCGGGAGGATTGTCGGCTTGCTCGCCAAACATCCGATAACCGAGGCGTTGGTAGAAAGCCAAGGCTTGGAACTCAATGGTATCGAGGTTGACGCCGAGTGCGCCGCGCGAGCGCGCCCAAGCTTCGGCCTGCTCAAGCAATTGCGCGCCGATGCCGGTACGGCGTCGGTCAGGTGACACGGCCAACAGGTTTATGTGCAGCCAGCCCAGGCCGTACTCGCCCACCAAGCCACCGGCAAGCTCGTCGTCGCCGTCGAGTGCGGTGAGCACCAGCGGCAGCCACGCGGGCCGTCCGATGAAGCGCGCGTTGTAGTCGCGCAGCATTTCCCGGATGGCGATGGCGCGTTCGCCGTTGAGGTCAGGGTCGATCGTGATGCGAACGGTGGAAGCCGGCATCGGGTCAGTTCCAGCTACAGACGACCTTGCCGCAGCGGCCGGCGTCCATCAGGTCGAAGCCTTTCTGGAAATCGTCGATGTGGATCTGGTGGGTGAGCACCTTCTGCAGCGGGAAGCCGGTGAGCACCATCTGCGTCATCTTGTACCAAGTCTCGTACATGCGGCGGCCGTAGATGCCCTGCACGGTGAGCCCCTTGAAGATGATGTGGTCCCAGTCGACGCCCGTTCCCTTCGGGAGAATCCCCAGCAGTGCGATCTTGCCGCCGTGGTACATGCAGTCGAGCATGTCGTTGAAGGCGCGCGGGTTGCCCGACATCTCCAGCCCGACGTCGAAGCCCTCCATGTGCAGGTCCTTCATGACCTCCTTCACCGACTGCTTGGAGACGTTGACCACGCGGGTGGCACCCATGTCGGCGGCCAGCTTCAGGCGGTAGTCGTTGACGTCGGTGACGACGACGTTGCGTGCGCCGATGTGCTTGCAAATGCCGGCGGCGATGATGCCGATGGGGCCAGCACCGGTGATCAGCACGTCCTCGCCGATGACGTCGAACTCCAGCGCGCAGTGCGCGGCGTTGCCGTAGGGGTCGAAGAACGCGGCCAGTTCCGACGGGATCTGGTCGGGGATCGGCCACAGGTTGGCGGCCGGCATGGCGATGTATTCGGCGAAGGCCCCGGCGCGGTTGACGCCGATGCCGACCGTGTGCGGGCACAGGTGCTGCTTGCCGGCGCGGCAATTGCGGCAGACGCCGCAGACGATGTGGCCTTCGGCCGAGACGCGCTGGCCCACCGTGTAGCCGGTGACGCCGGCACCGAGTTCGACGATGCGGCCGACGAATTCATGGCCAATGACGAGGCCCGGCGTGATGGTGCGCTGGCTCCACTCGTCCCACTTGTAGATGTGCAGGTCGGTGCCGCAGATGGCGGTCTTTTCGAGTTTGATCAACACTTCGTTGGGGCCGATTTGCGGGACCGACACCTCTTCCATCCAGATGCCCTTCTCGGCGTGGCGTTTCACCAGCGCCTTCATCATCATGCCCATCGCTTTGCCTCTTGGACTCACGGCCCGAAGGATGCTGAGTATACGGTGCTCACTCCGGGGCCCCGACAACGCCGAGGTCGATGCCAGCGGGAGTCGAGCGCCCGCGCTAGACTCGGCGAGTTCTCATTAATCTTTCGCAACAAGGGATGCCATGCGCCGATTTCCGCTTGCTGCCGCCGTCGCGGCTGTTTTTTTCGCTCCCGCCGCGATCGCGCGCGAGGGCATGTGGGTGCCGCAACAACTGCCGGAAATCGCTGGCCCGCTGAGGGATGCCGGCCTCAAAATGGCACCCGAACAGCTCGCCGACCTC
>BBPD01000287.1_pt2 | contig 24830 bp, 25 predicted proteins | sample 1344911 | NCBI WGS metagenome assembly BBPD01 (sample SAMD00019088, study PRJDB2971) | groundwater metagenome | biome: freshwater biome; feature: mineral spring; material: ground water | place: USA: CA, Sonoma | collected 2011-09 | depth surface m
GTTGCGGATGCGCCCGATGTAGGCGGCGCGCTCGGTCACGCTGATGGCCCCGCGCGCATCGAGCAGGTTGAAGCTGTGCGCGCACTTGAGCACCTGCTCGTAGGCCGGCAGGGCGAGCTGGCTGCGCATCAGGTGCTGGGCTTGGCGCTCGTGCGCGGCAAAGGCGCTGAACAAAAACTCGGCGTCGGCGTGCTCGAAGTTGTAGGCGCTTTGCTCTTGCTCGTTTTGCAGATAGACGTCGCCATAAAGGATCTTGCCCCCACGCTCGCCCGCTGCGCGGGTGTCGCTGCCCCCCGAGGGGGCTGGGTCAGCTTGGGAGCGGCCCGGCGCGGACCCGGTGTCGGTCCAGACCAGGTCATAGACGCTTTCCACGCCCTGCAAATACATCGCCAGCCGCTCCAGCCCGTAGGTGATCTCGCCCGTGATGGGCTTGCAGTCTATGCCGCCCACTTGCTGGAAGTAGGTGAATTGCGTCACCTCCATGCCGTTGAGCCACACCTCCCAGCCCAAGCCCCAGGCGCCTAGGGTCGGGTTTTCCCAATCGTCTTCGACGAAGCGGATGTCGTTTTGCTTTAGGTCGAAACCCAGCGCCTGCAAGGAGCCCAGGTACAGCTCCAGAATGTTGGCCGGGGCCGGCTTGAGCACCACCTGGTACTGGTAGTAGTGCTGCAAGCGGTTCGGGTTTTGGCCGTAGCGTCCGTCTTTGGGGCGCCGGCTCGGCTGCACATAAGCGGCTTTCCAAGGCTCGGGCCCGAGGGCGCGCAAAAACGTGGCGGTGTGGCTGGTGCCCGCCCCCACTTCCATGTCATAGGGTTGCAGCAGCGCGCAGCCTTGTTCGGCCCAATAGCTTTGCAGTTTAAGGATGATTTGTTGGAAAGTCATGAAGGCTGCGGGTTGGCCCCCGATGCAGCGCCGCGCCGCGTCGAGCTAAAGGGCGCATTTTAGTGGCGCGGACCCTCAATCGGTGCGGCGCCAGCACAGCGCCAGCGCCAGCAGGGCCAGCCCCACCAGCGGCCACAGGCTCCAGGAGCCGGCCCAGCGCGCAAAGGGGGTCAGGCCGGTGCGGCCTTCCACGGTCACCGAGAGCACATCGCGCGTCAGGCGCGGCAACTCGGCCAGCACCCGGCCCAAGTGGTCTATGCCCACGGTCGAGCCGGTGTTGGTCGCGCGCACCATGGGGCGCTGCAATTCGAGCGCACGCAGGCGCGCGATCTGGCGGTGCTGGTCTATGGCCACCGTGTCGCCAAACCAGGCGATGTTGCTCACGTTGACCAGCACCGTTGGGGTCTGGCCAGCCACGCGAAAGGCCGCCGCCAGTTCCTCGCCAAACAAATCCTCGTAGCAGATGTTGGGCCCTATGCGTTGGCCGGCCCATTGCAGGGGTGCCTGCCCCAGCGTGCCGGGGCGGTAGGCACCCAGCGGGATTTGCATCATGTCGATGAACCACTGGAAAAACGGCGGCACGAACTCACCAAAGGGCACCAGATGGTATTTGTCGTAGCGGTAGAGCTCCAAGGCGGGCGTCCAGCCCAGCACCGAATTGGTGTAACCCTCCATCCAATTGCCCACCGGGATGCCGATCAGCACCGCCGAGTTGCCCCGTTCGATGCGGCCCAGGAAGGCCTCCCACCAGAGCGGCTCGATCTCCTGCGGCAACAGCGGGATGGCGGTTTCGGGCAACACCACCAGGCCAGGGGTGCCCGCGGCGTCGAGCCGGTCCAGCGCCAGGGCGGTTTGCTCCTTGTACCATTGCAGCGCCAGCGGTATGCCCGCATGGGGTTCAAACTTTTGGTCTTGCGAGATATTGCCCTGCAGCAGCCACACCGGCAGTTCGCCGGTGCCCACGGTCCAGGCCGGCGCGCGCTGCGCCAGCCAAACCCCGGCGCTGGGCCACAGCAGCAGCGGCAGCCACAAAGCCAGCAGCACGACCAGCAGCCAGGGCGCACGGCCCGCAACTGCGGCCCGCAGGGCGGACGGGGGATGCAAATCGGGCGCTGCGGCTGGCGCAGCGGCCGCCTGACCGTGGCGCTGCGCCAGGGCCACCGCCGCCGCCGCCAGCGCGGCCACCAGGGCGCCCATGCCATAAACCCCAACCCACGGGGCCAGCGCCGCCAGGCTATCGACGTGCGCGTAGCCCACCGCTCCCCAGGGAAAACCGGTCAACCAGGTGCCGCGCGCCCACTCGGCCAGCGTCCAGAGCGCGGCAAAGCTGAGCGCCTGCACCCAAGGCTGGGCCGCACGCCAGCGCCAAAACAGCGCCGCCGCCGCGCCGTAGTAGAGCGCCAGAAAGGCCGCCAGCAGCAGCACCGCCAGCGCCGCCAGCGCCGGGGCCATGCCACCGTAGGTGTTCATCGATACGTACAGCCACCAAAAGCTGCCGCACAACCAGGCCAGCGAGAACAGCCAGCCGCGCCAAGCCGCCGCGCGCCAACCGGGGGCGCGTTGCAAGGCCAGCACCAGCACGCACAGCGCCAGCCACTGCAAACCCGGCAGCGGCTCGCCGCTGTGTATGCCCAGTGGGGCCAGGGCCGGGGTCGCAAAAGGCCAAGCCAGGGCCAGCGCCTGGGCCGAGCCCGCCAGCAAGAGCGCCAGAGCCCAGGGCATCAGGCGGCCTCCGCCTGCCGCGTGACCTTGAACCAGATCACTGTGCCGCCGCGGGTGTGCTGGGAGCGAAACAGCAAGCCGCCCACGGCATGGCTTTCGCCGCGCTTGGGCACATGGCCCAGCTCGTGCGCCACCAGGCCGCCTATGGTCTCAAAGCCGTTGAGCGGCAGATCCACCCCGAAACGCTCGCTGATGCGCTCGATCGAGGTGTCGCCGTTGATGCGCCAGGAACCGTCGGCCAGCGTGAAAATATCGCCCTCGTCTTGCTCCACATCGAATTCGTCTTCGATCTCGCCCACGATCTCTTCCAGCACATCTTCGATCGTGAGCAGGCCGGCGACGCGGCCAAACTCGTCGATCACGATCGCCAAATGGTTGCGGTTGCCGCGAAACTCGCGCAGCAAATCGTTCAGCCCCTTGCTCTCGGGCACGAACGTGGCCGGGCGCAGCAGCGCGCGCAGGTTCAGCTCCGGGGCGCGCTGCAATTTGAGCAAATCCTTGGCCATGAGGATGCCGATGATCTGGTCGCGCTCGCCCTCATAGACTGGAAAGCGCGAGTGCGCGGTCGAGATCACGGTGTTGAGCAGCTCGTGAAAAGGGGCGTTGATGTCGAGCGCGTCCATGCGCGGGGCCGCGACCATCACGTCGCCAGCCGTCATGTCGGCAATGCGGATCACGCCTTCGAGCATCACACGCGACTCGGCATCGATGATGTCGTTGTCCTCGGCTTCGGCTAGGGCGGCGATCAATTCGTCCTTGGAATCCGGGCCAGGATTGAGGAATTCCACCAGCCGTTTGAAAAAACTGCGCTGGTCAACGTGCCGCAGCCTGCGCTGCGGCGATCTACTGGGTGAGGGTTCGGCCACAAAGGTGCACGGTAGTTGAGCAGGCCCTAGGATACAACAGCCCAGCCACATCGGCACAAGCAGCCGTGTGTGCCCCAGGCGACAGGTTCTAGGGGCTTGCCCTGAGCCGCGCCGCGCCACAAACGGCCACAATGGTGTGGCTTTTTGCCGCCGTTTCTGCTGCGCATATGCCACGCTTGTGCCAACTAGACCTTCATTCCATGGAAAAAATCTGGCTCCAAAGTTACCCACCGGGTGTTCCAGCCGAGGTCGATCCGTCGCAGTACGGCAACCTCAACGAGTTGTTCGACAGCTCGATGCGCCAGCACAGCAAGGCACCGGTGACGGTGTGCATGGATCGCTGGATGAGCTACGGCCAGCTCGACCAGATGAGCCAGGCGCTGGGGGCTTATTTGCAGTCGCTCGGCTTGCCTACCGGCAGCCGCGTGGCGATCATGCTGCCCAACCTGCCGCAGTTTCCCATCACCATGGCCGCCGTGTTGCGCGCAGGCTACACCTGCGTGAATGTGAACCCGCTCTACACCGCGCGCGAACTCGAACACCAGCTCAAGGATTCGGGGGCCGAAGCCATCGTGATCCTGGAAAACTTCGCCCACGTGCTCGAAGAGGTGATCGAGCGCAGCCCGGTCAAGCACGTGGTCGTGGCCAGCATGGGTGAACTGCTCGGCTTCTGGTACGGGCGCTGGCTCACTTTTGCCGTGCGCCACTTGGCCAAAATGGTGCCGCGCTACCGCCTGCCGCTGCATGGGCGCACCATCGTGCCGTTCAAGCAGGCGCTGCAACGCGGCCGCAGCCTGAGCTTGCAGCGGCCTGCGCTCACACACGATTCCATCGCCTTTTTGCAATACACCGGCGGCACCACTGGGCTCTCCAAGGGGGCCATCCTCACCCATGGCAACGTGATCGCCGCCACCTTGCAGGCCGAAGCCTGGTTTACCCCGGCGCTGGACAAGCTCGGGGATGTGAGCCGCGCCAACCACATCATGGCGCTGCCGCTGTACCACATCTTTGCCCTCACTTTGATGCTGCTGGTGCTGCGCCACGGCTCGCACGCCACCCTGATCCCCAACCCGCGCGACATCCCCAAGTTCATCGAGGTGCTCAAGAGCCGGCCGTTTCACTTCCTGCCCGCCGTGAACACGCTGTTCAACGGCCTGCTCAACCACCCGCGCTTCAAACAGGTCGATTGCTCCAACCTGGTGCTGTCGCAGGCCGGCGGCATGGCGGCCTCGGAGGCCACGGCGCGCCAGTGGAAGGCGGTCACCAAAAGCCCCATGATCGAGGGCTGGGGCATGAGCGAGACCTGCGCCATCGGCACCAACAACCCGGTCACCAGCACCGAATTCACCGGCAGCATCGGGCTGCCGCTGCCCAGCATCGACATCGCCATCAAAGACGACGAGGGCCGCGACTTGCCCCAGGGCAGCCCAGGCGAGATCTGCATCCGCGGCCCCAACGTGACGCCGGGCTACTACCAAAAGCCCGAGGAAAACGCCAAGGTTTTTACCGCCGACGGTTTCATGCGCACCGGCGACATCGGCATCATGGACGCGCGCGGCTACACCCGCATCGTCGATCGCAAGAAAGACATGGTGATCGTCTCGGGCTTCAACGTCTATCCGGCCGAGCTCGACCAAGTCATCGGCCTGTGCCCAGGCGTGCTCGAATGCGCCAGCGTGGGCGTGCCCGACGAGCGCACCGGCGAGGCGATCAAGGTCTATGTGGTGCGCAGCGACCCGACCTTGAGCGAAGAGGCGCTGCTGCGCTTCTGCCACGACCAGCTCACCGGCTACAAGCGCCCCAAATACGTAGAATTCCGCGACGAACTGCCCAAAAGCAACGTGGGCAAAATTTTGCGCCGCGAACTGCGCCAGAAATGAACCCCAAAAGCGCCCTGCCCTCTGCCTCGCCCTCCCCACTGCCCTGTGCCGAGCCCCTGGCCCTGCCGCCGGGCGTGCGCGTGTTCGAGCGCGGCTGGCTCTCGTCCAACTGCGTGCTGCTCGACGGCCCCAACGGCGGCGCGGCCCTGATCGACAGCGGCTACGCCAGCCACGCCGACCAGACCGTGGCGCTGCTGGAACAGGCGCTGCAGGGCCGCCCTTTGCGGCATTTGCTCAACACCCATTTGCACAGCGACCACTGCGGCGGCAACGCTGCCCTGCAGTCGCGCTTTCCCGGCGTGCAAACCTGGATACCGCCGGGGCAGGCCGAGGCCGCCCGCGCTTGGGACGAAAACGCTTTGAGCTTTCGCGCCACCGGCCAGCGCTGCCCGCGCTTTGCTTTCGATGCGCTGCTGCACCCCGGCCACACGCTGGCGCTGGGCGGGCTTGAGTGGCAGTTGCACGCCGCCCCTGGGCACGACCCGCACGCGCTGCTGCTGCACCAGCCGCAGCAGCGGATCTTGATCAGCGGCGACGCGCTCTGGCCCAACGGCTTTGGCGTGGTGTTCCCAGAGCTCGACGGCGAGCCCGGCTTTGCCGAAGTGGCTGCCACGCTCGATTGCATCGAGGCCCTGGCCCCGCAATGGGTGATCCCCGGCCACGGGGCCGTGATCGCCGGTGCGGCGGCTGTGGCGCAGGCGCTGGCGCGCGCACGCAGTCGGCTGGCGCAGTTTGCCAGCAGCCCCGAGCGGCACCGCGAGTACGCGATCAAGGTGCTGCTCAAGTTCCGGCTGCTCGAATGGCAGCGCATCGTGCTGGCCGATTTTTTGGCCTGGGCCGAGGGCACGCCCTATTTGCAGCAGTTGCACCAGCGACACGGCGCGGGGCAGCCGCTGCGCGCCTGGGTGCAGCAGCGCATCGACGCCTTGGTGCAAAGCCAAGCGGCGCGGCTGGAACCCGGCCCCGACGGCCCTTGGCTGCTCGACGCCTGAGGGGCTGTGCGGGTGCGGGCTGGCCTCAAATCAGCGCCAACGAGTCGCTGGTGATCACGTAGCGGTCGCGCCCCATCTGCTTGCCCCGCAGCATCAGCCGGTCGGCGCGCTCGATCGCCTGGTCCAGCCCCTCGCCGGGGCGCACCGCGGTCCAGCCCATGGTCGCCGTCAGGCCCAGCACCAGGCCCTGGCGCGTGCGCAAGGGCTGCTCGCGCAAGCTCTGCACCATGCGCTGCGCCAGCAGCGTGGCGGCTGCCCCATCGGGCAGCAGGAACAAGCCCAGAAACTCCTCGCCACCGTAGCGCAGCAGCACATCGTGGTCGCGCAAACCAGCCGAGAGCACTTGCGCCACGTGCTTGAGCGCCAGATCGCCCACTGGGTGGCCATAGACATCGTTGACAGCCTTGAAGCGGTCGATGTCTATCATCGTCAGCCACAGCTCGGTGCCGCTCTTGGCCGCTTGCAGCGCCAGCGCCTCGAAGCTGTGCTGCAGGCCGTGGCGCAGCGGCAAGCCGGTGAGCACATCGATGCGGTGCACCGCCTGCGACACCCGCATGCGCAAGGTATGCAGGTGCGCCACCATCTGCTGCTGGCTGGACTCGTAATCGGCCAGCGTCTGCGCCGTGGTGGCGTGCTGCTGCAACAGGGCCAGGCACATGGCACGCACTGAGTCGTGCATTCTTTGGTGTGCCGCGAGCATGGCTTCGGTGGTGGCGGCATCGAAATGCGCCAGCGCCGGGTGCGCCAGATCGAGCCAGCGCCCGAGCTGGCACAGGTGGTGCGCATTGGGGCGCAGCATGTCGTCACCGGGCGACTCGCGCAGCAAAGCGGTGCGCATGAGCCGGTGGGTCCAGCTCAGGTGCGCCTCGATCCCCAAGTCGATGCCCTGCAGCAGCTCTTCGGGCGGGATTGCCTGTTGGGTTTTTTGGCTATTGGCCAGCACGAGCGCCACTCCTTAAAGGCCCAGCATCAACTGCACATTCTGCACCGCCGCACCGCTGGCACCTTTGCCCAGATTGTCCAGCCGCGCCACCAGCAGCGCCTGGCGCCGGGCCTCGTTGCCAAACACGCGCAGTTCCATGCCATCACGCCCAGCCAGCGCCACGGCGTCGAGCTTGCCATCGGGGTTCGCGCCCGGCACCGTCACCACCGCGCTGCCTGCATAGTGGGCGCGCAGCGCCTGCTCCAGGTCGGCGGCGCGCACTTGGCCCGGCAGCTCGTCGAGGTGCAGCGGCAGTTGCACCAGCATGCCTTGGGCAAAGTTGCCCACCGAGGGCACAAACAGCGGCCGCCGCGTCAGGCCAGTGCAGGCCATGATTTCGGGCAGGTGTTTGTGTTCCAGCCCAAGCGCGTAGAGCTCGAAAGCGGGTGCCTGGCCCGCCTCATAGGCCTCGATCATCGTGCGCCCGCCGCCGCTGTAGCCGCTCACGCTGGGCAGGCACAGCGGCAAGTCGGGCGGAATCAGCCCGGCGTCGATCAAGGGCCGGATGAGCGCAATCGCCCCGGTGGCGTAGCAGCCGGGGTTGCTCACGCGCTCGGCGCGCCGAATCGCCTCGGCCTGCCCTGGGCAGAGCTCGGCAAAGCCATAGACCCAGCCCGGCGCCACCCGGTGCGCCGTGGAGGCGTCGATCACCCGCGCGGCACGGCCGGTTTCGGCCTTGAGCGCATCGAGCATGGCCACCGATTCGCGCGCCGCCTCGTCGTGCAGGCACAAAATCACCAGATCGGCCTGCGCCATCAGGGCGCGCTTGGCCTGTGCGTCTTTGCGCTGCTCGGGTGCGATGGTCAGCAGCTCGATGGCCGGCAGGTGCGCCAGCCGCTGGCGGATTTGCAAGCCGGTGGTACCGGCCTCGCCGTCAATGAAAAGCTTGGGCATGGGCAATCAATCTCCACTTTAGGTGTTTACCCAGATTGTGCGCCAAAGCGCGGGGTGCCCAGACCAGACGCGAACCAGGCTCCAAAGCCGATTGACGCAACATACCCACGTTGTATATACTTTCACCGGAATCAGGAGTTGAGCCATGAGCAAAGCAGCCGTTTTCACGATGAAGCTAGAGCCGCAGTTGCGCGCTGCGTTCATGGCCGAGGCCGCCAACGAGGATCGACCCGCCTCCCAGGTGGTGCGCGAGCTGATGCGCGACTACATCGAGCAGCGCAGCCAAGCCCGCGCATACCACGACTATCTGAGCCGCAAAATCGAGGCCGCCCGCACCTCCATGCACGCGGGCCAAGGCCACAGCAACGAAGCAGTCGAAACCGCCTTCGCTGATCGGCGCCAGCAGGCGGATGCCCGGATGTGAAAGTCGTCTGGACCCCCGAAGCGCTGCGTGACCGCACCGCGATTTGGGACCGCATCGCGGCCGACAACCCGTCCGCTGCGGTGCGCATGGACGAGCGGTTCAGCGCCGCCGCAGCGCGCTTGGCCGCCCACCCCAAATTGGGAAAACCCGGCCAGGTAGCGGGCACGCGCGAATTGATCGCTCACGCAAGTTACCGCTTGGTCTATGAAATTGATGAGCCCACAATTTGGCTCTTGGCCTTGGTTCACACCGCACGCCACTGGCCGCCCGTGCAGGGCGGCTGATCGACGCACCCCAGGCCCAGCGGCTGCCAAACCGGTGCGCCGTCAGTTTCGTATCAGCTTGGGCGCGGGGCAGCGTGATAAAGTGCGGGCTTCGTGTGCCTGTGTGCGAGTCGCACCCAATTTAGAGAGCGCTTTTCATGAAAATTCACGAGTATCAAGGCAAGGATATCTTGCGTCAGTTTGGCCTGCCCGCGCCACGTGGCATCCCCGCCTTTACGGTGCAGGAAGCGGTGGAAGCGGCGCAAAAACTCGGCGGCCCGGTGTGGGTCGTCAAGGCCCAGATCCACGCTGGTGGGCGCGGCAAGGGCGGCGGTGTCAAGGTTGCCAAGAGTGTGGAGCAAGTGCGTGAGCTGGCCGAGCAGATTCTGGGCATGCAGCTCGTCACGCACCAAACCGGCCCCGCTGGGCAAAAAGTGCGCCGCCTCTACATCGAAGACGGTGCCGACATCCAAAAAGAATACTACCTCTCGCTCGTGACCGACCGCGGCAGCCAGAAAGTTGCCTTCATCGCCTCCAGCGAAGGCGGCATGGACATCGAAGAAGTCGCGCACGCGACACCCGAGAAAATCGTCAAGGTGTTCGTCGATCCGCTGGCTGGCCTCACCCCAGAGCAAGGCGCGCAACTGGCGCAGGGCATAGGCATGCCGGCCGACTCCACGGCGCAGTTCATCGACATCTGCCAGCGCCTGTACCGCTGCTACATGGAGACCGACGCCTCGCTGGTCGAGATCAACCCGCTCAACCGCAACGGCAAAGGGCAACTCATCTGCCTCGACGCCAAGTTTAACTTCGACGCCAACGCGCTCTTTCGCCACCCCGAAATCGTCGCCCTGCGCGACCTCGACGAAGAAGACCCAGCCGAAATCGAAGCCTCCAAATTCGACTTGGCCTACATCAGCCTCGACGGCAACATCGGCTGCTTGGTCAACGGCGCCGGGCTGGCCATGTCCACCATGGACACGATCAAGCTCTTTGGTGCCGAGCCGGCCAACTTCCTCGATGTGGGCGGCGGCGCCACCCCCGAGAAAGTCACCGAAGCCTTCAAGATCATGCTCAAAAACGATCGCGTGAAGGCGATATTGGTCAACATCTTTGGCGGCATCATGAAGTGCGACACCATCGCCACCGGCGTGATCACCGCCTGCCGCGCCGTGAACCTGAACGTGCCGCTGGTGGTGCGCATGAAGGGCACCAACGAGGAGCTGGGCAAGAAAATGCTGGCCGAATCGGGCCTGCCGATCATCAGCGCCGACACCATGGCCGAAGCGGCGCAAAAAGTCGTCGCCGCCGTGCAGCCCTCCGCCACCGCCTAAGAAGACCAGGACCCCATCATGAGCATTCTGATCAACCAAGACACCAAGGTCATCACCCAGGGCATCACGGGCAAAACCGGCCAGTTCCACACCGAGAAGTGCCAGGAATACGCCAATGGCAAAAACTGCTTCGTGGCTGGCGTCAACCCCAAAAAGGCCGGCGAGCGCATTTTCAACATCCCGATCTACGCCAGCGTCAAAGAAGCGGCTACGCAGACCGGGGCCACCGTGTCGGTGATCTACGTGCCGCCAGCCGGAGCCGCCGACGCGATCTGGGAAGCCGTGGAGGCCGACCTCGACCTGGCGATCTGCATCACCGAAGGCATACCGGTGCGCGACATGCTGATGCTGCGCAACAAAATGAAGGCCAAGGTAGCCGCTGGCGGCAAGGAAACCCTGCTGCTGGGCCCCAACTGCCCCGGTCTGATCACGCCCGAAGAAATCAAGATCGGCATCATGCCCGGCCACATCCACCGCAAGGGCCGCATCGGCGTGGTGAGCCGCTCCGGCACCCTGACCTACGAGGCGGTGGCGCAACTGACCGAGATTGGCCTGGGCCAATCGTCGGCGGTGGGCATCGGGGGCGACCCGATCAACGGCCTCAAGCACATCGACGTGATGCGCCTGTTCAACGACGACCCCGACACCGACGCCGTGATCATGATCGGTGAGATCGGCGGCCCCGACGAGGCCGAGGCGGCGCTGTGGTGCAAGGCGAACATGAAAAAGCCGGTGGTTGGCTTCATCGCCGGTGTCACCGCCCCAGCGGGCAAGCGCATGGGCCACGCCGGTGCCCTGATCGCCGGTGGTGCCGACACCGCCGACGCCAAGCTGGCCATCATGGAAGAATGCGGCTTTACCATCACGCGCAACCCCTCCGAAATGGCGCGCCTGCTCAAGCGCCTGCTCTGATCGCATTGCGCAGGGCCTGCGCCTTTTGGCACCGGCCCTGCTCCCCTTGCGGCCAGCCATGACGACTTTGACGATTTCCCTCAACGGTGTACCGCTCAGGGAAGTCGCTCTCAACCATGAGCGCACGGCGCTGGGTCGGCGGCCGTACAACGACATCGTGATCGACCACCTGGCCGTCAGCGGTGAGCACGCGGTGTTTCTGCTGCACCCCGATGGCGGGGTGGATCTGATCGACCTGCACAGCACCAACGGCACCTACGTCAACGGCCGCGCCATCGCTTCGGTGCGTTTGCAGCCCGAAGACCGGATCGAAATCGGGCAGTACCAGTTGCAACTGCGGGTCGGGCCGGCTGCGCACCCCGTGCCTACTCCGGCCGCACCCGTCGCACCGCCCCCCCCTGCTGCCGCTCCAGCGCCTGCGCCCCCCACCACCGCCCCGTTGGCCCCAGATGCGTGCGTGCGCGTGCTCAGCGGCGCAGCCGCTGGTAAGGAAATGCGGCTGAGCAAGGCCGTGACCACCCTGGGCAAACCGGGGCTGGCGGTGGCAGTCATTTCGCTGCAGGGCGCGCGCCATGCGCTGGCCTGCCTCGAAGGCCAGCCTCCGCTGCTCAATGGCAGCCCGCTGGGGCCGCAAGCGGCGCTGCTGGCGCACCAGGACCGCATCACCCTGGCCGGGGTGGAAATGCAGTACCTGCTGCTGGGCTAATCGAGCGCGCGCGCCGCCTGCAACAGCGCGCGCGTGCGCTCGGCTTCGCGCCGCGCCGCTTGGGCAAAGTCGGCACCGGCGCTGGCGTACAAAATCGCGCGCGAGGAATTCACGGCAATCAGGGCCTGGGTCTGCTGCGCGCTACCACGCCAGCCGGCGCGCACGGTCGCGTTCGCATCGCCGCCCTGCGCCCCCACGCCGGGTATGAGCAGCGGCAGGGTGGGTGCCAGGGCGCGTACACGCTCGATCTCCTGCGGGTAGGTAGCGCCCACCACCAGGCCAAGCTGGCCGCTTATATTCCATGGCCCCTGCGCCAGCCGCGCGATGTGCTCGTACAGCAGCGGCTGCCCTGGCACGCTGGCCAGGCGCTGGTTTTGAAACTCGTCGCCACCGGGGTTGCTGGTGCGGCAGAGCAAAAACACGCCCTTGCCAGGGTATTGCAGATAGGGCTGAATCGAATCCAAGCCCATGAAGGGCGAGAGCGTGACCGCATCGGCCCCGTAGCGCTCGAAGGCTTCGCGTGCGTACTGCTCGGCGGTGCTGCCGATGTCGCCGCGTTTGGCGTCCAGAATGATGGGCACGTGCGGCGCCGCCACGCGGATGTGCGCCAGCAGGTGTTCGAGCTGGTCTTCGGCGCGGTGCGCGGCAAAGTAGGCGATCTGCGGCTTAAAGGCCAGCGCCAGATCGGCCGTGGCATCGACGATGGCGGCGCAAAAGTCGTAAATGCGCGCCGGATCGTTGCGCCAGGGGTGCGGAAAGCGCGCCGGGTCTGGGTCCAGGCCCACGCACAGCAGCGACTGGTGGCGGCGCTCGGCCGCATGCAGCATCTCGACGAAGTTCATGGGCCCGATTGTAGGCTGGGCATCTGCTACGCTATCGCCCATGTGCCAACTGCTCGGACTCAACTGCGCCACCCCGACCGACGCCCAATTCAGCTTCAGCGGCTTGCAGCGCCGCGGCGGGGCCACCGACCACCATGCCGACGGCTGGGGCATTGCCTTTTTCGAGGGCAAGGGCCTGCGCCTGTTCGTGGATTGCGAGAGCGCGGCGCAATCGCCCATGGCCAATTTTTTGCGCCACTACCCGCTCAAGAGCACCCACATCATCGCCCACGTGCGCAAAGCCACCGAAGGCGCCGTGCGGCTCGAAAACACGCACCCTTTTTGCCGTGTGTTGTGGGGCCGCCACTGGGTTTTTGCGCACAACGGCGACCTGAAAAACTATCAGCCGCACCTGCACAGCCACTTTCATCCGGTGGGCGACACCGACAGCGAGCGCGCCTTTTGCTGGCTGCTGCAGGAGCTGGCCAAATCGCACGCCAGCCTGCCCAGCGTGGCCGAGCTCACGCTCACGCTGCGCGAGCTGCTGCCCCAGGTGCGCGCCCACGGCAGCTTCAACTTTTTGCTCTCTAATGGCGAGGCGCTGTGGGCGCACTGCAGCACCCAGTTGCACTACCTGGTGCGCCAGCACCCGTTTTCGCACGCCACCCTGATGGACGAGGACTGGACCGTGAACTTCGCCGAAGTCAACCAGCCCGGCGACCGCGCCGCCGTGGTCGTCACCACACCGCTGACGCGCGACGAGTGCTGGACCCCTTTCGCCGCCGGCGAGCTCAAGGTGTTTGTTGGGGGTTTGCCGCTGGCTTGACCTGGGTTTGGTTTATAAGCGGCTTGAGGCACAATTCTGAGGCTTTAGGAGAATTCCACATGCGCACCACCGTGACCATAGACGATGCCTTGTACGAGCAGGCGCTGGAAGTAGCCGACTCCGACATGGACCAGTCCGAGCTGTTCCGCGAAGCCATCAAAACCTTTGTGCGTGTGCAAGCGGCCAAGCGCTTGGCCGCTTTGGGCGCGACCATGCCCCAAGCTGTGGAGACGCCGCGCCGCCGCGATGAACCCCTCGCGCAATGAGCGTGCTCATCGACACCTCGGTGTGGGTCGATCATTTCCGCAACCACAATGCGGCGCTGGTGCGTCTGCTGCACCAAGACCGTGTGCTCACACACCCTATGGTTCTGCTCGAAATCGCTTGCGGCACTCCACCCGCGCCACGCCCCCAAACCCTGCGCAACCTGAGCCTTCTGCAGTCGTGTCCAGAGGCTAGCCCGTTTAAACCTCACCCCAGCGCACGCTCCAGCGCATCCACAAACAGCGCCGCCACGTCGCAGCCGGTTTGGTCGGTGATTTCCTGAAAGCAGGTCGGGCTGGTGACGTTGATTTCGGTCACGCAGTCGCCGATCACGTCCAAGCCCACCAGCAGCAGGCCGCGCGCGGCCAGCTTGGGGCCTATGGCGCGGGCGATGGCCCAATCGCGCTCGCTCAGGGGCTGCGCCACCCCCTTGCCGCCCGCGGCCAGGTTGCCGCGCACCTCGCCGCCCTGCGGAATGCGCGCCAGGCAAAAGGGCACCGCCGCGCCGCCGATCAGCAGCACGCGCTTGTCGCCTTGTGCGATTTCGGGCAGGAAGCGCTGCACCATCACGGTGCACTGGCCGTGGCGGTTCAGCGTCTCGATGATCGCGCCCAGGTTCAGGCCATCGGGGCCGACGCGAAAAATCCCCATCCCGCCCATGCCGTCTAGCGGTTTGAGGATGATGTCGCGTTGCTCGGCGTGAAAGGCGCGAATGGCGGTGGCAGAGCGCGTAACCAGCGTGGGCGGGGCAAACTCGGCAAACTCCAGCAGCGCCAGCTTTTCTGGGTGCTCGCGCAGCGCCTGCGGCCGGTTGAACACCCGCGCGCCCTCGCGCTCGGCTTGCTGCAGCAGGTGCGTGGCGTAGAAGTATTCGCTATCGAAGGGCGGGTCGGCGCGCATCAGCACCGCGTCGAAGTCGCGCAGCGCCACGTCTGCCGTGGCGCACACGCGGTACCAGTCGCTGGCGTGGCCGGTGAGCTCGACAAACTGCACCCGCGCCTGCACCGCCGCGCCGCTGCGCCAGTGCAGGTCGGCCGCAGTGCACACCGCCAGCGCATGGCCGCGGCGCTGGCACTCGCGCAGCATGGCAAAGGTGCTGTCTTTGTGGATTTTGAAGCCCGGCAGCGGGTCGGCCACGAACAGCAGCCGCTGCGCCAGGGCGCTCACACAAACTCCTCGGCCAACGGGTCGGTGGCCTCGAGCTCGTAGCTGGCGGCCAGCATCGCCAGCCGGGCGATCACACCGTAGAGGTAGAAGCGGTTGGGCACACTGGCCCCCGGCTTGTGGCCCGGTTGCGGCTGCTGCGCCCCCTTCTCGAAGGCCAGCGGGGCAAAGCTGGAGCCGGGGGCGTTGAGGTTTTCATCCACGCCGCGATCGGCGTGCACGCGGTAAAAACCGCCCACCACGTAGCGATCCATCATATAGACCACCGGCTCGGCCACGGCGTCGTTGACGCGCTCGTGCGTCAGCACCCCTTCTTGGATGATCACGTCCGAAACCTGCTGCCCGTCTTTGATGACGGCCATCTTGTTTTTGGTCTTGCGGTTGAGCTCGTTGAGGTCGGCGGCGTCGCGCACCGTCATCACGCCCATGCCGTAGGTGCCGTTGTCGGCCTTGACGATCACGAACGGCTTTTCGCGGATGCCGTACTCTTTGAACTTCTTTTTGATCTTGACCAGCAGCGCATCCACATTGCTTTGCAGGCACTCCATCCCGGTGCCTTCGGCGAAGTTGACCTGCCCGCAGTGGTTGAAAAGCGGGTTGATGAGCCACGGGTCCATGCCCAGCAGCTTGCCAAAGCGCTTGGCCACCCCTTCGTAGGCGGCAAAGTGCTGGCTTTTCTTGCGCACGTGCCAGCCCGCATGCAGCGGCGGCAGCAGGTACTGCTCGTGCAAATCTTCCAAAATGCCGGGCACGCCGGCGCTCAGGTCGTTGTTGAGCAGCACCGTGCAGGGGTCGAAGTGCTTGAGCCCCACGCGCCGCCCGTGCCGCAGCAGCGGCTCGATGCGCACCTGCTCGCCATTGGGCAAATCGATGCTCACCGGCGACTTGAGCTCGGGGCTGAGCGAACCGAGCCGCACATTCAGGCCGGCTTGGTAAAAAATCTTCTGCAACTGCGCCACGTTCATGAGGTAGAACATGTTGCGCGTGTGGTTCTCGGGCACCAGCAGCAGGTTTTTGGCTTCGGGGCAGATTTTTTCGATCGCCGCCATCGCCGCCTGCACCGCCAGCGGCATCATTTCGGGCGTGAGGTTGTTCCAGCCACCGGGGAACAAGTTGGTGTCCACCGGGGCCAGCTTGAAGCCCGCGTTGCGAATATCGACCGAGCTGTAAAACGGCGGTGTGTGCTCCATCCATTCGAGCCTGAACCAGCGCTCGATGACGGGAGTGGATTCGAGCACGCGCTGCTCGAGTTCGTTGATCGGGCCAGTCAGGGCCGTGACGAGATGTGGAACCATGGCCCGACTTTAACCGAACCGCGTTTCAAAACTTCTTCCTCAAAAACTCTCCCACTCACCCTCGGCGTTGGCAGCGGGCTTGGGGCTGGCTTTGGGCGCGATGCTGCGGTTGGACAGGGCCTTGGGAGCCGATGCTGCGGGAGCGGCTGGGACGGCCGTGGGCGCGGCTGGGCGGTTTGCGGTGCGGGTGGCGGCGGATGAAGCCGACTGTGCCGCTGGCGGCACCGGGCCCGCAGCGCGCGCTGGCGCAGTGCGCACACTGGAAGCGGGGCCGGGCAATGCTTTGGCCAAGGCGCTCGGGTGCGCCGTGGGTTTGGACAGTTGCGCGCTCGCGCCTGGCTTGGCCGCAGCCGTGCTGCGCGCTGCGGCTGGTGCGGCCTTGCCTGGCGTGCGCGCGCCTGCAGCCTTGACCCTGCTGGCATCGGCTGCACGACCCCGCTGCGCTGCAGCAGCGCCTGTGACCGCCTCTGGCCCCGTGCGGAAGGTGCCGATCGCCTCGGCCAGGCGCCCGGCCTGCTCGCGCAGGCTCTCGGAGGCGGCCGTGCTTTGCTCGACCAAGGCGGCGTTTTGCTGCGTCATCTGGTCGAGCTGGTTCACCGCCACGTTGACTTGCGCTATGCCCTCGCTTTGCTCGGCCGCCGCAGCGGTGATCTCGCCGATGATGTCGCTCACGCGCTGCACGCTGGAGACGATCTCTTGCATCGTGGCTCCGGCCTCTTGCACCAGGCGGCTGCCGTTTTGCACTTTATCGACGCTGGCGCCGATCAAGTCTTTGATCTCTTTGGCCGCTTGCGCGCTGCGCCCGGCCAGGCTGCGCACTTCGGAGGCCACCACCGCAAAGCCGCGCCCTTGCTCGCCTGCGCGCGCCGCTTCCACGGCGGCGTTGAGCGCCAAAATATTGGTCTGAAAGGCAATGCCGTCGATCACGCTGATGATGTCGGCTATGCGCTGGCTGCTCTGGCTGATGTCGTTCATGGTGTGCACCACCTGCCCGACCACCGCGCCGCCTTTTTGCGCCACCTCGGCCGCGCTGCCCGCCAACTGGTTGGCTTGGCGCGCCGAATCGGCGGTTTGCTTGACCGTGGCCGTGATCTGCTCCAGGCTGGATGCCGTTTGTTCCAGGCTGCTGGCGGCCTGCTCGGTGCGGCTGCTCAAGTCCCGGTTGCCTTGGGCGATTTCGCTGGCCGACAAGGCCACACCGTCGCTGGCCTCGCGGATTTGCAACACCACGCGCTGCAAGGCGGTCTGCATCTCGGCCAGGCGCTTTTGCATGGAACCGATTTCGTCTTGCCGGTCAACCTGCACGCTACGGCTCAAGTCGCCGTGGGCAATGGAATCGAGCTCCTCCACCGCCACACCAACGGGGCGCGTAATCGAGCGCGAAGTCCAGATCGCGACCCCAATGCCAAACAGCAGCGCCAGCGCTGCAACCGACAGCATCAAGAGTTGGGCGCGAACTCCATCGGCGTTGGCCTTGGCCATAAAGGCATCTACCTGGCTGCGCTGATTCGACACCATCGCACCGATGGCATCGATATAACGCTGCCCCACCGGCAGCAGGCGCTCGTTGGTCAAACGGATGCCGCCCTCCGCATCGCCCGCTCGAATTGCAGCAAGAACGCTGTTTCTGGCTGCAATGTAGTCATTACGCACTTGCTCCAGCTTGGCCATCTGCTCCTTACCCGCCGGGCTCGTCACCGACTCCTGAAGCTGGGTCTGGATCGCGCCGATTTGCTCCGATGTCTGGCGCATGAGTGGCTCAAGTTGAGCGGCCGACTGAGCTACATCACGCGCCGAAACCACCGCCTGCATCCGAGCGTCGTTAAGCCGCACCGCCCACATCCAATCTTCGGCCAGCGCGGCTTCGCGCTCCTCTTGCACCACCGTATCTAGGTCGGCTTTGAGCGTGCGAATTTCTAGCACGGCCAAAGCCGCCACCACCCCCAACAGCAGCAGCAGCACGCCAAACGACGCCCCTAGCCGAAAACCTATGCGCAGATTGTTTAAGCTCATGCGTGAAACCGCTCCAATTGAATCAAGGAAAATCCGTCAAAAACCTTCAGGCCCGCTCGGCACGGCGGCGCTCGTTGCCATGATACTCTGCATGGTTACCGTGCCCGCGCGTCGCTGTTGGCTGCAGCGGCGCGTGCATGGGGTGCGCCGCATCGGGCAGCCGAAACACGGCCACCAGCTCACCCAGGCGCTGCGCCTGATCGCGCAAGGCCTGCGCCGCCGCCGCACTTTGCTCTACCAAGGCGGCGTTTTGTTGCGTCATCTGGTCCAGCTCGGCCACTGCGCCATTGACGGCCGTCAAGCCGCTGGCTTGTTCGCCGCTGGCGCTGCTGATTTCGGCAATGAGGGCGGAAACCCTCTGTGCGTTGCTCACAATCTCGCCTATGGTGCGCCCGGCCTGGTGCACCTGCTGTGTGCCGGCCTGCACCCGCTCCACGCTGGCCCCGATCAGCCGCTTGATTTCGCGCGCGGCCTCGGCGCTGCGCTGCGCCAGCGAGCGCACCTCGGCGGCGACCACGGCAAAGCCGCGCCCAGCCTCGCCTGCGCGCGCGGCCTCCACCGCGGCGTTGAGCGCCAAAATGTTGGTCTGGAAAGCGATGCTATCGATCACGCCGATGATGTCGTGTATCTTTTGGCTGCTCTGGTTGATGGCATCCATGGTGCCCACGACCTGGCGCACCACCTGCCCGCCGCGCTCGGCCACTTCGGCGTTGCTCTGCGCCATGCCCTGCGCCGAGCGCGCCGCCGCGCTCGACTGCTGCACCGCCGCCGTGATCTGGTCCATGCGGCCGGCCGTCTGCTGCAAATTGCCGGCGGCGAGCTCGGTGCGCTCGCTCAAGTCCTGGTTGCCGCTGGCGATTTCGCCGCTGGCCAGGCGGATGCTCTCGGCGGCCTGGCGCACCTCGCCCACGGTGCGCGCCAGCGAAGCCTGCATATCGGCCAGGTTGCGCATCAGATCGGTGATTTCATCGCGCCCGCTCAGGTCGGGCTGGGTGCCAAGGTCGCCACGGGCGATGGCCACCGCCAGCGCCTGGGCCTGCTCCAGCGGCCTGCAAATGCTGAGCATATTGAGCAGCGTGGTCGATGCCACCAGCAGCAGCATCAACGGCAGCCCGAGCAACAACAGCCACCAGGCCCAGCGATCAAGCGCCTGCGAGCGCTCGGCCAAAGCCGCCAGCGTGGCGCGGGCGGCCGGGTCGGCCACCGCCGCCTGCTGCGCCAGTTGCAGCGCATCGGCTTTGATGGCAAGCAGGCTTTGCATACCCCACCAGCCCACCCCACCCAGCAACAGCAGCAAACCGAATACCACGCCAATGGCGCCGATCATGCGCAAGCGGATGCTAAAGAGTCGCATCAGCCAGAGTAGATCATTCATCGCTCCGCCTTTCTTAAAGCGGCGCATGCGCAGCCGCACCCGGCGCAGAAACCGCCGCCAGCCCAGCCCGCCGTTTTCAGGTGCGGGTATCGATCAGGCCCATGTCGCTGCTGGCCATCAGGGCTTCGATGTCCATCAAAATCAACATGCGCTCGTTGACGCTGGCGATGCCAGTAATAAAGTTGGTATCCACTGCCGCGTTGGCCATATCGGGTGCCGGGCGAATTTGGTTGCGCGCCAGCTCCAGCACGTCCGAGACCGAATCGACCACCGCCCCCACCACACGGCCCTTGACGTTGAGCACGATCACCACCGTAAAGCCGTTGTACTCCACCTTCTCGCAACCGAGCTTGATGCGCAGATCGACCACCGGCACGATCACGCCGCGCAGATTCACCACGCCCTTGATGTGCGGCGGCGAGTTGGCTATGCGCGTGGGCTCCTCGAAGGAGCGGATTTCCTGCACGCGCAGGATGTCGATCCCGTACTCCTCGGCACCCAGCCTAAAAGTGAGGAACTCGGCGCTGCCTTGGGCGGTGGCTTGTGCGCCCTGCTGGCCCTGCTGGCCCTGGGGCGAGAGTTGCGCGCTCATGCTCATGCATTTCTCCTGTGGTGAATGGCGCTACTGTAGCAATGTTTCGGGGTATTTTGCAGCGGCAACCGCGCTGCGCGCACAAATCAGTGGCTGTCAAACTCCAGCAGGCTGTAAACCGGCAGGCCGTTATCGCGCAGGCGCTGCACCCCGCCGAGTTCGGGCAGCGCCACGATGGCGGCGCCTTCGAGCACCTCGGCCCCGAGTTTTTCCAGCAGCTTCTTGCCCGCCAGCATGGTGCCGCCGCTGGCGATGAGGTCATCGATCAAGAGCACGCGCTCGCCTGGGCGCACGGCGTCGGTGTGCAGCTCGACCGTGGCGGAGCCGTATTCGAGTTCGTAAGTTTCTTGCACCGTGGTAAAAGGGAGTTTGCCCTTTTTGCGAATCGGCACGAACCCCAGCCCCAGCTCGTAGGCCAGCACCGAACCGATGATGAAGCCGCGCGCATCCAGCCCAGCGACCACCTCGGGCCGCTGGCCGCGCCCCATGTAGCGGTGCACGAAGGCGTCGATCAGCACCCGGAACACTTTGGGGTCTTGCAGCAGCGGCGTGATGTCGCGGAACTGCACCCCAGGAGCGGGCCAGTCGGCCACGGTGCGGATGTGGGCTTTGAGGTAAGCGGAGGTGTCCATCGAGGTATTATGACTGTGCCCGCGGCCCGCGGCCCGCTGTACGGCCCCGGCCCAGGCGCTCTGGTTGATAATGAGCGCATGGCTTCGACGCATCCCATTGCCGCCCCCGTTTCTCACGCTGCCCCCGACTGCGCGCCCGCGCCCGCACCCACCAACACCCCAGCCTCCGTCCAGCGCCTGCTGCAACTGGCGCGCGAGACGCTGGCCATCGAGGCGCAGGCCCTGCACGACATGGCTGAGCGGCTCGATGCGCGCTTTGCCGAGGCGGTGCAGCACATGCTGGCCTGCCGCGGCCGCGTGGTGGTGAGCGGCATGGGCAAAAGTGGGCACGTGGGGCGCAAGATCGCCGCCACCCTGGCCTCCACCGGCACCCCGGCGCTGTTCATGCACCCAGGCGAGGCCAGCCACGGCGACTTGGGCATGATCACCCGCGCCGACGTGCTGCTGGCCATCAGCAACAGCGGCGAGAGCGAGGAGCTGAGCGCCATTTTGCCCCTGATCAAGCGCATGGGCGTGCCGCTGCTGGCCATGACCGGCCGCCCCGACTCGAACCTGGGCCGCCACGCCGATGTGCTGCTCGACACCAGCGTGGCCAAAGAAGCCTGCCCGCACAACCTGGCCCCCACCGCCAGCACCACGGCGCAACTGGCCATGGGCGACGCGCTCGCTGTGGCGCTGCTGGACGCGCGCGGCTTCAAGGCCGAAGACTTTGCCCGCTCGCACCCCGGCGGCGCGCTGGGGCGCAAGCTGCTCACCCTGGTCGCCGACGTGATGCGCCCAGCCGACCTGGCCCCGCGCGTGGGCCTGCAAGCCAGCCTGCCCGAGCTCATGCGCGAAATCAGCGCCAAGGGGCTGGGCGCCACCGCCGTGGTCGATGCCCAAGGCGTGCCCGTGGGCATCTTCACCGACGGCGACTTGCGCCGCCTGATCGAGCGCGGTGCCGACCTGCAAAGCCTCACCGCCGCGCAGGTGATGCACCCGCACCCGCACACCGTGCGGCCGCAGGCGCTGGCGGTCGAAGCGGCCGAGCGCATGGAGGCGCACCGCATCACCAGCGTGCTGGTAGTCGATGCGGCGGGCCGCCTGTGCGGTGCCCTCAACAGCCACGACCTGATGCGCGCCAAGGTCATCTGAAACATTGCAGCCACCCTTGCCTTGCCCCATGCCCAACCCCTTTAGCTCCACCAGCCAGACAGCAGCAACCAGCGCGCCCGCACTGCCCGCCTTGCTCCCTGCGCTGCACTTCGACCCCGCCATTTTGTTGCGCGCCCAGGGCCTGCGCGTGGTGCTGTTCGATATCGACGGCGTGCTCACCGACGCTGGCCTGTACTTCAGCGAAGCGGGTGAAAGCCTCAAGCGCTTCAACAGCCTAGACGGCCACGGCATCAAGCTGCTGCAGCGCGCTGGCATCGAAGTGGCGATCGTGAGCGGGCGCGATTCGGCCCCCTTGCGCGCGCGCCTGCACGGGCTGGGCGTGACGCAGTTGCGCCTGGGCCAAGAACACAAGCTGCCCGCAGCCGAGGCGCTGCTGGCCGAGCTGGGTTTGGGCTGGCACCAGGCCGCCGCCATGGGCGACGACTGGCCCGACCTGCCCTTGCTGCGCCGCTGCGCCCTGGCCGCGGCCCCGCCCAATGCCCACGCCGAGGTGTTGCGGCTGGCGCACCACGTGACCGCACTGCCCGGCGGGCAGGGTGCGGCGCGCGAACTCTGCGATCTGCTTCTGGTCGCCAGCGGGCACTACGCCCGCCTGTTGCAGGAGGCGGGTGCTTGAACAGCGCTGGTGCCAGCCCATCTGGCCCATCTGGCCCATCTGGCCCATCTGGCTCTAGCGGTGCGCTTGCGGCGCTGCCGGTTCGTATGGCAGCAACCGGGCGCGCTGCGCTGCGCCAGCGCCTCCAGCGCCTATGGAACCAAGCATCCCTTTACCTGCCGGTGATTCTGATGAGCCTGCTGGCGCTGGGCAGCTATTGGGTGATCGGGCGCACCCCGGCACCAGCCGAACCCGCCACCGCGCGCGCGCCCACGCAGGGGCCAGATGCCGCCATGCACGACTTTCTGGTGCGCGAATTCGACCTTTCGGGCCGTATGCGCCTGCAAATCGAGGGCCTGCGCATGCACCACTACCCCGCCGATGGCCGGGTGACGGTCGAGCAAGCGCGGCTATACAGCCGGGGAGCAGATGGCCAAGTCACGCGGGCCAGCGCACAGCAGTTGATCAGCAACGCCGACCAGACCATACACTGGCTTAGCGGCGAGGTCGAGGTGCTGCGCCACGCGCCGCAAGCCGACGCCGGTGCCGCGCCCGAGATGATGCTGCGCGGCCAGGCGCTCACACTCTACACCGCTGCCCGCCGGATCGAGTCTGAGCAGCCGGTCGATATTTGGCGCGGCCCACACCACACCCGCGCCGACCGCCTGCGCTACGACCAAAACACCGGCCAGCTCGAACTGCTGGGCCGTGTGCGCAGCACCCTGGCACCGGCGCGTTGAGCGCAAAAAAACCCCGCCTAGCCAAGCCGAGCGGGGTTTTCATTTGCCAACCCGACGGGGAGTTAATCGCGTCGGGTCGGGTCTGGTCGGTTACCTAGCCAGCGGCTAGGTAGCAGCCAGCAGATCAGTAGCCGCGGCCACCGCCGCCGCCGCCGCCTTCGCGACGGCCACCGCCGCCGTAGGGGCTGCGGAACTGGCCTTCGCCGCCGCCTTCACGACGGCCACCACCGCCACCGCCGCCACCACCGGCGCCGTAACCACCGCCGCCGCCGCCACCACCACCGTAGCCACCGCCGCCACCGCTACGGGGCGGGCGCGACTCCATGGGGCGCGCTTCGTTGACCACCAGGCTGCGGCCGCCGAGCGACTGGCCGTTCATGCCCTGAACCGCCGCTTGGGCGTCAGAGTCGCTGCCCATTTCCACGAAACCAAAGCCTTTGGAGCGGCCGGTGTCGCGCTCCATCATGACCTTGGCGCTGCTTACTTGGCCGAACTCGCCAAAAGCCTTTTGCAGATCCTCGTCGCGCACCGTGTAGGGAAGATTGCCGACGTACAGTTTGTTGCCCATTGAACCGGGACTCCTGAAAACACAAAGAAAAACAATAGCGATGGACGCTCCGTTGGCACGACGAAAGCACGAGGCTGGCTGCAGTGGCACGCGAAAAGACCGATCACCTGAAACGCGCAGACCCCCTTGTGGGATGCTTGCGCCCCTGCATTATGCGCCGATCGGCAGCAAAGGCAATCAATTTTTTACCCAAGGGCCGCAATATCGGGTAAGCCCTAGGCTGGTGGGTGCCTATCGTACCGAATCGGTGCGCATTCGTTGCAGCGCCACAACAGCACCGGCCCATCCCCTATACTGTGCCCGGTCGCCCAACCCCCTTTTTTACCTGCGGCCTGCGCATTCAAGCCCGTGATCGCCACCCCCCAAACGCTGCACCTCGATGAGCCGCTGCCCTTGAGCAGCGGCGCGCTGTTGCCCGCCTTCGAACTGGTCTATGAAACCTACGGCCAGCTCAACGCCGCGCGCTCCAACGCGGTGCTGGTCTGCCACGCCCTCAACGCCAGCCACCACGTGGCCGGCCGCCACGCCGACGCCGCCGGGCAGCCCATCCCCAAAAGCGAAGGCTGGTGGGACAACCTGATCGGCCCCAGCAAGCCCATCGACACCGAGCGCTGGTTTGTGATCGGCGTCAACAACCTCGGCTCCTGCTTTGGCAGCACCGGCCCCACGCACCCCAACCCCGCCACCGGCCAGCCCTGGGGGGCCGATTTTCCGGTCGTCACCGTGGAGGATTGGGTCAATGCCCAGGCGCGGTTGCTCGACGCGCTGGGCATCGCGCAACTGGCGGCGGTGGTGGGCGGCAGCCTAGGCGGTATGCAGGCGCTCTCCTGGACGCTGCAATACCCGCAGCGCGTGCGCCACGCCGTGGTCATCGCCAGCGCGCCCAACCTGACGGCCGAAAACATCGCGTTCAACGAAGTGGCGCGGCGCGCC
>BBPD01001304.1_pt3 | contig 24776 bp, 26 predicted proteins | sample 1344911 | NCBI WGS metagenome assembly BBPD01 (sample SAMD00019088, study PRJDB2971) | groundwater metagenome | biome: freshwater biome; feature: mineral spring; material: ground water | place: USA: CA, Sonoma | collected 2011-09 | depth surface m
GAATATTAGTTGATTTTACTTTATTCAAACAAGTTTTCCCTGACCTTTCATTTGTTTTATTCTAATTAGAAAGCCAACTCGGCGGCGATTATTCTTCTGCTAATCATCTCAAATATGGGAGCCCTTCAACACATACAGTACTTTCATATTTTGATATTGATTTGAATATAATCACTTTGCTTGAGGGTGAAAGAAAAGTTGATAAACCAATACACAAACTGGACTATTACAAATCCTTAAGAGCGGAGAGTTTATTGACAGCATTTGAAGCATTTAAAAATTTGTTGGGATAATTAGTAAATGAATTATGGCAATAACTAAAAAATTATACAAAATATTATTTTTCAGAAAAATCGATAGAATTAAAAAAAAGTATTAAAAAGAATTTGCCGCCAATCTTGGCAGAGCCGAGTCTGTTAATGAAATCAGTCAGGATATTGTCAAAAAGACACTGCCAGTTAGGAAAAGAATGTTGCCTAATACCATGATTACAGCTCCAGTCCCCGATCATAAAGAAATTCGCATCGGCACATTACTTTCTATTGTTCGACAGTCAAACTTGCAAAAATCAGAGTTTGAATAATAAAAAATCATTGTAGTCTGGTCTTTTGAAGCTGCAGAAGACATTGAATCTATTGCTTAAGTATATCAACATAAAGGAAAATAATTAAATGGATAAGGATTATTATCGTACACTCGGAGTTTCAAGGGACGCAGACCAATCTGCTATAAAAAGTTCATACAGGCAACTTGCCCTTAAGTATCATCCGGACAGAAACCCTGGTGATAAGGCTTCTGAGGAAAGATTTAAAGAAATATCAGAGGCATATGAGGTGCTCAGTGACCCTCAAAAAAGGGCAACATATGACCAGTTTGGATATGAGGGATTAAGGGGTGCATTTACAGGTGGTGGATTTACCTGGTCAGATTTTACGCATTTTGATGATGTGGAAGATATATTTGGAGGTTCGTTTGCAGATATTCTTCGCTCATTTACAGGTTTTGGCACAGGCACACGAAGAGGTAAAGACAAACAGGCATTTGTGGAACTTAACCTTGAAGATGTTATGACAGGCGCTGAGAAAACAATAAGTTTGTCAAGAATGGAGTTCTGTAACGAGTGCCAGGGAAGAGGAGCAAGAACAGAATCCGATTTTTCAGTTTGTCCAAGATGCAAGGGTGCAGGGCAGACAAGGTTTGTGCAAGGGTTCTTTGCGCTATCACAGACCTGTGATAGATGTTCCGGGCAGGGTAAGATTATAAAGCGTCCCTGTTCACATTGTAAAGGAAAGGGAAGGGTATCAGTAGAAAGAAGGATTACAATTAAGATTCCTGCTGGCGTGGACGATGGGACTTCCCTTAGAGTAGGCGGTGAGGGCGAGGTTTCTCAATCAGGAAGAAGAGGCGACCTTTATGTTATAATAAAAATAAATAAACATCCTGTATTTGAAAAAGAAGGGAGCAATATTATTTGCAATGTTCCTGTAAATGTTATCCAGGCAGCCTTGGGAGCAAACATTGATATTCCCACTCTTGAGGGAAAAACAGTTTCTTTAAGCATCAGCCCCGGTACACAAGATGGGCAGATATTAAGAATAAAAAAGGGTGGACTTCCTGATTTAAATTTAAGATCAAGAGCGGATATGTTTGTTCGTATTATAGTGGAAACACCTGTTCATCTTACATCTGAACAAAAAAGAATCCTTGAAGAATTTAATAAATTGTCCAGGCCGGAAAATACACCTTTACAAAAAGAATTTTCGGAAAAAATAAAAAAACACAATAAAGACAGATAAAAGGTGAGAAAACTGGGGGAAACCAGTTTCCAGAGCACCAGTCACCAGTTGTCTGTCACCAGTTACCTAAAACAAGGAGATAGATATGCCAACATATGAGTATGAATGTACAAAATGCAGTCATCATTTTGAGGTGTTTCAACATATAAAAGATGAGACTTTGAAAAAATGCCCAAAATGTGATGGAAAAGTTAAAAGACTTATCAGCGGGGGTTCAGGGCTTTTGTTTAAGGGTAAAGGTTTTTACACGACAGACTACAGAAAGCCTTCTTACCATATGAAAGCGGAAAAGGAAAAGGCGCCTTGTCCAGCCGATAAAACAGTCCCATCAACTTGCGCATCCTGTCCTGTAAAAAAAAGTTAAGAAATTATGCCAGATATAAAACCGTTCAAAGGGTGGAGATATAATCTTAAAAAAATAAAAAATATAGGAACTATTCTTGCTCCTCCATATGATGTTATATCAAAAGAAAAGCAGGGAGAACTTTACAGGCACAGTCCTTATAATATAGTAAGGCTTATACTCGGGAAGACAAGCCTTACGGATACCGAAGAAAATAATAGATGGACAAGGGCAAGAGACTATCTTAACAGATGGATAAAAGAAAAAGTTTTTTTAAAAGACGAAACCGAGTGTATATATCTCTATACCCAGAGGTTTTTATTTAATAATCAGTGGAAGACAAGAAAAGGTTTTTTTGCTCTTTTAAGGCTTGAAAAAGGTTCGGTTATTTCCCATGAGAACACTATGCCGGCCCCTAAAAAAGACAGGCTTGAACTTTTAAGGACAACAAAAGCAAATTTTGAACCTATTTTTTGTCTTTATTCAGATAAAAATAAGAATATAGATGCTATTACAAAACAATATTATAAAAAACCTGTTTTACAGATTAAGTGGGAAGATAATACAGAACATAAACTCTATATTGTTGCTCGGAAAGATGCAATAGATAAAATAAGAGGCATCATTTCTTCTCAGAAACTCCTTATTGCAGACGGTCATCACAGGTATGAAGCAGCAGTTCAATACTGGAAAGAAAGCCCTGTTAGAAATGAAAGTCTTTTAAACAGGGTAAACTCCGAAAGTCCGGACGGCTTTGTTCTTGTATATTTTACAAACATTGATGACAGGGCCCTTAAAATATTTCCCATACACAGGGTTGTGAAAGGAATCAGGTTTGATAGGTGCATTCCTACACTTGCTCCCTTTTTTAAGATACAGGAACAGACCTCTCTTGAAAAACTCACCTCTTGCCTTGATAAAAAATTTAAGACAAATGTGTTTGGCATAATTACCGATAAGAAGTTCTATTTTTTAAGATTAAAGAATCAAGGTTTTTTTAAGAAAACAGATACACAAAGAAAAAATTTAAGGTGTAAAAGGCTTGATACCGCAGTTCTTGAATACAGGATACTGCCATTTTTGAAAAGCAACGGTATAAGGGTTGATTATACACATAATGTCCATCAGGCAGTGGCAGGGGTAAGACAAAAGAAATGGGATTTTGCAGTTTTGCTGCAAGCCACAACCATAGAACAGGTTAAACAGATAGCATTTTCAGGTCAGAAGATGCCGAGAAAGAGCACATTCTTTTATCCTAAACCTCTCTCAGGGCTTTTAATAAGAATATGAATAATGATTGGGTAAGAAGAGACTTAAAACACAACTGGCATCCATATACACAGATGAAAGATTTAGAGCAGGTTCCGCCGATATTTATCCAGGAAGCCGAAGGTGTAAAACTCTATGACAACAAAGGGAATTTTTATTATGACACTTTTTCAAGTTGGTGGTGTAATGTTCATGGACATAACCATCCAAAAATCAAACAGGCTATAAAAAAACAGGTAGGACTTCTTTCTCATATATCTTTTGCGGGATTTACGCATAAGCCTGCAGTAATATTTTCAGAAAAAATTGTATCAATTGCACCTAAGGGGTTGAACAAGGTATTCTATTCTGATAACGGCTCAACATCTATTGAGACAGCGCTAAAAATGTCTTTACAGTACTGGCATAATTCGGGGTTAAAAGGAAAAAAGAAATTTTTATCTCTTGATTATGGGTATCATGGGGATACAATTGGTGCGATGTCTGTAAGCAGTATTGATGTTTTTCAGAGTGTCTTCAAGCCTTTGTTATTTTCTTCTTATAAGGTTCATTCTCCATATTGTTATAGATGTCCTGTCGGGAAAAGCAAAGATTCTTGTTCCATAGAGTGTATAAAACAGATGGAGGATATATTAAAAAAAGATTCAAAAAGTATCTGTGCAATAATATTAGAGCCTATTGTTCTTGCCGCAGGAGGGATGATAGTATATCCTGAAAAATATTTAAAAAAGGTTTTTGAACTTTCAAGAAAGCACAATGTGCATCTGATATTAGACGAGGTTGCAACAGGATTTGGAAGAACAGGTAAGATGTTTGCCTGTAATTATGCCGATATCACTTGCGATTTTCTGTGTCTGTCAAAGGGTATAACATCGGGTTATCTTCCGCTTGGGGTTACACTTACTACAAAAAATATATACGATATTTTCTATGATGATTATGAGAATAAAAAAACTTTTTTTCACGGGCATACATATACTGCAAATCCTGTTTCTATTTCTGCTGCAATTGCAAGTCTTAAAATATTTGAAAAAGAAAATACCATTGAAAACATTCGTGATACAATAAAACTTTTTCATAGAGGATTGGAAAGATTTCGCTCTTTGCCTCTGGTAGGAGATGTCCGATATAAGGGGTTGATAGGTGCATTTGAACTTGTAAAAGATAAACAGAGTAAAAAAACATTTGACCTAAAAGATAGAATAGGATTTAAGATTTATAAGCAGGGGCTTAAAAATTCTCTTATATTAAGACCGCTGGATTCTGTAATATATCTTTTCCTTCCTCTGTGTATAAAAAACAGTGATATAGAAATTATACTTGATAGAACATATAATATTTTAGGGTCTGCTAAAAAACTCTTATCAGACCCTGATTCCACAGATTAAAAAGCAGAGGACACAGATTAAAACCCGACAACAAAATATGAAAATTGTAATTATTGATTATGGTATGGGAAATCTTGCGAGCATTTATAAGGCATTTCGTTATCTTGGTTTTGAAGCCCTTATTACAGATGATGTATCTGCTATAAAAAATGCAAGTAAGTTGATACTTCCCGGCGTTGGTGCATTTAAGCATGCTATGAATTGTCTTGATATAAAGGGTATTTCTTGTGCAATAAAAGATTTTGTGAAGACAGGAAAGCCGTTATTGGGGATATGTCTTGGGCTGCAACTTGTTTTTACGGAAAGTTATGAGGAGGGAGTATTCTCGGGGCTTGATTTGATAAAGGGAAGGGTAAAAAGATTTACAGGTAAAGATAAGAGTGGCTCAAGGCTGAAGGTTCCGCATATCGGCTGGAACAGTGTCCAGTGGACGGAACAGGCAAAAAAATGTTTCATAGTAAAAGGACTGCCTGACAGAAGCTGGTTTTACTTTGTTCACTCATATTATGGAGCGCCCGAGGACCAAAACAGTGTGGTTGGCATAACCGAGTATGGAAAGACATTTGCTTCAATTGTTTGTAAGGATAATATATACGCTGCACAGTTTCATCCTGAAAAAAGTCAGTGCTGGGGGCTAAAAGTACTGGAAAATTTTATAAAGTTATGATTATTATACCTGCTATAGATTTATTAGACGAAAAGGTTGTCCGACTTTTGCAGGGGGATTATACAAAAGCAAAGATTTACAGTGATAATCCGTTGGAGGTTGCAAGGAAATGGAAAGAAAAAGGAGCAAGAAGGCTTCACATAGTTGACTTAAACGGAGCAAGAGACGGAAAGCCAACTCACTTAAAACTTGTATCCGATATTGTTAAAAGCGTAGGTATTGATATAGAGTTTGGCGGCGGGATAAGGAGCATGGATTTGATAAAAGAGGCAATAGCAACCGGGTGTTCTTATGTGACAATGTGCACAAAATTATGTGAAGATCTGGAGTTTGTAAAAAAGGCAAATAATATATTTGGTGAAAAAATTATAGTAAGTATAGACTCAAGAAACGGATTTGTTGCTGTTCAGGGATGGCAGATGACAACAGGGATAAAGGCAATTGATATTGTGAAGGATATTGATAAAATTGGAATAAAGACCATTATCTATACAGACATCTTAAAAGACGGAGCAATGCAAGGGCCCAATATTGAAGGGGTTAAACAAATCTTAAAAAATACTTCTTTAAGTGTGATAATATCAGGCGGAATAACAACAATTTCGGATATTCAAAACATTTATAGTCTTAAAAATTCAAGGGTGTTTGGTTGTATAATCGGCAAGGCCCTTTATGAGGGAAGCATTACAATGGAACAAATAAAAACAATGGCTAAGGAAGAATAAAGGAACCCTGTATGCTTGCAAAAAGAATAATACCCTGTCTTGATGTCAGAGAGGGAAGGGTTGTAAAAGGAATCAGGTTTATTGATATAACAGATGCGGCAGACCCTGTTCAGGCCGCAATTGCATATGATAAGGCAGGGGCTGATGAACTTGTTTTTCTTGATATAACTGCATCATATGAGCAAAGAAAAACAATGGTGGCTCTTGTAGAGAAAGTGGCGGATAAAATTTTTATACCGCTTACAGTTGGAGGCGGAATAAGAAACCAGGATGATATAAGAGAACTTTTAAATGTCGGGGCTGATAAAATTTCAATCAATACTGCCGCTGTTCAGAACCCTGAACTTATAAAATATGCCTCTGATAGGTTTGGAAGTCAGTGCATAGTTGTTGCAATTGATGCAAGGTTTAAGGGAAATTCCTGGCAGGTCTACACACACGGCGGTAGAACCCCCACAGGGCTTGATGCTGTTCAATGGGCAAAAACAGTTGAAGGATTAGGAGCAGGTGAGATACTTCTTACAAGCATGGATAGAGACGGAACAAAGATGGGCTACGATGTGGAACTTACAAAAAGGGTCTCTGAAATATTAAACATCCCTGTTATTGCATCAGGCGGGGCAGGCAGATTAGAAGATTTTTTAAGTGTTATAATAGATGGGAAAGCCGATGCAGTGCTTGCGGCATCTCTTTTCCATTTCGGAGAACTTACAATAAGACAGGTAAAAGAATATCTTAAAATTCAAAAAGTAGAAGTAAGAATATGAAAAAAATTATTTCCATCCTAAAATTTGATGAAAACGGGCTAATACCTGCAATTATACAGGATGGTAAAAATAATGAAGTTCTTATGGTTGCATATATGAATGAAGAGTCACTTTTACAGACATTAGAAACCGGAAGAGTAAGTTTCTGGTCCCGTTCAAGAAAAAAGTTATGGGTAAAGGGCGAAACTTCCAGGCACACACAAACCGTAAAACAGATGCTCATAGATTGCGATAACGATGCTGTGCTTATAAAGGTAGAACAAAAAGGCGGTGCTTGCCACATGGGATTCAGGTCCTGTTTTTACAGACAGATTCAGTCCGATGGAACATTAAAAAAGGTTAAAGAAAAGGTGTTTAAACCAGAAGAAGTGTATAAATAAGGCAGTAGGTAGCAGGTAGTAGATAATAGGTAGGGGAAAAAGTGGTGACTGGTGCTCTGGTGCACTGGTGCTCTGGTGCACTCTTAATATCGGAGGAAGTATGTTCAGGGGCAGGGTTTATAAGTTTGGCGATAATATTGATACAGATGTAATTATACCTGCAAGATATTTGAATACAACTGACCCGCTGGAACTTGCAAAACATTGTATGGAATCTATAGATGCGGATTTTGTCAAAAAACTGGCAAAAGCGGATATAATTGTTGCAGGTAAAAACTTTGGTTGTGGTTCTTCAAGAGAGCATGCTCCAATTGCAATAAAAGCAGCTGGTGTATCTTGTGTTGTAGCATCTTCTTTTGCGGGAATATTCTACAGGAATGCCATAAATATAGGACTTCCCATATTTGAGTCTGTTGAGTGCGTTAAAAACACATCTGAAGCAGATACAATTGAGATTAATCCCCAAACCGGTATTATAAAAAATATCACAAATGGAAAAGAATTTAAGGCAGAACCTTTCCCGGAACTTATACGCGAAATTATAGATTCGGGAGGCTTGGTCCTGTGGGTAAAAAAAATGATTAATGCAAAAAAGAATGTATAATACTTATGAGCCCGTGAGCTTCTCATCCGCCTTATCAGAGCACCAGTCGCCAGTGAGCTCTTAAAGTTTCACGGGGCCTGTCCCTCAGACAAGTCGGAAACAGGCTTAAAAGAAGATCCAAAAAGGCGAATGCCTTATTGTGGAGGTATATGAAGCCAGATTTTAAAGAGTGTGAATTTTATCTTTTGCAGATGTTAAGAATCAGGCTGTTTGAAGAAAGGGTTATGGATCTTCTTGCAAGGAATATTGTAGAGGGTGCATCGCATCTTTATGCAGGTGAAGAGGCAGTTGCAGTAGGAGCGTGTGCAGCAATCAAACAGTCTGATTATATAACATCCACACACAGAGGGCATGGGCATTGCATCGCCAAAGGCGCGAACTTAAAAAAAATGATGGCAGAGGTATGCGGGAAATTAACAGGATATTGTAAAGGACGCGGTGGTTCTATGCATATCTGTGACATTGAAAGCGGAAACTTGGGTGCAACAGGAATTGTCGGGGGCAATATCCCTGTTGCAACAGGGGCTGGACTTTCAATAAAATTAAAAAAAACAGACCAGGTCTGTCTTTGTTTTTTCGGAGATGGCGCAACAAACACGGGTGCATTCCATGAATCACTTAATATGGCATCAACATGGAAATTACCAGTAGTGTATATATGCGAAAACAATCTCTATGGGATGAGTGTATCTGTCCAAAGAGCATGTCCCCATTCTGATATAGCAATCAAGGCTCAATCCTATTGCATGCCTTCTGAGGTTGTGGACGGAATGAATGTTTTTACCGTAAAACAAACTGTTGAAAAATTTGTAGAAGCAGCAAGAAAATCAAGAGGTCCTTCTCTGATAGAATGTAAGACATACAGATATTTTGGGCATTCAAGAAGTGATCCGAGGGTCTACAGGACAAAAGAAGAAGAAATGCTATGGAAAGCAAAATGTCCTATCCTGCAATTAAAAGCAAAAATGATTGAATGGAAAATGATTAACGAAGAAAAATATCTTGAAATGGAAAAGCAGGTATCTAAAGAAATAGACGACGCTGAAAAGTTTGCGATGGAAAGTCCATACCCAGAACCGGAAAATTTGTATGATGATGTGTATGTGTAAGAACATAGTAGGTAGTAGATAGTAGATAGGAGGTAGGGGAAAATATAATCCACCAAACCCTCCTTTATAAAAGGAGGGATATTTTTCCTATCTACTATGTTTTTTTTGGGGGGGTATATGCGCGAAATAACATATGGGCAGGCACTAAATGAAGCATTACAGGAAGAGATGGATAAAGACCCGTCAGTTTTTATTATGGGAGAAGATGTTGGAATTTATGGTGGTGCTTACGGTGTTACAAGAGGTCTATATCAGAAGTATGGGGCAGAAAGAGTCAGAGATACAGCCATAAGCGAAGCAGCAATTGCAGGTGCGGGTGTAGGTGCGGCAATGACCGGCACAAGACCTGTTATTGAGATTATGTATATAGATTTTTCAACAATTGCAATGGATGAGTTCTGCAACCATGGTGCAAAAAACCGTTATATGTTCGCAGGCAAGGTTAAGGTGCCTATGGTTTTAAGAACCCAGGGAGGCGCAGGCCGTGGCCTTGCAGGACAGCATGCACAATCATTAGAGGCATGGTATGTTCATACCCCAGGTATTTATGTTGTCATGCCTGCAACACCATATGATGCAAAAGGACTTTTAAAAAGTTGTATAAAAGATGATAATCCTATAATATTTATTGAACATAAACTTCTCTACGGACAGAAAGGTAGTGTTCCTGAAGAAGAATATACAATTCCAATCGGCGTTGGTGATATTAAAAGAAAAGGCAAAGATGTAACTATTATTGCATACAGCAGGATGGTTTATGAGGCACTCTCTGCTTCTGATGAGCTTTCAAAACAAGGTATAGAATGTGAGGTGATTGACCCAAGGACATTAAAACCGCTTGATATAGAACTTATTATAACCTCTGTAAAAAAGACTGGAAAAGCGGTTGTGGTTTCCGAAGGATGCAAGACAGGGGGATTTGCGGGGGAAGTATGTTCACAGATTATGGAACGGGTTTTTGACCACTTGGATGCACCTGTGCAAAGGGTCTGCTCCGAAGATGTTCCACCTCCTATGAGTCCTACCCTTATTGCAGAAATGCTTCCAGACAAAAACAAAATAATAAATGCTGTAAAAAAAGTACTTTCAATTGGAGGTCTAAAATGATAAGCCAGATTATAATGCCAAAACTCGGAGAGACAATGGAAGAAGGCAAAATAGAAAGATGGCTTAAAAAGGAGGGCGACTTTATTAAAAAAGGAGAGCCAATCCTTGAAATGACAACAGATAAGGCAACATTTGAGTTTGAAAGTCCGCAGGAAGGATATTTAAAAAAAATTGTTGTTCAGGATGGACAGACGGTGCCTGTAACAGATGTTATCGGATTTATAGGCGATAAGAATGAGTCTGTTCCTGATGCCCAAAGTATTTTTGCGGCAGAACAAAAAAAGGAAGAAATTGTCCTTAAAAAAGAAGAACATATTGAGGTAAAAAAAGAAGAGGGCAGAATTTTTATATCTCCCAGAGCAAAGACAATGGTAAAGGAAAAGGGTATAGATATTACAAAAATCAGAGGCACAGGTCCACAGGGTAGGATTGTTGAAAAAGATGTTCTTGAATTTATTGAAAAAATGCCAAAGGTAAAGATAACACCTGTTGCAGAAGAGTTGATAAGGCAAAAAGGCTTGGACAGATATTCAATAGAAGGTTCTGGTGAGGAAGGTAAGATCACAAAAGAAGATGTGCTTTCATTTCAGAAGCCCACCTTTTCTTCTATGAGAAAAATTATTGCCGAAAAAATGGTCAAAAGTAAAACAAGTATCCCGCATTTTTATATAACAATTTCTGTTGATATGACGCACCTTATGGGTTTTAGAAGCCTGTTAAAATCAAAAAACATGGATGTGGGCTACAATGATTTTATAGTAAAAGCCGTTTCTTATGTAATAAAAAATAATCCGTACATAGCCTCTGTATGGACACAGCAGGGTTTAGAATTAAAGCAGAATATAAATATCGGGATTGCAGTTGCCATAGAGGATGGGCTTATTGTGCCGGTAATAAAAAATGCGGATAAAAAATCATTGTCCGAAATATCCGCAGAAAGCAAGGCACTGATAGGAAAGGCAAGGGATAAAAAACTTCTTCCTGATGAGTACAGAGGAAGTGTTCTTACAGTATCCAACCTTGGTATGTTTGGTGTAGAATCGTTCAGTGCAATAATCATACCGGGTGAAAGTGCCATTCTTGCAATAGGCTCAATATCAAAACAACCGGTTGTATCGGGGGATAAAATCATTGTAAGGGATATAATGCATATAACCCTTTCTGCAGACCACAGGGTTATAGATGGTGTATTGGGGTCAAAATTTTTGCAGGAATTAAAGCAAACCTTAGAATTTCCAGGTATATTTGCATTGTAAGGCCCCGTTGCACGGCCCCATAGAACAGGTGACTGATGACGAGGTGATGGGCAACGGGGTTATGTAATAAACTTTGTGGATTTCTAACAATGTCTAATCCTTCCTGTTTATACATTCATATTCCTTTTTGTTCCGGTAAATGCAGGTATTGTGATTTTTATAGTATTTTATACAGTCCCAAATTGTCTGTCTCTTATATAGATGCCTTAAAAAAACAGATTGAGGGATTAAGGGCTCGGTTTTCAACAGTCTATATAGGTGGTGGAACACCCACAGTTCTTGATATAAAAACATTGGAAAGTCTTTTAAAAAGTGTCCAAAGTCTTTTAAACAAAGGATATGAGTTAACAATTGAAGCAAATCCTGATACCCTTGATAGGGAAAAGGCGTCTTTACTTTTAGAGCGGGGCGTCAACAGAATAAGTATTGGAATTCAGTCTTTTAATGATAAAATATTAAAAACGCTTGGCAGAAGGCATAGTGTCCGGTCCTGTCTGAAAGCGATAGATAATATTCATCAGGCTGGTTTTGAGAATATAAGCATTGATTTAATGTTTGGAACACCTGGACAAAAGATAAATGATATAAAAAATAATATAAAGGTGCTTGAAAATATTCCCGTTAATCATATATCATGGTATTCACTCGGTTATGAAGAAGGGACAAAAATTTATTGTGATTTGAAAAAAAATCTTATAAAACCTCTTGAGGACAGCATTGTCTCAGAGATGTACCTTTGTATAATAGAAAGTCTAAGAAGGATGGGTTTTAGGCAATATGAGATATCCAACTTTGCAAGGGACGGATTTAAGTGCAGGCATAATGAAACATACTGGATGAATGAGGAATACATCGGGCTCGGTGCATCAGCCGTATCTTATATTAACGGGGTCCGAAGCAGAAATATTTCAGAGGTATCCGGCTATATAGATTGTGTAAATTCAGGTGAACAGGTAACTGTGTTTAGTGAAAATTTATCTCCAATTGAAAAAGCAAAAGAAACAGCGGCACTGAAGATAAGAACAATGGATGGTATAGAAAAGATATGGTTTAAACAAAAGACAGGGTTTGATTTTGAAGAGTTAGAGTTTGACAGTATAAATGGACTTATTCAAGGCGGTTTAATATCATTAAAAGATAACAGGATTTTTCTCACTCCGAAGGGAATACTTTTTTGTGACACAGTAAGCAGCGCGTTTTTATAGAGTCTGTGAGCACAACCCACTCAACCTGAGGGGTGCCCCAAGTAGAAGCAGGGTTTGTGCAATGGGCACTATAGTTAAGGAGGAAATTTGAAAACACTCTGGGGCGAAGGTGAGAAGAAAGTCTCTAAACAGGTATTTGATTGGACGCAGAGTTTTTCATTTGATTTTGTCCTTTTTCCATATGATGTGATGGGAAGCATTGCACATATTCAGATGCTTTGTAAGTGCGGCATTATAACAAAAAAAGAAGAAAAAATACTTACACTCGCTTTTAAGAGTATACTTAATGATTATAACAGCGGAAATCTAAAAATAATAAAAGAATTTGAGGATGTTCATTCCTGTGTTCAGTTTCTTGTTGAAGAAAAGGTCGGGAATGTTGCAAAAAAGATTCATACCGCCCGTTCAAGAAATGATCAGATTTCTTTAGATACGAGGCTATACTGCAGGGATACTGTAAACAAAATTATCAATTCAATGGAAAAATTAAACAATATAATTGCAAAGACAGGAGCAGATAATAAAGATATAATCATACCCGGTTACACACACCTTCAACATGCACAGCCTGTGTTTCTTTCTCATCATCTTAATTCATATATAGAAATGCTTGAAAGAGATATATGGAGATTTAAAGACGCCCTGAAAAGGGTGAATATACTTCCGCTTGGTTCTTGTGCAATTGCAGGAACATCTTTGAATATAGACAGAGCGTTTGTTGCAAAAAAACTCGGGTTTGATTCTATCTCAAAAAATTCTATGGACGCTGTTTCTGACAGGGATTTTGTTATAGAGCTCCTGTCAGGATGTGCAATAGCAGGTATGCATCTTTCAAGGATTTGTGAGGATATAATATTATGGAATACACAGGAATTCGGATGGGTTGTGCTTGATGATTCTGTTGTAACGGGTTCAAGTATGATGCCCCATAAGAAAAATCCTGATGTTCTTGAACTCATAAGAGGCAAGACTGGAATCTTATACGGGAATCTTGTACAGATGCTTACATTGATGAAAGGGCTTCCGATGACATATAACAGGGATATGCAGGAAGATAAACCCCCCCTTTTTAGTTCAATACAAACAATAGAAAAATCTGTTTCGGTCCTGGGGCTTGTGTTTTCCTTAATAGGCTTTAATAGAGAAAAAATAAAACAGTCTTTATTAGATGAAGAACTTTATGCAACCGATATTGCAGAGTATCTTGTCAAAAAAGGAGTTTCATTCAGGGATGCACATAGAGCTGTCGGCAACCTTATGGTATATGTCAAAAACAAGGAAACATCTGTTTCTAAATTAAGTAAGGAAGAACTAAAAAAAATTCATCCAGAACTTAATATGGATATAATGAATCTTTTAAATCCTCAAACCTCTGTAGCTTTAAAGAAATCTTTCGGAGGAACAGGACAGAAGATGGACTAACAGGTTCTTTGTACCCTTTACTGCGGAGGAAAAATGAAAAAATATATCTGGTTGTTATCAATTCTGTTATTTCCTTTTATCTTGCTCTCAACTGATAATTCAAATTTTGCACTTATTTTAAAAGGAAAAAATATTGAAAAAAGTGACCCAAGGGCTGCTCTTAATTTTTATACACAGGCTGTTGCAAAATCACCTGAGGATTCGTCTTTAAGATCGGAGGCATTATATCATTCTGGAAGGATATCGCAAAAATTGGGTTTGTTACAAGATGCGCAAAAATACTTAAAACAAGCGGTATTAACAGGAACAGGGCTTGCACATATGCGGGATGCGCAAAATCTACTCTGGGAGGTAAATACAAGGCTTCTTTTTTCAAACATAGAAACACCGGACAGTCAGTTTATAACTGTAAAACGGGGGGACACACTTTACAGAATTGCAAATTCACATTACACAACTGTTGAATATCTAAAAATTGCAAATGGGCTTTCAAGCAATGTCATATATCCCGGAATGAAGATTAAGGTTCCAAAACATAAGTTTTCAGTTGTTGTGAACTTATCTTTTAATACACTCACACTTAAATCCGGTAATGATGTAATAAAGGTCTACAGAGTCGCAACAGGGGCACCTGACACCCCCACGCCTGAGGGAAATTTTACAGTTAAAGAAAAACTTGTAAATCCTGTCTGGTATAAACCAGGTGGTCCTGTTATTCCATTTGGAAGTCCAGAAAATATTCTCGGAACAAGATGGATGGGATTTTGCCTCAAAGGCTACGGCATACATGGAACTACTGACCCATCAAGCATAGGAAAACATATCACAAGAGGTTGCATAAGGATGACAAACAAGGATGTAGAACAGTTATATGCTCTTCTTGTTCCCGGTTGCGAGGTGATAGTAACAAGATGATAACTGTACTGGATTTTGAAAGACCGATAATAGACCTTGAAAAAAAAATACAGGATTTGATTAACTATTCAAAATCCCACAGCATAGATATGAGTATTCAGATCCAAACATTAAATTCCCGTCTTGAATCGCTTAAATTGGAGGTTTATAAAAATCTTACCCCCTGGCAGATTGTGCAGATAGCAAGGCATCCGCAAAGACCTTATACACTTGATTATATCGTCTCAATATTTACAGATTTTTGTCAGTTACATGGAGACAGAAGATTTTCAGACGACAGGGCACTTATCGGTGGCTATGCAAGATTTGAAGACCAACCCACTGTTGTTATAGGTCATCAAAAGGGAAGGGATACAAAAGAAAACCTTATCCGTAATTTTGGCATGCCTCATCCGGAAGGGTATAGAAAAGCACTGAGAATAATGAAAATTGCAGAGAAGTCCCATCTTCCTGTTATTTGCTTTGTTGATACGCCCGGGGCATATCCGGGTATAGGTGCAGAGGAAAGAGGACAGGCAGAGGCAATAGCAGTAAACTTAAAAGAGATGGCAAGGCTTAAAAGTCCGATACTTGTCATTGTTATAGGAGAGGGTGGTTCGGGAGGAGCGTTGGGCATAGGAGTAGGAGACAGGATTTGTATTCTTGAGAATGCATATTATTCTGTAATTTCTCCCGAAGGATGTGCCGCAATATTATGGAAAGACAGGACAAAAGTAAAAGAGGCATCAGATGAACTTCATTTTACAGGGAAAGATCTATTGAATTTTGGTATTATTGATGATGTAATATCTGAACCTGCGGGTGGCGCTCACAGGAATATACAAGAGACTGTTGCAAATGTAAAGAATGCAATTAAAAAACACCTTGGAGAAATAACCAAGATTCCTGTTCAGGTACTTATTGAGGAAAGATACAAAAAATTCAGGAAAATAGGGGAATTTGTGGAATAATGTTTGTTTCAGAAAAACTATGCTAGAAAATATTAAAAATATTCATTTTGTCGGTATCGGTGGATATGGAATGAGTGCACTTGCAAAAATCCTTATACAAAAGGGATTGAAGGTGAGCGGTTCTGATTTAAAAGAGAATAATTTTATATCAACATTAAGACAAAAAAGAGCTACGATTTATACAGGAGAACATAAAAGTTCAAGCGCTGCCGACTGCCAGATGCTGATATACAGCAGTGCAATTAAACAAAATAACCCTGAGATTTTGTATGCAAAAGAAAGATCTATTCCCATAATGCACAGAGGAGAACTTCTTGCACATATGGTCAATGAAAAATATGGAATAATTATTGCAGGTGCACATGGGAAAACCACAACAGCAGGGCTTTCATCAATGCTTTTAAACGAAAATGGTTTTTCACCTACGGTTCTTATAGGAGAAGAGGTAGATGAATTTGGAGGGAATGCAATGCTTGGTGAAAGTAAATATGTAATATGTGAATCAGATGAAAGCGATGGTTCATTTCTTAAACTTAATCCAGAAGTAGCAATTGTTACAAATATTGATAAAGAGCATATGGATTATTATAAAGATATGAATGATGTTTTGTTGTCCTATACAAAATTTATAGAAAATATAAAACAGAACGGACTTTTAATAGGATGTATTGATTGTCAATTTCTTTCTTCTGTCCTTTTTTCTGTCCAAAAACAACCCGTTATCACATATGGACTATCTGACGCCGCAGATATAAGGGCAGAAGATATACATATGGACAAGGTGCGGGCTTGTTATAATTGTATTGTGGGGGGTAAAAACATTGGGAAGGTGAACCTTTTAATCCCTGGCATGCATAATATCGTAAACTCTCTTGCAGTTGTTGGGCTTGGTTTGTATTTGAATATACCGTTTAAAGATATCTCACGGTCTTTATTAAAATATCACGGAGCAAAGAGAAGGTTTCAGATTAAGATGGATGGTGGGGTAATGGTTGTTGATGATTATGCCCACCATCCAAACGAAATAATTGCAACAATAAAAACGGCAAAATTATGGAGCAGAAGAATAGTTGCGGTGTTTCAGCCCCACAGATATACAAGAACCTATTTTTTAAGAGATGAGTTTACAAACTGTTTTTCAGAAGCAGATCTGCTTATATTAACAGATATATATCCCGCCGGTGAAAAACCGATAAATGGTGTAAGCGGTTTTTCTTTATATGAGGCCATAAGAAATACCCGCAAAGACATAGTATATATTGAGAAAGAAAATATACTTAAAAATTTATTAAATGTTATAAAAGATGGAGATATTGTCCTTATTCTCGGTGCAGGGGATATAACCGATATTTCAGATGAACTTGTGTGTGTATTGCAAAGTAATCAATTATATAGTAAAACACAAGAGTGTTACGTAACTACTCACCTGACCACCAGAACATCAGAACACCAGAGCACCGGTCAGCAGTTTTAGTGCTCACCGCTTACTATTTTTGATAAGTGTAAACCGGGTCTTTAGTCTGTGCGACCTTTTCAAAGGAGAGAATATGAAAAACATTATTGTAATTTTGGTAACAGTGTTGTGTCTTGCCTTTTTAGGAATAACCGTGTATTTTTCAATCCAGAAAAAGAAGTTACAAGAAAAATGGTCCGCAACACAGGAAGAGGTAAAAAAGATTACGGGTGAAAAAACATCTGTGGAGAAAAACCTCGCAGGTAAAATCCAGGAAAAGGTTCGCATAATCGGGCTTTATGAAGAAAAAACAAAAGAGGTAAACAAACTTCAATCGGATTTAAATATGGAAGAACGGACAAGACAGAAAGTTGAGTCAAAACTTTCTGATGTAGAATCTAGATTAGCAATCACCGACAATCAGCTTGAACAGGCAAAGAAAGAGAATATAACCTTAAACAAACAGGTCTCAAAAGTAAGTGCTGATGCAGAAAAGGCAAAGGCTGAACTGAATAAAGAAAGGATTGCAAAAGAAGAGGCAATGCTTCAACTTGCCGAGATAAAGATCGCAAAAGAAAATTTTGAAAAAAGGATCCGTCAGGTTGTAGGTGAGATAGGACAGATGAGAGGCACTCCATCAGTCACGGACGAGGGCGACATAATAGTAAAGACAATAGAGGGGCAGGTGCTTGCAGTCAGCAGGGAATATAATGTTGTCGTTCTGGATATCGGTATGGTGCAGGGGCTCAGGCTTGGAGAAGTTTTAACAGTTTTAAGAAATAACCAGATTATAGCAAAGGTTCAGATTGAAAAAATAAGAGAAAACAGCTCTGCTGCTGCCTTGTTATCGGAATTTAAAAAAGCAACTGTAAGAGTTGGAGACAAGGTAAAAGTTTCGAAGGTTTTGTAATTTTTTAAAAAAGAAATCATAAGGCTCATAAAATACACTGTTTGAAAAAGTTAAGATACATATGCGACATTAGAGATTAGGTTTTTTTCTGGTTTTTGGTGTAATTTAATATAAATTGAGTAATCAGCCGAAGGCTGAAAGGAACAATGATGGCTATGAAAGGATAAGGTAGGCTGTTTTATGCAAGTACACCAAATTTTCACAGACTCCGCCCGTTATCTTGGGCGAGATAGTAGAATAAGAGGCTATAAGGAGGTCTACTCGCACGCAAGCCTGTCTGTCTCTGCGTGCCCCGCACAGGCAGGTCCGATGTGGATTACAGGGTAGTGAAATTCATTAAAAATTTAAGGGAGGAGCATCCGAGGATTGGGAAGGAAAAAATAAAGCCTTTGCTTGATAAACATTGTGAACTAAATGGTATAAAGACGGTTTCAGAATCTACGGTTGGAAATATACTAAAAAGACACAAGTTTTTTCATCAACCTGATGTATCCGGTAAAATATATCACAATCCCAACTCAAAATGGGCGGAAAGAAGCGGGGAAAGAACAACCTCGCCTAAAAGGATAGGCGAAGTCTCCGAAAAGAAAAAGGGCTATTACTATCATTATAAATAGAAACCTAAAAACCGGACATTCTTGCTTTGCTATTACACCCGGAAAAAAAGTACTTGGTAAAATTCAATATATGTGATATATTTTAAAATGGCGGGGGTTGCGTATAACAAACAAGCAAGCAAGCAAACAAACGAACAATACAACCGACCTTACTAACATTTTTAAAAACGATAAGGTTATTAGTCCAGCCTTTCCTTGTCCTATTTTTAGGAAGGGCGGGATTGGAAGATAATGGCCCAGAGTTGTTGCGTTATAGGGAAGCAACAAACAGCTTTGGGTTTATTTTTTAGGATTCCCTCTGGGTGGGGATTCTGTCATTCCCGATTTAATCGGGAATCCGGTAATGTGTCGGGGAAAACATAATCTCTCCCAACCTCTCATTAGAAAGGAGAGGAGATAGTCTGTGGACAATGGACTATCTGCCTGTGCGTTGCACGCAGACAGGTGGTCTGTGGACTATTTAAAGAGGGGCAGGGGAGGTTTTTAAGGATTTGGTGGCATATAAAAGACTGTATGATGTGCAGGACCGCCATATTGAGAAAATTGTCGAAAACAGGAATAGGCGGAAACAAGATATCAGTCAATCGGAGGTAGAAGGTCTTATAGCCTATGCCAGGCAAAACAATATTTATCTTGCCTCACATGACGATGATTCAGAAGAAAAAATCCAATGGGTAAAGGATATGGGTATTCAGACATCCGAATTCCCGGTGAACATAGAAGCGATTGAAACTGCAAAAAAACAGGGTATATATGTCGGTCTTGGAGCGCCGAACTTTTTAAGAGGCTACTCTCATTAAAACAACATAAGCGCAAGAGATATGATAAGCAGGGGCTACGGCGATATCCTGCTTTCGGATTATGCGCCGATGTCTATTCTTTATACCGTTTTTGAAATCCACAGGCGGGGATTTTCACTTAACAATGCCGTAAATATGGCAACACTGAATCCCGCAAAAGCATCAGGTATAAATAAGGAAACAGGCTCTGTACAAGAAGGGAAGTGCGCGGATATTATAGTGGTAGAAGTCAGAGACGGCATTCCTTCAGTAGTGCAAACATTTGTATCGGAAAATCTTGTGTATTCTTCAATATAGGATAATATGCAAAACATATTGGGTAGACTGATTGTATTCGAAGGGTTAGACGGAGCGGGGAAATCCACACAGATATACCTTCTTAAAAAATTTCTTGAGGCGCAGAAAGTAAAGGTGTTCTTAAGCCAGTGGAATTCATCTTCCACGGTGAAGGAAGCGACAAGGAAGGGAAAGAAACAAAGGATTCTTACCCCCACGACATTTAGCCTTATCCATTCCACGGATTTTACAAACAGGTATGAAAGAGAAATATTTCCGCTTTTGGAGGCAGGGTTTGTAGTCCTGTGCGACAGGTTTATCTATACCGCATTTGCGAGGGATGTGGCAAGAGGATGCGACAGGGACTGGGTGAAGAATCTGTACTCATTTGTAAGAAAACCCGATATTACATTTTATTGCAGGGTTCCTCTTGATATTGCCGTGAACAGGATATTAGGAGGAAGAAGCAAATTAAAATATTTTGAGGCAGGTATGGACATCGGACTTTCCGATAATATAGAGGAAAGCTTTAGGTTGTTTCAGTCAAGGGTTTTTGACGAGTATGAAAAACTTTGCGCAGATGCGGGCACCGGTTTTAAAGTGATAGATGCATCCCTATCAATAAAACAGCAGCAGGATGCCGTAAGGGAGATAGTAAAACAAAATATTGATATTCTTTCTTTTAGATGGAGGAACAGATTTGAGAGGCGGATACCTTAATTTTTTCGGTAAGCCCATACCCGAAATCAAGCCGGAAGATTTAAAAGGATACCTGTTTGTCGTAGAAGGTACTGATGGATCCGGCCGTTCTACGCATATTGCAATGCTTACGCAGTGGCTTGAGGCAAAGGGATATTCCACCGTAAATATGGGGCTGAACCGCTCCACGCTTATAAGTACAGAGTTGTCAAAGGCAAAGGTGGGAAATATCCTTGACCCCAGGACATTTACGCTTTTTTATGTTACAGATTTTTTTGACCAATTGGAGAATATTATCATACCAAACTTAAAGGCCGGCTCCATTATCCTTGCCGACAGGTACATCTATACGCTTATTGCAAGAAGTCTTGTGCGTGGGCTTGAAAAGGAATGGATAGAAAACATATTTCAGATTGCACTTGTTCCGGATATCGTATTTTATTTAAAGGTAAGTCCGTCTATACTTGTTGAAAGAAACCTTATGAAACAGACACTTTTTGATTACTGGGAATCGGGTATGGATATGAGGATATCCACAGACATATTTACAAGTTTTGTGAAATATCAGAAGATGATGCAGGATGAATATATGAGGATGTCAAAAAAATATAATTTTACAACCATAAATGCAAACCGCCCCGTAAGAACGGTATTTAACCAGTTGAAAAAACATATAGAGGAATATATAAAATGGGTAAGTGGTGATGAAAAGAGCGGGGGGAATTCCTTGCTCTGTTGTTAGAAGGGAATCTTAAACATGCAGAAAGATAAAAACCTGAAAATGCTTGAAGATATATTTAACGAGAGGACACAGGATTTTAACAAAAAATTTGAAAGCGTTAAAACGGAAGTGACCGCCGATTCCCTGCATGATTTAAGGGTTTCCATAAGAAGGCTACAGTCAATATTTTCCCTTCTTAAAATGTTTCCCGCCGTAAAAATAAAAAAATCCATTACAAAACCTCTAAAAAGTATTATGAATCCTATGGGGAGCCTGAGAGATTTGTACATCCAGCAAGAGATTATAAATAAAATATTCATTAGAAAAAACAGGTTTGTAAGGCTATGCACCGTAAAGATCGATAAAAAAATAAGAAAAGATGAAAAGAAAACGAGAGGCGCAATAGAATCCTTCCCTCCTGACTTTATGCAACAGATAGACATTGAAAAGATATTCTTATCCATCGCCGATATGGATGTCCACAGACAGATAAAGATAATTCTTACGGACCTTTTCAAGAAATTTCTTTCCCACAGGCAGAAAGCGGATACCGATATAAAAGCATTCCATCGAATGAGGATTGCATTAAAAAAACTAAGATACACATCCGAAGTGGCACAGGTTTTTTTCCCCTGGATAACCAAAAAAGTGCTTGATGACGAACATTCACTCCAGCAGGTAATGGGCAATATACATGATATAGATGTAATAATTGAACTAATGAAATCACAGAGTCTGCAGGATAGACCCCTTGTCCTGTTAGGGGAAATAAGTATTAGCCGACTGAATAAAGCCAGGCTGGATTTATCCAAAGAATTCACCGAAAAACTGAATGTTATTCTTTCATACCAGAAGGAATTCGTGATATTTCCCGACATTGCGGACCCGATGTCCTTCCAGACCGCATTTTTATTGCTGTTAAGCGATATAAAAAACAAGCAGGAGATTAAAGAGGTAAAGGATGCGCTTGAATATGCAAAAAATATTCATATCATTCACCCGCTCAGAACGGCGCTGATCCTTACCGAAGAATTAAGGATGCAGGACGCTGAAATTATAACTGCTGCACTTTTGCACGATACCCTTGAAACAAAGGGAAGCGTTGCAAGAAGGGAAAGCATAGAACAGCATTATGGTCCGAGGGTTGCATCCATTGTTTGGGCTTTAACAAAGGAAGATGCAGAAGAAAAGGGTGTGGAACAATATCTTGAAAAAATAAAGCAAAACGGAGAGCCAGCAAAAATCATTAAACTCTCGGACAGGCTTGATTCAACCAGATTTCTTGATTTAAAAAATAAAAAAAAGCAGAGAGCGTACTGGAAGTCCAATATCAACGAAATTATGCCAGTGTGTATGGATATATCCCTTCCGTATATCCAATTTTTTTACGCGGAATTTAAAAAACTATGGAACAAGATGGATACTGATGTCAAGGAGGGGATGGAATTGCCGCAACCGGCGTCCGTCACATAGTTCCTTTTTAGTTTTTAGTATGGGGTTATTATGCAGTTGCTCAAAAAGACAAAAGAAATTGAACGCAAGGCGGAAGAGATTACACCTGAATTGCAACACAGCCTCCAGGTAAGAAGGCTGGCACTTTTAATTTTTGATATTTTGAAAGGCCATCACAAACTTGACGAACATTCGAGATTTCTTCTTGAAGGAGCGGCACTTCTTCATGATGTCGGGCTTTCCGTATCGGTTGCGGGACATAACAAAATTTCCCAAAGAATGATAAGGGATATAGATTTTAAGTATGTTGATAAACGGGAAAGAAATCTGATAGCAAATATTTCAAGGTATCATACAAAGTCTTTGCCGGACCCGAAACACAAAACATACTCAGGTTTAACGGAACAGGAAAAAGACTGGGTAAGAAAACTTTCCGGTATCTTAAGAATTGCAGATGGGTTAGACAGGGGGCATACAAGTAGCGTAAAAGATATAAGGATAAAAAAACAACACGGTAAGATGCTTTTTATTATCGAGGGCGATGTATCTGATACGGATATATATGGATTTAACAAGAAAAAAGACCTTTTTGAAAAAGAGTTCGGTTTTTCTATCGGCTTGATAAAGGAGAGCGAATGCCAAGGCTTATAATTCTAAGCGGTCCTTCCTGCGTCGGCAAGAGCCCCCTGCACAGGGCTTTTGAAAAATTCTATCCCGAGATTTCAAAAGAAATAAAAAAGGTTGTTCTTTATAACAGCCGCTCTCCAAGACCGGGTGAAAAAGACGGGATAAACTTTCATTTCAGAACCCGCTCTTTCATAGAAGGGCTTAAACAAAAACCGGACTTTATTGTTATGGATGTGCGTGGGGACCTTCAGGCTGTCGACATTGCACATCTGCGGAATAGTTTTGAAACAGGCGATGTTGTATTTGAAGGCAATGCATATATCGGAGCAATGTTTATCAGGCATCCTTCTTTGGAAAGCATCAAAAAATTAAGCATATTTATCTCGCCTCTGTCAAAACAGGAGATAGAGTTTTTTAAAAGTATCAACACAATTGCACTTCCTGAAATTGTAACCGATATAATGCGAAGAAAACTTCTAAGAAGAACACAGAAACAGAAAGGCATCCTTTCCGTTGCAGACCTCGAAAATATTGAAAAAAGAGCAAAAAGCGCCTATGAAGAATTAAGATACGGGTATCTTTTTGATTACATTATACCCAATTCTGACGGAGAAGATAGCGAAAACTGGGACGCCTTTTACTATCCCATCGCAGACGCAAGAAAAACGCTCAACGGTTTTACATCCATCATCCGAAACAACCCCTCGCCCTATGCAGAAAAATGGGAAAAAGATTTGATTGATTAAGAAGTGCTTTTATTATTTATGGTAAATCAGCGGAAAATTTACAAAAACTTCACAAAACCTCCACGATATTGTAACAATTTTTATTTATAACTTTTAGTGTGCCAAAAGATCCTTTCTGAAAAACCTACAATAAATTCATCCGCAAAAATTATAAATAGCAATCTGGGTGTATGGACTGAAATAGGCAGAGATTGTGTCATAGAAGAAACGATATTTGGAGATTTCAGTTATGCGATGGAAGGGGTTTCAATAATCTACTCTAATATCGGAAAGTTTTGTTCAATTGCATCTTATACCAGAATAAACCCGGGCAACCACCCTATGTACAGGGTATCACAACACCATTTTACATATAGAAGACGGCAGTATGGTTTTGATGTGCAGGATGACGCGGATTTTTTCCAAGCCAGAAGGTTGAAAATATGTAATATCGGGAATGATGTGTGGATAGGACATGGTGCGATAATTATGCCGGGTGTAAATATAGAAAGCGGAACCGTGATAGGAGCGGGCCCTGTTGCAACAAAAGATGTTAAAGCATACGAGGTTGCGGTTGGCGTTCCCGCAAAGCC
>BBPD01001196.1_pt1 | contig 24607 bp, 22 predicted proteins | sample 1344911 | NCBI WGS metagenome assembly BBPD01 (sample SAMD00019088, study PRJDB2971) | groundwater metagenome | biome: freshwater biome; feature: mineral spring; material: ground water | place: USA: CA, Sonoma | collected 2011-09 | depth surface m
CGACCCCGCGAGCTGAGCTTGGCCGGGATTTTTGTCGGTGGCGCCACCAACAGGAATCGAACCTGTATCTAGCGCTTAGGAGGCGCTCGTTCTGTCCATTGAACTATGGCGGCGCGGGCTGTGCGGATTGTAAGGGGCGACCCTGGGACAGGTGGAACCCAAGACTTCACCGGGCCGGGCCGAGTCGATGGCAGGCGTTTCAGTCGTAGCGCCGGGTGAAGATCAGGTCGACCGCGCTTTCTTCGCCCGCGCGGGCGCGCAGCGTCAGGTGGCGCGAGACGTCGTAGAAAATCGACACCGTGCCCAGGGTGCCGGCCAGCGCGCGTTCGTAGCTCACGTACAGGTCGCGCGAGATGCGCTTGCCCAGCCGCAGCACGGCTGCGCCCAGGCCGGGCGGGCCGTTCGGTGCGGGCTCGCGCAGGCCGATTTCGTCCAGCCCGAGCAGGCCGGCCAGACCGGCGTCGAGCAGGCCGCCGTTGCGCCCCAGCACGGCCAGCGCGGCTTGCTGCAGCACGGCGGCTTGGGCACCGGCGCCGGTGGCTGGGCGGCCCAGCAGCAGCAGGGCGAGCTTTTCGTTATCAGGCAGATCGGGGTTGGCGTACAGCCGCACCAGCGGACGCAGCGCGCTGCCGCTGATCTGCACCCCGACGCGCTGGGCCTGCGCACCGGGGAGCGAACGCAGCGCCAGGATATCGAGCGCCGGGTCGTCGTAGGGCCCGGTAAAACGCAGCCGGCCGGTTTCTATGCCGAGTTGCTGGCCGTAGGCGCGAAAGCTGCCGTCAACCGTGCGCAGTTCGCCGTACACGCGCGGGGTGGGCGCGGCGGCTGTGCTGCGCAGATCGAGCACGCCAGCCAGCCGGGTTTGCAGGCCGCGACCGCGCAGTTCGAATTGTTGACCCAAATCGAGCTCGAGCTGTAAGTCGGTCTGCACCGGTTCGGCGTTCGGGTCGGGTGCTGCGGCGCGGCTGCCGCGGCGCACCACGTCGCGACTCAGGCGGGGGGTGAGTTCGTCGGGTAGCACGAACAGCGCGCTGTCGGCGCTGAGTCTGCCGCGCACGCGCAGTTGCGCGCCGGCGAGCCGGGCGTTCATCTGGCCGCTGAGGCTGAGCCGGCGATCGGGACGGGTGGATACGCGCAACCTGGCGGCTGTGGCCTGCAACTCGATGAAGGGCTGGCGGCGCGCGCCGTCGGCGCTGCGGCGCCAGTGCGCCACGCCGCTGGCTTGCAGGCTGCCGCCGGGCTCTGCGCCGCTTGGCCCTTGCAGGCTCAACTGATCGATGCTGATGCTGTCGCCCACCAGCCGGGCGCGCAAGCGGCCGTCGGAAAATTGAAAACCGTCCAGCAAAGAAACCAGCGTCAAGTGGTCGGCCTGCAGTGTGCCGCTCCAGTCGGGCGCGCCGCGCGTACCGCCGAGCGTGGCTTGCGCCAGCAGCGTGCCGCTCATGCGCCAGCCCGGCGGCGCCAGCACCGACCACGCCGCCAACTGCGGCAGTTGCACGCGAGCGCTACCGCGCAGCGGCGCACTGGCCGGCCAAACCTGCGCGAACGAGAAGCGGCCATCGGTCATGGGTGTGAGGCCAGGCGTGAGTTCGGTGTATAGATCGGCGCTGGCCTGCCCCAGGCGCTGGCTGTCCCAGCGCAGGCGGGCCTGCACCTCTTTGCCCAGCGCGTGTACGCTCAGGCTGGCTTGGCGCACACCGGCCTGCACGCGCTGGCCTTTGGCCGGGTCGGCGTCGGGTGAAAAAATGAGGTCGCCGCTGCGGCGCTGCAGGTGGGCCACCAGGCGCAGTGGGGCGTCTGGCGCCACGGGGAGCAGCACGTCCCAGTGGCCGTCGAACACCAGGTCAGATTGCAGGCCCAGCCGCGCCAGTGTGGCAGCCGGTGCACCGCCCGCGCTGCCCAGGAGCTCAAGCCAAGCCAGCGGCCAAGCGCGCAACTGCCCGCGCGTGTGCAGGGCTTGCGCCTGCCAGCGCAACTGCTCCCAGGACAGGCTGGCAGATTCAGCGGCCGATGCGGTTAATTTGGCGGCCAATTCGGGGTCGGATTCCCATTGCGCCGGTGACAGGGGCGTTTGGCCCCGAATGGCCGGTCGCGGGCGCAGCAGCAACTCGCCGCTGCCGGCGTCGAGCCGCCAGCCGGGCGCCTCGCGGTGCCAGCTCAGCGCCAGTGCGCGCGGGCTTTGCAGGCTCCAGCCGCTGCGGGTTGCGCCGGACAAGGCGCCGTCCAGTTGCAGCAGCAACTGGCTCAGTTCGATCCGGCCGCTGCGCCAGTGCAGGGTGTGCGCGCTGGGCTCCTGGCTGGCTTGCACGCGGGCCCGACTGTGCAGCGCGGCGTGCCAGTCGGTCCGCGCGGCGCTGCCGCGCAGATCGAGAGCCAGTTCAGACAGGCTGCCAGCGGCTTGCAGATGCCAGTCACGCAAGGTGATGGCCTCCTGAGCAGCCGTTTGCAGCCGCAGCCGGGGCAGTGTCAGCGTGGCTTGCAGTTGCGGCGCGGCGGGTCGGCGCAGCGCCGCGCGCGGCTGAACGGGCAGCGGGTAGCCCAGCGCACCCAGACCGCCTTGCCACGCCAGCTCGAGTCGGCCGCTGCCCTGGGCGGCCAGGCCGGGTTGGCGCTGCAGCAGCTTGCGCAGCGGCTGGCCCAGCAGCGGCAGGCTTTGCTGGCGCTGCAGCCAGCTCAGCAGGTGTTCGGCCGCGTCGATCTGCACGTGCGCCGTACCGTGGCCGCTGTGGTGCGCCAGCAGGCCGTGCCACTGCGCCTGTGCACCAGGAACTTGCAGCGCGAGGCGGCCGGCAAACTGGCGCGCGGCGCTGTCAAACCGGCCGCTGGCGTCGAGTTGTGCGTCCGTCAGGCGCAGGCGGGCCGAGTGCAAATCAAAGACGCCGTGGCTTGCGGCTTCGGTGGCAGGGCGCCAGCGGCCCAGCAGTTGCAGCTCGCGCAGGCCGGCCAGAGCGGCGCCCCTGGGCTGACGCGCCGCAGGCTGGACGCGGGCGCGCAGTTCGACGGCGGGCGGGGTGTCCTTGCCAGCCGCCGCCCTGAGCTGGAAGTGGCCGTCCAAGGCCGCCGGGGCGAGTGTGCTCCAGAGCCGGGCCGGGTTGATGCCCTGGGCCTGGAGTTCGCCCTGCCACTGGCCCAGCGCCCAGGCCGGGCTTGGGTGGGTGGCGGAAAATCGTCCCTCGATCCGCCCAATCAACTGGCCCGCGCCGATCTGCGCTTCGAATTGCGGCACGCGCCAGTGCTCGCCGTGCTGTTCCAGCCTGGCTTGCAGGCTTTGCAGCGGCAGGCGTTGGCGGTCGGCCGGGCCGCTGGCGGCGTTGCTGAGTTGCAGTCGAGCGCGCCAGGCATCGGCTTCGGGTTGCGCGTGCAGCGTGCCCGTGAGTGCCGTGTGAGGCGCTTGCGGCCACAGCGCGGCCAGGTCGAGTTGCTGCGCCGTGGCCTGCACGCGGCGCAGCGGCTGCGCCGCCCAGGGCATGATGTGGGCGCTGGCGAGTAGGGTCGGCGTGCTGGTAGAGGCGTCGCTTTGCGGCCAGACGCGCACGCTGGCTTCTAGCGTGGCGTCCTGCGGGGCCAGTTGACCCGTCAACTGTGCCAGCGCCTGCAGCGCCAGCGTTTGCCCACTGGGGACGTCGGCTTGCAACTGGCCTTGCAGTTCCAGTCGCAGCGGCATGGGCGCGCGTGCGCCCAGGCTGGCTTGCAACTGGTAGCGGCCGGCGGCAACCTGCAGCGACTCCAGCGTCAAGCGGTGTTCGTCGGTCTGGCTGGCCGGGAGGGCGGAGCCGGCGCGCAGATACTGGTAGTGCCCGCGCAGCGCGCGCAGTTGCAGCGCGGTGCTGCGCTCGAGCAGCAGTTCATCGACCGAAAACGGCACACTAAGCGCCAGCGGCAGCAGAAGCGGGGCGGGCGGCTGGCGCGGCTGGGGTGGGCGCTGGTCGATCAGGTGCAGGCGTTCGATGGACAGCCCGTCCAGCCGGGCGTCGCGCCCGAGCACAGCGTCGATCCAAAAATCTGGGCGCAGGCGCAGTTGCAGCGCGCTGGCGCTCAGTTGCAGGCCATTGCGCGACCAGTGCAGCCGCTCTATCGTACCGCCCTGGCGCAGGCTGCCCTGTACGCCTTCAACCGTCAGGGTGCCGCTGTGGGGTGCGTGGTTTTGCATGTAGGCCTGCGTCCACCGCAGGGCCTGCGCCAGCGAGCCGGGCGAAGCGGCCCACAGCCACAGCGCCAGCAGCGCGCTCAGCAGCAGGCCCAGTACGGCGATGGGCAGCCAGATGAGCAGGCGGCACAGAAACAGGGCGAAGGGTTTCAATGGCTGCTCAGGCTGGTCAGGCTGCGGTGGGCGGAGTCAAATTTCAACACAAAAACCGTGTGTTGCAACGGGTTTTCGGCGGCGCGGCGCGCGCGGGTGGGTTCGTGCCCGCTTCGGGCGCTGAGTCGCTGCAAGAGAAATGCCGCATTCCTTGTGGCTTCAGAAGGTGAAGCCGACGTTGAGGTGCAGGCGCAGGCGCCGGGCGTCGGCGCCATAGGCCAGATCGACCTGCAACGGGCCGACCGGGCTGTTGTAGCGCAGGCCGCTGCCCAGACCCCAGCGCGGGCGCAACTGGCCGGGTTGGTTGGCGACCGCGCCGGAATCCAGGAACAGCACGTGTTCCCAGGCGCTGCGCACGCCGTGGCGCCAGATCGGGCGTTGCCACTCCAGGCTGGCCAGCGCGAGGTAGCGGCCTGGGGACACGCTGCCGTCGGCCTGCGGCACGCCGATTTCGCGCAGGCGGTAGCCGCGCACGGTCTGGCCGCCGCCGCTCAGGAACAACTGGGTGGCGGGCACCGGCGCGTCTGGCCGCGCCCACAGCGCACCCGCTTGCAGCCGCAGCACCAGCCGACTGCCGCGCAGCAGCGCGGCAGTCGGCGTTGCGGCGGGGTCCGGGGTGGCGCCAGCCTGATCCAGCGGCCATATCCCCAGCCAGCGCACGTGCGCGCGTACGAAAGGTTTGCGGTCCTGCTGCAGCGTGCTGCCCGCACTCAGTTCGACACCCAGGCCGTCGCCCCGCTCGGGCGCTGGCAGGTCGACAAAGCGGCGGCGGGTCCAGGCGTAATGGGCCGAGAGCGAGAGTTCGGCTGGGGCTGCTGCCGGGCCTATCAGTGCCCGGTTAAGAGTCTGCGCACGGTCGGCTTGCAAAAAGAAGCTGCGCTCTTGGCGGGCGCCATCTTGCGAACGCCCTGCGCGCAGCCGCTGGCTGGTGGTGTTGCTGAGCCCGTCGATCTGGCGCTGCGCCTGTGCGGCGACCATCCAGCGCCAACCTCTGGCGTCGACCGGGGCGCTCCATTCGGACGCCAGCGTCTGGTTGCGCTGCTCGAGCTCGATCTTGCTCAGCGCCCGCCAGCCTAGGCCCGGCACCCGGTGGTGCGTGTGTTCGAGCGACAGGCGCGCCCCGTTGTCGGTGCTCAGGCCAGCGCCCAGCACCAGTTTTTGGCGCGGGTGCTCGCGCACCTGCACCAGCACCGGCATGGCCTGCGGGTCGCCGCTCAAGTCCAGTTGGACGAACACGGAGTCAAAGTAGCCGCTGGCGGCCACGCGCTGCTGCGCCGCTTGCATCAGCTCCAGTTGGTATTCGCTGCCTGCGCGCAGGCCGGCCAGCCGCACCAGGTGCTCGACCAGCAGCGGGTCGTAGCGCTGCGCGCCCTGCACCCGCACCGCTCCGATGCGCACCAGCGGCCCGGAGTCGAGTGCGATGTGCAAGTGGGCGCTGTGGCTGGCGGCGTCGATGTCAGCCAGGCTGTTGTCGATGCGCCCGGCAGGAAAGCGCTGTGCGGTCAACTCGCGCACGGCGGCTATTTTGGCGGCGTCCCAGCCGGCCTGGGTGAACACCGTTCCCGCCGCCAGCGTGGCCTGGCGCACGATCGCTGCGCGTTGCTCGGCCGCTTCGGGCGCGTCAGCAATCGCGCCCATGAAGTAGACCTGGGACGAGGCGATGCGCGTCGGTGGCCCGGCGTCGACCCGAATCGTCACCGTGCCCAGTGGTGCAGCGGCCGGGTCGGCGGCGGCTTGCAGCCCGACTTCGATCTGCGGCGAGAAGTGGCCCAGCGTGCCCAGCAGCTCGCGCAGGTTCTCGGGCGCCAGCGCCAGCAGGCGGGCGAGTTCGGCGCTGTCGAGGTCGGGCAGGGTGCGAAAGTGCTGCAAGGCCAGATGCGGCAGCAAAAACGCGCGCAGCTCGGGTGCGGCTTGCAGTTCGATCTCAAAGCGTGCCGGGGCCGCGGGCTGCGCCAGCGGCTGCGCCAGCGCCCAGGCCGGCAGCAGCCCGGCGCAGGCCAGCCACAGCAGCCGCAAGGTCCGGGTGGTGCCGCGTTGGGTCATGGGTTTGCTTATTTCGACAGCAGTCGCATGGCGTCTTCCAGCCCCTTCAGGCTCAGCGGGACCATGCGCTGCGCCATGAGCCGCTGGACGATGGCTATGCTTTGCCGGTACGGCCAGGCACCCTGGGGTTCTGGGTTGATCCAGGCGAACCGGGGAAAGGCGTGCGTCAGGCGCTGCAGCCACTCGGCGCCGGCTTCTTCGTTGTCGTATTCCACGCTGGCGCCAGGCTGCAAAAGCTCGTACGGGCTCATGGTCGCGTCGCCGACGAAAATCAGCTTGTAGTCTTTGTTGTACGTGCGGATGACGTCCCAGGTCGGAAATTTTTCGGCGTATCGGCGCCGGTTGTTTTTCCACATGAAGTCGTAGACGCAGTTGTGAAAGTAAAAGAACTCCAGGTGCTTGAATTCGCTTTTGACGGCTGAAAACAGCTCCTCGACGCGCTGCACGTGCTCGTCCATGCTGCCGCCCACGTCCATCAGCAGCAGCACTTTAACGTGGTTGTGCCGCTGCGGAATCATCTTGAGGTCTAGCCAGCCGGCGTTGGCGGCACTGGCGCGGATGGTGTCGGGCAGATCGAGTTCGAGTTCGTTGCCCTGGCGCGCAAACTGGCGCAGCCGGCGCAGCGCCACCTTGATCTGGCGCGTGCCGAGTTCTTGCGTGTCGTCGTAGTCGCGGTAGGCGCGTTGCTCCCACACCTTGAGCGCGCTTTTGTTGCGGCTGGCACCGCCCATGCGCACGCCCTGCGGGTTGTGGCCGCTGTGGCCAAAGGGTGAAGTACCGCCGGTGCCGATCCACTTGTTGCCGCCCGCGTGGCGTTCTTTTTGCTCCTCCAGCCGCTTTTGCAGTGTGGCCATCAGCTCGTTCCAGTCCAGCTTGGGCGCGTTGGCTTTTTGTTCATCGGACAAGAGGCGCTGCATCTGCGAGCGCAGCCAGTCGGCCGCAATCGCTTGGCTGAAGTCGGCCCGCAACTCCACGCCCTTGAAGTAAGCGGCAAAGGCGCGGTCGAACTTGTCAAACTGCTTCTCGTCCTTCACCAGCGCGCTGCGCGCCAGGTAATAAAAGTCCTCCATGCTGCAGGCATCGGGGTTGGCCGGGCCGACCACGTCATGCTGCAAGGCTTCGAGCAGGCTGAGGTATTCCTTTACCGACACCGGCAATTGGGCCGCGCGCAGGGTGTAAAAAAAATCGATCAGCATCGCGATTCTTCTTTTTCTGAACAGGGCGGGGGCGCCATTTCCTGGGGGCGATGGGGGGTGCGCCGTCAGCGGTTGCGCTGATTCATGAACACCAGTCTTTCAAGCAGCGTGCTGTCTTGCTCGTTCTTCAGCAGCGCGCCCACCAGCGGTGCCGTGCCGAGCTGGCCGTCGGCGCTTTGCAGCACCTGCAGCGCAACGTCATCGGCCAGCAGCAGCTTGAGCCAGTCCAGCAGCTCCGAGGTGCTGGGCTTTTTCTTCAGACCGGGCAGGTTGCGCACGTCGTAAAAGGTTTTCAGCGCCACCCTCAGCAGCTCTTGCTTGAGTTGCGGGAAGTGCACCTCGACGATGCGCTGCATGGTCGGCGCATCGGGGAATTTGATGTAGTGAAAAAAGCAGCGGCGCAGAAAAGCGTCGGGCAGCTCTTTTTCGTTGTTGGAGGTGATAAAGACCAGCGGACGGTGCCGTGCGCGCACCAGTTCGCGCGTTTCATAGCAATAGAACTCCATGCGGTCGAGCTCGCGCAGCAAGTCGTTCGGGAACTCGATGTCGGCCTTGTCGATTTCGTCGATCAGCAGGGCGACTGGCTGCTCGGCGGTGAAGGCCTGCCAGAGCACGCCTTTGACGATGTAGTTCCGAATGTCCCGCACTTTTTCTTCGCCCAACTGGCTGTCGCGCAGGCGCGCGACGGCGTCGTATTCGTACAGACCCTGCTGCGCCTTGGTGGTGCTTTTGATGTGCCACTGCAGCAGCGGCAGCTTGAGCGCCTGCGCCACCTCTTCAGCCAGCATGGTTTTGCCGGTGCCGGGTTCGCCCTTGACCAGCAGCGGGCGCTTGAGGGTGACGGCGGCGTTGACCGCCAGCATCAGGTCTGGCGTGGCGACGTAGTTTTCAGAGCCGTGGAATTTCATGGGTCGAAGCGGTGGTGTGGGTGGGAGCGCGCAGCGCAGGCGTTGGGAGTTGGGCGTTGGGCGTTGGGAGTTGGGGAGTTAGGGTAATCGACAGGATGCTGCGAGCAACCCCGTCCATAAAATACCGCACTGATCTTTATCAAACCCGTCTTGATTGTGTCTGCAAAATGAACCTGTCATGGCCCACGATCTTGCGCAGCATAGCCGCCCTGTGGCTGCTGTCTGGCGCCGCAGGGTTTGCGCAGGCGCAGACCCTCACCGGTGATGTGCGGGCCGGCCAGCAGCGCGCCGAGATGTGCATAGGTTGTCACGGCGTGGTGGGCTACCAGAACAGTTTCCCAGAAATTCACAAAGTACCGAAAATTTCTGGCCAGTCGGCGCCGTACATTGTGAGCTCGCTGCGGGCTTATCAAACCGGTCAGCGCCGACACCCGACCATGCGCGGCATTGCCAGCGCCCTGAGCGAGCAAGAGATGGCCGACTTGGCGGCGTTTTACGCCTCGCACAGCGACAAAAAGGCAGCCGCCGTGCCGCGCAGCGCCAGCGTCGAGGTGGCGGCCCTGCTCGAAAAAGGCGCTTGTATGGTCTGTCATGGGGCCAATTTCAGCCAGCCGATCGAACCCAACACACCCAAGATCGGTGGTCAGCACGCCGATTATCTGTTTGTCGCGCTCAGGGCCTACACCGTCGAGGGCAACCGCGTCGTAGGCCGCGCCAGCCCGGTCATGAGTGGCATTGCCAAACGCTACACGCTGGCCGAGCTGCGCGCCATGGCGGCTTATCTGGCCTCTGTCGAGGGTGAGCTCAGCACCGTGCCGCAGGCGGGTTTTCGCTGATGGGACTTACGCAAAACCGCCATGGCGTTGTTGCAAAGCCTTGTCGTACTGGGTGTACTGTCTGCGGCTTTGCCGCCTAGCCCTGACGGCTTTGCGTAAGTCCTGGCTGATTCGGGCTTTAATCGCGCGTGGCGCGCTGGCGCACCTGCTCAATATAGGCTTGAGCGTCGGGCGGGCGGCCGCTGCGCTGGCTTTGCCACAGCATCTGGCCCAGGCATTCCATCACCTCGTGGTGGGCGGCGTGCAGGTCTTGGCGGCGTGCGCTAAGCAGCTCCACCGCTTGGCGTATACCGGGCGGCTGGTCGATGCTGCATTGTTCGCTGATCGATAAGTGCATCGACAAATGCAGGAAGGGGTTTGGCGCCGTCTCCGGTGTGGTTCCCATGCGCGCCAAGGCGGCATCCAGGTCGGCCAGATCGGCCTGGACCTCGGGGTGCAGGGCGATCCAGTGGCTGGCCAGCGTCTCTAGCGCCTCCATCGGCAGTTGCTGGAGGCTTTTGGCGTAGACGGTGCAGAAAAAGCGCCGCACGTCGGCTTGCGAGGGGTTGAACATGCGTGCATTGTCACGCATACGCATGGGCGCGAGACTGAGCCTTGAGCAAATGCGATCGGTGAATTAGTATGTCTGTTTTCGCTTGGCGCAAAGGAGCCTGATATGCCGGTGGTGGCGGTAGTCAATCCCAAAGGGGGTGTCGGTAAAACCACGCTGTCTACGCAGGTGGCGGGCTATTTTGCCAGCCAGGGCCATGCCGTCATGCTGGGCGATGTCGATCGCCAGCAGTCGGCGCGCCTGTGGCTGCAACTGCGTCCGCCCCAGGCGCGACCGATTCTGTGTTGGGAGGTCGAGCGCGACCACATCGCGCGGCCGCCGCGCCAGGCCACTCACGTGGTGCTCGACACGCCGGCCGGCTTGCGCGGCGGGCGCCTCAAAGACGTGCTGCGCAGCGCCAGCAAGGTGCTGGTGCCCTTGCAGCCGAGTATTTTCGACATGCACGCCACGCGTGCCTTTTTGGATCAGGTGGCCCAATCGCGGCATGCCGACCTGAGCCAGATCGGCATTGTCGGCATGCGGGTCGACGCGCGCACCCTTGCCGCTGACCGCCTGCAAGAATTTGTCGCTGGTCTGGGTTTTCCGGTGCTGGGTTTTTTGCGTGACACGCAAAACTACATTCAACTGGCTGCCCGCGGTCTGACGCTGTTTGACCTCGCGCCCGGGCGGGTCGAAAAAGACTTGCAGCAGTGGCAAGGTCTTTGCGACTGGCTGGAGCGCTGAGGCCAGGCGCGCAGCAGCTGCGCGCCTGGTCGTTCGAGTCCGGCTTGAGCGCTTATTTGGGGCTGGAGCGCGTGATCTGATCGGCTTCGATCCAGCCTTTGAACGCCGGCGTCAGGGAGTCAATGCGCGCGGCGGCGACCGACTGGCTGTGTTGCTGCGAGATCAGTTGATAGGCGTTGCTGCGCAGCAGCCACAGTTCCTGGGGCGAGCGCGCCTGTTCTATCTTCTGGCGCAAACGCTCTGCCTGCGTGTGCGCGCAATCCTCCAGGCAGCGCAGCAAAACGCTGCGGATGCCGGTCAGCTCCTTCAGGCTTGCAGGCCGGCGCATCACTTGGCGTGTGGCCAGGGTTTTGCGGACAAAGCGTGCCAGGGCGGAAATCAGCATGGGGGCATTCGGATGGGACAACGCAGGTGGCACGGGTGCTGCGGCGGGTCGGATTCAGCTTGCGTTGCTGGCAAAACCGGTTTGTCGCCAGGCCTCGTACACCACCACCGCCACCGCGTTCGACAGGTTCAGGCTGCGCTGGTTGGCCCGCATCGGCAGGCGCAGCCGCTGCGCTGGCGCAAAAAGCGCGTCGAGCTCGGCCGGCAGACCGCGGGTTTCGCAACCGAAAACCAGCCAGTCGCCCGCCCGGAATGAGGCGGCGAAAGCGTTTTCTCGGCCCCGGGTCGTAAAGGCAAACAGCCGCTGCGGGTCCGGCGCCTCGGCGTGCACAAAAGACGTCCAGTCGGCGTGGCGGCGCACGTCGGCGACCTCGTGGTAGTCGAGCCCGGCGCGCCGCAACTGCTTGTCGTCCATGGAAAAGCCCAGCGGTTCGATCAGGTGCAGCGTGCAGCCCGTGTTGGCGCAAAGCCGGATCACGTTGCCGGTGTTGGGCGGGATTTCAGGGGCAACGAGAACGACGTGAAACATGGCGGCAAGGCAGATGCAAGAGGCGCGATGATAGCGCTGCGCAGCCACAGTCACAGTCACAGCCACAGCCACAGCGCACACGCTCAAGGGGTGCGCGCAAACACCAGCGCACTCACGCGCTCGGCGCCGCCTTGGCGCAGCGCCTGGGCCGCGCTGTGCAGCGTCGCTCCGGTGGTGACGACGTCGTCGACCAGCAGCACATGGGCAGCGTGCAGGCGGTCGAGCCGCTGTGGATGGGCAATAAACGCTTGCTGCAGGTTGCGCAGGCGCTGCGCTCGCGGCAACTGGTGCTGATCAGCGGTCTGGCCGACGCGCAGCAGTGCGTCGGCCACCGGCTGGGCCGCTGCGGCGCGCGGTCCAGCGCTGCGCCGGATCGCCTTGACCAGTTCCCAGGCCTGGTTGTAGCCGCGCTGCGCCAGTCGCGCCGGGGTCAGCGGCACGGGCACCAGCAGATTGGCCTGCGCCAGCAGTTGCTGCGCTGGCGGTTGTTGCAGCAGCAGGGCCGCCATCGGCACCGCCCATCCGGCTTCGCCTTGAAACTTGAAGCGGGCGATCAAAGCGTCCCACGGATAGGCGTAATCGACGGCGGCCACGCAGGCGTGCAGTGGCAGTGGGTCCGTTGGGGTCAGGCAAGCGCCACATTGGTCCAGCGCAGCGAACGCCGGTGCATCGACCAGCGCCAAGGCACAGGTGCGGCAGCGCGGCCGTGGGGCGCCAAAGCGCTGCTCGCAGGCCGGGCAGATGGCTTGCGCCGGCCAGCGGCCGCAGATCTGGCAACTGCTGGGTACGGCGGAGCTCAAACGCTTCCACAACGGGGCAAGAGGCAGGGGGGGCATGGTGTGTCCACGGTATCCTGGGCGGCTGAAATGCGGCAAACTCTACTCTCGAACCCCACACCCCACACCCCACACATGCAAGATCTGATCGGCTACAGCGCCGCTTTCCTGACCACCGTCAGCTTTGTGCCGCAGGCCTGGCAGACTTTCAAGACGCGCGACGTGAGCGGCATCTCACTCGCCATGTACAGCGTCTTCACCGTGGGCGTGGCCTTGTGGCTGGTCTACGGGCTGGTGTTGCAGGCCTGGCCGGTGGTGGCTGCCAATGCGGTCACGCTGACCCTGGCCGCAGCGATATTGCTCATGAAACTGCGTTATCGCAAGCGCTGAATCTCAGGATTGACTCACCAGCTCCAGGTGCTCGACCAGCGGTGCCTGCACGAAAAACGGCCCGACGATGGCGCGCCACTGGGCGAAGGCGGGCGACTGGCGAAAGCCCACTGTGTGGTCTTGCAGCGTGTCCCAGTAGATCAGCAAGAGATAGCGGCCCGGGCTCTCGATGCTGCGCTTGATTTTGTAGCCGTGAAAGCCCTTGGCCTGGGCGATCACGCTGGCTGCGCCGTGGCTGATGGCGGCCTCAAAAGCGCTGGCTTGCGCGGGATCGATGCGGATGTCGGCGTGCTCCAGAATCATGGTCGGGCCTTTGCTTCAGGGTTTGAGGGCGATCCTGCCGGATTTAGGATCATAGGGCCGCTGGCTCGGCGCGCATCGGCAGCGGCGCGTATGCGTTGCCTCCGATCAGGCATGACGCGGGCGTCCAGCACGCGCAGACCGGCTGCACCATGCACCCGCCGGTGCGCCTTTGAGTTCCAGAAAAAAGATGCGATGCTGCCAGAGCCGCGTCACCTGGCTGCGCGACAATCGGGCCTGGAATCGTTTTCAACCTTCAGACCTCGGGAGCGCAAATCACATGAACAACATTCAAACCGTCGGCATCATAGGCTCGGGCACCATGGGCAATGGCATCGCACAGGCCTGTGCTTGCAGCGGCATTCGCGTGGTGTTGGTCGACGTGTCGCAAGCGGCGCTCGACAAAGGACTGGCCACGGTCGCGGCCAGCCTGGAGCGACTGGTCAAGAAAGAAAAAATCAGCGCCACCGAGCGCGCCGCCGCACTGGCGCTGATTCAGGGTTCGACCCAGTACGACGCGCTGAAAAGCGCGCAACTGGTGATTGAGGCAGCGACTGAAAACGAAGCGCTGAAGATCAGCATCTTGCAACAACTCGACGCATTGCTGGCGCCCGAGGTGATCGTGGCGACCAACACCAGCTCGATCAGCATCACCAAGCTGGCCGCTGCCACCCAGCGCGCGGACCGCTTTGTCGGTATGCATTTTTTCAACCCGGTGCCGCTGATGGCGCTGGTGGAAATCATTCGTGGCTTGCAGACCAGCGATGCCACGCATGCCGCTGCCGTGGCGCTGGTCGAAAAGCTGGGTAAAACCCCGATTACGGTGAAGAATGCGCCGGGCTTCGTGGTCAACCGCATCTTGGTGCCCATGATCAACGAGGCCTTCTTTGTGCTGGCCGAGGGCGTTGCCAGCGCCGAAGAGATAGACGCCGGCATGAAGCTGGGCACCAACCAGCCGCTCGGGCCGCTGGCGCTGGCCGACCTGGTCGGGCTCGACGTGTGCCTGGCGGTGATGAATGTCTACATGAGCGAGTTCAACGACGGCAAATACCGCCCCGCCCCGCTGCTCAAGGAGTTGGTGGCGGCCGGCTACCTGGGCCGCAAAACCGGGCGCGGGGTCTACCGCTACTGAGAAGCGCCCCCGGGCTGTTGCGACTCGGATTGCGCCAGATCAAAGCATTCAGGCACCGTCTTTTCACAATGGGTACACGCCTTGTTCAGGAGTACATCATGAGTGCAAGTCCGGTTTCGATCGCCGTTTTTTCTTTTCTCGACGCAGCCCACCGCGAGCTTGGTCAGCAGTTGGTGCAGTTGCGTGCTCTGGTCGATGCCGTCGAGTCCGAGGGCATGAGTCTGGCCTCGCGCGCCCAGGCGCAGCGGGTGCTCGACTACTTCAGCGGCGAAGCACGCCAACACCATCTGGACGAGGAGAAGCACATTTTCCCCGCGCTGCTCAGCAGTCAGGATCCAGACATGGTGCAGACCGCCGAGCGTTTGCTGCAAGATCACGGCTGGCTGGAGCAGAGCTGGCTGCAAATCGCACCTGCACTCGATGCCGCGAGCAATGGCAGCCAGTGGTTCGACCCGGCGGAGCTGCGCCACGCGCTTGATGTATTCGAGGCGCTCTACCTCGATCACATTTTGCTGGAAGAGACAGTCGCCTTTCCGGAAGCGAAAAAACGCCTGGCTGACCTGAGCACCGTGGGCATGGGGCGCGAAATGGCACGTCGGCGCCTGGGTGTGGTCTGAGAGACGTGCGGCCTATCAGGCCGCATGCTCGTCTTGGCTGTGACGGATATCCGGGGTTTGCAGGTGGTTCAGGTCGCCCCAACTCACCAGGCACAAGCCCTCGGACGACCACAGCAGCCGGTTGATGGCGGCATTGGGCATTTGCCAGCTGCGCGCGGCTTGAATGTCCTGCCGGGTGGCGGCCCGGTACAGGATGTCGAGCACGCCGCCGTGTGCCACCAGCAGCACCTGCTCACCGGGATGACGGGCCGCCAGCGCCGTGACCGTCTGCACCACACGCGCGCGCAGTTGCAGCAGCGATTCGCCTTCGGGGGGCGAAAAGTCGGGTACCCGCTGGCGCCAGGCCAGGGCTTGTTCGGGCCAGCGCAGCTCGAGTTCGGCCCAGGTATGGCCTTCGAAGCGGCCAAAACAGCGTTCGCGCAGGCCTGGGTGTGCGCTGACGCTTTGGCCGCGCAGTTGCGCAACGGCTTGCGCGGTCTGCCTGGCCCGGCTGAGATCGCTGGCGTACAGGGCGGCAATCGGCTCGTCTTGCAGCGCCTGCGCCAGTTGCCGCGCCTGCCATTGGCCGTGTTCATTGAGTTCGACGTCGGTGTGGCCCTGGATGCGGTTGTCGCGGTTCCAGGCGGTTTCGCCGTGACGCACGGCCAGGATGCGGGTAACGTGCATGAAAGACCTCCTTTTTTGCGCCGACGGCGCGCGGCACCGAGCTGATAAAACCACTTTGTGCTTGTGGCTGTGCTTGCTTCTGCCGCTCAATGCTTGGCAGACTGTTTGACGCTGCTCATGCGCCAGCGCGCGCGGGCGCGGCTGGCTTGGTCTATCAGTGCCTGCAGGGCCTCGGGTTGGGTCGCACTGAGCGTCGATTCCAGTTCGTCCAGCGCGGCGCGAAAGCATTTCGACTGCGCCAGCAACTCCTCGCGGTTGGACAGCAAAATGTCGCGCCAGATGCCCGGGTCGCTGGCGGCAATGCGGGTGAAGTCGCGAAACCCGGGGCCCGCCAGCGAGAGAAATTCGTCGCCTTGGCGCTGCCCTTGAATGGCGTTCATGAGAGCAAAAGCGATCAAATGCGGCAGGTGGCTGACGGCGGCGTAAGCTGCGTCGTGTGCCTCGGGCGACATGTGCCTGACCTGGCAACCCAGTGTGCGCCAAAGCTGTTGTGCGCGTTCCAGTTGGGCCGTGAGGGTGCGCTCGATCGGGGTCAGGATGACTTGACGCCCGACAAACAGGTCGGCGTCGGCGTGCTCGACGCCGGCCAGCTCCTTGCCGGCGATCGGGTGCGCCGGCACGAACACGCCGATCTGATCGCGCAGCACGCGCCGCGCGGCATCGACCACCTCGCGCTTGGTCGAACCCACATCCATTACCAGCGTGTTTTTGTTGAGCAGGTGGCGAATCGCCTTCAGACTGGCCTCGGTGGCGGCCACCGGCACCGCCAGCAGCACCAGGTCGGCGCCCGAGACAGCCAGCAAGGCCGACGGCGCTGCAACATCGATCACCCCGAGCAAGCGCGCGCGTTCGGTGGTCGAGGGCGACTTGCTGTAGCCCACCACGCGTTTGACCAGTCCGGCCTTTTTGAGCGCCAGCGCGAAAGAGCCACCCATCAGGCCGCAGCCGATCAGACCGAGTTGATCAAACATAAGACTTTCGCAGTTGCCACGGCGAAGCGCTCATTCGCTCACCGGGTAAGCACCCAGCACCTGGTAGAACGCGCACAGGCTGCGCAATTCTTGCAAGGCAGCAGCGACCTGGGGCTGCGCCGGATGACCGGCGATGTCGATGTAGAAGTAGTATTCCCACTGCCCCGACTTGGCCGGGCGCGATTCAAAGCGCGTCATCGACACGCCGTATTTCTTCAGCGGCACCAGCAGGTCGTGCACCGCGCCAGGCCGGTTCGGCACCGATACCAGCAGGCTGGTGCAGTCTTTGCCGCTGGGCGGCGGCATGGCCAGGGTCTGTGGCAGACAGATGACGGCAAAGCGGGTGCGGTTGTAGGCCTCGTCTTGAATCGCGTGCGCGACGATATGCAGACCGAATTGCGCCGCCGCACGCTCGCTCGCCAGGGCGGCCCAGGCCGGGTGGGTGGTGGCCAGGCGCGCGCCTTCGGCGTTGCTGGAGACGGCGCGGCGTTCGGCCCGCGGCAGGTGCTGCGAGAGCCAGTTCTGGCACTGGGCCAGCGCCTGCGGGTGCGCCAACACCACCTCGATGCCGTCGAGTGCGTTGAGCTGGCGCAGCAGGTTGTGGCGCACCAGCAGGCTGACCTCGCCGACCACGTGCACCGGCGAGCGCAGAAAGAGGTCGAGCGAGCGCGCCACCACGCCTTCGGTGCTGTTTTCCATCCCGACCACGCCGAACTGCGCCGTGCCGGCGGCGGTGGCGTGAAACACCTCGTCGAAATTGGCGCAGTAAATCAGGTTGGCGGCGCTGCCAAAGAATTCGATCGCCGCCTGTTCGCAGAAGGTGCCCTGGGGCCCGAGCACCGCCACGCGCTGCGGCGCTTCCAGCGCCAGACAGGCCGACATGATTTCGCGCCAGATCGAGACCACGTGCTGGTTCTGCAGCGGGCCGGGGTTGGTGCTGGTGATTTTTTCGATCACCTGCGCCACCCGGTCGGGGCGGAAAAACGGCGTGCCTTCGACTCGTTTGAGCGCACCGACTTGCTCGGCCACGCGCGCGCGCTGGTTCAGCAGCGTGAGCAGTTGCGCATCGAGCGCATCGATCTGCACGCGCAGCGCGGCCAGGGCGTCGGACTGGGTGGGTTGGGTCATGCGGCGCTAAAACGGGTTCAGGCCTGCTGGCGTTCGAAGTCGCGCAGATAGTCCACCAGCGCCTGCACGCCTGGCAGCGGCATGGCGTTGTAGAGGCTGGCGCGCATGCCGCCGACCGATTTGTGGCCCTTGAGCTGCAGCAGGCTGCGCGCCTGGGCGCCGGCCAAAAAGGCGGCGTTGCGCGACTCGTCGCGCAGGAAAAAAGGCACGTTCATGCGCGAGCGGCAGCTCTTATCCACCGGGTTGAAGTAAAACTGCGAGCGGTCGATGCAGTCGTACAGCAGCGCAGCTTTGGCGATATTGCGTTGTTCGACGGCAGCTATGCCGCTGAGCGCGCCTTCGCTCTGGCGCTTGAGCCACTGCAAGGTCAGGCCGGCCATGTAGATGCTGTAGGTGGGCGGCGTGTTGTACATGGAGCTGTTGTCGGCCACGGTTTGATAGTCGAAGGCGCTGGGGCAGATCGGTAGCGCGTGGCCGAGCAGGTCTTCACGCACCACGACCAGCGTCAGGCCGGCCGGGCCCAGGTTTTTCTGCGCGCCACCAAAGGCCAGTCCGACCCGGCTCCAGTCCACCGGGCGCGAGGCCACATGCGACGAAAAATCGATCACCAGCGGAGCCTCGCAGCCCAGCGCCTTGAGGTCGGGCAGTTCGTGGAACTCCACCCCGTGGATGGTCTCGTTGCTGCAGATGTGCAGGTACTGCGCGTCGCGGCTCGGTTGCCAGTGGGCGGGCGAAGGCAGGGTGGTGTGGCCGTCGGCCTCGTTGCTGGCGATCACGGTCGGGGTGGCGTACTTGCGCGCCTGCAGGGCCGACTTCTGGCTCCAACTGCCGGTGAGCACGAAGTCGACCACACCGCCGCGCGAGAGGTTCAGCGGCACGATGGCGTTTTGCGCCAAGCCGCCACCCTGCATGAACAGGATGCGGAAATTTGCCGGCACCGCCAGCAGCTCACGCAGGTCCGCTTCGGTCTGCGCGGCGATGGACATGAATGCCTTGCCGCGGTGGCTCATCTCCATCACGCCCATGCCACTGCCGTGCCAGTCCAGCATTTCAGCGGCCGCCTGCTGCAGCACCTCTTCCGGCATGGCGGCTGGGCCGGCCGAGAAGTTGTAGGGGCGCTGCGTCATTCGATGTCGCCAGCCGCTTCGTCCCCGCCTTCGGCGACTTCAGAGGCGCTGGCGTCGATGTTGGCGTCATTTTCTACGATGCGCTGCAGGCCGCTGAGCTCGGTGCCGGCGTCGAGCGCGATCAGCGTGACACCTTGCGTGGCGCGGCTCATCTCTCGGATCTCGGCCACCCGGGTGCGCACCAGCACACCCTTGTCGGTGATCAGCATGATTTCGTCTTCGCTGCGCACCAGCGTGGCGGCCACCACCTTGCCGTTGCGCTCGCTTTGCTGAATCGCGATCATGCCCTTGGTGCCGCGGCCGTGACGGGTGTACTCGGTGATGGGCGTGCGCTTGCCGTAGCCGTTCTGGGTCGCGGTCAGCACGCTTTGCTGCTCGTCTTCGGCCACCAGCATGGCGATCACGCTTTGGCTGTCTTCTATCGTCATGCCGCGCACGCCGCGCGCGTTGCGGCCCATCGGGCGCACGTCGTTCTCGTCGAAGCGCACCGCCTTGCCGCCGTCGGAAAACAGCATCACGTCGTGGCGGCCGTCGGTCAGCGCAGCGCCAATCAAAATATCGCCCGGATCGAGGTCGACAGCGATGATGCCGGCCTTGCGCGGGTGGCTGAACTCGTCCAGCGACGTTTTCTTGACCGTGCCCATGCGGGTCGCCATGAAGACGAAGCGGTTGACCGGAAAGCTGCGGGCCTCACCGGTCAGCGCCAGCACGACGTTGATTTTCTCGCCTTCTTGCAGCGGGAACATGTTGACGATCGGGCGCCCGCGCGAGCCGCGCGACCCGGCGGGCACCTCCCACACCTTGAGCCAGTAGAGGCGGCCGCGGTTGGAAAAGCACAGGATGTAGTCGTGCGTGTTGGCGATAAAGAGCTGGTCTATCCAGTCGTCTTCCTTGGTGGCGGTGGCTTGTTTGCCGCGACCGCCACGCTTTTGGGCCCGGTATTCGGACAGTGGCTGGCTCTTGATGTAGCCGCTGTGGCTGAGCGTGACCACCATGTCGGTCGGCGTTATCAGGTCTTCGGTGCTGAGGTCGTGCGCGCTGTGCTCGATCTGGCTGCGGCGCGCGCCCAGTTTGGTCTGGCCGAACTCGTTCTTCACGGCCACCAGCTCATCGCTGATGATGGTCGAGACGCGCTCGGGCGTGGCCAGAATGTCGAGCAAGTCGTCGATCACGCCCATCACCTCGCGGTATTCGGCGACGATGCGGTCTTGCTCGAGTCCGGTCAGGCGCTGCAGGCGCATTTGCAAAATCTCTTGCGCCTGCGTCTCCGACAGGCGGTAGCGGCCGTCGCCGCCCATGCCAAAAACCTGCTCCAGCCCGGCTGGCCGGTAGTCGTCGGCGTTGATCAGACCCCCGTCGCTGCGCGTGCGCGTGAGCATTTCGCGCACCAGCGCGCTGTCCCAGGCGCGCGCCATCAGTTCGATCTTGGCCAGCGGCGGTGTGGGCGATTCGCGGATGATGCGGATGAATTCGTCGATGTTGGCCAGCGCCACCGCCAGGCCTTCGAGCACGTGGCCGCGCTCGCGCGCCTTGCGCAGCTCGAACACGGTGCGCCGCGTCACCACCTCGCGCCGGTGCTCCAGGAACACCTGGATCAAATCGAGCAGGTTGCACAGCTTGGGCTGACCGTCGATCAGCGCCACCATGTTGATGCCGAAGGTGTCTTGCAACTGGGTCTGCTTGTACAGGTTGTTGAGCACCACCTCGGGCACCTCGCCGCGCTTGAGTTCGATCACCAGCCGCATGCCCGACTTGTCGGATTCATCCTGAATATGGCTGATGCCTTCGATCTTCTTTTCCTGTACCAGCTCGGCCATGCGCTCTTGCAGGGTTTTCTTGTTGACCTGATAGGGCAGCTCGTCGACGATGATGGACTGGCGCTGGCCACGGTCGATGTCTTCGAAGTGGCATTTGGCGCGCATTACCACCCGGCCGCGCCCCGTGCGGTAGCCGTCTTTGACGCCGCTGACGCCGTAGATGATGCCGGCGGTGGGGAAGTCGGGCGCTGGGATGATTTGCATCAGCTCGTCGATGCTGGCCTGCGGGTTTTGCAGCAGGTGCAAGCAGGCGTCGACCACCTCGTTGAGGTTGTGCGGCGGGATATTGGTCGCCATGCCGACGGCAATGCCAGATGAGCCGTTGACCAGCAGGTTGGGCAGTCGGCTGGGCAGCACCAGCGGCTCTTTTTCGCTGCCGTCGTAGTTGGGGCCGAAGTTGACCGTTTCCTTGTCGATGTCGGCCAACATTTCATGCGCGATCTTGGCCAGCCGGATTTCGGTGTAGCGCATCGCCGCTGCGTTGTCGCCGTCAACCGAGCCGAAGTTGCCCTGGCCGTCGACCAGCATGTGGCGCAGCGAAAAGTCTTGCGCCATGCGAACGATGGTGTCGTAGACCGCGCTGTCGCCGTGCGGGTGGTATTTACCGATCACATCGCCGACGATACGGGCCGACTTTTTGTACGGCCGGTTCCAATCGTTGTTGAGCTCGTGCATGGCAAACAGCACGCGCCTGTGCACCGGTTTCAAGCCGTCGCGCGCATCGGGCAAGGCCCGGCCGACGATCACGCTCATGGCGTAATCAAGGTAGCTGCGCCGCATCTCTTCTTCAAGGCTGATGGGCAAGGTCTCTTTGGCAAACGGTGTCATGCGCGGGTGTGGGGTGTCCAAAAATTAAGCAACCATTTTAAGGCGGGCGCGGCGCGGTCCAGACAAACGCCGTCTGTTGTTTGTCAGCAACGAAAGACTGCGGTTTGCCACCGATGCAGACGCAGGCCTGCAGACCTGGTTTTTTAGACAACTGATATATGGCACAATGAATTCAACGTTCTGGGTGGTGCTCACTTCAAGCGTCTTGTGTTGCGCAGGCTTGCTGCGGCTTAATCTAAAGGGAAACCATGAAAAAACTGAACAAAGTGGCCGTGCTGTTTGCAGCCGTGGCGCTGGCCGGCCCGGCACTGGCGAGCCATCATGGTGCTGGCGCTGCTGCAGCCGTGACAGTAAACAACTGGCGCGCGACCGACGGCACGGTCTGGAGAAACGGCACCAACGAGCTGTGCTGGCGCAATGCTGGCTGGACCCCGGCCACCGCTGCCGTCGGCTGCGATGGTGCCATCGTTCCCAAGCCCGCTCCGGCACCCGCTCCGGTACCTGCTCCGGCACCGGTGGCAGTGCCTGCACCCGCTCCGGCACCCGCTCCGGCGCCAGCGCCAGCGCCAGTTCCAATCAAGGCCACGTTTGATGCCAATGTTTTCTTCGATTTCGACCGCTCGGTTCTCAGGCCCGAAGGTCGGGCCAGGCTCGATGAGCTGGTGGCCAAGGTGGCCGGCATCAACCTGGAAGTCATCATCGCTGTCGGTCACACCGATTCGATCGGCAGCCTAGCCTATAACCAGGCATTGTCGGTGCGCCGCGCCGACGCGGTGCGGTCTTATCTGGTCGGCAGGGGCATCGACAACGCCCGCATCTACACCGAAGGCAGGGGCGAGACCCAGCCGGTGGCCGATAACGCCACCCGCCAGGGTCGCGCGCAAAACCGGCGCGTGGAAATCGAAGTGGTGGGCACGCGCGCTCCCGCTCGTGCTGCCACACCGGCTCCGGCACGCTGAGTTTCGGTTCGGCGACTGGAAACCGCGCTTCGGCGCGGTTTTTTTTGGATTGCACGCGCCAGCCGCGCCGGTGCGGTCTTCGTGCGTCGGATAATCGCGCCATGAATCCACACCTCAATGCCGACCCGGCCGAGTTGGCCAAATTTTCCGATCTGGCGCACCGCTGGTGGGATCCGCAGGGCGAGTTCAGGCCGCTGCACCAGATCAATCCGCTGCGTCTGGACTGGATCAAGGGTCTGGCGGGTCTGGCCGGCAAGACCGTGCTCGACGTCGGTTGCGGCGGTGGCATTTTGTCCGATGCGATGGCGCGCCAGGGCGCCCGGGTCACCGGCATTGATTTGTCCACCAAGGCGCTGAAAGTGGCCAAGCTGCACGCGCTGGAAGCCAATACCCCGAACGTAAATTACCGCGAGATCAGCGCTGAAGCGCTGGCGCTGGAGCAGGCGGCTGGTTTTGACGTCGTCACCTGCATGGAAATGCTCGAACACGTGCCAGACCCGGCTTCGGTGGTGCAGGCCTGCGCCACGCTGGCCAAGCCTGGCGGCTGGGTGTTCTTCTCGACCATCAACCGCAGTCCCAAGTCATTTCTTTTCGCCATCGTGGCAGCCGAATACCTGTTGCAGTTGCTGCCCAAAGGAACGCACGAATACGGCAAGCTGATCCGCCCGAGCGAATTGGCCGCGCATTGCCGCGCGGCGCAGTTGCAATTGATGCAGACCCGTGGCATGGCGTACAACCCGCTCACGCGCCGCTACTGGCTCAGCCACGACGCCAGTGTGAACTACCTGTTTGCGACCTGCAAGCCATGACAGATGGGGTTGAAGAGCTGCGCCCGTCCATCCTTTGGTGCCGCACCCGCCCGCCTGCAGTCAGCTGGAGCGGGCACGCCTGTGCCACCCGAACATGAATGACACCTTGCTGGTCTGGCCCCTGTTGATGTTGGCCTTGCTGCAGACCGGTTTGCTGGTCTGGCTCTTGCTGCGCCGCCGCGCCGCCGATATCGAACAGCAAGCGCAGCAGCAACACGTGTCGGCGTTGTTGCAACTGCACGGCACGCAAATCGTCCAGCGCGTCGAGCGTGTCGAGGGCGAGTTGCGGCGTGAAATCGGTGATTCGGCGCGCAGCGCGCGACAGGAAATGCTGCAAACCCTGGCCAGTTTTCAGGACCTTCTGAGCCGCCAGGCGGGTGAGGCCACGCGCACGCAAAATGCCCATCTCGATGCCTTGGCCCAGCAACTGCTGCAGCTGCGCGGCACGCTGGGCGATACCCTGACGCTGCAGTTGCAGGCCATCAGCCTGGGCATGGGCCAGCAGGCGGCCGAGGCCACGCGCACGCAAAACGCGCAGATCGACGCTTTTGCCCAGCAGTTGTTGCAACTGCGCGGCACACTGGCCGACACGCTGACGCGCCAGTTGCAGGACATGAGCGAGGGCAACGCACGCCGCCTGAGCGAAATTCGCAGCACGCTGGACGGCCAACTGGCGCAGTTGCAGCAGAACAACGCCGCCAAGCTCGATGAAATGCGCGCCACGGTGGACGAAAAGCTGCAAAGCACGCTGCAAACCCGCTTGGGCGAGAGCTTTCGCCAAGTGGCCGAGCGGCTCGAACAGGTGCACAAGGGTCTGGGTGAGATGCAGACGCTGGCGCAGGGTGTGGGCGATTTGAAGCACCTGCTGAGCAACGTCAAAACCCGCGGCATGTTTGGCGAAGCCCAGTTGGCCGCGCTGCTGGAGCAGGTGTTCGCGCCCGAGCAATACGCCGCCCAGGTGGCCACACGCCCAGGCAGCCGCCACGCGGTCGATTTTGCGCTGCGCCTGCCGGGCCGGGGCGACGACGGCGCGCCCTGCTGGTTGCCGATCGACGCCAAGTTTCCGAATGAAGACTACGAACGGCTGCTGGACGCGCAGCAGCGCGCCGACGCCGACGCCGCCGAGCTGGCCGCGCGCGCGCTCGAGCAGCGCATCCGGCTCGAAGCCAAGAGCATGGCCGAAAAATACCTGGCGCCGCCACACACCACCGACTTCGCCATCCTGTTTTTACCCAGCGAGGGCTTGTACGCCGAGGTGCTGCGCCGCCCCGGCCTGATGGAGTTGTTGCAGCGCGAATGCCGCGTCACCCTGGCCGGGCCAACCACGATGATGGCCATGCTCAATGCCTTGCAAATGGGGTTTCGCACGCTGGCGCTGGAGCGCCGCTCCAGCGAGGTCTGGCAGGTGCTGGGCGCAGTGAAAACCGAATTTGGCAAATTCGGCGAGGTGCTGAGCAAGGTCAAGAGCCAGGCCCAGAGCGTGCTCAACACCATCGACAGCGCGCACACCCGCAGCCGTGCCATGGAGCGTGCGCTCAAAAGCGTCGAAGCCTTGCCATCTGACCAGGCCAGCGCCGTGTTGCCGCTCCATCCCAACGACACCGAAGGGGTCTGAGGA
>BBPD01000027.1_pt1 | contig 24377 bp, 21 predicted proteins | sample 1344911 | NCBI WGS metagenome assembly BBPD01 (sample SAMD00019088, study PRJDB2971) | groundwater metagenome | biome: freshwater biome; feature: mineral spring; material: ground water | place: USA: CA, Sonoma | collected 2011-09 | depth surface m
GTCAGGATCTCCATAATCCCCTGGCGGATCATCATCACCGCGATGGCTGCCAGAAGCAAGCTGGCTATTTGCGAGATTGCCCCCACCCCCTCCCTCCGCAAGAGGTTCACCACTCGACTGGCCTGGGTAAAGACTACCCATGCGAAGGCTATATTGATCAGGAAGGAGAGTAGCACCAACCAGAGCGGGAATCTCTCGGTCAACAAGAGCAGGGTGGTGAGCACGGCAGGTCCCACCACCAGGGGGGTTCCAATGGGTACTACGCCAATCATGCTTCCCCCAAGTATTGGCTCGAACTCCACCAGCTTGCCGGTCATGAGGTATCTTATGGATAGAACCAGAAGAACGATCCCCCCGGCCACCATGAAATCGGCTATATCTATGCCCAGTAGCCAGAATACCCCCTTTCCAACCCCGACGAAGACCAATCCTAATCCCAAAGCAGTTAGCATAGCGTGGCGCACTGTCCGCGACCGCTCCGCTGGATTCATCTCTCTGGTCAGGGAGAGAACGAACGGCAGGGTCCCAATGGCATCCATAGCCACAAATAGGGGAATAAGGGTTAGCCCCAGGTCTTTTATGACAGCCAGTATGATAGCCAGAGTGTTTCTCCCTCCTTAACTACTCAGGTTGTCAGGTTGGCAGGTTCACGGTTGGGGCTACGTAACCGTTGAACCTTGAACCTTGAACCTGTATCGTATGCGCTGATCAGTCCCTGATCCGCAAAGCTGAAATACTTATTGTCCCCTATGATAATGTGATCCAGGACTTTGATCTGCATCAGATTGGCGGCAGAAACCAGGTCTTCTGTTATATCCCTATCGCTCTGAGAGGGCTCTGGGCTTCCTGAGGGATGATTGTGAACGAATATCAGACTGATAGCATTATTCTTGATGGCACTTTTTATCACTTCACGAGGATAAATCGGTGATGTGTTCAAGGTGCCTTCAAATAAGTCTTCGATCTCAATAATCTGATTCTTGCCGTCCAGGAAAATCACCTTAAAGACCTCCTTTTTCAGGTCGCGCATAGAGTGGTAAAGATAATCGAATATCTCTCTTGAGGATTTGCAGATGGGTTTCGCAAGGATTTTCTCTTTAAGAAACTCCCTGGCTACCTCCTGAACAAGTTTTATGCCAAAGGCATTATGAGGCCCAATTCCCTCGATTTCCTGAAGTTCGTTCGCCGGCGCTTCCAGAACACCCCGAAGAGTCTTGAATTTTCTGATGGCCTCTTTCGCCTGCTGTTTGCAGTCCTTGCGAGGGGTTCCCAGGGCGAGCAGCAATTCAACTATCTCGTAATCATGAAATCCCGAAACGCCGGATCTTATGAACTTCTCGCGCAGCCTCTTGCGGTGACCTTCCACGGTAGTGACGTGTGATATGTGATATGTGATGTGTAATGGGTGGGCACGTTACACGTCACACGTCACACATCACCCTCCTTATCAAGCAAGGCAATGGAGGCGACGGAATCCCCATGGGCGAGTCTTATCGTCCTCACCCCCTGGGTATCCCGTCCCACTCGCGATATCCCCTTCAGTGGCATGCGGATGATAGTCCCATTTCTGGTGGTCACCATCAGTTGCTGAGAGAGCTCAACTATGGCAGCATCCGCCACTGGACCGGTCTTTTCATTTACGTGATGTGCTCGGATTCCTCCCCCACCACGCAGTTGCTGGTGATACTCATCGACCGGGGTGCGCTTGCCATATCCATTGGCAGTGACGGTAAGCAGAAATGCCTTCGGACGGATGATGTCCATCGCTATAACGTTATCCCCCTCCTTCAGGCTTATACCCCGTACCCCGCCGCTTGCCCGCGACGCGGTGCGCAGCTTGCTCACAGCGAACCTGATTGACTGTCCATCCTCGGTGACCACGATGGCATCGTCACCTGCGGTTGCTGTCTTCACCGAGACAAGCTCATCGCCCTTCTCAATGTCCATGGCGATGATGCCGGTGCTGCGCACCGATGCGAATCCGCCAAGCTCCGACTTCTTCACCTCTCCCTTTCTGCTGGCCATTAAAATAAACCCATCCGGAGGGAAATCAGAGGTAGACATTACTGTGGTGACTCGCTCATTGGTCTCGATTGGTATAAGATTGATGATCGGGATACCCTTGGCCTGGCGGGTGCTCTCCTGTGGAATCTGATGACACTTCAGTTGGAATACCCGTCCATGATTGGTGAAGATCAGCAAACTGTCGTGCGTGTCGGTGACGAGCAAGAGTCGAACATCGTCGGCCTCCTTGACCTTCATCCCGCTAACCCCCTTACCACCACGACGCTGGGTGCGGTAGGCTTCACTTGCCAGCCGCTTGATGTATCCTCGACTGCTAATGGTAACCACAACCTGTTGGTGCGGTATCAGGTCCTCGGCACTGAAATCTGCCGTTCCCTCTTCGCTTATCTGGGTGCGGCGCTCATCGCCGTACTTCGACTTGAGCTGCGTAACTTCCTCTTTGATGAGGAAATCGATCTTCTTCGGATTTGCCAGGAGGTCTTCGAGATATGCTATCGACTTAAGCTGTGCAGCGTACTCGTCGTTGATCTTCTGCTGCTCCAGCGCCGCCAGTCGCCGCAGTTGCATATCCAGAATTGCCTGAGCTTGTAGCTGGGTCAGATCGAATTCCCCCATGAGGTTCTTTCGGGCCACATCGGCGCTTGAGGACTTCCGAATACAGGCAATGACCTCATCGAGGCGATCCAGTGCGATTTTGAGTCCCTCGAGAATATGGGCTCTTTCCTGTGCCTTCTTCAGGTCGAAGCGAGAGCGACGGGTGACGATCTGGCGTCGGAACTTGATGAATTGCAGCAGGGCGGTCTTTAGATTGATGACTCTTGGCTGCCCGTCGACAAGGGCAAGCATATTGACATAAAAGGAGGATTGCATCGCAGTGTGTTTATAGAGATTATTCAATACCTGGACCGGCTGACCGTCCCTCCGGAGCTCAATGACGACCCGTATCCCTTCCCGATCTGATTCGTCGCGAACCTCGCTGATTCCGTCGATTTTCTTGTTGCGCATCAACTCCGATATTCTTTGCACCAACGCCGCTTTGTTAGTTTGGTAGGTAAGTTCGGTGAGTACTATCTGGTAGCGCCCCTTACCCACCTCCTCAATGTGGTTCTTCGCTCTGAGGACAACCTTTCCCCGCCCGGTGGCGTAGGCATTCTCAACGCCTTCACGTCCCAGGATGAGTCCGCCGGTGGGAAAATCTGGCCCCGGAACGAGTTCCATAAGGTCACTGACGGTGATGTCGGGATTGTCGATAAGGTTGGTGATGCCGTCGCATATCTCTCCCAGATTGTGTGGCGGGATGTTGGTGGCCATACCAACGGCAATGCCCGCTGCACCGTTTAGCAGTAGAGAGGGCAATTTGGTGGGAAGGACCGTCGGTTCGTGAAGAGAGTCATCAAAGTTAGATGTAAAATTGACGGTATCCCGATCTATCTCGGCCAGCATCTCCTCGGCAACCTCGGCCAGGCGAGCCTCAGTGTAGCGCATTGCTGCTGGAGGATCGTTGTCCATGCTCCCGAAATTACCCTGTCCGTCGACGAGCCGGTACCTCATGGAGAAGTCCTGGGCCATTCGCACCATGGCATCATAAATGGGGGCATCGCCGTGAGGGTGGTATTTACCCATGACCTCACCTACAATGCGGGCGCTCTTCTTGTGGGGGCTGTTGTGAGCAACCCCCAATTCGTTCATGCCGTAGAGAATCCTTCTCTGCACCGGCTTTAGCCCGTCGCGGACATCCGGGAGAGCGCGGGAGACGATCACGCTCATGGCGTAATCGAGATACGCACTCCTCACCTCGTCCTCAATGGTAACTCGTTTGACTGTTCCGATGTCCATTGTCTTTGTCCGCCTCTCTCAACTCGGGTTCACGGTTGGGCTGGGAGGGGAACCGCTGAACCCTGGAACCCTTAACCACACAATAAAGTGTATCTAAAACTGAGTGAAAGGTCAAGGCATGCCTGCCGCTATAAACTTGACATAACATCACCAAGGGGGGACTATAGTGTTCTGTAAAAACCACTGCACTCTGTCATTGCGAGGGACAGAGTCCCGAAGCAATCTCTGGACATGCTCGGAACAAGCTCCGCAATCTCAAGGCAGAATGGAATAGCTTGCTTCCCGCCACGCTTCGCTCGCGGCTTCGGCTTCGCTCGCAATGACAGGACAAATTGTGCAACGATTTATGCGGTCAACTATACTTTGGCAAATGGTCTTCAATATGCTAGAATATACTCACCGCAGGTTCAAGGTTCAATGGTTACGCAGCCCTAACCCCAACCCCTGAACCGCGAACCCCTGAACCGTGAACCCGGCTTCGAGGAGGTGACCATGAACTGGCTAGATATTGCTATCATCGTTGTTCTGGGAATAGTGACTGTTTTGGGCCTGAAGTGGGGCCTGATCAAATCCCTCGTTCCTCTGGTGGGGGTGATTCTGGGTATAATCCTGGCAGGTAGATTCCACCACCTTCTGGCTGCAAGACTGGGTTTCATCGAGAGCGAAAGCCTGGCCGGGATAATCGCCTTCATCCTCATCTTGATAGCCGTCTACGTCACAGTGTTCGTTCTGGGGTCGATATTACGTGGCATGCTGAATATGGTATTTCTGGGTTGGGTGGATCGCCTGGGTGGGGCGGTCTTCGGGTTCGCCACGGGCTGGATTATCTGCTCGGTAGTTGTTGTGCTCCTGGCTCGATATGTGGCATTGCCTGCAGAGATCCCGGAAATGCCGGTCGCAGAATTGGGCGAGTGGCTCGAACAATGGCGTGGACTGGAGGCGATACGACAATCGGTCACCACCGCAATCGGTGAATCGAAACTGGCTATGGTCAAGATAGATATCTTCCCCATCATTCTCGGCCTTCTTCCGGAAAGGCTGGCGGTGGTCCGAGATTTCTTTGGCAACTAGTGTCGCCCCCCACGCGGGGGCGTGGATTGAAACAATAGTGAAAGCGCAGAATTTGCATCATTGGCGGGTGACCATCCCCCAGGCGATGGTCATTCAGCACGAGTTGGCTCAGATGGTCTCAACGAGGGATCAGGTCAGCGATATCCGATTGGTGGCCGGGGTGGACATCTCAGCCCGGAACGCCGGTGGGGTGGGCCGGGGGGCGGTGGTCGTCCTGAACTACCCGGAACTGAAATTGATAGAGAGCCAGACCGCCGAGAAGACCCTTGAGTTTCCCTATGTGCCGGGATTACTTTCCTTTCGGGAGTCTCCGGTCATCCTGGCTGCCTGCGAGAAGCTCGCCAATATCCCTGACCTGATTCTGGTTGACGGACAGGGGATAGCCCACCCCAGACGGCTGGGGCTGGCATCTCACCTCGGGGTACTCTGGGATAAGCCAACCATCGGCTGCGCCAAATCCCGTCTTTTGGGAGAACACGATCCTGTGGGAACCGAGCAGGGACGGTTTTCTGCCCTTTTGGACGGCGAGGAAACCATTGGAGCAGTGCTGCGCACCAGGAGAAATTCCAGACCTCTCTACGTTTCAATAGGTCATAAGCTAAGTCTGCAGGCAGCCATCCGCTGGGTTCTTAGTTGCTGTCGTGGCTATCGCCTTCCCGATCCAACACGTCTGGCCCACCTGGCGGCCGCGGGGCAGATACCGTTAGGTAATGGGTAAGGGGTAATAGGTGATAGGGGTACGGCGTAACCCCCATAACCTATAACCCATAGCCTATAACCCCAACTCATTGAGCCGAGGATGTATAATGAATGCAGACAAACATACGCGCTGCAATTATAGTGGAAATCAGGGGGTAACATTATGCCCGAGGCATTTCTGATAGCACAAGACCTTCGTAAAAGCTTTAATGAACATAGGGCAGTAAACGGCGTTTCTTTCACCATCTATAAAGGCGAAATCTTCGGCCTTCTGGGTCCCAATGGTGCCGGCAAGACCACGACCATACGCATGCTGTCTACGGTTCTGGAGCCGGACCGCGGAGATGCCACGGTAGGCGGCTATTCCATACGGCATAATGCCGATGCCATTCGCAGCCTCATTGGGGTCTGTCCCCAGGAGTTAGCCCTCTACGCAGACCTTTCCGCTCTTGATAATCTGGTCTTCTTCGGCCGGATGGTGGGGCTAAATGGTAAGGAGGCACAGGCCCAGGCTATGGCTCACCTGGAGCTAATGGGACTGGTGGAGAGGGCCAGAGGGAAGGTGAGCAAGTTCTCCGGGGGCATGAAGCGGCGCATCAACCTGGCTATAGCCCTTATGGGGCACCCCCAGCTTCTCTTTCTAGATGAACCCACGGTGGGCATAGACCCCCAGTCGCGGAACAATATCTACGAAACTATCGAGAGCCTGCGAGAACAGGGAATGACCATTCTCTACACCACCCACTATATGGAAGAAGCCGACCGGCTCTGCGACCGCGTGGCCATTATGGATGGCGGACAGATAGTCGCTATGGATACTCCATATCAACTCAAGAGTCAGATCGGGGCACCCGAGCAGGTAACCCTGGAGGATGTCTTTTTGAAACTAACCGGCAGGAGCCTGCGCGATTAACTATGACTAGACCCCTATTAGTCGCCCTACGTGAAGTTCGCACCTACATGCAGGATAAGGCTGACCTCGCCTTCAGCCTGCTCCTGCCCATAGCCATCTTCGCCCTGATGTACGGTGCCTTTGGCGGGGAATTACCGTTCCACGGCACCGCCCATGTGGTAGATGAAGACCGGGGAATTTACTCCGCCCGCTTCATAGAACGTCTGGACGAGCTTGATAACGTGGGGGTGAAGCTGCTTTCCCCCTCGGAGGCAGATTCCAAGTTAGAGAGAGCGGATCTGCTACTGGTTCTCTACATACCGCAGGGCTTCTCCGATAAGCTCACCTCTGGAGAGTTGGCACAATTGGTCTTTAAGCAGAGAGGCCATGGTGGCCAGGAAGGCCAGATAGTGGCCAGTCTAATTCGTGGCGTGGTGGAGGAGATAGCCCAGGAATTCCAGGTGCATGCCCGGGTGGGAAGTGCTCTGGCCGGAACAGGCATTAGCCAGGGCCACATAGAAATTACCGTGCAGAGATTCCTGGACCGGGAACGTGAGCATCCCATCGTGGAGGTCAGGCAGGAGACGGTGGGCGGTAGACCTGACCCGGTCAACCAATTCCTGCCTGGTATCGTTACTATGTTTGTCCTCTTTGCCATAACCCTGACCGCTGCGACTCTGGTGGAGGAGCGCAAGAAGGGAACCCTGGAGCGGCTGCTTACCACCCGGCTCAGCGTGGGGCAGCTTTTTGCAGGTAAATTTCTAGCTAACCTGTCCCGCGGCTTTGTGCAGACATTTATTTTGCTGGCCCTGACCTATATGGTCTTTCAGCTTTTCACTCCTCTCTCCTTTATTCAATCTCTGGTTATCGCCCTCTTTTTCGCTGCCACCGCCAGTGCCCTGGGGCTCGTTATCGCCTCAATCGCCCGCTCTGAGGATGGGGCTACCTGGATTGCCGTCTTCTTCACCATGGCTATGGTTATGATAAGCGACACTTTCTTCCCCATCGCTGAAGGCTCGGTGCTGTACACCATCAGCAAGGTATCTATCAATACCTATGCCATCGATGCCTTTAGTGCGATAATCGTCCAGGGAGGCTCTCTGGCTGACGTGGGCCTGGAGCTGGGAGTGCTGGCAGGGGTCGCTGCGGTAGGGCTAGTCCTCAGCCGAATTCTCTTCAGGGTTATGCCCGGAGGCAAATAAGAAGCCATGAAACAACTGAGGCATGTCTGGTTCATCGCCCTGAAAGATTTGAAGCTCTTTTCTACAGACCGTTCGGCCCTGATCTTCGCCATCCTTTTTCCCTTCCTCTTCGTGACTCTGTTCCATTTCCTCCTGGCTGATGTCGGTGGTGAGGATAAGCGGCTAGAACTTCATCTAGTCACCCGGGAGGCAGAGGGGGGCCTGAGCCATCAGATAATCGAGGCCATAGAGACTAAAGATGCCTCTGAACTGCAGCCCGGGGAACCGAAAATAATCTGGGCCACGGATTACGATGAAGCTCGCCAGGCAGTTGAGAATCGAGAGATAGATGGCTTTCTGGCCTTTCCGGCGGATTTTACCGGGGCCGTATTGATGGGCTATGGTGCTCAGCTTGAAGTGGTAGCCCATGCTGAGGCTATCCACACCAGGGCTGCTCTCCATGGGCTGGCCCGGGCTATTGCCTCCCGCGTGGGGGCGCAGCAGGTGGCTATCGATGCCACCATAGGGCTGCTGGTAGCGCAGGGGCTAGCCACGGCTGGTGAAGTGCCTGATATTGGGCCAGCCATCCAGCACTTAGTTCGTGGAGACCCGGCAACAGAGAGGGCCTTCATCGAATTCGAGACGGAGAAGGTGGGGGAGGTGGAAGCAACGAACCCGGCCAACTTTGTCATCCCCGGCTATCTGGTGATGTTCGTCTTTTTTGCTGCTGCCCTATCGGCTGGAACGATAGTCCGCGAGCGCCAGAACCATACCCTGGAACGCTTGCTGGCCACTTCGGTAAGGCGGGAGTCCATCCTAGGGGGCATATTCGCTGGCACGGCGGCCAGGGGACTGATTCAGATAGCCATATTTTGGACGGCAGGCATCCTGGTCTTCAAAATAGACCTGGGGCTCTCTCCGACGGCTGTTATCATCCTCTCTATCCTGATGGTGATTATGTCCTCAGCCTTTGCCATCATGATAACCACCATAACCAAGACCCAGCGCAGCGCCGAATCCCTAGCTATGCTCACCTCGCTGGTGCTGGCACCCCTCGGGGGCTGCTGGTGGCCTCTCTTTATCACCCCTGAATGGATGCAGTTCATAGCCAAGCTAACTCCCCACGGCTGGGCAACCACCGGCTTCAACAAAGTGATGATCTTCGGCGCCGATTTCAGTGCGGCAGTTCCGGAGATGTTAGCCCTCGTGGGCTTCGCCGCAATATTCGGCATTGTCGCCGTATGGCGCTTTCGCACCAGCGCTGTTTGAGAACACTGAATGCAGCGCTCCCTTGTGTACTCAGCGCAAAGATATGGAGAGATAAATGGAAGAAATGAAGCTAAGGATAGAAGACCTGATGGCTCGCATCACTAGAATGAAGGAGCATCTTTGACATCCTGCAGAAGGAGAAGGAGCTTGCTCATCTTGAATCCCAATCCAGCAGGCCTGATTTCTGGCAGGATCAGAAAGAGGCTCAAGCTACCATGCGTCGGCTCTCTCATCTCAAGGAAACCGTCGAAACCTGGAATGAGTTAGGGGCAAAGTGCAGTAATCTCATTGACATCATTTCTCTGGTCAGTGCAGAGGATGATCATTCTCTGGATGGAGAGATCGCTGCCGGGGCGAATGACATTGAGCAGCGCCTTGAGGAGTTGGAATTTCAGGAGACCCTTGGTGGCGAACATGACACCAGGAATGCCGTCCTGGCGGTGCATGCCGGTGCTGGTGGCACCGAGTCACAGGATTGGGCCGAGATGCTTCTGCGAATGTACCTCAGGTGGGCCGAGAAACACTGCCATCAAGCTGAGGTCATTGAGAGCTCACCCGGGGAGGAAGCGGGCATCAAGAGTGCCACGGTGGAGATCAAGGGTAATTACGTCTACGGATATCTGAAGTCGGAGCGCGGCGTGCATCGCCTGGTTCGCTTATCCCCGTTCGATACCGACCACGCTCGTCATACCTCCTTCGCCCTGGTCGAAGTCATGCCCGAGGTTGAAAGGGAAATTGACGTTACCGTAAATCCGGATGATTTGAAGATAGACACCTTCCGGTCAAGTGGCCCGGGGGGACAGCACATGCAGAAAACCAGCTCTGCGGTGAGGATCACCCATCTTCCCACTGGCATTGTTGCCACCTGCCAGAATGAGCGCTCTCAAGCGAGAAACAAGGAAACTGCCATGCGGGTTCTGGCAGCCCGCCTGCTTGAGTTAGACCTGGAGAAAAAGGCCGCCGAGCAGGCCAAATTGAAGGGGGAGCACGTAAGCGCGGGGTGGGGAAACCAAATCCGGAGCTATATTCTCCACCCCTACAAGATGGTCAAGGATCATCGTAGCGGCTATGCAACCAGCGATCCCAGCTCAGTCCTCGACGGCGATCTCGATGAACTGCTGAAAGCCTATCTGAAATCTACGTTAGCAACGTAACGGTAATTTGCAGCCTGATATTTTCATTTTTTGAAGTCCTCTTCCTCAGCTTTTGGTGAAGGAAATGATTCCTTCACGCCTCAGTGGCTGAGTAGTTATATTTTGATAAACAAGGAAGAGTTGTGTATAATGTTAAAGTTAGACCTATAAAGATTCTTAACCGGAGGGTGTGATGGCAATGCCAAAGGTGACCGATATAGGAGCGCTTATTGTTCAAACGCCGGAGGTGCGCGGGGGGCGGCCACGGATCGCTGGAACTGGTGTCACTGTCCGGCGTGTTGTGGCGTGGTATAAACTGGGGTTGAGCCCTGAGGAGATCGCAAACCGTACTGGGCACCTGTCACTGGCACAAGTATATGCTGCCTTGGCTTATTACCATGCCAACCGGGAAGAGGTCGAAACCGATATTGCCGTTGAGGAAGCTGAGGCCGAGAGACTCGAACGGGAGCATATTCGCTTCGTTCATGGCGATTCATGACAATTCATTTGTACGTCGACGAAGATGCCATGGATCATGACCTGGTTCGCGCATTGCGAGCGCGTGGTGTAAATGTGACCACAGCTCTGGAGGAGGCTATGATTGAACGAAGTGACCAGGACCATCTAGATCATGCGACAGTGCTCGGTCGGGCCCTCTATAGCTTCAATGTTGCTGATTTCTACCGTCTCCACGAAAGTTATCGATCCCGGGGCAAGTCGCACTCCGGCATCATCGTCGCGCGGCAACAGCATTATTCCGTTGGGCAGCAGATGCGTCGCCTGGTGAATCTGATTAGCACTAAATCGGCGGAGGAAATGAGAAATCAAGTGGAATTTCTCAACGCTTGGGGATGAGAGCAATCAACTGGGCTCGAATCTCAAGATCCGTTGCCATTGAGGCAAGTTGGCTCTCGAAAACGCTCTCAATCGAGAAACAGGGAAACTGCCATGCGGGTTTTGGCAGCGCGCCTGCTTGAGTTAGACCTGGAGAAAAAGGCCGCCGAGCAGGCCAAACTGAAGAGGGAGCACGTAAGCGCGGGGTGGGGAAACCAGATTCGGAGCTATATTCTCCACCCCTACAAGATGGTCAAGGATCATCGCAGCGGCTATGCAACCAGCGATCCCAGCTCAGTCCTCGACGGTGATCTCGATGAACTGCTGAAAGCCTATTTGAAGTCTACTCTCTGATCATCCTTCGTCTGCCGCCAGGCAAAAATCAGGCGATGTAAGACGGTTAAGATAGTTCCTACGGCCAGAATCCATAGGACGGCGAGCAGAGCCACAGGCGATATCTTGCTGAGGATGAGTCCCAGCGCCAGTAGAACAACCCTCTCGGGACGAGCGAGCAGCCCCACCTCCAGGCTGAGTCCCAGTCCCTCAGCCCTGGCCCGGACATAGCTCACCATTATCGATCCCACAATGCTGAAGTAGACCAGCAGAATCTCCAGGTAAGGGGCGAATTTATTCGCCCCTACCCCTTGTTCCAGATAGAAGATCAACAACCCCAAGAACAGAACTGCCTCGGAAAAGCGATCGACCGTGGAGTCGAGCAAGGTTCCGAATCGGGTGGACTTTCCAGTTGCCCGAGCCAGAGCCCCATCGAGCATGTCAAACCAGCCGGAGAAGAGAACCAGGAACCCGCCCAGGAAAAGGTGGCCGCCAGCCAACATCCCAGCCACGACGGCATTCAGGAGGAAACCTATGACGGTAAGTGCGTTTGGAGGAATCCCGGTTCGGGCAATGAGGCGAACAATGGGCTCAGAAAAGAACCGGCCAAAGGTGGGGCGTAGCTTGGAGATCATCACGAAGAAGTGATTAGCGAATAGTGAATAGTGGTACCACCAGTCACCAATTACCAATTACCAATCACTTCATACCCCCAATTACCGATCACTAATCACCAATTACCCGTTCGTAATAGTCCATCACCCTATGGGCAATCTTGTCCCAGCCGTATTCCTCGGCCTTCAGCCTGCCATGGGCACCAAGCCGCTCCCGCAATGGCTGGTCATTGATAAGCAGATCGAGCGCTCCTGCGAGCGTTTTGGCGTCCCTTGGATTCACCAGTAGGCCATCAATATCTCGAGATATCACGCTGGCGTACCCGCCAATATTCGAAGCCACAATCGGCTTGGAAGCGGCCATTGCCTCGAGCAACACGATGCCAAAGCTTTCGCTACCGGTGGCTGGAGCGCAGAATACGTCGGCGGTGTGATAGTAACGAGGCAAATCCTCAGCGGAAACGTAGCCCACAAATACCACGTCCTCCAATTGGTACATCCTTACCAGTAGTTCGTATTTCCAGCGCGACCAGCCCGGAGGCCCAACCACTATGAGTCGTGTATTGGGGTTTTCCTTCTTGACATAACGGAACGCCTGGAGAAGGTGGCCGAATCCTTTGCGCTTCTCCAACCGTCCCACGAACAGAATGTTTATTTTACCATCCCGGAATTCCTCGATAGGTTTCGCCGGAGTGGCAAAGCGTTCCAATTCGATCCCATTGGGGATTATGGTATAATCCCCGGGGAAATAGCGACTGATAAAGTCCAGCGCTGGTTGAGAAACGGCGATTCTGCCATTGAGCTTTGACACCCAGTGGTTGAGAACTCGCCGCCCGAACCAATATCCCCAGCTCCCGGGACGGTAAGCATGGAAGGTTCCTATATTCGTCGAACAGGAATAACGCAGACAGGCAGTGGTGAGCGGGGGAAACAGCGGCTCGTGAAGGTGGACGATATCGAATTTCTCCAGCTCTAACGTCTCACAGATACGGTCAGAGAAGAGCAGGTACGGCGAGACCGGACATCGAACGATGGAGCCACTTGCATGAATAGGGATGGGGCGGCCGATGAAGACGATGTTACCGCTTTTAGGATGTTCTTTGGATCGGGAGCTGGGGAGAATATATTTGACCTCGTGTCCCATGCGCGTGAGATGCTCCCCCAGGGAAAAGATATGCTGGTTAACTCCACCGGGATGCATATAGTCGTAGGGTGAAACCTGGACAATTTTCATTGCAACCCCAAAGCCCTAAAGGGAAATCCTAAATTCTAAGCTCTAAACTCTAAACAAATCCAAGTACCCAAACTCAAAATCCCAAATCTGAAACAGTTTTGAACATTTGAGCCTTTGAATTTTAAGATTATTTAGGATTTAGGATTTAGAGTTTCCTCAAGGGTTTCTCCCTCGCCGGTAATAAATGCCTCGGTCATGATTCGGGCCTGATCATCGGTATATTGTGTAGGGGGGGATTTCATAAAATAGGCCGATGGTCCTATCAGCGTGCCATTGATGCCCCGGTCGAGGGCCAGCTTGCAGCACCTGATGGCATCGATCACCACGCCGGCGGAATTAGGGCTATCCCAGACCTCAAGCTTGGCTTCCAAGTTCAGAGGAACATCGCCAAAGGTGCGCCCTTCCATTCGGATATAGCACCACTTTCGATCCTCAAGCCATGGTATATGGTCGCTGGGGCCAATATGTATGTTGCCCGCACCGATGTCGTAATCCAGTTGCGAGGTTACTGAATCGGTCTTGGATATCTTCTTCGACTGTAGTCGTTCTCGCTCCAGCATATTTAAAAAATCGGTATTGCCGCCAAAATTCAACTGATAGGTCCTTTCCAGTTTGACGCCTCGATCCCGGAAGAGCCTGGTTAGCACCCTATGCGTGATAGTAGCACCTACCTGTGATTTGATGTCATCGCCGATGATTGGCAGTCCCTTCTTCACAAACCTTGCCTGCCAATATTTCTCTCGAGCGATGAACACTGGGACGCAATTAATAAAAGCACAGCCGGCAGCAAGAATCTGCTCGACATACCATTTGGTTGCCTCTTCGGCGCCGACAGGAAGATAACTGATGACCACATCGGTCTCTCGCTCCCTCAGGATATGCACGATGTCAGCAGTCGCCCCGGGGGCCTTGGTGATGATCTGTGAGAGATATTTCCCCAGTCCGTCATGGGTCATGCCCCGCTCCACCATGACTCCCAAAGGGGGAACGTCGCAGAATTTGAAGGTGTTGTTTGGTGGGGTGAAGATGGCCTCTGCTATGTCCTTCCCCACCTTATTCCGGTCAATGTCAAAGGCTGCAACGAAGTTGATATCGCTGATGTGATAGCCCCCCAGATTTACGTGCATCAGTCCGGGGACGAAGTCATTCTCAGCGGCGTTACGGTAGTAATGTACTCCCTGTACAAGTGAGGAGGCGCAGTTGCCTACCCCGATTATTGCCACGTTGATCTTGCCCATATGTTTCTGCCTCCCTACGAGTTCTGAGTTCAAAGTTCAGCGGTTCCACAGTCCCAACCCCGAACCTTGAACCTTGAACCTTGAACCCGTTTGTGTTATTCTGCAAGTATGATTTACGATTTTCACACCCATTCATCTTTGAGCGATGGGGACCTCTCACCCCTGGAGCTTATCCATCGCGCTGTAAAGAATGGCTATCGTGCCATTGCTATTACCGATCACCTTGCCATCGGTCAGCTGGAGAGGTTCATCCCTGAGATCACCAAGGATTGTATGCTGGCCGAGAAATACTGGGATATCGCCGCTATCCCGGGCGTGGAACTCACTCACCTTCCGGTATCAGCGATATCAGATGTCGCTAAACAGGCCAGAGAAATGGGAGCCCGGCTAGTAATTGTGCATGGAGAAACCATCATTGAGCCTGTGGAACAGGGTACAAATGCGGCGGCAGTGCAATCTCCCTACGTTGACATACTAGCCCATCCGGGATTGATAACCGTCGAGGAGTGTACCCTTGCGAAAAGAAACGGGGTCTTCATCGAAATCTCTGCTCGAAAAGGGCATTCACTTGCAAATGGACACATTGCCAAGATAGCCCGAGCCACGGGAGCAAGGCTGCTCCTTGACTCCGATGCTCACCACCCTGGTGACCTGCTATCGGTGAACCTTGCTATCGCTATCCTCAGGGGCTCTGGCCTATCTGGCAGCGACATTGAAGAAGCGTTTCAATCGAACCCGGCCACCTTGCTAGCCAAACTCAATAGATAAAGTATAATACCCTTCCTTGGCCGAACTCCCCTTTCTTTCTAACTCTTGCCGATTCTAAAAACCTTGGTGCTACAAACGGGACAAACACCCTGAGTGGCCGGCTTCCCGTTCTTCATAGTCACCTTCTTGGGATCCTTGATTTCTCTCTTCGCCTTGCACTTGAAGCAATAAGCCTCCATTGTTTCCAAACCTCCTTTCGGGAAATTACTTGTATTAGATTATACCCTTCAAAGGCAAATGTCAAGTGGAGTGAGGCCGATTGGTTCACGGTTCACGGTTCACAGTTGGGCTGGGAGGGGAACCGCTGAATGGTGGATCCTGGAACCTTGAACCCGTAAGTTTCCTCATCAAGCTAGACTTACGGCGTGCCGCATTGTTAGGATGAATAACCCCTTTGCGCGCTGTCCTATCAAGAATACCTATGGCCTGTCTTACCGCCTCTTCGGCTAGAGTAAAGTCCCCAGCCCGGATGCTTTTCTCAGCTCTCGTGACATAGGTTTTGGACCGACTTCGCATCGACCTGTTTCGATGACTTTTTTCTAAGGTGGTTCGTACCCTCTTTCTCGCTGATCTAGTGTGCGCCAAATCTCTTGCCTCCTAGTAGGGGCCCCATTGGAACGTGCCCCCTACTATGTTATCTTAGTTACTCCGATTTGTCCAGTCCCAATGTAAGCACTCAGTTATCAGCACTCCTGATGGCTGAAAGCTGACCGCTGACGGCTAAACTCTTTATGTATCCTTAACTATCATCGGCAGGCAGATGATCAGTATAAATATACCGGTGGTCAGCGAGGCATCAGCGATGTTGAAGGTTGGCCAACGTGGCCAGGGGAAGCCTGCCCAGAGCTGCACGTCAATGAAGTCGGTAACTGCCCCAAACCAGATCCGATCGATCAGATTGCCCATCGCCCCGCCTAGAACTAGTCCCAGGCCGATCCGGAGCAATCTGCTTGTAGCAGTGAGGTAGCGACAGCCCAACCAGATGATCAACATCACTACGATGCCAGTTGCAATCATGAAGAAGGTCGGACTCAGGTAAAGACCCAAAACGCCATCAAAGCCAAAAACGCCATAGGGATTAGTGACATAAGTCAGCCGGAATACCCCTTCAGGTGGGATCGACTGGCCCAAAGTCATGTTAGCCCTTATCAGGGCCTTGGTGACCTGATCGGCGATCAGGATCACCGCTGGCAGCGCGAGAAATGAGACTCGAGTCACCAATCACTAGTTTAACATATTCGGGAGCTGTTTAAAAGACCTCGCACTGAGTATTGAGCATCGAGTTTAGAGGAGGGGGGAGGATTGCTTGACGAATATCTGCAACTAGTGTAGTCTAAGTATTGATCGTGAGGTTCGCCGATGAGCATTCAGCTTTATGACACTACCCTGCGTGACGGAGCACAGCGTGAGGGAATTTCCTTCTCCGTTGAGGACAAGGTTAAGATCGCCAGGAAACTCGACGAATTGGGGATTCATTTCATCGAAGGGGGATGGCCGGGGTCGAATCCTAAGGATACCGAGTTTTTCCGCCGGATGCAGAGTATTTCGCTATCAAATTCTATTCTGGTCGCCTTTGGCAGCACACGCCGCAAAAATATTCGGGCAGAGGATGATCCCAATATTCGGGCTTTGCTGGAGACAAAGTTGAAGGTAGTCACATTGGTTGGCAAGGGATCGGCGGAGCATGTCACCAGGATTTTCAAGACCAGCCTGGCGCAAAACCTAGCGATGATCGCCGATTCGGTTAGATATCTGAAATCTAAGGGCCTAACGGTTTTCTTCGATGCCGAGCATTTCTTCGATGGCTATAAGATAGATGCTCAGTATGCCTTGCGGACCATTGAGACTGCGGCTGAGGCTGGTGCCGAGTGTCTTGTGCTTTGTGATACCAACGGCGGGAGCATGCCTGACGAAATCGCCGCAATTGTGGCAGCGGTCAGGGGTCAGGGATCAGGGACCAGCCCCCACCCCGTACCCCTGACAACCGACCCCCGACAACCGATCCCTGTGGGAATCCATGCTCACAACGATATGGAGTTGGCGGTGGCCAATACCCTGGCTGCCGTGCGTGCCGGAGCGACACATGTTCAAGGAACTATCAATGGTTATGGAGAACGGTGTGGCAATGCCAATCTCTGCTCCATACTCCCTGCCCTGAGACTGAAGATGGGCATTGATTGTGTCAATTCGGAACAACTCGCCAGGCTGGCTGAAATATCCCGCTACGTGAGCGAGATTGCCAATCAGGCTCCCTTCCCACACCTTCCTTATGTCGGGGCAAGCGCCTTTGGACATAAGGCAGGGATGCATATTGCCGCGATGGCCGAGACCGAGGAGAGCTACCAGCATATCGATCCCTCACTGGTGGGCAATCGTAGCCGCATTCTGGTCTCGGAGCTCTCTGGCGTTAGCACCATACTCTACAAGGCGAAGGAGTATGGTCTGGGCTTCGCGGCACCAACTCCGCAGGCAAGGGGGATTCTAAAGCAAGTAAAGTATCTGGAGAACCAGGGATTCAAATACGATGATGCGGAGGCTTCATTCGAGCTGCTCTTGCATCGAGCCCAACCCGATTACCGCCCGCCATTCGAATTGGTTGACTTCATGGTAGTGGTGGAAAAACATCGCCGCTCCCCAACAAGTCAAGAGTCAAGAGTCAAGGGGAGGGGGACTCCAGACTCCAGACTCCAGACTCCAGATGAGGAGGGAACGCTCTCCGAAGCGATGGTCAAGGTTAAGGTCGGCGAGGACATATACCATACTGCCGCTGAGGGAAGTGGTCCAGTCAACGCACTGGATCAGGCACTGCGCAAGGCACTGCTTCAGTTTTATCCCGACCTGGCGGTAGTGAAGTTGATCGATTTTAAAGTCCGCATACTTGAGGAAAGCAGGGGGACAGAAGCCAGGGTGCGAGTGCTGATAGAATCCAGCGATGGCCAACAGCAGTGGTCTACGGTTGGCAGCTCGACCAACATCATCGAGGCAAGCTGGATATCCCTGGCCGATAGCCTGGAGTACTGGCTGCTCAAGAAGGGATTAAGGAAGTTAGGCTGAAGACTGAAGGCTATCAACTTCGGTCTTCTTGATCCCGTGAAACCTTACTACGGGATGGAATCAGCTTGCCGATGATTACATTCTCTTTTAGCCCAACCAGCTTGTCAACGCTACCGATGATAGCAGCCTCGGTCAGCACCCTGGTAGTCTCCTGGAAAGAAGCCGCCGCCAAGAAGCTGGCGGTGCTTAGTGAAGCTCTGGTGATCCCCAAGAGTACTGGATGCGCCGTAGCTGGTTCGCCACCTTCAGCCAGTACATTGGCGTTGAGAGTCTCATAATCGAAATAGTTGATCAACTCTCCGGGCAGTATCTTGGTATCGCCCGGGGAATCGATACGCACCCTGCGCAGCATCTGGCCGGTAATGATCTCGATGTGCTTATCGTGAATATTCACCCCTTGAGACCGATAAACTTTTTGTACCTCATCTACCAGATAACGCTGCACCGCTTCAATTCCCATAACCTGCAGGATGTCCTGGGGATTGAGAGTGCCCTCAGTGAGTTGATCTCCAGCCTTCACTCTATCGCCATTTCTCACCAGAAAAGACGCCGCCGGGGGAACCAGGTGTTCCCACACCTCCGACTCTTCATGTAACACCACAATAGAGATTGCTTCGCTTCGCTCGCAATGACAGGACACAATCTGGTCAGGGCGAATTTCAACCTTGCCACCAACTCTGGCCAGGACTGGAGTCTGGAGTCTGGAGTCTGGAGTCTGGAGTTCCCCCCCGTTTGACTCTTGGCTCTCGGGGAGATGACGGGCATCTTGCCCGTCCTGAAGGATAGGAAGAGCCAATACCTGATCAGCATCGACCACCTGACCTTCATTCACCACTGCTTCGTATCTTGGTAGCAAGGGATATTCGTCGCGATATACCCATGGGTTTACAATCTTGATCTTCCGGCCATCGGCGACATCCACTATATCCACCACACCGTTGATGTGAGCGATGACAGCCTGTCTCTTGGGAACCCTGGCCTCAAGGAGCTCCTCGACCCTGGGAAGACCGCTAATGATATCCAGCCCGGCCACTCCCCCGGTGTGAAAGGTGCGCATAGTGAGTTGTGTCCCTGGCTCACCGATGCTTTGAGCAGCAACGATGCCTACGGCTACGTACTTATCCACTATCTGCCCTCGAGCGAGGTCGATGCCATAGCAATACTGGCAGACGCCCTGCCGAGACCGGCATCTCAGAGGTGACCTCACACAGACCTCTGTAACCCCCACTTCAGCGATCTGCGCTGCCTTCTGGGTATCGATCTGCCCATTGCGGTCCACGATGACCTCACCGGTCTGCGGATGAACGACCGGGCGAGCAGCAAGACGCGCCATGATTCTTTCGGAAAGCGAGGGCAGGATTCCCTTTTCGGCCGGCTTGCGGAGCCAGAGTCCATCTTCAGTCCCGCAATCCTCCTCCTTGACGATCACCTCCTGGGCTACATCGATGAGCCTTCTAGTAAGATAGCCACTATCAGAGGTGCGCAGAGCCGTGTCGGCCAGGCCCTTGCGGGCACCATGGGTCGAAATGAAATACTCCAGGATGGAAAGTCCCTCGCGGAAGTTGGCTTTTATAGGGAGTTCGATGATCCGTCCTGATGGGTCGCTCATCAAGCCTCGCATTCCGGCCATCTGTCTGATCTGTCCGATGTTACCCCTGGCCCCGGAATTGGCCATCATATAGATTGAGCCATGGCGGTCAAGCGAACTCTCCAGGCTTCTGGTCAACTCGTCAGTAGCCTCACTCCAGATCTTGACAATGCTCTGGTAGCGTTCGTCCTCGGTCTTCAGTCCCTCCTGGAACTGGCTTTCAACCTTGCCGACCTCCTCCTCAGCCTGACATATGATGCTATTTTTATCAGAGGGGATATGTAAGTCGCTGACGGCCACAGTCAACCCTGACCTGGTGGCATATTCAAAGCCCAAACGCTTGATTCCATCGATCATGGAAGCCGTAGCCTCATTTCCGAGACGGCGATAACATTCAGCGGTAAGTCGCTTCAGAAACTTCTTGTCTATCAGTTCATTCTGGAACCCAAGCTCATCGGGCAAGGCATCGTTGAAAATAATGCGACCAACGCTGGTCTTCAGTTGGCAGTTGGCAGTTGGCAGTTGGCAGTCCCCCTTCCCCTCACCCCTGACCCCTGACCCCTGACCCCTGACTGTTATCTCGGCTCCGAGGTCGACAATGCCCAGATCATAAGCCATCCTGGCATCCTTGAAGTCGGCGAAACTCATCCCTTCCCCTTTGGATCCGGGGCTGATGGTGGTCAGGTAGTAACACCCGAGGGCCAATTCCATAGTGGGCACTACCACCGGCTCTCCCGAATTCGGTAGAAGCATATTCTTGGTACTGAGCATTATCTCCCGGGCCTCTTCGATGGCCAGCTTGGAAAGGGGGATATGAACTGCCATCTGATCACCATCAAAGTCGGCGTTGAAGGCAGCACACACCAGAGGATGCAGTTGGATAGCACTGTCATCGATAAGGATCGGTTGGAAAGCCTGGATGCCGAGGCGATGCAAGGTCGGAGCTCGATTCAGCAGGACAGGATGGTCCCGCACTACTTCCTCCAGTATATCCCAGACGACCGGGTTTCCTTGCTCCACCGTACGTTTGGCGTTCCGAACATTATAGGCCAGACCTCGGGCTATCAGGCGCCGCATGACGAAGGGTTTAAACAGCTCCAGCGCCATCCGCTTGGGCAGCCCACACTGGTGCAGCTGAAGCTCGGGGCCAGACACAATAACCGAGCGACCACTATAGTCAACCCGCTTCCCGAGCAGATTCTGGCGAAAGTGTCCCTGCTTACCCCGCAACATGTCTGAGAGCGACTTGAGTGCGTGTCCGCTACGGGTAGTTACTGCCCGGCCACGCCGTCCATTATCGATAAGTGAATCGACGGCCTCTTGAAGCATGCGTTTCTCGTTGCGAATGATGACCTCCGGAGTGCCCATCTCCATGAGACGTTTAAGCCGATTGTTGCGGTTAATTACCCTTCGGTAGAGATCATTGAGATCGCTGGTAGCGAATCGTCCTCCATCAAGCTGAACCATAGGCCGAAGCTCAGGGGGTATGACCGGAAGCATGGTCATAATCATCCATTCTGGCTTTGTTCCCTGCTTCAAGAATGCTTCAACCACGCGAAGCCTCTTGATGGCTTTCTTCCAATGCTGGCCGGAACTAGTGGCAATCTCCTGATGAAGCTCCTGGTGTAGTTTCCCTAAATCGAGACAAGTGAGAGCATCGAGGATGGCCTGAGCGCCCATCTTAGCCTCGAATATGTCCCCCCACCGGCGTTTCAGTTCACGATATTCGTTCACCCCCAAGAGTCTCCGGGGTTCGATTTCCTCGAGCTCTTCAATTTTGGCCACGAGTTCTTCCGAGTCTGGCGTCTGGACTCTGGAGTCTGGAGACGCTTTGCTCTGGAGTTCACCACCCTCCCCGACTCTTGACTCTCGACTCTCGACTCTCGACTCGTCTTGACGCTGCATCAGTTCAAATTCCAGATCATCCTTGAGCTTGTTGATGGTTTGTGTTCGGGCATCTTCATCTACGCTAGTGATGATAAACTTGGCGAAGTAAATCACCTGTTCCAGTTTTCTGGGCGAGAGATCGAGAAGGAGCCCGAGACGACTCGGGGTTACCTTAACGAACCAAATATGAGCCACCGGCGCAGCAAGATGGATATGCCCCATGCGTTCTCGGCGTACCGAGGAGTGAGCCACTTCAACACCACACTTATCGCAGATGACATCCCTATATCTGATCTTCTTATACTTGCCACAATAGCACTCGAAGTCCTTGGTGGGACCAAAAATCCGTTCGCAAAAAAGGCCATCCCTTTCCGGTTTCAGGGTGCGATAGTTGATCGTCTCCGGTTTAGTCACCTCACCGTAAGACCAATTCTTTATCTGCTCTGGCGAGGCGAGACTAAGACGGATGCTGCTGAAATCATTGAATTTGCGACGTTCCACTATTATTCGTTCTCCTCGATCTCCATACCGGTTAGATTTATCCCCAATCTCGGTATCTCATCAGGCAAAGCATTCGGGCGCAGTACCTGCTCATCCTCTTTGCCCAGTAATTCAATTGCCAGTCCCAGACTCTGCAATTCCATGATCAACATTTTGAAAGATTCTGATACCCCCAGACTCAGGATTTCCTCGCCCTTGACGATGGCTCCATAGGTCATTACTCGTCCTATCACATCATCTGATTTGATAGTGAGCATCTCCTGGAGGTTGTATGCCGCACCGTAAGCTTCCAGAGCCCAGACCTCCATTTCGCCAAACCGCTGTCCCCCGAATTGAGTCTTGCCTCCCAGGGGCTGCTGAGTTATGAGTGAGTAAGGGCCTGTGGAGCGAGCGTGTATCTTATCCTCCACCAGATGGATGAGTTTCATCATATACATACTGCCCACTGTCACCGGTTCGTCGAATGCTTCGCCGGTGCGTCCATCATAGAGCGTCATCTTTCCCGAGATTGGCGGAGCTTTCTTCTTCTCTCGGTAAATCTGCTGTGCTGTTTGCTCCAATTCCTTATCACCCATAGCGGACACGCCCCCTACTCCCTGGTCTTCAAGCCAGAGCATAAGACAAGCCCGCCTGGCCTCGCCATTGCTATTTTCATCAAATATCTTCTCGCCGTCAAAACCGCGCTGGTCAAGCCAGATCTTAGCATGTTCCATGGGTCTGGAGTCTGGAGTCTGGAGTCTGGAGTCTGGAGTCCCCCTCCCCTTGACTCTTGACTCTTGACTATCGTCCGCAGCGCGCTCAACAAACCATGCCCGAGCCAAAGCGTCCTCGATAGCGGTCTCATTGGCTCCATTGAAAACCGGGGTTACTATCTTGAGACCGAGATTCTGTGCTGCCCAGCCAAGGTGGCTTTCCAGGAGTTGCCCAATATTCATGCGCGAGGGGACACCCAGAGGGCTGAGAACGATATCCACCGGCCGACCATCAGCCAGGTAAGGCATGTCTTCAACAGGAAGTATCCTGGCAATGACCCCCTTATTGCCATGACGACCGGCCAGCTTATCACCCACCGAGACCTTCCTCTTTTGGGCCACCGATACCCTTATCATTTTACCAACGCCCGCATCCAGTTCATCGCCGGGCAGTTTCTTCAGCGGGCCTCCACAGCGTTCGCACTCCTCATTATCAAGCTTCACACCATAGCCAAGCTCTTTCTCGCACCTCTCGCACCGATACCGGAACCGATAAAAGCACTTGACATCTATCACCTTACCCGACTCCCCATGAGGCATTCGCAGCGAGGTGTCCTTGACGTCCCTTGCCTTTTCACCAAAGATAGCCCGAAGTAGTTTCTCCTCGGCAGTGAGAACACGTTCGCCTTTGGGTGTGATCTTGCCTGCCAGAATATCTCCCGACGAAACCTCCGCTCCAATACGCACCACCCCGTCTTCGTCCAGATTGCGCAGGCTATTCTCACCGACGTTGGGAATGTCCCGGGTGATCTCCTCTGGACCTAGTTTCGTTTCCCTGGCCTCTACCTCGTACTTCTCGATGTGAATCGAAGTGAATTTATCTTCTTGAATTAACCTCTCCGAGATGACGATGGCATCTTCAAAGGTGTAGCCTCCCCAGCTTAGAAACGCACAGATGACGTTCTGGCCCAGCGCGAGTTCCCCTCCATCCGTGGCTGAACCGTCCACTATGACCTGCCCCTTCTTCACCCGTTCCCCTTTGCTTGCCCTTGGGTACTGCGTAATGCAAGTTCCTTGATTGCTCCGGGCAAACTTCCGCAGGGGACTAGCGTAGTCTTCGCCATCATCGCCATGGAGAATGACTTTTGTAGCCGTGGCCGATATTATCTCGCCATCAACCGGGGCAAAAACTACCTGACCGCTGTCACGGGCTATTTCTCTCTCCATCCCGGTGCCCACGACAGGGGATTCGGGACAGAGGAGAGGGACTGACTGGCGCTGCATGTTCGAACCCATCAAGGCCCGATTGGCGTCGTCATGCTCCAGGAATGGTATCAACGAGGTGCTGACACTGACAATCTGATTAGTGGAGATGTCCATGAGCTTTATTTTATCCGGACTCTCTACCACGTATTTCTCACCGTCTCTGGCCTCGATCTTACTATCGATGAATTGATTATTCTCGTCCAGCCGGGTATTTGCCTGAGCTATGATGTATTTATCCTCTTCATCAGCGGGGAAATACTCT
>BBPD01000840.1_pt2 | contig 24297 bp, 23 predicted proteins | sample 1344911 | NCBI WGS metagenome assembly BBPD01 (sample SAMD00019088, study PRJDB2971) | groundwater metagenome | biome: freshwater biome; feature: mineral spring; material: ground water | place: USA: CA, Sonoma | collected 2011-09 | depth surface m
CAGGCGGCGGCTTGGGGCGCTGTACAGGAAGGCTTCGAGCTGCTTGATGGGCAGCGCAGGGGCAAACAAGTGGCCCTGAAAGTATTCACAACCCTGGGAGGCCAGAAAATCACGTTGTTCCCGGGTTTCCACCCCTTCGGCCACCACTTGCAGGTGCAGGCTCTGGGCCAGCTCAATGATGACGCGTGCGATCGCTGCGTCGTGTGGGTCGCTCAGGACGTCGGCCACAAAGCCTTTGTCGATCTTGAGCTGACTCAGCGGCAAGCGTTTGAGACACGACAGCGAGGAATAACCGACGCCAAAATCGTCAATGGCCAGTGTGACCCCGAGCGCCCTGAGCCGACCCATTTTCTGAATCGTGATCTCCATGCGGTCGGCCAGCAGGCTCTCGGTCAGCTCGAGCTTGAGTTGCGGCGCTCGGATGCCGGTTTGCTCGATTGCTTGCAACACCAGATCGACAAAGTCAGGGTGACGGAACTGATGCACGCTGACGTTGACAGAAATGCTCAAGTGAGCAGTCGATGAATTGTGGGCCCAGGCGGCGAGTTGCTCGCAAGCGGTTTGCACCACCCATTGACCGAGCGGCAAAATCAGACCGGTGTCTTCTGCCACGGGGATGAAGTCGTTGGGTCGCACCAGGCCGCGCTGGGGGTGTTGCCAGCGCAGCAGCGCTTCTACGCCCACGACCTCGCCCAGGCGATCCACCTGCGGCTGGTAGTGCACCTCGAATTGCTGTTGGCGCAGCCCCATGCGCAGATCGGCGCCGATGGCAGCGCTGGCGCTCATCGTGGCTTGCATGGTGGGGTCGAAAAAACAGACGGCGTTGCGCCCCTGCGACTTGGCTTGATACATTGCCAGGTCGGCTTGTTTGAGCAGTTCACCGACCTCGCGCTGCAGGCCGTCGAAAACCGTCACGCCAATGCTTGGCGTGGCAAAGTGCTGGTGGCCCGCGAGCTGAAATGGGTCGCGCAGCATATTGAGCACTTTTTCGGTCAGTGCGCCCGCCTTTTGAAGCGCCGTTTTGCGGTCGAGCCCCAGATCATCGGCCATGACGACGAATTCGTCACCACCCAGGCGCGCGACGGTGTCGGTCTTGCGCACGCTTTGCGTCAGGCGCTTGGCCACATGTTGCAGCAAATGGTCGCCGATGTGGTGACCCAGCGTGTCGTTGATGACCTTGAAATGATCCAGGTCTATGAACATCAGCGCACCGTGCTGACCCGAGCGGGCGCAGTGTGTGAGGGCTTTTTGCAGCCGGTCGAGCAGCAACTGGCGATTCGGCAGATCGGTCAGAGCGTCATATAGCACCATGTGGCGGATCATGTCTTCGGCGTTTTTGCGCTGCGTGATATCGCGTGCGACCGCCACCCAGTGGCGCGCCTGCTCAGCGCTGGCTTGCACTGACATGACTTCCAGCTCGATCCAGAAGGAGCCCCCTTTTTTGCGCTGCAGCAGCAGCTCGGTGCGAGCCTGATCGACCTGTTGCAAATGCGACAACAGGTCCTGCAGGCGGTCATCGAGTTCGAGCAGCATGCGCGGGGATTGTCCCAGCACTTCGGAGCGGCTGTAGCCGGTGAGGCGCTCGAAAGCGTCATTGACGAAAACGATCAGCGGCTCTGGACCGTTGTCGGCACACAGTTCGGCAATGACGACAATGTCGTTGAGCCGGGACACGCTGGTTTGCAGCAGCAAGAGTTGTTCTTGCGAGCGGCGTCGTTCGGTGACGTCGCGCAAATACACCGTCAACCCTTCGGCAAACGGGTAGGCGTGCAGCTCCAGCCACTTGCCCAGCGAGGGGAAAAAATCTTCTAGTTCGAATCGGTGCTTGCTTCTGAGGGCGCGTCCCAGTTGCAGGCGCAGCCGCTGCTCCAGGACGGGCCCCATGCCATGCCACAAGGGACGCCCCAGCATGTCGGCGCTGGTTTGCTGCAGCAGGCGTTCGCTCTCCTGGTTCGCGTAAGCAAAACAGCACTGGCGATCGAGCGTCACAAAAGCCTCGCTGATGCTGGCCAGTGTGGCGGCCAGTCGATTGGCCAGCCGAACGGCTTCATCCTGTGCCTGCTTTTGTGCAGAAATATCCTGTACCGTGCCTTCGATGTGCAGCAACTGGCCGGCGCCGTCGTACACCGCGTGGCCCAGCGTTCGCACCCACTTGGGGTTCGACACCGGCGTCAGAAGTTGCGCTTGCGTCTCGATCATCGTCCCATGGCGGGTGCAGCGCTCGAGCTGCTGGCGCAACTGGACGCGCGCCATGGGCGCAAAGCAGTGCAGCAGCTCGTCTAGCGTGCCCAGAGGGCTGGCCGAGGTCAGACCCAGCACCACGGCGCAACCGACCGAGTGCTCAAGCTGCCCGTTGGACGGATCGATAGTCCAGCAGCCCACAGCGGCGGTGTGCTCGACCAGATTGAGTCGGCGTTCGTTCAGACCGGGTGCGGCAGACATTTCAAGATCGCGCACAAGCGCAGGCTGCACCGTCAAAGACGCAGCGGCAGGTGCAGCAAGATCGGTGGCAGCAGCAGGGCCGCGTCGGCTGGCGAGCAGCAAGGTCCAATCCCGCCAGCGGGCGGTATCGAGCGGGTTGGCTGGCGGGTTCGGATCGGGAGCGTTCATGTGTGGTGCGGCGCCAGCCCAGTCTGGCAGCGCAGGCAACGGGTAGATGGTACGAAATATCAGATCGAAAGCACGGATGACAAGAACAAGCGCCGACTTTGCACACAGGATAAGGGTGTGTCTGAAACGCCGAAATGTACCGCTGTCAAGTGCAGTATCGGGTGAATTCCGAACATCCTGAGCCAGAACGCCTTGCGCGGCGCAGACACAGGACGTGCAGCCCTGTATGAGGCAAGCAGCAGCGGCGCAGCTTGCCATAAAGCAGCCCGGCGCTGGGCCGCGTAGCGCGGCGTTTCACACCCGCAGGCCAAGCAGCCGACGCCGACTGCCCGCTGCGCCGCTCAAGGCTGGGCAGGGAGGGCGTGCGCCAGCGCCGCTTGCGCCTGCACGTCGGCGTGGTAGGAGCTGCGCACCAAAGCGCCCACGGCGGCGTGGCTGAATCCCATCTCATACGCCTTTTGCTCAAACAGACGAAAAGTATCCGGGTGCACGTAGCGTTGCACGGGCAGATGGTGGCTGCTCGGGGCCAGGTACTGGCCGATGGTCAGCATCTCGATGCCGTGCGCGCGCAGGTCGCGCATCACGTCCAAAATTTCTTCGTCGGTTTCGCCCAACCCCAGCATCAGGCCGCTCTTGGTGGGAACATGCGGGAATAGGGCCTTGAATTTTTTCAGCAGGTTCAGGCTAAAGGCGTAGTCCGAGCCTGGGCGAGCCTGTTTGTACAGGCGCGGCACGGTTTCCAGGTTGTGGTTCATCACGTCGGGCGGTGCGGCCTTCAGAATCTCTAGCGCACGCTCGTCGCGACCGCGGAAGTCGGGTACCAGCACTTCGATCAGCGTGCCCGCAGACAGCTCGCGCGTCTTGCGAATGCATTCGACGAAGTGGCCTGCACCGCCGTCGCGCAGGTCGTCGCGGTCCACGCTGGTGATGACCACGTACTTGAGTTTGAGCTGGGCAATCGTGCGCGCCAGGTTCTCGGGCTCGTTCACGTCCAGCGGATCCGGGCGACCGTGGCCCACGTCGCAGAACGGACAGCGGCGCGTGCACTTATCGCCCATGATCATGAAGGTGGCGGTGCCCTTGCCGAAACATTCGCCGATGTTGGGACAGCTCGCCTCTTCGCACACGGTGACCAACTGGTTGGCGCGCAAAATGCGCTTGATTTCGTGAAAACGGCTACTGGGTGAGCTGGCTTTGACGCGAATCCAGTCAGGTTTTTTCAGCGCCGGCGCGGGCACAATTTTGATCGGGATGCGCGCCGTCTTGGCCTGGCTTTTTTGTTTGACGCGGGCGTCGTAGGCGGGTGCCTCAGGGGCGGTGTCGGAAGTGCTCATCAGAATTTGTGCCGCATCAGGGGCTCAGAATGGCGCAAAGATTTAGACCCAGCACCTGCGCCACCTCATCGCAGGTGACTTGCAGACCGATTGTAGAAAGGTCTACCGCCTGCAAGCCCATATAGCCACAGGGGTTGATGCGATCGTAAGGACTCAGGTCCATCGCCACATTGAGCGCCACGCCGTGGTAGGCGCAGTGGCGACTGATCTTGATGCCCAGCGCGGCAATTTTGCCCACGCCGTTGAAGTCGGGGCTGGCGGCTGCGCTGCCGGGCGCACGTTGCTGCGGTCGCTGCGCCAGCAAGGCGTGGCCGAAGGGGTCACGCAGCCGCAGGTAAACGCCTGGTGCGCCAGCCACGCGGTGGCCGCTGACCCCGTAATGGTTGAGGGTGCGCAGCAGCGCTTCTTCCAGCCGGTACACATACTCCTTCACAAAGTAGCCGGCGCGCCTGAGGTCGATCAGCGGGTAGGCGATCAGTTGACCGGGGCCGTGGTAAGTGACCTGACCGCCGCGGTCGGTTTGCACCACCGCAATGGCACCCGGTGCCAGCAAATGATCAGAGCGTCCCGCCAGACCTTGGGTGAACACCGGCGGGTGCTCGCACAGCCACAACTGGTCGGGCGTCTGTGCAGTGCGCGCTGCACTGAAGGACTGCATGGCTGCCAAGGTGCTTGCATACTCCACCCGGCCCAGGTAATGCAACGCCATCTTCATAGCACGATCTTGACCATAGGATGCGAGCTCAGGCTGCGATACAAGTCATCGAGTTGCGCGCGGTTCAGTACCCAAACCCACAAGGTCAGGCCAAGATAACGCCCCGTCTTGCTCGGGCGCTGCTCCAGCGTGCTCAGATCAAAGCCAGGATCACAGGCGAGTGCCACCTGGGCCATGGCGGTCACAAAACCATCTGCATTCGCACCCATTACCTTGATCGGAAAACGGCAAGGATAGACAATCAGCGACGGCTCGGGTGTGGTCTGTGAGGGCACGTTCATGAACGAATTATCCGGGCAAGCGCACCGGATCGGTTTGCACGAGGGAGTAATCGGGCCTACTCGGCGCGGGCCGCCTCAGGAGCGACCTGCGCAGACCGCCGGTTCCAGGGCAAGAAAAAACACGATCTGAAGCGGGTCGCGCAGCCGACACTTCTAGCCAGGCTGGGGTTTCTACGTATAATTCGCGGCTTTGCAGCAGCTCACACACCCGCAACAAGATCTACATTTGTCACGACTACAATGCAAACGTCACAAGGCTTGGTGAAACAAGTCAGAGATTTCAGCGATGAGCATGAAGTTGGGGTGCAGGAGCCCGATTTCAAGCCCTTGTCGCGCGAGCAAGCGCAGCAATGGCGCGCTGGTCAACCTGTTTTCTCGGTCTGGCGCTTGCTTGGCGTGCAGTTGCTGGTAGGTTTGGTGGCGGCTGCGCTGGGTTGGGGGCTGACGCAGTCGGCTGCTCTGGCTTGGTCGGTTCTTTATGGTGCTGCTGCGGTAGTGCTGCCGAGTGCGGTGATGGCCTTTGGGGTCACGATGAGCGTCACGGCCCGGCTCTCTCCCGGGTTTGAACGCATCGCGATGGCGGCGTTCTTGTTTTGGGAGGGAGTCAAGATTGCGTTGGCGGTGCTCATGTTGTGGGTGGCGCCTCAGGTGGTCTCTGATCTGAGTTGGCTCGCCTTGCTGGCGGGCCTGGTGGTGGTGTTGAAGGTGAACTGGTTTGGCTTCATGATCCAGCGCCGGCGCTCAATTCAAAACGGTTGAAGTTCCGATAGATCGGTTAACAAAATGGCTTTAGAAGATATTGGCCCGACCCCCAGCGAATACATTCGCAAGCATTTGGTCCATCTGACCAACAAAGAGCAGGATTTCATCGTTGATTTCACCGTCATCAACATCGACTCGGTGGTGGTCAGTTCCTTGCTGGGGGCTTTGATTTGCTTTGTCATGTTGCGCATCGTGCGCCACGCCAGCGCCGGCGTGCCGGGGCGTTTTCAGGCCGCTTTTGAGTTGCTGGTCGAATACGTAGACCAGCAGGCCAAGGCCAACATTCGCAACGCCGCCAGCCGCAAAGTGATCGCCCCGATGGCGCTGGTGGTGGCGCTGTGGGTTTTCATGATGAACTTCATGGATTTGATTCCGGTCGACCTGTTGCCCCATATCTGGGGTACCGTCGGACCGGCGCTCGGCTTGCCGCACTACCTGCGCGTGGTGCCCACGGCCAGCCTGGCGACCACACTCGGACTGGCGTTCGCCGTGCTGTTGATGTGCCTTTACTACAACGTCAAGATCAAGGGCTGGGGCGGCTGGGGGCATGAGCTGGTCAGCGCGCCTTTTGGCACCAGCAAAAATATTTTCATTGCCATCCCATTGGGCATCTTCAACTTCAGCATGCAGGTGATCGAGTACATCGCCAAAACCGTTTCGCACGGCATGCGGCTGTTTGGCAATATGTTTGCCGGCGAGCTGGTGTTCATGCTGATCGCCCTGCTGGGTGGTTTTGCCGCGCTGTCGCTGGGCGGTGGCTTCTTATTCCTCGGGCATTTGATCGCTGGCACGGCGTGGGCTATTTTCCACATCTTCGTCATCACCTTGCAAGCGTTCATCTTCATGATGCTGGCCCTGATTTACCTCGGGCAGGCGCATGATGCGCACTGAGCTCACGCCGTCTGGCGTGTGCATCGGTTGGTTTTTTGTCTTTCGTCAACTTCTTGTTTTTAAGGAATCATCATGGAAAACGTTTCGGCTATGGTCGCGCTGGCTTGTGGTTTGATCGTCGCCTTTGGCGCCGTCGGCGCTTCGATCGGCATTGCGCTGATGGGTGGCAAATACCTTGAAGCGGCGGCCCGGCAACCAGAGATAATGAACGATTTGCAGACCAAGATGTTCGTTCTGGCCGGCCTGATCGACGCCGCCTTCCTGATTGCCGTAGCCGTGGCGCTGCTGTTCGCCTTTACCAACCCGTTCGTGCTGCCACTGGCAGGGCTGCCGACCTGAGGTGACGTCGGCTGCAGTCGGCTGCGCCGTTGCCTGCAGTTGGCTGCGCCGTTGCCTGCAGCCGTATTGCGCGAATGCGTTAACATTTTCACCACTCACAGAAAGGCGTTGCGATGAATATCAATGCAACCCTCTTTGCGCAGGCCATCGTTTTTGCGATTCTGGTCTGGTTCACGATGAAGTTCGTGTGGCCACCAATTGCCAAAGTGCTTGATGAGCGTGCGCTGAAGATTGCCGAGGGCTTGGCTGCCTCCGAGCAGGCCAAGTCCGAGTTGGCAGTTGCCAACAAACGCGTCGAAGCCGAATTGAATCAGTCGCGCAACGAGTCGACCACGCGGCTGGCAGAGGCCGAACGGCGTGCCCTGACGGTGATCGAGGAAGCCAAGCTGCGTGCCAGCGAAGAGGCGGCCAAGATCATCGCTGCCGGGCGCCTGGAAGCCGAGCAGCAAGTCGTCAAGGCGCGTCAGGCTCTGCGCGAGGAGGTGGCTGCGCTGGCGATCAAGGGGGCCGAGCAAATCCTCAGGCGCGAAGTCAACGCCGGGGTACACGCCGAGTTGCTGGGCCGCCTCAAGGCTGAGCTGTGATCCCCAAGCCAGCGTCCCCAGGCATCCAAAGGTAAACCATGGCTGAAGTTGCCACTATCGCCCGCCCGTATGCGCAGGCTCTGTTCCAGGCCAGCGCCGCCGCTCCGGACGCTGCTTGCGGCTGGCTCGACGAGTTGGTTGTCGTTGCCGCCCACGCGGCGTTGCGCGAGTTCGCTGACAGCCCCAAGGCGTCGTCGGCCCAGGTGTTTGACCTGATCGTCGCCGTGCTGCCGAGCGAGCTGCCGCTGCTGGCGCAGAACTTTTTGCGCACCGTGATCGACAATGGCCGCCTTGCTGCGCTGCCCGAGATCGCGGCCCAGTTTCATGAGCTGAAAAACGCGCAGCAGGGCGTTTTTGACGCAGTGGTTCACAGCGCGTTTGAGATCGACCCTGCAGCGCTGCAAGACTTGTCGGGGGTGCTGGAAAAGCGCTTTGGCCGCAAGCTGAAACTCCAGGTCGAGTTGCAGCCAGACTTGATCGGTGGCATCCGCGTGGTGGTCGGCGACGAGGTGTTGGACACGTCGATCAAAGCCCGCCTGCAACAAATGAAAACCGCCTTGACGGCCTGAGGGCTGCTCCTTCGGGCGCCTTCGCATCACCATTAACGAAAGAAGGAAAGAGTCATGCAACTCAATCCCGCCGAACTCTCCGAACTGATCAAGTCCCGCATCGAGGGGCTGAGCGCATCGAGCGATGTGCGCAACCAGGGCACCGTGGTGTCGGTGACCGACGGCATTGTCCGCGTGCACGGCCTGTCCGATGTGATGCAGGGCGAAATGCTCGAATTCCCAGCCAACAAGGACGGTGTACCGTCTTTCGGTCTGGCGCTCAACCTCGAGCGCGACTCGGTGGGTGCCGTGATTTTGGGTGAGTACGAACACATCTGCGAAGGTGAAACCGTCAAATGCACCGGTCGCATTCTGGAGGTGCCGGTCGGTCCCGAGCTCATCGGCCGCGTTGTCAACGCGCTGGGTGCCCCTATCGACGGCAAAGGCCCGGTTGACGCCAAGCTGACCGACGTGATCGAAAAAGTGGCGCCCGGCGTGATTGCGCGCAAATCGGTCGACCAGCCGGTGCAGACCGGCCTGAAGTCGATCGACTCGATGGTGCCGGTGGGCCGCGGCCAGCGCGAACTGATCATTGGCGACCGCCAGACCGGCAAGACGGCGGTGGCGATCGACGCCATCATCAACCAAAAGGGTCAGAACATGACCTGCGTGTATGTCGCCATTGGTCAAAAGGCGTCGTCGATCAAAAACGTGGTGCGCGCGCTCGAGCAAGCCGGTGCGATGGAGTACACCATTGTGGTGGCGGCATCGGCCTCTGAATCGGCCGCCATGCAGTACCTGTCGGCCTACTCGGGCTGCACCATGGGCGAGTACTTCCGCGACCGCGGTCAGGACGCGCTGATTGTGTACGACGACCTGTCCAAGCAGGCCGTGGCCTACCGTCAGGTCTCTCTCTTGCTGCGCCGCCCGCCCGGCCGCGAAGCCTATCCCGGTGACGTGTTCTATTTGCACAGTCGTCTGCTTGAGCGCGCCGCGCGCGTCAACGCCGACTACGTCGAAGCCTTCACCAAGGGCGAAGTCAAAGGCAAGACCGGCTCGCTGACCGCCCTGCCCATCATCGAAACGCAGGCGGGTGACGTGTCCGCTTTCGTGCCAACCAATGTGATATCGATCACCGACGGCCAGATTTTCCTGGAGACCAGCCTGTTCAACGCGGGCATCCGGCCTGCCATCAACGCCGGTATTTCGGTCTCGCGCGTCGGCGGTGCGGCCCAGACCAAGCTGATCAAAGGCCTGTCCGGCGGTATCCGCACCGACTTGGCCCAGTACCGTGAGCTGGCTGCATTCGCGCAGTTCGCCTCCGACCTGGACGAAACCACCCGCAAGCAGCTCGACCGCGGCGCGCGCGTGACCGAACTGCTCAAGCAGGCGCAGTACAGCCCGCTGTCGATTGCACTGATGGCGGCTTCCTTGTTTGCCGTCAACAAGGGCTACCTGGACGATGTCGAAGTCAAGAAGGTGCTGCCGTTCGAAGCCGGGCTGCACGGGCATCTCAAGCACAAACACGCTGCGCTGCTGAGCAAACTCGAGGCCGACCGCGCCATGGACAAAGACGCGCAGGCGCAGTTGGAAGCCGCGCTTGCCGACTTCAAGAAAACTGGCGTTTATTGACAGCGGTCCATTGACTTCTTGAAGGAAACACAATGGCAGCAGGCAAGGAAATTCGCGGCAAGATCAAGTCGGTGGAAAACACCAGGAAGATCACCAAAGCCATGGAAATGGTTGCTGCTTCAAAAATGCGCAAGGCGCAGGAGCGCATGCGCGCAGCCCGGCCCTACGCCGAGCGCGTGCGTCAGATCACCGGCAACCTCAGCCGCGCAAACCCGGAGTACACGCACCCGTTCATGCAGCACAACGACGCCAAGTCCGCCGGCTTTGTCGTCGTCACGACCGACAAAGGCCTGTGCGGTGGCCTCAACACCAATGTGTTGCGTGTCGTGACGCAAAAGCTCAGGGACGTGCAGGCGCAGGGCATGAAGGCGCAAACCGTGGCGATTGGCAACAAAGGTCTGGGTTTTCTCAACCGCATCGGCGCCCAGGTGGTCTCCAGCGTCACGGCTTTGGGAGACACGCCGCACCTCGATCGTCTGATTGGCCCGGTCAAGGTGCTGCTTGATGCCTACACTGAAGGCCGCGTCAACTCGGTCTACCTGTGCTACACCCGATTCATCAACACGATGAAGCAAGAGGCGGTGCTTGTGCAATTGCTGCCGCTCAACGCCGACACCTTGCACGACGGCGCCGGTGGGCGTGACTGGGACTACATTTACGAGCCCGACGCGCCATCGGTGATAGACGAATTGCTGTTGCGCTACATCGAGGCCCAGGTCTACCAGGCGGTGGCAGAGAACATGGCTTCCGAGCAATCGGCGCGCATGGTGGCCATGAAGGCTGCGACCGACAACGCCGGCAGCGTGATTGGCGAACTCAAGCTGGTCTACAACAAGACCCGGCAGGCAGCAATCACCAAAGAGCTGTCTGAAATTGTCGCTGGTGCCGCAGCAGTCTGACCTGAAACAGAATTTAGAGCAATCGAAAAGGTATCCATCATGTCTCAAGAAAACGCAGCAACGAAAAGCGCTGTTCAGGGCAAGATCGTCCAGTGCATTGGCGCCGTCGTCGACGTCGAATTTCCTCGCAACCAGATGCCGCGCATCTACGACGCCTTGAAAATGCAGGGCTCGACACTGACATTGGAAGTTCAGCAGCAGCTCGGTGACGGCGTGGTGCGCACCATCGCCCTGGGTTCGAGCGATGGGCTGCGCCGCGGCATGCTGGTGTTCAACACCGCTGAACCCATCATGGTGCCCGTCGGCAAAGTCACGCTGGGCCGCATCATGGACGTGCTGGGAGCGCCGATCGACGAGCGCGGCCCGATCGATCAGACGCTGACCGCATCCATCCACCGCAAGGCGCCGGCTTACGACGAACTGTCGCCGTCGCAAGAGCTGCTGGAAACCGGCATCAAGGTGATCGACCTGGTGTGCCCGTTTGCCAAGGGCGGTAAAGTCGGCCTGTTCGGCGGCGCCGGCGTGGGCAAGACCGTCAACATGATGGAGCTGATCAACAACATCGCCAAAGCGCACAGCGGTCTGTCGGTGTTTGCTGGCGTGGGAGAGCGCACCCGCGAGGGTAACGACTTCTATCACGAGATGGCCGACTCCGGTGTCGTCAATCTCGAGAAACTGGAAGACTCCAAGGTCGCGATGGTCTACGGTCAGATGAACGAACCGCCTGGCAACCGTTTGCGCGTGGCGCTGACCGGTCTGACCATGGCCGAAGCCTTCCGCGACGAAGGCCGCGACGTGCTGTTCTTCGTCGACAACATCTACCGCTACACGCTGGCCGGTACCGAAGTATCGGCGCTGCTGGGGCGCATGCCTTCGGCCGTGGGCTACCAGCCGACCTTGGCCGAAGAAATGGGCCGTCTGCAAGAGCGCATCACATCGACCAAGGTCGGCTCGATCACATCGATCCAGGCCGTCTACGTCCCGGCCGATGACTTGACCGACCCCTCACCCGCCACCACCTTCGCCCACTTGGACTCCACCGTGGTGCTCTCGCGCGACATCGCCGCTCTGGGTATTTACCCGGCTGTTGACCCGCTGGATTCGACCAGCCGTCAGCTCGACCCGCTGGTGGTAGGGAAAGAGCACTACGAAGTGGCGCGCGCCGTTCAGGGCACACTGCAACGCTACAAAGAACTGCGCGACATCATTGCCATTTTGGGCATGGATGAGCTGGCACCGGAAGACAAACTGGCGGTGTCGCGGGCGCGCAAGATTCAGCGCTTCCTGTCGCAGCCGTTCCATGTGGCCGAGGTGTTCACCGGCTCGCCCGGCAAGTATGTGCCTTTGAGCGAGACAATTCGCGGCTTCAAGATGATTGCTGCGGGCGAATGCGACCATCTGCCCGAGCAAGCGTTCTACATGGTAGGAACGATAGACGAAGCGTTCGAAAAAGCCAAGAAGTCGGCCTGAAGAAATTCGCTGCGCGCACCCGTCTGACCCGCTCGCCGCAAACGCTGGGTTCGACGTGCAAGCGCCCAGTCTCATTCAAGGAATTCCATGAATACCATTCGAGTCGACGTGGTCAGCGCCGAGGAGTCCATTTTTTCCGGGCCGGCCAAATTTGTCGCGCTACCGGGTGAGGCCGGCGAGTTGGGTATTTTGCCCGGCCACATGCCGCTCATCACCCGCATCAGGCCCGGCGCGGTGCGGATTGAAAAGGCCGACGGCACAGAGGAATTCGTCTTCGTCGCCGGTGGCATCCTGGAAGTGCAGCCGCGCCACGTCGTCGTGCTGTCGGATACCGCCATTCGCGGCAAAGACCTCGACGAAGCCAAGGCCGGCGATGCGCGCAAGCAAGCAGAAGAAGCGCTCAAGAACGCCAAGAGCGACATCGACCTGGCCAAGGCGACGTCCGAGCTGGCCGTTATGGCGGCCCAGATTGCGGCCCTGCGCAAGTACCGGCAGAAAAAGTGAACGGTGCAGCTCCCCAGCCACGATAAACCGGTCGCGAGCCGGTTTTGGAGGTGAAGCGGCGCCGTGCCTGCGAGCCTGGTGCTGTGCGTGCTCGAACCGGGCCGATTCGATGCCGCTTTGAGCGGCAGCCGCTCGCCCAACTCAACAAGGCCTTGCAAGCAACCGGGTAGTCGCGTCAGCCGAACCGGGTTAGCCCCTGCGGGCCAGACCCAACCGCTCGATGGTGGCACGCTCGGCCCTGAAGGTGCGCTCGGCGTAGGCCGCGTAGTCGGCGCTGTTCATGTAGATGGTGGGCATGAAAAAGCGCTCCAGCACCGACTGCACCTGGGGGTCGTGCAAGGCCTGCTTGAAAGCGTCGTGCAGACCTTGCTGCACCAGAGGGTCGAGGCCGCGCGGGCCGCCAATGCCAAACGGCGACTCGCTGATGGTGTTCCAGCCGCTTTCCTTGACGGTCGGCACGTCGGCAAACGCCGGGCTGCGCTGTTGCCCCAGCGTGGCCAGCAGGCGCAGCCGACCGCTGCGCACATGCGGGGCAAATTCGGTCGTTCCGCTCATGACGCGGATATGGCCGCCCAAAATGGCCTGTAAGGCGTCGGCCGTGCCACCGAAAGGAATCGGGTTCAGCTCGATGGCGGCCAGGCGGCTGAACTCCTCCACTGCCAGGTGCGGCGTGGTGCCGTGGCCGCTGTGACCGTACTCCAGTGTGCCTGGGCGCGCGCGCGCGTAGCGCACCAGTTCTTGCAAGCTGGAAAACGCTGCGGTGGGCGTGGCCACGATGCCAAAGGTATAGCCCACCAGGCCAATGATGTGGCTGATATCCCGCACCGGATCGAAGCGCGTGGCTTGCATGTGCGGCAAGCGAAACACGCTCAGCGGCAGTTGCGTCAAGGTGTAGCCGTCAGGGCGGGCGTTGAGCATGGCGGCCGCGCCCAGCGTGCCGCCGGCACCGGGTCGGTTCTCCACCAGCATCGGCACGCCTAAGGAGCGGCCGGCGCTTTGGGCGAAAGCGCGCAACACCGTGTCGCTGCTGCCACCGGCAGGCCAGGGCGCAATCAGGGTGATCGGGCGCGAGGGAAAGCGATCACGCGCGCTCGAAACCGTGGGCAGCAAGGTGGCCGCCGTCAGGCCGGCTGTGGCGCAAAGCAGGTGGCGGCGTTGGATTCCGTTCGGTGTCATGCACAGGAGCGCAGAAGTGGATTGAAAAAGCGTACCATTTTGGCCGGAGCAGCCACGGGCTCTGGTGCGACACTACCACACCAGAGCAGCGTCAAAACGAAACCAGCCTGCCGTCGACCAGTTCGATCACGCGGTCGCAGCCAGCAGCCAGGCGCGTGTCGTGAGTGACGATCAGACAGGCGCTGCCGTGGTCCTGATTGAACTCACGCAGCAGGGCAAAAATCTCGTTGGCGGTGACGGTATCGAGGTTGCCGGTCGGTTCGTCGGCCAGAATCAAGGGCGGGCGCAGCGAGAGTGCGCGCGCTATCGCCACCCGTTGCTGCATGCCGCCCGAGAGTTCACCCGGGCGCTTGTATTCGGCTCCTTTGAGGCCAACGCGCGCCAGCAATTCGCTGGCCCAGGCCAGCGCCTGCGGCGTGGCGCTGCCGCGCGCAATCAGCGACGGCAGCAGCACGTTTTCCAGTGCGGTGAAGGCCGGTAGCAGGTGGTGAAACTGAAACACAAAGCCAATCGTGCCGCCGCGCAGCGCAGTCAGAGCGGCGTCGCCCAGCCCGTCGGTGGAGCGGCCAGCAATTTCCAACTGACCCGAGCTGGGCCGCTCGAGCAAGCCGATGATGTTGAGCAGCGTGCTTTTGCCCGAACCCGAAGGCCCCTTGAGGGCAACAAATTCGGCTGTTTGCAGCGCCAGGTCGATGCCGTGCAGCACGTCGGCTTGTACCGGCGTGCCCAGGTGGTAGCTCTTGCGAATGTCGCGCAGGCGCAAGACAGGGCCGGGTTCGGTGTGCATGAACACGAGACCCTAGCTGCGGATCGCCTGCACCGGATCCATGCGCGCGGCGCTGCGCGCAGGAATGACCGCGGCCAGCAGGCCGACCACGCAGGCCAGCAGCGCGGCCAGCAGCACCAGCAGCGGATCGAGCATGGGGGCAAACAAGGCGCTGCCGTCCGGGCTTTTGAAAATGCGAGAAAACACCTGCAGCAGGCTGAAAGCCAGTGCGGTGCCCAATACCGAGCCGACCAGGCCGACCAGTCCACCTTGCAGCAAAAAAATCGCCATGACGCGACGCCGTCCGGCGCCCATGGCACGCAGAATGCCGATTTCGCGCTGCTTTTGCACCACGCTGACCACCAGCACGCTGGCGATCCCCAGGGCGACGATGAGGACCACGAAGCTGCGTATCAGGTTGTTCGAGACGGACTGATTCGACAGCGCGTTGAGCAGGCCGGCGTTGGTCTGCATCCAGCTCTCGACCGTCAGACCGGTTTGCGCGCGCAGCACATTCGCCACCGCGTCGGCGCCAAACAGATCGCGCACCCGGACGTCGATATGCGTGACGCCACCCGGCAAGTCCAGCAGCGTCTGCCCCAGCCTGAGCGTGACGAATACCCAGCGGCGGTTGAGTTCGCGGTTGCCCATGTCAAACAAGCCGCCGACGAGCAAGGTCTCGCTGCGCCCGCTGGCGCTGCTCAGGCGCAGCCGGTCGCCCACGCCCAGGCCAAGTTCGCGCGCCAGCTCGACGCCGATTAGTGCCCGGTTCCCGCTGACATCAAAGCGAGCGTGCAGCATTTTGTCGTCCATCTGCACCACGCGGCGGTAGGCATCAGGCAACACACCCAGCAGCGCCACACTCCGGCTGGCAGCGCCGCTTGCTGCAAAGGCCGGGCCACTGACCACGGGTGAGACCGCCAGCACCTGCGGCGTGGCTGCAACCTGTGCGGCCACGCGTTCCCACTGGTCAAGTGAGCGCAGGCGCTGCTCGCGCGGCTGCACCAGCGCTGCCAGCGCAGGGCCGTCGGGCGGCGCCGGCACGCGCAGCGTCGCCTCTTCCAGCGGACGCAGCACCACATGCGCCTGCGCGCCCATCACGCGGTCTATGATGCCGCTTTGCAACTGGTTGATCAGTTGGGTGAGAAAAATAGTAACCGCCACGCCACCAGTGACGCCGGCCAGAATCAGCGCGCTTTGCATGCGGCCCTCGCGCAAAAAACGCAGCGCCAGCAGCAGCTCGAAGGGCATCCAGCGCAGCGAGGCGGCAAAAGGGCGGCGCTGACGGGTCATTGCTGCTTACACAGGCCAGCCGACATCTCAGCGCACCACCAAACCCGGCAGTTGCAGCCCGTGCGCTGGCGCTGCCGGTGCACGCGGGCGCACCCGCTCGCCCGGCACGGTGGCCTCGGTCTGCGCAATCACCCAATCACCTTCAGCCAGGCCACTGAGGACTTCAATCATGCCGATGCCGCGCAGACCCAACTGCACCGGCACGCGTTCGGCGCGGCCGTCGCGCACGCGCAGCACCCAGGGCGAAGACGTATCCGCTGCGCGCAGCGCCAGCGCCGGCAGCAGCAGCGCCTGCGTTCGACTGGGGCCAAGCAGCTCCACCGACACCGTCATGTCCGGGCGCACAAAGGCCGGCGCAGGGTCTAGCGCCAGTCGCAGCTCCAGCGTGCCGCGCTGCGGATCGACTGCCGGACTCAGGTGGCTGAGCGTGGCCTCGAACGGCTGATTCGGGAAGGCATCGGCCAGCGCGCGCGCAGGCATGCCCAGGCTCAGCAAGCCCAGGTGCTGCTCGTCGACGGCGACGTCGATGCGCAAGCCGCCCAGCGCAGCCAGGGACAACAGCGCCCGACCGGGCTGCGCCATGCCACCGGGCTCGACATGGCGCGCCAGCACCAGCGCGTCCATCGGGCTTTTAATGAGTAGCCGCGCCAGCCGCGCCTGCGCCAGCGCCAGCGCCGCCTCGGCCTGCTGCACGCGCGCGCGCGCCAGTTGCGACTCGACCCCGTTGCGCTGCTGCGCTTGCACCTGCAACTGGGCCTGCGCCAGTGCGCTGCGCGCGGTCTCGAGCGCGCGCTGGCTGTCGTCTTGCCGCTGCTGTGAGAAAAAGCCCTGTGCCACCAGTTCACGCACGCGCAGATGTTCGCGCTCGACGGCTTGCGCCTGGGCTTGCGCCTGCCGCAGCGTCTGCTCGGCCAGCGGTGCATTCAGCGTGACTTGTTGTGACGCGCGCGCACGCGCCTCAGCCAGCAGCGCCTGCGCCTGTTGCAGCGCGGCCTGCGCCTCGGCGTCTGACAGGCGCACCAGCACAGCGCCGGCGCGCACGCGATCGCCCTCGCGTGCAAGCACCTCTTGTACCGTGGCGCTTACCTCGGATCCCAGTTCCAGCCGCGCCGCCGCGTTGATGCGACCACTGACCAGCACCGACTGAGCAATCGCGCCGCGCGTGACGAGATCGACTTGTACCAGGCTGGGGCGCTGGTGCAGCAGCAGCGCCAAGCCCACCAGCAGCAGCAAAACCAAGGCCAGCGCAGCCCAGCGGGGAAACCATTTCATGGCAGCGAAAGGGTGCAACGCAATGCGGGCGAAGCCTTTCAGTGCAGCACGCGCGCCTCGGGTGCATTGGCCTGCGCGCGCAGTGCAAATTCGGCCACCGGGGCCTCAAAGCGAGTGCCGTCTTCGGCAACGCAAAAAAAACTGCCACGCATGCTGCCGACGGCCGTGCGCAAGCGCGTGCCGCTGGTGTACTGAAACGATTCTCCGGGTCGCAGCAAGGGCTGGTGGCCGACCACGCCCAGCCCGCGCACCTCTTCGCTGTGGCCGCTGGCGTCGTCCACGATCCAGTGGCGTGCGATCAGTTGCGCCGCCACCTCGCCCGTGTTGGTGATGGTGATGGTGTAGGCAAAGGCGTACAGACCTTCGTCGGGCGTGGACTGCTCACCCAGGTACTGCGGCTCGACTTCGCAGATGAACTGATATTTGGACATGGGCGTCATGTTAACGCCACTCGGCAAGACCTTGCAGGTCTGTGAATATAGGCCGTTCATGTGGCAGCCCCCCTTTTGATCGACCCGATGGCAGGGCCGCAGTCGAACAGATGCGCAGCGCGCTGGCGGCCTGATGCGCAGGCATTGGCCGGCGCTGCAAGCCGTCGTGATGGACATCGAAGGTGCGCTGGTCTCAGGGGCTGCGGCAGACTCAGGGGCTGCGGCCGAGCAAGGCGTCTTTGAGCGCCTGTTCGGCCGGCTGCGCGCCAAGCCAGATGCGCATCATGGCATCGAAAAACTCCGGCTCCGTGAAAGGCTCGCCGGCTACCTGGCCTTTGACGCTGATGACGGTGCCGCTGCCCGGCAGCCAGTCGATCGTGAAGGTGTCGCCAGCTCTGAGCCGCCGAACGTCGGAGAGGATCTGGCTCATGCGAATCACGCCGGGGATCAGGCGCGAGAACGTGCGGCGGTCGATGTTGTTTTCAATTCCGCGCGCAAACAGGCGCCCCAAGTCGGTCGAGTCGATCTCACGCAGCATGGTGACCGACAGGCGCTTGGGGCCGGGTGCAGCCAGCACCTCTTCCAGGTTGGTGGCCGGGCGGCTCAGATACAGACCGGCCACGTAGACCCCGAACACCGCCCGGGTACGCACGCCCGCGCCGTTGAGTTGCAAGGCGCTGCCGCCGAGCATGATGCGGTTTTCCAGTGTCACCCCGCTGACGCTGACCGTCTGGGCCGCAGCGCCCAGCGGCTTCAGGCTCAGCGAGAGTGTCAACAGCAAAAACAGGATCAGGGGGAGTGTCCAGGCGCGGGCGCGCCAAAGGGTGATGACATTCATGATGGGTCCGGTTCGTCTTGGGGTTAGGGCATAAGCGGGATGCATGAGCGCTGGCAAAAGCGCGCACTCGGCTTGATTGGGGCTGCATCTCAGCGTGACCATGATAATCAGCCTTCTGGGCTGCTGGCTCTTTGCTACACTTTACTGCCATGCTCAAGTTCTGCCTCCTCTGGGTCACCCATGTTCCGCCTCTGGCTGGCAGAAGCGTTTGGCCTTGGCGCAAGCCCGCGTGAGCGTGCCAGTCCCGTCCTGTGCAGTTGCCGGGCGCGGCACAGCCGCCTGAATCCCCAGCACACACCGTTCCAGGCCAGCGCCGCACAGCGGTTCTTGCGGCGGTGTCGAACCCTTCAGCGCACATGATCTCCGAACCTGAATTCACCCGTCTGGCCGAGCAGGGCTACAACCGCATTCCTCTGCTGGCCGAGGCCTTTGCCGACCTGGAAACGCCGCTGTCGCTCTACCTCAAGCTGGCGCACAGCCAAGACGGCGGGCGTTATTCGTTTTTGCTCGAATCGGTGGTCGGCGGCGAGCGCTTTGGCCGCTACAGCTTCATCGGCTTGCCCGCGCGCACCCTGCTGCGCGTGAGCGGATTTGGCGCGGCGGCGCAAACTGAAGTGGTGCACGACGGCGTGGTGCGCGAGCGCGCCAGCGGCAACCCGCTGGACTTCATTGCTGCCTACCAGCAGCGTTTCAAGGTCGCGCAGCGTCCAGGCTTGCCGCGCTTTTGCGGCGGTCTGGCAGGCTATTTTGCTTACGACGTGGTGCGCCACATCGAAAGCAAGCTCGTACACAGTTGTCCGCCCGACACCCTGGGCTGCCCCGACATTTTGCTGCTGCAATGCGAGGAGATGGCCGTCATCGACAACCTGTCGGGCAAGCTGTACCTGATCGTTTACGCCGACCCGGCGCAGCCGCAGGCCTACGTTCGCGCCCAAGAGCGCCTGTGCGAGCTGCGCGCGGCGCTGCAAAAACCGGTTGGCGCGCCGCCGCTCAAGCCCAGCGCCAACCACCCGGTGCAGCGCGAGTTTGCCCAGGCCGATTACATCGCTGCCGTGCAGCGCGCCAAGGAACTGATCGCCGCGGGTGACTTCATGCAGGTGCAACTGGCCCAGCGCATCAAAACGCGCTTCACCGAGCCGCCGCTCAGCCTGTACCGTGCGCTGCGTTCGCTCAACCCCAGCCCCTACATGTACTACTACCACTTCGGTGACTTTCACGTGGTGGGGGCGTCGCCGGAGATTTTGGTGCGCCAGGAGCGCTGCGAGCAGGGACAAAAGCTCATCATCCGCCCGCTGGCCGGCACCCGCTCGCGCGGGGCCACGCCCGAGCTGGACCGGGCGGCAGAGCAGGAGCTGCTCAACGACCCCAAGGAGCGCGCCGAACACGTGATGCTGATCGATCTGGCGCGCAACGACATCGGTCGCATCGCGCAGGTGGGATCGGTGCAAGTGACCGAGACGTTTGCTGTCGAGCGTTACAGCCATGTGATGCACCTCGTCAGCCACGTCGAGGGCCTGCTCAAAGACGGCCTGAGCAACATGGACGTGCTCAAGGCCACCTTCCCGGCCGGCACGCTGACCGGTGCGCCCAAGGTGCACGCGATGGAGCTGATCGACCGGCTCGAACCCAGCAAGCGGGGTCTGTACGGCGGCGCCTGCGGCTATCTGAGCTACGCGGGCGACATGGACGTGGCGATTGCCATTCGCACCGGCATCATCAAAGATCAGACGCTATACGTGCAGGCGGCCGCCGGCGTGGTGGCCGATTCGGTGCCCGAGATGGAGTGGCGCGAGACCGAACACAAGGCGCGCGCGCTGTTGCGCGCGGCCGAATTGGTGCAGGAGGGCTTGGAGTGAGAGCGTCTGTGCCCGCGCAGTGCCAGACCATGGCCGAGCTGCGTCATCTGATTGACGCGCTCGACGACCGCATCGTCGCTTTGCTGGTCGAGCGCTCGCGCTGCGTGGCGCAGGCCGCGCGCATCAAGCGGTGGGCGCATCAGATTCATGACCAGGCGCGGATCGACTTCATCATTGCGCGGGTGCGCGAGCAGGCGCGCGAGCAGGGCGCGCCCGAGGCAGTGCTCGAGGCCACCTACCGCGCCATGATCGACGCCTTTATCGAATTCGAACGCGGCGAATTCGCCCGTTTGCAGCAGGAGCCCCGAGCCATGAAGCTGTTGATGATCGACAACTACGACTCGTTCACCTACAACATCGTGCAGTACTTGGGCGAACTCGGTGCCGACGTGACTGTGGTGCGCAACGACGAGATCACGTTGGATGAGGTCGAGCGCCGCGTCGACGCCGGGCAGATCGACCGTCTGGTAATCTCGCCCGGCCCGTGTTCGCCGGCCGAAGCCGGCATCTCGGTGGCTGCCATCCAACGCTTCGCCGGCCGTCTGCCTATTCTGGGCGTGTGCCTGGGGCACCAGAGCATAGGCGCCGCCTTTGGCGGGCGTATTGTGCGCGCGCAGGCGCTCATGCACGGCAAGACCAGCCTCATCACCACCACGCAAGAGGGCGTGTTCGCTCATTTGCCGCGGCAGTTCACGGTCAACCGCTACCACTCGCTGGCGATCGAGCGCGCCAGTTGTCCCGATTGCTTGCGGGTGACAGCCTGGACCGACGACGGCGAGATCATGGGCGTCAAGCACCAGACGCTGGCGATTGAAGGCGTTCAGTTCCACCCCGAGAGCATCTTGACCGAGCACGGTCACGCCCTGCTGAAGAATTTTTTGCAGCCGCAGCCGCCCTCTGCGCAGCGCCCGACCGGGCCAACACCCGTGCCGCAAGGATAGAACATGCCCATTGGCCCACAGCAAGCCCTGCAAGTCCTCATCGAGCGGCGCGAAATCCTGCCCGACGACATGCGGCATTTGATGCGGCTGATCATGCGCGGCGAGATGTCGCCCGTGTGGCTGGCCGCCTTCCTCACCGGCCTGCGCGTCAAAGGCGAGACCAGCGGCGAAATCAGCGCCGCCGCGCTGGTGCTGCGCGAGTTCTCCATCCCGGTGCCGGTGGCCGACAAGACGCATCTGCTCGACATCGTAGGCACCGGCGGCGACGGCTCGCACACCTTCAACATATCCACCTGCGCCATGTTTGTTGCCGCCGCGGCGGGCGCCAAGCTCAGCAAGCACGGCGGACGCAGCGTCTCCAGCAAGAGCGGCAGCGCCGACGTGCTCGAGTCCCTGGGTGTCAACATCAACCTGGCGCCGGCGGCGATTGCACGCTGCATCGAGCAGGTGGGCATTGGCTTCATGTTTGCGCCCAACCACCACCCGGCCATGAAGAACGTCGCGCCGGTGCGGCGCGAACTCGGCATCCGCACGCTGTTCAACATTCTGGGACCGCTGACCAATCCGGCTGCTGCGCCACACATCTTGTTGGGCGTGTTCCACTCCGACCTGGTGGGCATTTTGGTGCGCGTGCTGCAAGACCTGGGGGCGCAGCATGCGCTGGTGGTCTACGGCCGCGACGGCATGGACGAGGTGTCGCTGGGTGCGGCCACGCTGGTCGGTGAGTTGAAAAACGGCCAGATCAGCGAGTACGAGATTCACCCGGAAGATTTTGGTCTGCGCATGGCCAGCAGCCGCACGCTGCGGGTGCAGACACCCGAGGATTCCAAGGCCATGCTGCTGGGCGTGCTTGAATCCTCCGGCGACGCACCCGGCCTGCGCGCGGCGCGCGACATCGTGCTGCTCAACGCCGGCGTGGCGCTGTACGCGGCCAATGTCTGCCCCGATATGGCAGCCGGTATAGCGCGCGCGCGCCTGGCCTTGGAATCGGGCGCGCCGGCGCGCCGCCTGCGCGAGCTGATTGCATTCACCACCGCAGCGGCATCTTGATCTCGCTGCCCTTACCACCCCCAAGGCTTGACCGCATGAACGACATACTCCAGCGCATCGTGGCCGTCAAACACGAAGAAGTGGCGGCGGCGCAAAAGAGAAAGCCACTCGCCGTGGTGCGCGCCGACGCCGAGGGCCGGGTGCTGACGCGCGACTTCGAGGGCGCGCTGCGCGCCAAGATCGACGCCGGGCAGGCCGCCGTGATCGCCGAGATCAAAAAGGCCAGTCCGAGCAAAGGGGTGTTGCGCGCAGACTTCGTGCCGGCCGACGTGGCCCAGAGCTACGCCGAAGGCGACGGCCAGGTCAGCGCGGCCTGCCTCTCGGTGCTGACCGACCGGCAGTTCTTTCAGGGCAGCTCGGATGACCTCAAGCAAGCGCGCGCCAGTTGCGAGCTGCCGGTGCTGCGCAAGGACTTCATGGTCGACGCCTACCAGGTCTACGAGGCGCGCGCGCTAGGGGCAGACGCCATTTTGCTGATTGCCGCCTGCCTGGACGACGCCCGCATGGCCGATCTGGAGGCGCTGGCGCTGAGCCTGAACATGGCGGTGCTGGTCGAGGTGCACGGCCGCAGCGAGCTGGAGCGCGCGCTGCGGCTGCGCACGCCACTGATCGGCGTTAACAACCGCGATCTGCGCAGCTTTGAAGTCTCGCTGCAAACCACACACGACCTGCTGCCGCATCTGCCGGCCGATCGGCTGCTGGTGACCGAGTCCGGTGTTCGCACGCGCGACGACGTGCTGCGCCTGCGCGCAGCGGGGGTGCAGGCGTTCTTGGTCGGTGAGGCCTTCATGTGCGCGCCCGAGCCGGGGCTGGCGCTGGTCGAGCTGTTTGCCTGAGCAGCCCAGGTGAGGCCACAGCCGCCGGCGTCGGGCGCAGCGCCGCCCACGCGACTCGAACATGCCGACCCGGCACATTGGCCGGTGGCGCCCGATTGGGCAGCGCTGCTGCAGACCTTCTGGGCCAGCGACAAGGCCTGCGCGTTGCTGCGTTTTTTGCGCCAACGCCTGGCCACTGGCGCGCTCATTTACCCGCCGCTGCCGCTGCGCGCCTTGCATCTGACGCCGCTTGCGCGCGTGCGGGTGGTGATTTTGGGACAAGACCCCTACCACGGTCCGGGGCAGGCCGAAGGGCTGGCATTTTCGGTCGCACCGGGGCAGCCGCTGCCGCCCAGTCTGCGCAACATCTTCCGAGAGCGGCAGCGCGATCTCGGTTTGCCGATGCCGGCTTGCGGCTCGCTGCTGCACTGGGCCGAGCAAGGCGTGTTGCTGCTCAACACCTGCCTCACGGTGGAAGACGGCTTGCCTGCCAGCCACGTCGGGCGGGGCTGGGAGGCGTTGAGCGACGCCGTCATTCGGCACTGCAGCCAAGCCGGCGCACCCAAGGTTTTTCTGCTCTGGGGCGCGCAGGCGCAACAGAAGATCGACTTGATCGACGCTGCGCGGCACCAGGTGCTGTGCGCCAGGCATCCGTCGCCGCTGTCGGCGGCCCGTGCGCCGCAGCCGTTCTTGGGTTGCGCACACCTGGGTCAGGCCAATCGCTGGCTGAAGGCGAAAACGGGCGACGCGATTGTTTGGTGAGCAACTCAGGAAAAAAGCACCAAATACATGGCATAATGATCGGCTGTATTTTGGAGGGGTGGCCGAGTGGTTAAAGGCAGCAGACTGTAAATCTGCCCGCTAACGCGTACGCTGGTTCGAATCCAGCCTCCTCCACCAGTCGATTATGCGCTGTGAGCGATCGGGGTGCCGCGTTTGGGTGGTCTGGGCCGTGTGGCCAGGCTGCATCGGGCGGGAGTAGTTCAATGGTAGAACCCCAGCCTTCCAAGCTGATGATGCGGGTTCGATTCCCGTCTCCCGCTCCAGGCTGTATGCTTGACTGATTTGCCGCTGCCGGGGCAATGTGCCGGCGCGGTGCTGAATTTGTGGTCGCCTGGAAAAAGCAGGCGCCTTGCCCTTGTGGCTCAGTGGTAGAGCACTCCCTTGGTAAGGGAGAGGTCGCGGGTCCGATTCCCGCCAAGGGCACCAGTTTTTTGTATCGGTGTATCGGCAATTTTGATTTTGGAGTTGAAAAATGGCAAAAGAAAAATTTGAGCGGACCAAGCCGCA
>BBPD01000680.1_pt4 | contig 24024 bp, 19 predicted proteins | sample 1344911 | NCBI WGS metagenome assembly BBPD01 (sample SAMD00019088, study PRJDB2971) | groundwater metagenome | biome: freshwater biome; feature: mineral spring; material: ground water | place: USA: CA, Sonoma | collected 2011-09 | depth surface m
GGAGCCACTCAAGGCGGGCGGCGGCCAGCGCCGTGGCGGCCGGGTCGCCTTGCAGGCGGGCACCGGCGCGGTCGAAATCGGCCGCAGCCGCGGCGCTCATCGCGGGGAGCGGGTCGGTCACGCGCCCCGACGACAGTTCCGGCGCGGGTTCGCCCAGGGTCGGCGGCGCCACGCCGGCGCAGCCGCACAGGCTGAGCGCGAGGATAAGCGCCGCCCTCAAAACCGCCGGAAGCCCCGCCCGCCGCGGTCGCTGTCCAGCCGGAACAGCAGCTGCGAGGCGGCCGACGTCGCGGCGTTGGTCCGTGGAAGGCGCGGCAGTGCGGCGAGGCGCTGCGGCGCGTCAGCCGCAAAAAGGGCCGGTGAGAGCCGGGCCTGCCCGCGAGCGAACAGGAACAAATTGTCGATCACCGGCTGGGCAGGTGCCGCATCGGTGATCCCGGCCGCGGCTCGCCACTCGGGCCGCGCCTCCGCGAAGCGAACCGCGACCAGCGGGTCGAGCGAAAAGCGGGGGTCGCTCACCAGGGCGTTCGACAGGAACTCGAGCTGAGCCACGGCCTCGGCGGCCTGGAACGGCTCCCCGGCAAAGGGCGCGCCCCGCCCGAAGCCGAACGAGGTGTTGATGATGGCCGCGCGAGTCGGGTCGCCTGCCCCCTCGACGGCGCCGCGCGGCAGGGCGACCGCCTCGGCCGCCGGCAGGGGCGTCGCCTCGCATGCCGCCAAGGCGGCGAGCGGGAAGAAGAGCAGGGCGCGGCGGGCGCGCATCAGTTCAGTTGCGCGCGCCGCCATTGCCCCCGCCGGGGCCGCCCTGGAACAGGCGCTCCTGCTCGATACGGAGGAAGTCTCGCTCGACCAGCGCGGTCGCCTCGCGCGTCCGTGGCAGGGCGGGCAGGGCCTGCAGGCGCTGCACGACGCGGTTAGGGTCGGCGAAGACACCTTGCGGCAGGTTTTCGAGCGGCAACCCGGCCTGCATCGTGTTGGCGGCGAGGAACAGGGCGTTCACCACGAGTTGCGGCGGCGCCTCCGGTGCGATGCCGAGCACCTGGCGGATTTCCCCCCGCGCCTCATCAAGGCGCAGGCGCGCCACCGGCGAGAACTCCGCCCAACGCCCGCCCCACTTCGAGTCGGCCGCGAGGTACTCGACCCATGCGGCGCCGCGGGCCGTATCGGCGGCGCTGCGGGCGCCGCCATTGAACGCGAAAGCCGACTCCAGCACACCCGCCCGCAACGGATCTCCGCCGCCGCCGGCAATCGCACCCGCCGGCAGGTTCGCAATGGGGGGCAAGGGCTGCGCTGTGCAGGCCGCGAGGCCGAGGGCGAGCAGGATTGGCGATGCTTTCCTCATGCCCTTCATTTAGGAGCGCCCCCTCCGCGCACCAAGGGCCGTCAAGGCCAGCACCCAGCCACCTTCCCCCGCGCGCGGACCAGCGCGAGCACTGTCCGGCAGGTGGGTGCGGGCAGCCCGACGAGATCGGAAAGCTCCACCACCACGCCGAGCAGCGCCTCGATCTCCATCGGGCGGCCGCGCTCAAGGTCCTGCAGCATCGAGGTCCGGTGAGCGCCGACCTCGGCCGCGCCGGCGATACGCTTGTCCACGTCGATGGCGAAGCGCGCGCCGAGCGCCTCGGCCACCGCCTTCGCCTCCAGCATCATCGCGCGCGCGACGCCACGCTGGCCGTCGTCGGCGACCAGCTGGTCCAGCGTGTTCGCGGTCAGCGCGCTGATCGGGTTGAAGGCGAGGTTGCCCCAGAGCTTCACCCAGATCTCGTCGCGGATGCGCGGCCGGACCGGTGCCTTGAACCCCGCGGCGATCATTGCATCAGACAGCGCAGTCACGCGCGGCGTGCGCTCGCCGGACGGCTCGCCGAGCGTGAAGCGGTCGCCATAGGTGTGCGTCACCACGCCCGGCTCCGTCACCTCTGCGGCCGGGTACACGATGCAGCCGATGGCGCGCTCCGGCGCCAGGTGGGCGGAGACGGTCCCGCCCGGGTCCACGCTCTCCACGCGGCGGCCCGCATGCGCACCGGGGGCGCCGTGGAAGTACCACCAGGGGATGCCGTTGACGGCCGAGCAGATGGCAGTGTCGGGTCCGAGCAACCGCGCGACGGTGGGGGCCGCGCCAGGAAGCCCGACGGCCTTGAGCGCCACCACCACCACGTCCTGCGGCCCGGCCTCCTCCGGCGTGGCCACGGCGCGCAGTGTCACGGTGAAGTCCTCGCCCGTCTCCGCGCTGTTGAGACGCAGGCCATTGGCCTGCATCGCCGTGAGGTGGGGGCCGCGGGCGATCACCGTCACCTCGGCCGCGCCGGATCGCGCCATCCGCGCGGCGATCAGCCCGCCGATCGCGCCGGCGCCGAACACGCAAAGCCTCATCCCTATCGCCATCCCTGTCTGCCGCGGTGCCACCATGCCCGCGTCGCGCCGCCGCCGGAAGCGCGGCACCTGATCGACGAAGTGGACGCCGGGCGCATCACGCCGCCCCAATTTGGGGCTACAGTCATCGGGTTCCGATTTGGAGGCTTCGCGCCGTGCTGCACCTCGACCTGCCTTCCCGTGACCAGCTCCGCGCGTTGTTCGAGCACCGTGCGCCCGCGAGCGTCACGCTCTACGTCCCCACGACCCCGCTCAGCCAGGACGCGCAGGCCGACCGGATCGCGATGGCCAACCTCGCCCGCGATGCCATGGGGCTGGTCGAGGCGTCGGGCCCGCCGCGCGGCGCGCTCGCCGCACTCTCCGAGCACTTCGACGACATCGTGGAGGACGACGCGCTGTGGCGGCTCCAGGCGCGGACGCTCGCCGTTTTCGCCACGCCTCATCGCGCGCTTGTGTTCCGCCTGCCCACCGCCATCAAGGCATCCGCCTGGGCGTCGGACCGGTTCCACGCCACGCCGATGTTGCGCGCGTTGGCCTTCCCGCCGGCCTGCCACGTGCTCGTCGTCGCCGCGGGCGGCGCGAGGCTGCTCGAGGTTTCGCCCGACGGCCCGGTCACGGCCCTGCGCGTCGCGAACATGCCCGACGATGCCGCCGACGCGGTGGGCAAGGCGAGCATCAAGGACCGCTCCCACAGCCAGCGCATGGTCGGTTCTGAGGGTGAGAAGGTGCGCTTGCGCCAGTACGCGCGCGCCGTGGACCGCGCGGTACGGGAGCGCCTGCTCGGCGACGAATTGCCGCTGCTGCTTGCGGCGTCGGAGAAGCTTGGCCCGATCTACCGTGCCGTCTCCACCCATCCCCGCCTCGACTCGGAAACCCTCGGCGGCACGGCCGACACCCACACCGACGAGGAGATCGCTGCCCTGGCGCGCGCGCGGCTCGATGCGCGGCGCGATGCCGAGCTCGCCGGGCTGCGCGAAACCTTCCTGCACCGCCGGGAGGCCGGGCGCGCCACCGGCGACCTCTCCGTGGTGGCCCACGCGGCCGCGATGGGCGCCATCGACACACTGCTCGTGGAGATGGATTGCGCGATACCCGGGCTGCTCGACGAGAGCACCGGGGAGATTCTGGTCGAGCGCGCGGCGGACGGGTTGAACTACAGCGTGCTCGACGGCGTGGCGCGCCTGGTTCTCATCCATGGCGGACGGGTGATCCCGGTCCGGGCGGAGGACCTGCCAGACGGTTGCACGTCACCCGTCGCCGCGCTGCTGCGCCACACGCTGATCCGCGCCGCGTAGGGGTTCGGAGGTGGTTTGAGGATGCCGGCGGCACTCGGCCGGTCGGGCAACGGCGCCGGGGCGGAACGGACCCGCGGAGCCGACCCGTCCGGTGTTCTCGAGCGATCTCTCAACCCACGGCGAGGCCCAGCTTCTCGGCGAGGCCGATCCGCATGAGCTTGCCGGTCGCGCCCTTCGGGATTTCTGGCAGGAACACGACCTTGCGCGGCACCTTGAAGTCGGCGAGCGACCGGGCGGCGAAGTCCCGCAGCTCACGCTCGCCGACCTCCATCCCCTCGCGCAGCACCACAACGGCGCCCACCTCCTCGCCCAGCTTGGGGTGCGGGATGGCGAAGGTGAGCGCCTGGGCAACGGCGGGGTGGGCGGAGAGAACGCCATCCACCTCCAGCGGCGAGACCTTCTCGCCGCCGCGGTTGATCAGCTCCTTGAGCCGGCCGGTGAGCTTGAGGTAGCCCTCGGCATCGAACATCCCCTGGTCGCCGGTGCGGAACCAGCCGTCCGTGAAGGCCTTGGCGTTGGCCTCCGGGTTGCTGTCATAGCCGCGTGTGACGTTGGGGCCGCGGATCACGACCTCGCCGATCCCGCCCGGCGGCACGATCGCGCCGTCATCGTCCATCACCGCGACCTCCGGCCCCGCCGCGAGGCCGACGAAGCCGGGCTTGCGCGCGCCGCGCAGCGGGTTCGACGCCATCTGGTGCGACGCCTCCGTCATTCCGTAGCTCTCGACCAGCGGGCAGCCGAACACCCGCTCCATCTGCTCCATCACCGGCCCGGGCAGGGACGCGGAGGAGGAGCGGATGAGGCGGAGCGGGTTGCGCGCGATGATCTCCGCGTTGCGGTCGGCGCGTGCGAGGATCGCCTGGTGCATCGTCGGCACGGCGGTGAACCAGGTGGGCTTCTCCTCGTCGAGCATGCGGAAGAACCGCAGCGCGTCGAAGCCGGGCGTGCACACCACCGCGCCGCCCGCGCCGAGGGAGGCGAGGGTGGCCGCGATCAGCCCGTGGATGTGAAACAGCGGCATGATGTTGAGGCAGGCGTCGGCCTCGGAGAGCTCCAGGGTGCGGGCGATGTGGAAGGCGCTGGCGCAGACGTTGCCGTGCGTCAGCGGCACGATCTTCGGGCGTGCCGTCGTGCCGGAGGTGTGGAGGACGAGGGCGACGTCGCCTTCCTCCGCCGCGCCACCGACGGCAACGGCCCTGGGTTCGCCGCCTTCCAGCGTGAACTCGCCCGCCGCGTCGCCCGGCACGAGTTCCAGCACCGGCGTGCCGAGGCGCGCGGCGGCGGCGCGGGCGGGGGTTTCCACGCCGCGCTGCACGACCAGCGCCTTCGCCTTGAGATCGTCCATGTAAAAGGCGAACTCGTCCTCGCGGTAGGCCGGGTTGAGGGGCGCGGTCGTCGCGCCGGCACCAATGGCGAGGAAGGCGGCGGCCATCTCGGGCCCGTTCGGGAGCACGATGGCCACGCGCTCGTTCCGGCCGATCCCAAGGCTGTTCAAGTGCCCGACGGTTCGCGAGGCAAGCGCGCGCAGCGCGCCGTGCGTCAGGGCCGGACGGCCCCCCTCTGGACCGCTTGGGGCGCGGATGGCGGCGGTGGTGTCCGCGCCGCGCGCGAGGAGTTCGGTCAGCATGCGGGCGGCGCGCGCGTCGGTCATGTGGCTCGGCGGTCCTGCTGTGGTTCGTTGCGTGGTGATGACGGCGGGTTCTGCCCGCCGGACCGGCGCACCGCAACAGCGCTTTACAGGCTTTACGCCGCTTGACCGCGGCTCGACGCCTTTACGCCCACCCCCCGCTGCCGGAACGGCCCCGCCAGCGTCATGTAATGGCCATGCCGCTCCGCCTTTCCCGCCGCGAGCTCCTCGCGACCTTTCCCGTCGCCGCCACCCTCCCGTCGCCCGCGCTCTCGCAGCGCGGGTGGGAGCCGCAGCGGCCGGTGCAGTTCGTCGTGCCCGCCGGCACGGGCGGCGGCGCAGACCAGATGGCCCGCGTCATCCAGGGGATCATCAGCAAGCACGGCTTGATGCGCCAGCCGCTGATGGTGGTGAACAAGGCGGGCGGTGCCGGCGCCGAAGGTTTCCTCGAGGTGCGCAACGCGCGCGCCAACCCGCACTACCTCATCATCACCCTGTCCAACCTGTTTACCACGCCGATGTCCACCGGCGTGCCGTTCTCGTGGCGCGACCTGACGCCGGTCAAGATGCTCGCGCTGGACGAGTTCGTGCTGTGGGTGAACGCGCGCTCGCCCCTGCGCACCGTCGCCGAGTTTGCGGACGCGGCGCGCGCGGGGCGCATCCGCATCGGCGGCACCGGCTCGCGGCAGGAGGACCAGATCATCACGGTGGCCATGCAGCGGGCGATGGGCGCGACGTTCACGTACGTGCCATTCCGCGGCGGCGGCGAGGTGGCGACGCAGCTCGTCGGCGGCCACGTGGACGCGACGGTGAACAACCCCATCGAGGCGGTGACGCATTGGCGCAACGGCACGCTCCGCCCGCTCTGCGTGTTCGACGGACGGCGGCTGCCGGGCGAAGGCCGCGTCACCGCGGACAAGGGGTGGCAGGACATTCCCACCTGCAAGGAGGCCGGCCTCGACGTCGAGTACCTCATGTTGCGCGGCATCTTCATGGCGCCCGGCGTCCAGCCGGCCCAGGTGCAGTATTTCCTCGACCTGCTGACCCGCGTGCGCGAGACGCCCGAGTGGCGCGAGCTGATGGCCCAAGGCGCGTTCAACACCACCACCCTGACCGGTGACGACTTCCGCGGCTGGCTGCAGCGCGAGGAGGACCGTCACCGGTCGCTCATGCAAGAAGCGGGATTCCTGGCACAATGAGCACGGCTCTCCAGCGCGGCCCCTCGCTCAAGGGCATCGAGATCGCCACCGCCGTCGTGCTGATCGCGGCGGGCGGAACTGCCGTCACCGACAGCTTGCGCCTCGGCATGGGCTGGGGGGAGCAAGGGCCGAAGAGCGGCTATTTTCCATTCTGGCTCGGCGTGATCCTGATCGCCGCGTCGCTTGGCAACCTCGCCGCCGCGCTGCGCACGCGGCATGTGGCGGGGAGCTTTGCCACCTGGGGGCAGTTGCGGCTGGTCGGTTCCGTGCTGCTGCCGACGGCGGTGTACGTGGCGCTGATCCCGGCCGGCGGGATTTACTTCACGTCCGCCCTGCTGATCGCGTTCTTCATGATCAGGTTCGGTGACTTCCGCTGGCGTGCGGCGCTGCCTGCCGGCGCGGCTGCGGCACTCGTGGCGTTCGTCACCTTCGAGCAGTGGTTCTTGGTCGCCCTGCCCAAGGGGCCGGTTGAGACTTTCCTCGGCTACTGACCGTCGCCCCCACGCGCGCGGGATCACAGCCGCGCGCCCCCGCCGAAGGCACCCCCGAATTGCTCGAAGACCTCGCCGCCCTCGGGCACGGTTTCGCCGTGGCGCTCGAGCCGCAGAACCTTGCATTCATGGTGGCCGGCATCGTGCTCGGTGTGCTCATCGGCGTGCTGCCGGGCCTTGGCGGCGCGAACGGCATCGCCATCCTGCTGCCGCTCACCTTCGCCCTGCCGCCAGTGAGCGCCATCATCCTGCTCTCCTGCATCTACTGGGGCGCGCTCTTCGGGGGTGCGATCACCTCCATCCTGTTCAACATCCCCGGCGAGCCCTGGTCGGTGGCCACGACCTTCGACGGCTACCCGATGGCGCAGCAGGGGCGGGCGGGCGAGGCGCTGACAGCGGCCTTCACGTCGAGCTTCGTCGGCGCGCTGATCGCGGTGGTGATGATCACCTTCCTCGCGCCGCTCGTAGCCCAGTTCGCGCTGCAATTCGGACCGCCCGAGTTCTTCGCGGTGATGTTCCTCTCCTTCGCGTGCTTCGTGGGCCTGTCGCGGGGCAGCCCGCTTAAGGCCATCGCCGCGATGATGTTCGGCTTCATCCTGGCCGGCGTCGGCATGGACGGCGTGACGGGCGACCTGCGGATGACGTTCGGCTCGATGGAGCTGATGCGCGGCATCGACTTCCTCGTCGTCGTCATCGGCCTGTTCGGCCTGTCGGAGATCCTCGTCAGCATCGAGGAGGGGCTGCGCTTCAAGGGCGCGAAAGCCTCCATCACGCTGCGCACCGTGCTGCGCACCTGGGCGGAGCTGCCGAAGCATTGGATGCTGTTCCTGCGCTCGTCGGCCATCGGCTGCTGGATGGGCATCACGCCCGCTGGAGCGACGCCCGCCTCCTTCATGAGCTACGGCGTCGCGCGCCGCATGGCCAAGGACAAGGACAGCTTCGGCAAGGGCCGGATCGAGGGCGTCGTCGCGCCCGAGACCGCGGCCCATGCCGCCGGCACCTCCGCGCTGCTGCCCATGCTCGCGCTCGGGGTGCCCGGCTCACCCACGGCCGCCGTGCTGCTCGGCGGTCTCATCATGTGGGGGTTGCAGCCCGGGCCGATGCTGTTCGTGGAGCAGAAGGACTTCGTCTGGGGCCTCATCGCCTCGATGTACCTCGGCAACATCGTGGGCCTGATCATCGTGCTGGCCTGCGTGCCGTGGTTCGCGGCGATCCTGCGCGTGCCCTTCTCCATCGTTGCAGCGGTGATCCTGATGGTCTGCGCCATCGGCGCCTACACGGTGAACAGCGCCGAGTTCGACATCGTGCTGATGCTGATCTTCGGCGTCATCGGCTACGTCATGAAGAAGCTCGACTACCCGCTCGCGCCACTTGTCCTTGCCCTCGTGCTGGGCGACCGCACGGAGGAGGCGTTCCGCCAGTCGCTGCTGCTGAGCGACGGGGCGATGGGCGTGTTCTTCTCAAACTGGCTGGTGGGCGGCGTCATGGCGGCGGGTCTGACCCTCCTGTTCTACCCGTTGATCCAGCGCGCCCTGGGCGCGATGCGCCCGAAACCGGCTTGATCACCAGGGGATCGCGTTGCCCGCCTGATCCAGGAAGTGGTGGCCGCCGGGCGGGCGGGGCGCGAGCAGCACCCTCGTGAGCCCCGCGACACTCTCCTCGACCGACAGGTCGGCCCCCGTGCCGCCCATGTCGGTGCGCACCCAGCCCGGATGCAACGTCAGCACCGTCACCGCGCGGCCGGTGAGATCCTTGGCGGCGAGGCTGCGCGTCAGCGAGTTCAGCGCCGCCTTGCTCGCGCGATACAGCTCGCCATTGCCAGAGGTGTTCGCGGCGACCGAGCCCATGCGGGAGGACATGAACGCCAGCGTCCCACCTTCCTCCAGCAGCGGCAGCAAGCGTCGCGCGAGGCGAATGGGGCCGATGGCGTTCACCATCATCAGTTCGGCGAGCAGCTCCGGCGGCGCGGTATCCGCCGTCGCATCGCGCGGGCCGAACACGCCGGCGTTGAGCAGGACAAGGCGGAACCGGCGGCCGGCAAGGCGCGCGCCGAGTTCGGCGCACGATGCGTCGTTTGCAACGTCCACCCGCTCCACCTTGATGCCCGCGAGCGAACGCAGCCCCGACGGCGCGCGCTCCGTCCCCGTCACGCGCCAGCCGCGCGCGTTCAACTCGCGCGCCAGCGCGAAGCCGATGCCGCGCGACGCGCCGACGATCAGCGCCTCCATCAGTCCCGCGCCATCACCTGCACGTAGCGCCCCGGGGCGTCCTCGATAGCGGGCAGGCCGCCCTCGCCGGGCACGCGGGCCGGCACGCGCTCGTCGCCGAGCGCGCTCACCCAGCGGTGCCAGTCCGGCCACCAGGAGCCCGCGAGTTCCGTCGCGCCTCGCAGCCAGTCATCCGGGTCGCGCGGCAGTTCCTCGTTCACCCAGTGGCTGTACTTTCCGCTGTCGGGCGGGTTCACCACGCCGGCGATGTGGCCCGAAGCGGCGAGCACGAAGCGGATCGGGCCGGAGTACACCTGCGTCGCGCCGTAGGTGCTCTTCCAGGGCGCGATGTGGTCCTCGCGCGTCGAGATGATGTAGGTCGGCACCTTGATCTGCCGCAGGTCGATCTTCACGCCGTTGAGCTCGAGGGCGCCCGGCTTGATCAGGTCGTTCGCCTGGTACATCCGCCGCAGGTAGAAGCTGTGCATCCGCGCCGGCATGCGCGTGCTGTCGTCGTTCCAGTACAACAGGTCGAACGGGAACGGGTCCTGCCCGAGCAGGTAGTTGTTCACGACGAAGGACCAGATGAGGTCGTTCGCACGCAGCATGTTGAAGGTCGTCGCCATCTCCGTCCCGTCGAGGAAACCGCGGCGGTTCATCTTGTCCTCGAGCGCCTTCAGCTGCTCCTCGTCGATGAAGACGCCGAGCTCGCCGGGCTGCTCGAAATCGGTGAGGGTGACGAAATACGTCGCCGACTTGATCCGCTCGTCACCTTTCGCCGCCATCCACGCGAGCGTGGAGGCGAGCAGCGTGCCGCCGAGGCAATAGCCGATGGCGTTGACCTCGCGCTCGCCCGTCGCCGTCTCGATGGCGTCGAGCGCGGCGAGCACGCCCTCGTTCATGTAGTCGCCGAAGCCCTTCTCGGCGAGCGTCTCGTCGGGGTTCACCCAGGAGGCGACGAACACCGTGTGGCCCTGCTCCACCGCCCAGCGGATGAAGCTGTTCTTCGGCCGCAGGTCGAGGATGTAGAACTTGTTGATCCAGGGCGGAAAGATGACCAGCGGCCGCTTCAGCACGGTCTCCGTCGTCGGGCTGTATTGGATGAGCTGCATCAGCGGCGTCTCGAACACGACCTTGCCCGGGGTGACGGCGATGTTCCCGCCCACCTTGAACTTGGTCTCGTCGGTCATGCGGATGCGCAAGCTGCCCTTGCCGCGCTCGAGGTCGGCGAGCAGGTTCGACAGGCCCTTGAGCAGGTTCGCGCCACCCGTTTCCGCGGTGCGGCGCAGCACCTCCGGGTTGGTCATCACGAAGTTCGCCGGGCTCATCGCGTCCACGAACTGCCGCGTGTAGAAATCAAGCTTCTGAGAGGTTTTGGCGTCGAGCCCTTCCGCGCTGTTAACGACCTGCGTGAAGTAGCGCGAGGAGAGGAGGTAACTCTGGCGAATGAAGTCGAACACCTCGTTCTCGCGCCAGGCGTCGTCCTTGAATCGCCGGTCGCCCTTCGGCTCCTCGATCACGCTGGCGCTGCTGTCGCCGCCCATCATCCGCCGCGCCGTGTTCGACCACAGCGTCAGATAGTCCTGCCAGAAGCCGAGCTGGGCCTGCATCAGCCGCGCCGGGTTGGTCATCAGCCGCGTGGTCATCTCGAGGAAGGCGCTGCCGATGTTCAGCGGGTCCGCCTGGGGCGAGCCGGCCTCGGACTGGCGCTTGAGGAAGTCCTGCACGATGCGCTGCCCGCGCTCGGCGACCTCGGCCATGGTGCGGGTGACAAGGGCCGGGTCCGGCAGCTTCATGTCGGCGAGGCCTCCGCGGGTGTCGTTGCTGTCGGCCATGGCGCTTTTCCTGCCTCCAACCAATCGGTATGCGTGTGCGCAGGTCTTTTCGCGGATGGCGACATTGAAAGCTAGGGGCCGGATCACGGCCGACCGAGCCGCGTTGCCGCTTGGCCTTCTGCTGGCGCTGGCCGGCTGCGCGCAACAGCCGAACTGGCCCGACCCGGTGGGCTTCTGGCGGGAGGCGTCGGGCCGCAACCTCGCCGCGCGTCTGCCGCCGCCGGGGCTGGGCGGCGCGTCGCCCCATCTGGGCCAGGTGCCGTCGCGGCCGGATCGGCCGAGCTCCGCCGCGCTCGCCGCGATCAACCGCGCGCTGGTCGAAGATCGCGAGCGCGCCGCGGCACCCCGCGGCTTCGGTGCGGGCGAGGCACCCCGCGCGGCGGATTCGCCCGGCCGGCCGCCGGTCCCCGGCGCGCCGCCGTCGCCGCCCCGCCTCGCTGCCGCGCCGGCCATCCCCTGGGCCCCGGCCCTGCCGGCGCGGCCCGTCGAGCCGCAGGGTGGCGCACGGGCGGGCGAGGAGCTGCTGCCCGGCGCCGTGCCGGCCCTGCCACCGCCAGAGCTGCTCGCGCCGGCGCCGCCGCCGTTGCCGGACGTCCTCCGCCGGTAGCTTCGCGGCCACGCCGGCGCTACACAGGCGGGCCGCTACCCCTTCAAGCCGAGCACGACGCACAATGCCCGAAGAGTTCCACCGCATCCGCCGCCTGCCGCCCTACGTGTTCGCCGAGGTGAACGCCGCGAAGGCGAAGGCACGCGGTGCCGCGGAGGACATCGTGGACCTCGGCATGGGCAACCCGGACAGCCCGACGCCGCCGCACATCGTCGCCAAGCTCATCGAGGCCGTGCAGGACCCGCGGACGCACCGCTACTCGATGTCGAAGGGCATCCCCGGCCTGCGCCGCGCGCTCGCCGGCTACTACGCGCGCCGCTTCGGCGTGAAGCTCGACCCGGAGACAGAGGTGGTCGCCACCCTCGGCTCGAAGGAGGGGCTGGCGAATTTGGCCCAGGCGATCAGCAGCCCGGGCGACACGATCCTTGTCCCCAACCCCTCCTACCCGATCCACCAGTTCGGCTTCCTCATCGCAGGTGCGACCGCGCGCACCATCCCCTACACGCCGGACGACGCGATGCTCGAGGCGATCACGCGCGCCGTGAAGCACTCCGTGCCCAAGCCGACCGCGCTGATCGTCAACTTCCCGTCCAACCCGACCGCGCTGCTGGCGAGCCGCGAGTTCTACCGCGAGCTGATCGCCATCGCACGCCGCTACGAGCTGTTCGTGCTCTCCGACCTCGCCTACGCCGAGCTGTATTTCGACGAGGCGAACCCGCCGCCCTCCGTGCTCGAGATCGAGGGCGCGAAGGATGTCACGGTGGAGTTCACCTCGCTGAGCAAGACCTACAACATGCCGGGCTGGCGGATGGGCTTCGCGGCCGGCAACCCGCGGCTCATCGCGGCGCTGGCGCGGGTCAAGAGCTACCTCGACTACGGCGCCTTCACGCCGATCCAGGTCGCGGCGACCGCGGCGCTGAACGGGCCGCAGGACTGCGTGGCCGAGATGCGCGCGCTGTACCGGGAGCGTCGCGACGTGCTCGTGCGCGGGCTGCACGCCGCCGGGTGGGACGTGCCGTCGCCCGAAGGCTCGATGTTTCTCTGGGCGCCAATCCCGGAGCGGTTCCGGCACCTCGGCTCGGTCGGCTTCTCGAAGCTGCTTCTGGATAAGGCGAAGGTCGCCGTCGCGCCGGGTCTCGGCTTCGGCGAGCACGGCGACGATCACGTGCGGATCGCGCTGGTCGAGAACAACCAACGCATCCGCCAGGCGCTGCGCGGGATCAAGACGTTCCTGCAAGGCGACAACGTCGCCCCGGTCGAAGCCGTGGAGGTCGCGGCGCATGCCTGACGCGCTGGCGGCGGCCGAGCGGCGCGTCGCGCAATCCGGCGCGCCGCTGCGCGTCGGCGTCGCGGGGCTGGGCACTGTGGGCGCGGGCGTGGTGCGCCTGCTGCGCGACAACGCCGACGTCATCGCCGCGCGCGCCGGCCGCCCGATCGAGGTGGCCGCCGTCTCGGCACGGGACCGGGGGTTGGACCGCGGCGTCGCGCTCGGCGGGCTTGCTTGGCACGCCGACGCGGCTGCGCTGGCGGCGGCGCCCGGCCTTGACGTGGTGGTGGAGGCAATGGGAGGCAGCGAGGGCGCGGCGCGCGCGCTGGTCGAGGCCGCGCTGCGCGCCGGCCGGCCGGTCGTGACCGCGAACAAGGCGCTGCTCGCCGTGCATGGTGCGGCGCTGGCCGAGCTCGCCGCGTGCAGCGGCGCGGCGCTTGCCTACGAGGCGGCGGTTGCGGGCGGCATCCCGGCGATCAAGGCGATCCGCGAGGGCCTGGCCGCGAACCGCATCGCGCGCGTCGCCGGGATCCTCAACGGCACGTGCAACCACATCCTCACCGAGATGCGCACGCGCGGCATCGAGTTCGATGTCGCCCTCGCGGAGGCGCAGGCGCTGGGCTACGCGGAGGCCGACCCGGCCTTCGACGTGGACGGCGTGGACGCCGCGCACAAGCTCGCGATCCTCGCCGCCCTCGCGTTCGGGCGGCCGGTGGACCTCGCGTCCGTCCACATCGAGGGCATCCGCCGCGTCTCCGCGCTCGACATCCAGCTTGCCGCCGAGTTCGGCTACCGCATCAAGCTGCTCGGGCTGGCGTCGAAGACGGGCGACGGCGTGTCCGCGCGCGTGCACCCGTGCATGGTGCCGCTCGCCTCGCCCATCGCCGCGGTGGACGGCGTGTTCAACGCGGTGCTGGCCGAGGGCGACGCGGTGGGCCGCGTGATGCTGCAAGGCCGCGGGGCGGGGGCGGGGCCGACGGCGAGCGCCATCGTCGCCGACCTGATCGACCTGGCGCGCGGCCGCGCCGCTCCGGTCTGGGGCGCGGAGGCGCTCGAGCACGCGCCGGCGGTGCCGATGGCGTGCCGCGTTGGCGCCTACTACCTCCGCCTGACCGTGCGAGACCGGCCCGGCGTGATCGCCGAGGTCACCGGCGCGCTGCGCGACGAAAGCATCAGCCTGGAGAGCATGCTGCAGCGCGGACGCTCGGCGGAGCAGGCGGTACCGGTCGTCCTCGTCACGCACGATTGCCGCGAGGACTCGATGCGCCGCGCTTTGGCCAAGATCGAGGGGCTGGATGCGGTGCTGGAACCGCCTGCCCTGATCCGGATCGAGAGCCCCTGATGTCCCGCCGTGCCCTGCTCCTCGCCTTTCCCCCGCTGCTGCTCGCGCCCCGTGTTCGCGCGCAGGAGACGAAGCTGCGCCTGACCGAGACGGGCGCGGCGCGTCGGATTCCGGACGAGATCGTGGCGCAGCTGCGCGCCGAGGCGCGGGCACCGAACGCGGCGGCCGCGCAGGAGGCGGTGAACCGCGCGATGGCCGCGGCGCTGGAGCGCGCGCGGGGCGTGCCGGGCGTGCGCGCGACGACGGGCCGCGCCGGCGCCCACCGGTCCGAGCGGCCCAACGCGGCACCGGAGTGGGTGGCGCAGCAGGCGCTCACCCTCCGCGCCTCGGCCGAGCCGGCGCCGCTGCTCGCGCTGGTGGGCCAGTTGCAGGGCCAGGGCCTCGCCATCTCCGACCTGTCCTGGCAGCTCTCCGACGCGGTGGCGCGCGAGGCGCGCGACGAGGCGACGCGCGAGGCGCTGCGGCTGGTGCGCGCGCGGGCGGAGTTGGTGGCGCGGGAGCTGGGGCTGCGCGTCGCGGCGCTGCGCGAGGTGGCGCTGGACGCGCAGGAGCACGCGCGGCCGATGCCGCGCGGGGCGATGGCCATGGCGGCGCGGGCGGACGCCGGGCCGGCGGTGAGCGCGCCGGAGGAGGTTTTGGTCGCCGTGACGGCCAGCGCGGAGCTGACGCTCGGGCCGTGACGTAGCCGAGCGCCATCTTGACAAGGCTCCACGGTCGCAACATGCCCCACGCGGCGTTTCATATACGTGAGGACACCGCTGTGCTTCGCTCTGGCATCGCCGCTGCTGCGGCGCTCCTGCTCCTGACCGGTTGCGAACAGGGTGGCTCGGCGCCGCCGGTGGCCGCCTCGGTGGCGGCCGCTTCGGGCGGGTTTGATGGGAGCTATCGGGGCACCCTACGGCTCACGCGCGACGCTTTCGGCCGCTGCGGCGCGCTGGTTATTGAGCGGGTGCTCGTGGTCAGCGCGGGCCGGGGCGTGCTGGTTTACAACCGCGAGCAAAACCTCTCCGCGTCAGGTCCGGTGGATTCCGCGGGCCGCTTTGCCCTCACGGGCGAAACGGAGACCACCGTGCGGATCGAGGGTCAGATACGGGATGGCCGCGCGACGGGGCGCTTTGAGAGTCGCAACTGCTCCTACACCGTGGAACTGGTCCGCGCCGCTTGAGGCCGACGCTGGGCCGCGGTCTCAGTGCTTGAAAATGTCCGGCTCCTCGTAGCCCAGCAGATCGAGCTGCCCCCGCGTCGGCAGGAATCGGTAGCACGCCTCTGCCAACTCCAACCGGCCCTCGCGGCGCAGGATCGCCTCCAGCCTGTTCCACAGCGCGTGCAGGTGCAGCACGTCGGAGGCGGCGTAGGCGCACTGCTCCGGCGTGAGGTCCGGCGAGCCCCAGTCGCTCGATTGCTGCTGCTTCGACAGCTCAACGCCGAGCATTTCCTTGCACAAATCCTTCAGCCCGTGCCGGTCCGTGTAGGTGCGCACGAGCTTCGACGCGATCTTGGTGCAGCGCACGGGCGCCACTTCGACACCGAGGCCGTGGCGCAGCGCGGCGACGTCGAAGCGGGCAAAGTGGAAAAGCTTCGTCACGGCCGCGTCCGCCAGCAGCGCCTTGAGGTTGGGCGCGTCGCCCGCGCGCCCGCCCAGCGCGCGGGGCAAGACCTGAACGAGGTGCGCCACCCCGTCGCCCGCCGACATCTGCACCAGGCACAGCCGGTCGCGGCGCGGGTCGAGGCCCATCGTCTCCGTGTCCACCGCCACGACCGGGCCGAGCGACAGCCCGTCCGGCAGGTCGTGCTGGTGGAGGTGGATCGGCCCGGCGGGCGTGAAGAAGGTGTGCGACATGCGCCCCGCGAGCGAGGGTGGTGGGATCACGCTTCGGTGTGATCGCAAAGACCTGGTGCCCAGAAGAGGACTCGAACCTCCACAGCCTTTCGGCCACAGGTACCTGAAACCTGCGCGTCTACCATTCCGCCATCTGGGCAGCGGGATCGCGGGATAGGCCCGCGGGCGAATCCCGTCAAGCGGCCCTTGCGACGCCGAAACCGCCCCATATGGTCCGAAGCGGGTCGGAGAGGGGGAGGGTGCGATGGAACGCAAGGTCGCTGCGGTGTTCGGCGGCGCGGGGATGATCGGGCGGCGGGTCAGCCAGCTTCTCGCGCGGCAGGACTTCGTCGTGCGCGTCTGCGGGCGCGACGTGATGCGCGCGAAGGCCATGAACACGCTGGGCCGGCCGGGCCAGATCGTGCCGCTCGCGGCCGACGTGACGAGCGACGGCGGAGTGGCGCGCGCGCTGGAGGGCGCGCAGGTGGCGGTGAACTGCGTCGGGATCCTCCACGGCGACTTCGCGCGCATCCAGGCCGAGGGGCCGGCGCGCATCGGCCGTCTCGCCGCGGCGGCCGGGGTGGGGCGAGTCGTCCACATCTCCGCCATCGGCGCCGACGCGGCCAGCCCCTCCCGCTACGCGCGGACCAAGGCGGAGGGGGAGGCGGGGCTGCTCGCCGCCTTCCCAGACGCGACCATCCTTCGCCCGTCCATCGTCTTCGGGCCGGACGACCGGTTCTTCGGCCGCTTCGCGCAGATTGCCGCGATCTCGCCGATCATGCCGGTGATCGAGGGGAAGACACGCTTCCAGCCGGTCTATGTCGGCGACGTGGCCGAGGCCGTCATGGCCTGCCTCTTGGACGGGGCGACGCGCGGGCAGGTCTACGAGCTCGGCGGCCCGCGCGCCTGGACCTTCCGCGAGCTGCTGGGCTTCATCCTGCGCGAGACGGGACGCAAGCGGCCGCTGGTGGACATCCCGCCCGGCATCGCCCGCCTCCAGGCCCGGATCGGAGAGCTGCTTCCGAACCCGCCGCTGACTCGCGACCAGCTGCTTCTGCTCGCGCGCGACAACGTGGTGGGGGAGGGGGCGAAGACGCTGCGCGACCTCGGCATTGTGCCGAAGGCCGTGGAGGCCCTGGTGCCGGGCTACCTCGCCCGCTTTCGGGTCGGCGGTGGCCGCAGGACAAGGCCCGCGGCTAGTTAGGGCCGAAACGGGTGTTTCTGGCCGGTGTTGACAGGCTTGGCCGCAGATCGTCGGCGGAGTGAGAAAAATTTAGGACAGCTTTGGTGTCCTTAACCGCCGCGCGCGACTTCCCCGCTCGCCCCTGCCAAGCTAAATGCCCTTGGCAGGGGTTGTCCGCGCCCGCCCCGCCCCCGCTTGCCAGGAACCCCCGGACCTATGCCCGACCGCATGCTCCAATTCGTGCGCCTTCAGCAGCAGACGCCGGACAAGCGGTCCGCGACGCTGCGCCGCGAGGATTTCGCCGAGATCTACGAGCGCTTCGACCCGGCCCGCGCCGCCGAGCAGGCGAGCCGGTGCAGCCAGTGCGGCGTGCCCTTCTGCCAGGTGCACTGCCCGCTCAACAACAACATACCGGACTGGCTGAAGCTCACCGCCGAGGGGCGGATGGAGGAGGCCTACGAGGTCGCGTCGGCCACGAACACTTTCCCCGAGATCTGCGGCCGCGTCTGCCCGCAGGACCGGCTGTGCGAGGGAAACTGCGTCATCGAGAAGGGCTTCGATAGCGTCACCATCGGCTCGGTCGAGCGCCACATCGTGGACACGGCTTGGGAAAAGGGCTGGGTGAAGCCGCCCACGCCCTCGCGCGAGCTTCCTTGGAGTGTCGGCATCGTCGGCGCCGGGCCGGCCGGGCTCGCCGCCGCGGAGCGCCTGCGGGTGCGTGGTTTCCAGGTGCACGTGTACGACCGGCACGACCGCGTGGGCGGGCTCATGATCTACGGTATCCCCAACTTCAAGCTGGAGAAGGAGGTCGTGCTCGCCCGCTGGAGGCAGCTCGAGGCCGGGGGCATCGTGTTCCACCTCGGCGTGGCGATCGGCAGCGACATCACGCTGGCCGAGCTGCGCGACCGGCACGACGCGGTGTTCCTGGCCACAGGAGTGTACAAGGCGCGCGAGATCGGCTGCCCGGGCGACGACCTTCCCGGCGTGGTGCGTGCGCTCGACTACCTCACCGCTTCGAACCGCCAGGGCCTGGGCGACGCGGTGCCCGCGTTCGAGGCGGGCGCGTTGAACGCCGCGGGCCGCGACGTCGTGGTGGTGGGCGGCGGCGACACGGCGATGGATTGCGTGCGCACCGCCGTGCGCCAGGACGCGCGCACCGTCACCTGCCTCTACCGCCGCGACCGCGCCAACATGCCCGGATCCATGCGCGAGGTCGGCAACGCGGAGGAGGAGGGGGTGCGCTTCCTCTGGCTCTCCGCGCCCGAGGCCTTTCTCGGAACACCGCCGGGCGGCGTCACCGGCGTGCGCGCGGTCCGCATGCATCTCGGCCTGCCCGACGCGACGGGGCGCCAGCAGGTGGCCCCCATCGAGGGCAGCCACTTCGTCGCGCCGGCGAGCCTCGTCATCAAGGCGCTCGGCTTCGACCCGGACGACATGCCGGCGATGTTCGGCGAGCCGGCGCTCGGCGTCACGCGCTGGGGCACGATCAAGGTGGAGCACCGCAGCTTCATGACCTCGCTGCCCGGCGTCTTCGCGGGTGGCGACATCGTCCGCGGCGCGTCCCTCGTCGTGTGGGGCATCCGCGACGGGCGCGACGCGGCGGAGAGGATCGAGGCGTATGTGCGCGAGCGCGCGCAGGTGAAGGCGGCGGCGGAGTGACGGCCATGACGACGGAAAACGGTTTCGAGTTCGCCGCCCGCTACGCCGCGGAAGCGGCAAGGCTGGCCGGCGAGGCGCACATCGACGTCGCCGAGCACGACGCGTGCGGGGTGGGGCTTGTCGCGGCGCTCGACGGCAAGGCCTCGCGCGCGGTGGTGCGCGCCGGCATCGACGCGCTCAAGGCGGTCTGGCACCGCGGCGCGGTGGACGCCGACGGCAAGACGGGCGACGGCGCGGGCATCCACATCGAGATCGCGCAGGAGTTCTTCGCGGAGGCCGTCCGCAACGGCGGCGACCGGCTCAAGCCGGGCCGCATCGCGGTGGGGATGGTGTTCCTGCCCAAGACCGACCTCGGCGCGCAGGAGCGCTGCCGCGCCATCGTGGAGACGGAGATCCTCCAGGGCGGCTACGGCATCTACGGCTGGCGCCAGGTGCCGATCAACGCGGCCGTGATCGGCGAGAAGGCGAACGCCACGCGCCCCGAGATCGAGCAGATCCTCATCCACGATCCGGAGGAGCGCGACGAGGCGACGGCCGAGCGCGACCTCTACGTCATCCGCCGGCGCATCGAGAAGCAGGCCATCGCGGCGCAGATTCCCGAGCTGTACCTGTGCTCGCTCTCCGGCCGCAGCGTCATCTACAAGGGGATGTTCCTCGCCGAGGCGCTCTCCGAGTTCTACCCGGACCTGCAGGACGAGCGCTTCGTCAGCCGGTTCGCGATCTACCACCAGCGCTACAGCACCAACACCTTCCCGACCTGGCGCCTCGCGCAGCCCTTCCGCATGCTCGCGCACAACGGCGAGATCAACACGCTGCACGGCAACGTGAACTGGATGAAGGCGCACGAGACGCGCCTCTCCTCGCCGCTGCTCGACCCGTGGCTCGACGACATCAAGCCGGTGATCCAGGCCGGCAACAGCGACACCGCCTGCCTCGACAACGCCTTCGAGCTGCTGGTGCGCGGCGGACGCGACGCGCCGATGGCCAAGGCGATGCTGATCCCGGAATCGCTCGGCAACAACGCCACGATGCCGAGCCGCCACCACGACCTTTTCCTCTACTGCAACGCGGTGATGGAGCCGTGGGACGGGCCGGCCGCGGTGTGCGCGACGGACGGGCAGTGGGTCGTGGCCGGCCTCGACCGCAACGGGCTGCGGCCGCTGCGCCACACCGTCACGCACGACGGGCTGCTGATCGTGGGCAGCGAGACGGGCATGGTGAAGCTGGCCGAGGACGGCATCGTGGCGAAGGGCCGCGTCGGCCCGGGCCAGTGCATCGGCGTGGAGCTGGCCACCGGCCGGCTCTACCTCGACTCCGAGCTGAAGGACCTGCTGGCCGCGCGCAAGCCCTTCGGGCAGTGGGTCAACCGCACGACGCGCATCGACGGCGTGGTGCGGAGCACCGCCGCCGCGCCGCCTGCGCAGATGGCCGGCGAGGCGCTGCGCCGCGCGCAGCTCGCCATGGGCTACACGCTCGAGGAGCTGGAGCAGATCCTCCACCCCATGGTGGAGGACGCGGCGGAGGCCGTGGGCTCCATGGGCGACGACACGCCGGTGGCCGTGCTGTCGAGCCACTACCGCGGTTTGCACCACTACTTCCGGCAGTCCTTCAGCCAGGTCACGAACCCGCCCATCGACTCGCTGCGCGAGACGCGGGTGATGTCGCTCAAGACGCGGCTCGGCAACCTCGGCAACATCCTCGACGAGGACCCGGCGCAGTGCGAGATGCTGATGCTCGACAGCCCGGTGCTCAGCACGGCCGAGTTCGCCGCCATGCGCGGCTACATGGGCCGATCCGCGTGCGTGGTGGACTGCACGTTTGACGTCGCCGAAGGCGAAGCGGGCCTGCGCCGCGTGCTCGACCGGGTCCGCCGCGAGGCGGAGGAGGGCGTGCGGTCGGGCTGCCAGCACGTGATCCTGACCGACGAGGCGCTGGGCCGCGAGCGCGCCGCGGCGCCGATGATCCTGGCGACGGCGGCGGTCCACACGCACCTCGTCCGCACGTCCTTGCGCACCTTCACCTCGCTCAATGTGCGCGCGGCCGAGTGCCTCGACGTCCACCACTTCGCCGTGCTGATCGGCGCGGGCGCGACGACGGTGAACGCCTACCTGGCCGAGGCATCGATCGCCGACCGCCACCGCCGCGGGCTGTTCGGGGACCTGCCGCTCGCGGACTGCATCGCCCGCTTCAAGAAGGCCGCCGACAAGGGCCTGCTCAAGGTGATGAGCAAGATGGGCATCTCCGTCGTGTCCTCCTACCGCGGGGGCATGAACTTCGAGGCGATCGGGCTGTCGCGCGCGCTGGTGAGCGAGTTCTTCCCCGGCGTGCAGTCGCGCATCTCCGGCATCGGGCTCTCCGGCCTTGCGCGGCGCGTGCTGGAGTTGCACGAGCGCGCCTTCGCGTCGGACGTGATCGCGCTGCCCGTGGGCGGCCTGTACAAGCAGCGCTCGCGCGGCGAGGCGCATGCCTTCGGCGGCACGCTCATCCACATGCTGCAGAAGGCGGTGGAGACCGACAGCTACCAGACTTTCAAGCGCTACTCCGAGGCGGTGCGCCGGCAACCGCCCGTGGCGCTGCGCGACCTGCTCGACTTCCGCACCGACGGCCTCAAGCCCATCGCGACGGAGGAGGTCGAGAGCATCACCGAGATCCGCAAGCGGCTCGTGGCACCCGGCATCTCGCTCGGCGCGCTCAGCCCCGAGGCGCACGAGACGCTGTCGATCGCGATGAACCGCATCGGCGCGCGGTCGGATTCGGGCGAGGGCGGCGAGGACCCGGCGCGGGCCAAGCCGCGCGCGAACGGCGACAACGCGAACAGCGCGATCAAGCAGATCGCCTCCGGGCGCTTCGGCGTCACGGCCGAATACCTCAACAACTGCCGCGAGATCGAGATCAAGGTCGCGCAAGGGGCGAAGCCGGGCGAGGGCGGGCAACTGCCCGGCTTCAAGGTGACGGGGCTGATCGCGCGGCTGCGGCACTCCACGCCCGGCGTCACGCTGATCTCGCCGCCGCCGCACCACGACATCTACTCCATCGAGGATCTCGCGCAGCTCATCTACGACCTCAAGCAGATCAACCCGGAGGCGACGGTCTGCGTGAAGCTCGTCAGCCGCTCCGGCATCGGCACCATCGCCGCTGGCGTGGCGAAGGCGAAGGCCGACGCCATTCTTGTCAGCGGCCACAGCGGCGGCACGGGCGCGTCGCCCGTCACCTCGATCAAATACGCAGGCCTTCCGTGGGAGATGGGGCTCTCCGAGACGCACCAGGTGCTGCTGCTCAACCGCCTGCGGCACCGCGTGAAGCTGCGCACCGACGGCGGCATCAAGACCGGCCGCGACGTGGTGATCGCGGCGATGCTCGGCGCGGAGGAGTTCGGCATCGGCACCGCGAGCCTCGTCGCCATGGGCTGCATCATGGTGCGCCAGTGCCACTCCAACACCTGCCCCGTCGGCGTCTGCACGCAGGACGAGGCGCTGCGCGCGAAGTTCGGCGGCAGCCCGGAGAAGGTGATCAGCCTGTTCTCGTTCGTCGCCGAGGAGGTGCGCGAGATCCTCGCCGCCCTCGGCTTCCGCCGGATGGAGGACATCATCGGCCGCACCGACCTGCTGCGGCAGGTCAGCCGCGGCTCGGAGGACCTCGACGACCTCGACCTCAACCCGCTGCTGGTGAAGGCCGACAGCGGCGGCTTTCCCTCGCACTGCACGCTGGAGGGGCGCAACGAGGTGCCGGAGACGCTCGACGCGGACATGCTGCGCGACGCGGCGCCGCTGTTCGAGCGCGGCGAGAAGATGCAGCTCGCCTACAACATCCGAAACACCCACCGCGCCATCGGCACCAAGGTGTCGAGCAAGATCGTGCGGCAGTTCGGGATGACGGGGCTGCAGGAGGGCCACCTGACGGTGCGCCTGCGCGGCACGGCGGGCCAGTCGCTCGGCGCCTTCGCGGTGCGCGGGCTGCGGCTCGAAGTGTTCGGCGACGCCAACGACTACGTGGCCAAGGGGCTGTCAGGCGCCACGGTCATCGTCCGCCCCGCGCCGTCCTCCGGCCTCGTCTGGAACGAGAACACGATCATCGGCAACACCTGCCTGTACGGCGCGACCTCCGGGGCGCTGTTCGCGGCCGGCCAGGCGGGCGAGCGCTTCGCCGTGCGCAACTCCGGCGCACTCGCCGTGGTCGAGGGCACGGGCGCGAACGCCTGCGAGTACATGACGGGCGGCACCGTCGTGATCCTCGGGCCGACGGGCGACAATTTCGGCGCGGGCTTCACCGGCGGCCAGGCGTTCCTGCACGACGCGGACGGCACCTTCGAGCGCCGCGTGAACCCCGACACGCTGCAATGGTCGCGCCTCGCTTCGGCCCACTGGGAGGGCGAACTTAAGCGCCTCGTCGAGCGCCACGCGGCGGAAACAGGCAGCCGCCACGCCGCGCGCCTCCTCAACGACTGGGAGCAGGAGCGCGGCCGCTTTTGGCACGTCGTGCCGAAGGAATACGCAATATACCTCGCGCGCCCGATGGCCGACGTCGCGGTGGCGGCAGAGTAGAGGGGGCGGAATAACCGGCGCCGATTCGCGCCCCGTTCGGCTTTTGCAAAGTGGGGGCGGGTGGCAGAACGCGGCGATGCGGCTGCTCTACCACCTGCCCCTCTCGCCCTTCGCCCGGAAAGTCCGCCTCGTCCTCGCCGAGAAGCGCCTGCCGTTCGAGCTGCTGGCCGAAAAGGTGTGGGAGCGGCGGCCCGAATTCCTCGAACTCAACCCCGCCGGAACCGTGCCCGTGCTGGTCGAGGAGAACGGCCTCGCCGTCGCGGACAGCTACGCGATCTGCGAGTACCTGGACGAGGCGTACCCCGATTCGCCTCTGCTGGGCCGCACGCTCGCCGAGCGCGCGGAGGTGCGGCGGCTGGTCGCGTGGTTCGACCACCGCTTCCACGACGAGGTCACGCGCAACCTGATCTGGGAGCGGCACCTCAAGCGCCCGCTCGGGCACGGCAACCCGGACGGTGCGGCGATCCGCGCCGGCTACGCCAACCTCAAGCCGCACCTCGAGGTGGTGGGGTGGCTCGCGGAAAGCCGCTCCTGGCTCGCCGGCTCGGCGCTGACGCTGGCGGATTTCGCGGCCGCCGCGCA
>BBPD01003953.1_pt1 | contig 23969 bp, 29 predicted proteins | sample 1344911 | NCBI WGS metagenome assembly BBPD01 (sample SAMD00019088, study PRJDB2971) | groundwater metagenome | biome: freshwater biome; feature: mineral spring; material: ground water | place: USA: CA, Sonoma | collected 2011-09 | depth surface m
TTCCATCTTGGTCACATTACTCAGTTCCATGTTTCCATCCAGACATATATTCTATTTGCTCGGCGCTCATTCGGTCAATCTGAATCCCCATTGATTCCAATTTCAGGTGCGCCACCTGCTCATCGATGTCTTCAGGGACGCCGTATACCTTGTTTTGGAGGTCTTTTCCATACTCCACGATATATCTGACACATAAAGCCTGGTTTGCGAAGCTCATGTCCATAACCTCGACAGGATGCCCATCACCTGCTGCCAGATTAACAAGCCGCCCCCCTCCCAGGACATAAAGTCTCTTCTCATCCAAATCATACTCTTCAATATTGGCTCTAACTCTTCTGACGCTCTTTGCAATCTTGCTGAGTTGAGCCATATCAATCTCCACGTTAAAATGACCGGCGTTTACCAGTATTGTGCCATCCTTCATAAGCTTAAAATGCTCCTTTATGATGGCATCTTTGTTGCCGGTGGTAGTGATGAAAAAGTCACCGATCTTCGCGGCTTGAATCATTGGCATTACCCTATAGCCGTCCATTTTTGCTTCCAAGGCTCGAATCGGATCGACCTCGGTTATTATCACGTTTGCGCCATGGCCATCCGCTCTCATCGCAACGCCTTTACCGCACCACCCATAACCTGCGACCACGACATTCTTTCCAGCTACCAGCAGGTTCGTCGTCCTGATTATTCCGTCCCATGTCGATTGCCCGGTGCCATATCGGTTATCAAAAAGAAACTTGGTTTTAGCATCGTTGACAGCTATCACTGGAAATTTAAGCGCATCATCAGCCTGCATAGCCTTTAAGCGACGGACGCCTGTGGTGGTCTCCTCACATGCCCCAATGATGTCTGGGAGCAGTTCCTTGCGGTCAGTATGGAGCCTGAATATCAGGTCAGCGCCATCGTCTATCGTAATATCTGGTTTATTATCCAGAACAGCGTCGATTGCCCGATAGTATTCTCTGGTGTTACAGTCGTGTTTTGCATAGCATGGTACATCCTTCTGACGCAATGCAAGTGCCACATCATCCTGCGTGCTTAATGGATTGCAACCCGTGATTGCGACCTCTGCGCCACCTGCCGCCAGAGTCTCTACTAACACAGCGGTTTTGGCTTCGACATGAAGCGCCATTCCAATCGTATGCCCCTCAAGCGGGAGCTCTGCTTCAAACTGTTTTCGTATGCGCCCTAAGACGGGCATATGTTTTTTTGCCCACTCGATTCTGAGGCGACCCTCTTCTGCTGATGGAGATTTACTTTTCATGCTTCTTGATCTCCTCTTCAATTTCCGAAATAACGTCTATGTTATGTATCTTCTTTTTTCCGCCCTCTTTTATAGATATAACATAGAACACTTTGCCACCGTATTTTTCAGTAAATTTCTTATGAGTGGCTTCTTGAATCGAATGTTCTTTAAAGATTTGAGGTATGTGTGAAACATCTCCAGCAGGTTTAATCTGAAGTCCGATATACTTGTCTCCTATCTTGATGAAAAAATCTACGTTGTACAATCTGTCCCACTCATCGGGGGCAGGCTGAATCTTCACATTCAACTTCTTTTGCAATTGACCATAGATGGTATCAATCTCGGTCATATATCCGTCAAATGTCCTGTCTATTACCATGTTAAACATATATTCAATACAATCTTCCTCTGTGATTTCTTCAACTTCGGCGGAGATCACTTCGGTAATTTTAATGTATAATTTCCGACCTAATTCTTCTATGTGTTCTTTGGTTCTGACATTTCGAAAATAATACTCGCTCCACTCCTTGATGGTCTTTGGAGAACATTTTCTGATCTCCTCGGAAACCGCTCCAACGTTGCGTTTGAAATTCAACTGAAAACGATTCATCGCACTATTTAAAATCCATTCCTTTGCCATTATTTTACCATCCTGTAGGTTAAAAATTGAGACTTGTATTTGTAATCTAATGTAGTATCCACATCAACAAGATCATTTTTAATAAGGTGTGCATTGATAAATGTCTTGTTTCTTAGATAGAGATAGCATAACAGATGATCTTTTTCATCGTATTTGGTGGCGTCAAATTTCAAGAATACTTTTTGCCCTTTCGTTTTCTGCTGTAAAAACTGTATTGCGTCTCTATTTTTTTCTGGTATCTCATTCACCCCCAATAATCTGACTTTTAATCCATTATTCAGTATCAATATCTCAGGACTGATTACATCTTTCACAGCGTAATATGTTTCTCTTCCAGGATGAGAATTATCTATTTTTGACCCAAATCTCAATTTCCTCGGGTCAATTTTCTTATCAAACTTTATCGGGTCCTTGAAAATATATGGGAGTTCTTTAATCTTTTCTTTGAAGTCTATTCTTGGTTCCTCTTGCCTGATTATCTCAAAAGTTACATCTTGAAAAATAGTGCTTTGGTTTATTCCAAGTTTTTCTTTTATGATTGGCAGAAAATCTTCATTTATTTCGTATCCGATGGAGTTTCTGTTCAGATTTTTAGCAGCCAAAGATGTCGTCCCGCTTCCAAGAAATGGGTCAAGGACTGTATCACCAACAAAACTAAACATTTTAATAAGTCGTTTCGGTAGCTCTTCAGGAAACATCGCAAGATGCTTATCCTGCTTTTCACCTGGAAAATTCCAGTGTCCAGTAAAGTATTGATTCCATTCTTCTTGCGTTAATCTCGATTCCTCTTTAATCTCTTTGCTACCCTTAGGAGGACTCCCATGTTTTTTGAAAATTAAAATAAATTCGTAATCCAGTTTGAGAATACCATTTCTTGGATAGGGAAAAGAACCCATTACAGTAGCCCCACCAGTCGTATGGCAAGTAGTAACCTTTTGCCAGATGATGGCTCCCATATAATCGAAGCCAGCACTTTCGCAGAACTTGATGATTTCGGTCCTTATCGGGATAACTTTATACCTTCCATAATAGACAGAGCGAGCAAACTGGTCGCCTATATTAACACACAAACGACAGCCTTTATGCAAAACCCTATGGCATTCACTCCAGACCAGATTGAGATTATTGATATACTCTTCATAACTATCATTGAAACCTATCTGTTTTCCATTTCCATAATCCTTCAGTTGCCAATACGGTGGAGAGGTAATGATAAGATGGACTGATTCGTCCTCTACCTCCTTCATACATCTTGAATCACCAATGATTATTTTTTGCTGGGTTTTCATACCATCATCTCATCCTTAATCCACCTTGATGTTACTAATATTACGCGCAACTTGAGATTAAATTCTCTGCAGCCTTTTCAGCCTTTTCCATGATATCCTCTTCATCCAATGCCTTGACTACATAGTTTTCCATCAAAACCTTTCCGTCCACTATGGTCGTGCCGACATCGCTGCCTTTTGCACAGTAAACCAGATGTGACGTGAGACTATGCTTAGGCGTCAGGTGCGGCTTATGAATATCGACGATGATGATATCCGCCTTCTTGCCCTTGGCAATGGTTCCACCGTCAATACCAAGTGCATGTGCGCCGTTGATGGTAGCCATTTTCAACACCTCCTGTGCGGGAATCACAGTTGGGTCGAGTTTGTGGACCTTGTGGAGCAGCGCAGCCATTTTCATCTCGTGGAACATATCAAGGGTGTTGTTAGAGGCGCACCCATCCGTTCCTATTCCTACTACAATCCCATTGTTGATACACTCTGGAATCGGGGCGATTCCCGATGCGAGTTTCATGTTGCTGGTGGGATTGTGTGCTATTTTAACATCGCTCTTCTTCAGGATTTTGATATCATCATCTGAAAGCCAGACGCAGTGCGCAGCCAGCACATCTGGACCGAGAAAACCGATATTGTCCAGCAGTCGTACGGAGCACATGCCATATTTGGCCATCATTTCATCCGTCTCCATCTTCGTCTCTGCAAGATGGATGTGAATGCAGACACCATCTTTATATGCTCGCTCCCTTACACGTGTCAAAAAATCTGGCGAGCAGGTATTCGGCGCATGAGGTCCATATCTAGCCACAATTCGTCCATCTGCCGCACCATTCCACTTTTTGATGAATTTTCTGCCGATTTCCAGCTCTCTTTCCCCCTTCTCTTCATCGCCGAGTTCGATCATGCCGTATGACAGCACACCCCTGAGTCCGGACTCTTCTACTGCCATGGCGGTTCCATCCATCTTGATATACATATCTGCGAATGTTGTCGTGCCGGACCTGATCATCTCGAGGCAGCCGAGCAAGGTACCAATGTGCACATCAGCATCGGTCAGCTTTGCTTCTATTGGCCATATGTGCTCTGTGAGCCACTGCTTCAATGGAAGGTCGTCCGCATAGCCCCTGAACAGAGTCATGCCAAGATGTGTATGGGTGTTGACCAGACCTGGCATCACGATTCCGCCACTGGCATCTATCACCTGGTCTGCCACGCCACTCTTGCCGATATTTGCGATTACCCCATTTTCAATGGATATGGGCTCCTTGACAAATCCCTTCGGAGTCATGACAAGTCCATTTTTGATTAATATGTCGGTCATACACAGTCCACACTCGTTTATGGTTTAGGATTATATATAACAAAACTTCATATGTAATTAATGGTGTACATAAAATACGGAGGTACTATAAACTTGAAAATCGCGTTGCCAAACAAAGGACGGTTGTACGAGCCTTGCACTCGATTATTGGAGCGTGCAGGGCTGCACATCATCGACGGGTCGATGAGAAAACTGTTTGCGAAAACAGTAAACCCTGATATTAACTTGCTATTCGCACGCGCTCCTGATATTCCGGAATATGTGCAAGATGGTGCAGCAGACCTTGGGGTTACTGGATTTGATTTGATTACTGAAGCAGGCGTAGATGTTGAAGTCCTGCTTGATCTGAAATTTGGAAAAGCGGAGCTAGTGTTGGCCGTGCCAAACGATTCCAAGATCAAAACGGTGATGGACTTAAAAGGTAAACGAGTCGCAACCGAATTCCCAAATATCACCAACAGGTTCTTCGATGAACGCAAAATCGACGTCGATATAATAGAAGTGTCTGGAGCCACGGAGATGACGCCACATGTCGGCATCGCCGATGCCATAGTAGATTTAACGAGTTCTGGCACGAGTCTGGTGATGAATCGATTGGAGGCGATAGGGCATGTGCTCTCGACATCTGCTAGGCTGATCGCAAATAAAAATAGCCTGAAGCAGAATTTGGAAAAGATAAACGAAGTTAAGACTGCACTGGAGAGTGTTGTCCGTGCCGAAGGTAAGCGATACCTTATGATGAACGTGCCTCAAGAGGCATTGGAGAGGGTAAAGAAGAGGATACCGGGATTATCTGGTCCTACTGTACTGCGCGTAGAATCTGCCACGCCCATGATGGCAGTTCATGCTGTTGTCGACGAGGATGACATATTCACCACCATAAACGAGCTTAAGCGACTGGGTGCAAAGGATATTTTAGTGGTCCCGATTGAAAGGATGGTACTGTGAGTTTTGAGATAATCCCTGCCGTAGACATCAAGGACGGCAAATGCGTCCAGCTCGTGCAGGGCGTGCCTGGCACTGAGACGATTTCGCTGGACGACCCTGTCGGGGTCGCCATGCGCTGGGTCAAAGAGGGTGCAAACGTCCTGCATTTAGTGGACCTAAATGGTGCGATAGAAGGAAGGCGAAAAAACACCCACCTAATTTGTCAGGTCAGAGAGAGATGTCCTGTGACGATTCAAGTTGGAGGTGGCATCAGGTCCTATGATGATGCTGTGGTCCTTCTCGATATGGGAGTTGACAGAATCATCTTGGGAACCGCAGCAGTAGAAAATCACATGCTCGTCAAAAAACTGGCAGATGAGTATGGAAGTGAACATATCATGGTCTCTCTGGATGTAAAGGATGGCGATGTCATGGTGGAGGGATGGAAAAAGAGTTCTGGAGTCAAACCGATTGACATAGGTATGAAGTTCCAGAAATTGGGCGCAGGCTTCATCTTCTTTACAAACATAAACGTCGAGGGATTATTGTCTGGAGTGGACCCAGAACCGATTGACGAGTTGGTTCATGCGGTGGACATCCCAGTAATCGCATCCGGGGGTGTCGCATCTCTGGACGACCTGATCGCCATCAAAGGGGTGGGTGCTGCTGGTGCAGTGGTTGGAACTGCACTATATAAAGGCAACTTCACGCTAAAAGAAGCGATGAGAGTGGTACGATGAGGATATCCAAAACAAAAAGAAAGACGAATGAAACCGACATCGAAATTTCCTTGAACATAGATGGAAAAGGGAATTATGATATAAACACGGGTATACGATTCTTTGATCATCTGCTTTCGAGTTTTGCTAAACATGGGTTATTTGACCTGAATGTCAGGGCGTCCGGGGATAATGAGCATCACATCGTGGAAGATGTGGCAATTTCACTTGGAGCGGCGTTCAGGGATGCTTTGAAAGAGAAGAGAAGTATAAGACGTTTCGGTTCCGCCATAATTCCCATGGACGATGTCCTATTATTAGTTTCAGTAGATATAAGTGGCAGAAGTCACTGCAATTTTGACGTCAACTTTAGTAAGAAGAGTATAGAGGGCATGAGCATCGAGATGATATCCCATTTTATCGAAACTTTCGTCTCAGAGTTCAAGATAAACCTTCATGCGAAACTTTTGGATGGAAAGAACGACCACCACAAGAGCGAGGCGCTATTTAAGGCACTGGCACTGGCGCTGGACGATGCTACGAAGATCGACACCCGAAGAGAGGATGTACCGAGCACGAAAGGATTGTTGTGAGCATCCTCAAATAGCCTTATATGTCGGCGCACATCATGTCCTTAAAGAATAAGATGACCAAAAAAATACTCGTAACGACGGCATGGCCATATGCCAATGGTCCCCTGCATCTGGGACACCTTGCAGGCTCGTATCTGCCTGCCGATATATTCGCCAGATACAACAGGATGGTCGGAAACGAGACGCTGATGGTTTCCGGGACAGATGAGCATGGAACGCCCATATCTGTGCAGGCAGAGAGGGAAAACCGCGCGCCCAGGGATATAGCTGATAAATATCACGGAATAATCAAACGCTCTCTTGGGGATATTGGATGTTCATATGACCTGTTTACCAGAACGACGACTGAGAATCACCACAACACCGTACGGGATTTCTTTCTGACGCTGCTCGACCACGGTTTTATTTACGAGAAAACCATGAGTTTGCCTTACTGTCCAAAGTGTAATAAGTTCTTGCCAGATCGATATGTAGAGGGGACATGTCCCAGATGCAGCGCAAAAGAGGCAAGAGGGGACCAGTGCGATGAATGTGGCAGGACACTTGACCCTACTGAGTTAATCGATCCATACTGCAAGCACTGTCATACTATGCCCGGGATGAGAGAAAGTAAGCATTACTTCTTAAAACTTTCCGCATTTCAAGACAAGCTTATAGCATGGATCGAGACCAAAAAGGGCCAATGGAGACCTAACGTCTATAATTTCACGATCAACTGGTTAAAGGAAGGATTGCTGGATAGGCCTATCACACGCGACCTTGAGTGGGGAGTTCCGATACCAATCGAAGGGGCTGAAGGTAAGGTAATCTATGTGTGGTTTGAGGCGGTGATAGGTTATCTTTCTGCGACTAAACAGTACTTTGCCGAAAGAGGTAAGCCCTACGCATGGAAGGACTGGTGGAAAGACCCAAATACGGAGACATATTATTTCATCGGAAAGGACAACATCCCCTTCCACACCATCATATGGCCTGCGATGTTGTTGGGCTATGGCGAATGCTTGAACCTCCCAAGCGATGTGCCAGCAAACGAGTTTCTGAATCTCGAAGGGGGCAAATTTTCGACCAGCAAGGGCTATGCGGTCTGGTTAGATGAATATCTGGAGCATTTTGATCCAGACCCCCTGCGGTATTACTTGTCCATCAACATGCCGGAGTCAAAGGATGCGGATTTCACATGGGATGAATTTCGGCGCAGGAATAACGAGGAACTAGTAGCCACTTTCGGAAATTTTGCCCATCGCGTTCTGACGTTCATCGATAAGTTTTATGATGGCATCATACCAGAGGCGGCTGACCTTGATGAACAGGACATGTCCGTATTAGCTGATATTGACATGGCAGTGGACGAGGTCGGCACCCATATTCAAAAGTGCGAGTTCAAAAGGGGGATGACGAGGATAATGAATTTAGCATCGCTCGGCAACCAATACTTCAACGAAAAAGCTCCCTGGAAGGACAAGGAATCATGTGGAAATACGCTTTATGTAAGCGCATGTATTGCACGGGCACTGTCCATTCTAATAACTCCCTTCTTGCCATTCTCGGCGCAAAAACTCTGGAATATGTTGGGATATGATAGTTCGGTGCATGAGCAGGAATGGAGGTCTGCGAAAGGAAACATCAAATCCCAGCGCATAAGGGATGTGAAGCCTCTGTTTAAGCTCATTGAGGAGGGGGACATTAGAGAACGGAAAGCCAAACTGGGCAAAATGTGACCTGGGATAAAAACGGATTTGTAAAAACATGCGGGCATTTTAAAAGTATGTCTGTTTATTTACGCACAATTTGTAATGTTATGGGAATGAGATGATAAAGGAAAAAGAGCTCGTGAAACCTATCGTTTGGCACTTATGTAATCAATTTAGCCTTAAATCAAAAATTTTGATCCATGAAGAAACAGAACTTGGAGAGGGTAGAGTCGATTTAATTATTATATATACTCAGCCTTTCGATTGGAAGGAAGGTTCTATAGTTGTTGAAATAGAAAGTAGCGGATATAAAGCTTATTGTGATGAGAAACATGGCATATTTCAGTTAGGTGGATTCCCTGCAACACAAAAATATTTAGGAATACCTCCTCCTTCCTCTTACGACATGGAAATAATAAAAAAGAAATGTAGAAAAAGATGCTTTGGTCTTCTTATAGTTAGAAGCAATGGGGTCGAAGAAATATGTAGTCCAGTACAAAGTGGAGAATTTTCATTAGGTCGTGCTAGCTCTAATCGATGGGGAAGTTTGATAAAAAGTAGAGATGCAATCAGATGGATTAAGGATAGAAAAATTAAATGGAAAGGACGTCGAATAAGGCATCCTACATGGAAAGAAGAACTGAAAGATTATTGTTCGATTTAAAAAAAAGTAAAATAAATTTTTAAAAATAGGGAAAAAACGTAATTTCTTCTCTTTTTATAATAATGATTATAAAAACAAAAAGGTTTTTATAGGGAGTGTGGTAACTAAGTTTGGTGACCAAATGAATAAAAAGTTAACAGTTTTAGTTGCAATGATCATGCTATCTGGTATGCTCATAACCGGCTGTGTAGAGATGCCGACCGAAGAACCAGAGGTCTTGATATTGGCAACGACGACGAGTCTCTATGATACAGGACTGCTTGTCCATCTTGAGCCCATATTTGAAGATAAACACAATGTAGATTTACAGATAATTTCCGCAGGAACAGGCATAGCCATTCGACATGGGGAGGATGGAGATGTAGATGTGTTACTTGTTCATGATAGAGCAAGAGAAGATGCATTTGTGGAGGCTGGATATGGAGTTAATCGGAGATGCATAGCCTATAACTACTTCCTTATTATAGGGTCTAAAGACGACCCGGCAGGCATCAGAGGAATGAGCCCGGAAGATGCAGTTACAAGGATAATGGAAGCAGGCATAAAGGACCCACAAGTCCGGTTTGTTTCCCGGGGAGATGACTCAGGGACACATGCCAGAGAGATAGCAATATGGGTAAGCGCTGGCCATGACTACGAAATGGTCAGAATGTCGGGACCATGGTACGTAGAGGCTGGGGCAGGCATGGGAGCAACACTCAGGATGGCAAATGAGAAATCAGCCTACACACTGGTTGACATCGGAACATTTCTGGCATTTGCAGGCGATGTGGATTTAGTTCCACTCGTTGAGGTGGGGGAGCTCTTGTTCAATCCCTATGGAGTGATTGCGGTGAATCCGGAGTTACACCCACATGTGAACTTCGAGATGGCAAACAACTTCATAAACTTCCTCATGTCGCCGGAGAGCCAGCAAATAATCGGTGAATTTGGCGTCGTGGATGGAAGACCCTTGTTTTTCCCATTAGCCAGCGACTGCCAGAGGAAAGGATGCCCAACATGGGAATTATGCAAAACATCAGCATCATAAAGGGAATTCAGGAGACTGAATTGGTGTGAGTGAAATTATAGAAGCATTCATACAAGCGATAGAGCTTATAATCACACTCGACCCCGAGGTTATGGGGATAGCAAAGAGGAGTATACTCATCTCCTCTCTTTCTACTTTTTTTGCGGCTTTAATATGCATACCAATTGGTGGCCTCATACATTTTCATGATTTTGCTGGCAAAAGAAGTTTGATAGGCATTATTCAAACACTCTTCAGTTTACCAACTGTTATTGTGGGCCTTTTTGTCTTTTTAATGCTGTCAAGAGCAGGTCCGCTTGGCATATTTGGTTTACTTTTTACACCTTATGGCATGGTATTAGGACAGATGGTATTGATATCTCCAATTATACTTGGCTTTACAATCTCATCTCTTAGTGGTGTTGGCATAGAAATAAAGGACACTGCCCTCTCACTCGGTGCAACTAAATTTCAAACCATCGTTACTATCATAAAAGAGGCAAGATTTGCTGTTATATCCACTATAGTGCTTGGCTTTGGCAGGGCAATATCAGAAGTTGGAGTTGCCCTGATGATTGGCGGGAATATAAGAGAATTCACAAGAGTATTCACTACTGCCATTGCTATGGAAACGGCAAAAGGTGAGGTTGTAATTGCAATATCACTCGGAATTATTCTTATGTTACTGGCATTGATGGTCAATTTGGTTATGAACATAATACAATACAGAGGTAATTAAATGTCTCTGATAGAAGTTAAGAGCTTATGTAAGAGCTTTGGAAATAAAGAGATATTAAAAGACATCAATTTTGAAGTTAAAAAAGGTGAGACTCTTGCACTGATAGGCCCCACTGGCTCTGGCAAGACCACAATATTGCGTTTATTAAATCTACTTGATACTCCCACCAGTGGAAAAATATTTTTTGATGGAATCGATACCGTAGATCAGCCTGAAGGAATCAAACTGAGTATTCGCAGAAAAATGGCAATGGTGTTTCAAAAGCCAATAGCGTTTAATGCAAGTGTGTATGATAATGTGGCGTATGGTTTGAAGGTGAGGGGGGAGGATGGCATCGATGAAAAAGTTGCAAATGTATTAGAGATGGTATCTCTTTCTGGTTTTGAGAATAGAAATGCTCGGACTCTTTCAGGAGGGGAGATGCAAAGAGTGGCATTAGCACGAGACCTTATAATCGAGCCCGATGTGCTGTTACTGGATGAGCCAACCGCGAATCTCGACCCAAAAAGCGCAGATATAATCGAGGGGATGATATCGCGCATCAGATATGAGCACGACGTCACCATAATAATGGCCACTCATGACATGTCCCAGGGCCAACGCCTTGCGGATAGGATGGGGGTACTCATGGAGGGAAAACTCGTTCAAATCGATACGCCGGAAGAGGTATTCCGCAAGCCAGAATCCGAGTTCGTCGCAAACTTCGTTGGCGTTGAGAATCTGTTCGCTGGGAGGGCAAGAGAAGAGGGCGGCGTTACAAAAGTATTTACAGATAACATTGAGTTGATTTCCAGTACGAAGAGAACTGGCGAGGTCTTTGCAGTTGTCAGACCAGAGGACATCATCGTATCGAAGAAGAAAATCATGTCGAGCGCGAGGAACGTTTTAGCTGGCAGAATAATCGATATATTTGACTGTGGATCAATTATGCGATTGGTCGTAAATGCGGGGGAGCCATTCGTCGTATTCATAACGAGACAGTCCTTCTTGGACCTGAATCTCGACATTGGGTCGGAAGTATTTTTATCTTTTAAGGCGCCGAGTGTGCACGTGTTTGGACGGCTCAGATGATGTATCAGTCGAGTATTATCTCTCCAGTCACGCTGATATAAATCTGAAGACCTTCGATGAGCATTCGGTTCTTTATTTTATCCTTCTTTTGTTTTTCTATCTGCGTGATTAACTCCAGCGTATCGGCTTGTATCTTGATGCCATTCTCGTCCGCTTGACGGAATACCTTCTTTGGTATTTCCAACACATCCGTGCCCTCTGGGATGTTGATTTGAACCGGTGCCAATAGTTCTTTCCATTCTTTAAGCGTCTCTCTCGCACGTTCGATATTGGCATGGGCCCTTTTTTCGATGGTGCTTATGTTGGCGCGAGTGGTGCCCAATCGGTGGGCCACTTCTTTTTGGGTTAGTCCTTTTTCACGCAACTTCAGAACTCGAATTTGTTGGGCGGTTAAAAACGATTTATCTGACATAAAATGAAGTGGCAGGACTCGACCCTCGAAGTACTTATCGACTAGATAGAATCTGCCGATTTTTCGTCCTTTGGGCCTTTTTTCTACGGGTGTCGCATCAACACCTTTCTGCTAAGGTGTTTAGTTGTGTCATTCTCTGGTTTTTAACCCAGGCTTATACACAACGACTATCATCCGTAGATAATAGTTTAGCTTTCGTCGTAGACTTCATCCTGCCAGACATCAATACTCTATATAGTTATAAATAAATTTTGGTAAAGATTCTGGTACATGATTTGATAATAAAAAGGTAAATATATGCATCTCATATAATTTGGCTGTGAGATTATATGATATCCATATCCATAGATGCTGATGACGGCTATCCGGATATAGCGAAGTTTGATATTAGTACAGCAGATCACATTGTATCTTTGATGGGTATGGGCAGGGATGATGTTACGATTTCCTGTACTCATGGGAAGATAACAATTTGGTTTGGAAAAAAGGCGACCATCGATTTGATCAAACGGATTATCACTGGCGTTTCCAGCATAGATTCTTCAGTGGAATGTGAAAAAGAGGTCATCTGTAGCTTTGAGGGGATTCAGGACTATCAGGTGAGGGGATACACTCTGGTTTCATATGCAAAGACGAGGGAAGGATATCGTGCGATATTTAACATACCATTCTCAAAAAGAGAGGCATTAGAACATTTTGCGCTATCTATTTTCGCACAGCTCCGAAAAGGAGACGTCAAGAACACTATGTTCTGGGATGGAAGCGTCGCAAAGATCATGCTGCTTTTTGACGAGCTGCGCGATGTGGTTGGGTGGCACATCAAGAAGATAGACTTCAAAAAAGATGCGTATAGCGTCCAACCAGGCGAGTGATCGATTGATTCAAGTAGGCATAGCCGGAATCCCTGTGGATAGAAAGGGGAAGGGGATAGAAGAAGGAATTCGGTATCTTTCTGAAATTGGATTGGACGCAATGGAGATTCAATTTGTCAGGGGGGTCTTCATGAATAGCGAGTCCGCCGAAAAGGTCGGTCGTCTGGCTGAAAAATTGGAAATCAGATTATCAGTCCATTCTCCCTATTACATCAATCTCGCTTCAACGGAAATTGCAACGATCGAAAAAAGCAAGGAATATATCATCAAATCAGCCAAGCGTGCAAAAGAGGCAGGTGCAGGTATCGTAGTGGTTCATCCTGCTTATTACTCGAACGATACCTTCGAACTTGTTCGAAGAGCCTGCGAGGAGGTGTCAAGTGTGGTCGATAATGATGTAAAAATCGGGCTTGAAACTGCTGGCAGGCAGCGGCAGTTTGGCACCGTTGATGAAATAGCGAAGCTCGTGGCAACGGTAAAGGGCACTGTGCCAGTGCTCGATTTTGCCCACATTCATGCAAGGGGCAACGGTTCATTGAACCAGAAAGAAGACTATGAAGCGGTCTTTGATAGATTTGAGGGGAATAAATTTCATATTCATTTTACCGGTGTAAAATATGCGAAGGGGAATGAAATAAAGCACACTCCCATAAACGATGACCCAAATTTTAAGCATTTAGTAGAGGCATTAATCGAACGAAAATATCATGCGACCGTGATATGTGAATCACCTTTATTAGAGAGTGATGCATTGAAGATGAAGGAGATTATCACCAGTGTCCAATGACAAAAATACCACAAAGCGGGATACCAAGTTAACGATGAATTTGATAGGGGCGCATATTATCAAGATAGCAGGCGAGATTCATGATGACCAGGTAGATGCCCTGATAAGTCATATTCTCGCCGCCAAGAAGATATTTGTGATGGGTGCTGGCAGGTCAGGGCTGGTCGGAAGAGCGTTCGCCATGCGATTAATGCATTTGGACTTGCCTGTATATGTGGTGGGCGAGAGCGTTACCCCTGCGGTGGAGAAGGGGGATCTTTTAATCACAATTTCTGGCTCAGGTGAGACAAAATCGGTCGTCGAACTCGCCCTTGTTGGGAAACAATGTGGAGCCAAACTGGTGACGATAACTTCGAATATCAGCTCGCCATTGGCGAAGAAATCTGACGTAGTAATTGAAGTAAAAGGGCGAAGCAAAATGGACAGCGTCGACTATTTCGAACGCCAGGTGCGTGGAGAATATCAACCACTGGTGCCGCTGGGAACAATTTTCGAGACGACGAGCCTTGTATTTTTGGATGGCCTGATATCTGAATTGATGACCGTCACCAAAAGAGATGAGAAATATCTTCAATCCCGACATGCGAGCTTGGAGTAGACTTATGAAAAAAATAAGAAATTTGCTGGAAAAATTGTCAAATGCACACGGAATTCCGGGACATGAGAATGACGTTCGCGCGATAGTCCAGATGGAACTGGAATCATATGTTGACGAAATTAAAATTGACTCACTTGGAAACCTCATCGCGACAAAAAATGGCAAAAAGCCATCCGTCATGCTCGCCGCACATATGGATGAAATTGGCATGATGGCTAACTATGTGGATAAAGGTGGATTTATTCGCTTCGTAAAGGTTGGTGGTTGGTTTGACCAGACGTTGCTCAATCAGCGCGTGATTTTACATACTGAAAAGGGGGCTCTAACCGGAGTGATTGGGTCCAAACCGCCGCACAGAATGAAAGAAAAAGAGAAAGATACGGTGGTCAAGGCAGACGATATGTTCATCGATATCGGCGCCACCAGCATAAAAAATGCTGAGGAATTGGGCGCGACGGTAGGGACGCCGATAACCATCGATAGAGAGTTCAGAACGCTTGCAAATGACAAGGTCACTGGGAAGGCATTCGATGATAGGGTGGGACTGGTAGTCATGCTCGATGCTTTGAAGCGGACAAAATCGAATGCCACCATATATGCCGTCGGTACGGTCCAAGAAGAGGTCGGGCTAAAAGGCGCAAGGACTTCTGCGTTCGGATTAAATCCAGATGTGGCACTGGCAACAGAAGTTACCATCGCCGGCGATCATCCGAACATCAAGAAGCGGGAATCCGCGATCGAAATGGGTAAGGGTCCCTCTATTACGGTGATGGATGCGGCAGGAAGGGGCATCATCACGCCGAACACAATCCTTAAATGGCTAAAAGAGACCGCAGAGAGAAACAAGATTCAATACCAGCTGGACGTCTCTGATGGCGGAACGACCGATGCGACAGCAATTCAATTAACAAGGGTTGGCATCCCAACGGGCACCGTCAGCGTACCAGTGCGATATATTCATTCACCTGTTGAAGTGGTCAACTTGAAGGACATCGACATGTGTGCAAAGCTGGTCGCACATTCGATCGAGAACGTGGACAGCTACTTTTAGGGACCCCTCTAATACCCCTCTAAATATATGTAAGAACGAAATAACGCTGAAGTGAGAATGATTATGCCAATTCAGCTATAGCGAATCTATGCATGACCTTGTTAACTTTTATCTTGACCTCATCGCCTACTTTCGTATTAGGGACGAATACGACAAATCCCTCGATGCGGGCGATTCCGTCTCCTTCTCTAGCTATGTCTTCTATCTTTACGTCGTACGTTTCCCCCTCTGTTACGGGGGCACTCGGCTCTCTTCTATACAAAATTTACACCTCTATGGTTAGCATTATGATGCTACGATAGTTTATAAAGGTTTGGCTGGATGGCTTTGTTAACGTTTTGCGTGACGTAAGCGAACCACATACACCGTGTTGTCCGAGTGCGTTAGCATCGAGCAATCCAAAGGATTGGTAGAGTCGTGGACGAAGGGCGTTTTTAATGGTAAATCATTTCATTCTACAAGAATCAATTAGCTCCTCAGTAATCACAAAACTTTCATCTACAGCGGAAAGGAGCTCATCATGTATAGAACTTCGAGAATAATATAATTGAACCAGAACACCAGCATCTTTTGCTGCCTCAACAGCAGGAACGAAGTCGCCATCTCCAGTTACAAGGATTGCGGTACCTATTAATCTTCCCCAACTCATTCTGACGAGATCTACCGTAAGTAAGATATCAACTCGTTTCTGTACTAATTCTCCCCCAGCCCAGCCTAATTTACCTAATCTTACCTCGAACCGAGGGAGTCTTCGTAATGTGTAGATAAATTTGTCCATCGTGGAAAATCTTCGTTTTTCCTCATCGGTTGGTGGACTACTTTGGTAAGGCATGCAAGTATAATAATACGTTCTTTTGGACGACCAAAATCTGTGTCTAAAATCCTAGCAAAATAGCCACCATCAATCAGTACTGCGACGCGATCCATCAAAATCACAATATTTTATTTTTGACTGTCATCCCCGAAGGAACGACAGCGATTATTTTACTATTATTTAATATGAGCTCGACCATATTTATATTTACCGATGAAAGACCGCTAAATTCGCCCGAAGTCCACGATTTCACTTAACGTTCTGCGGATATACGAAGTTCGCCGAAGGCAATTTGGGCGAAGCCTTTTATCCGCTGTTGTATGACCGAAGCCCGTAAGGGGCGCAGCGTTGGGCTTAGAGCGCTAGTCACGTTCTAACCTTTTATAAACCCTGTTCCTTGTATCGACCTTTAATATAATGATCCTGCTCTCTGGTTGATCTACCTTATACAATATCCTATATCTGCCAATTCTAATTCTGTATAGATCTTGTTCGCCCCTGATTTTTCTGTACGGATACGAAAATGGATTTTCCTTCAGTCTCTCGAAAACGCCCCTTATTTTGTTCTTGTAACCTTTATCTAAAGACTCTACAAAATCTGCTGCTTGTTTGGTAAAAATGATTTCATAGATAATCAATCCTAAAACATTTCCTCAAATCTCACGTACTCCCCTGATTTAACTTCTTCTCTGAGTCTCTCTATTTCTTCTAATTCCTCCTCGCTTAACTCTTCAAATCCAAGAAAATTATCTATTTTTGCATTTATTTCCATTAACAGTTTTTCGATATGATCTATCTTCTCCATCATTGCCTCCGTCATGCGATCACCTTATTACACTATTTACAATCCTCTATCCAAGATTTCTTTCCTTAGCCACCAAGTCCAATATCATATAACATATTGTGGATATATGAAGTTGCCGAAGGCAATTTGGGGAAATCTTTGATTTTCCTTTTATCCGCTGTTAGGCGACCCGAAGGGCGAGCCACGATAGTGGCGTAGCGTTTTGCTTGGCCGTTTTCATATACCCACCTCATCAGCAGGCACTCGAGGAAGCTTCTCCCTCATACCGCCACTTCCAAAGAAGTCAGGCTGATAGATTCAATGAGAGGAATATCCTCCTTATTTTCTAATCTATCCTCTATATGAAGAAGACGAATTGCGTCTTTAATGTTTTCTAAAGCCTCCTCATAACTATCACCCTGAGTATAACATCCCTGAAGCTCAGGACAGAAAGCAAAGTATCCGTCTGCATCTTTTTCAGTCACCACAGATAGCCGATAGCACTTCATCTTTAATACCTTTCCTTTTAGAGCATAACGACGACCAAGCAAAATGTCGCCTAACTCCTTATATATTCAAACTATTTACTACCACTTTTTGCTCAGGTTCAAAGCACGCACCACTTCACCAAAACGCCATCATCCAGCTTTTCGATGCTTAACAAATCCAATTTTACTGGTTTGGTAAAGCCGAGTCCATCTACAAGCGTTGGCGCATCCTTGCCACCAATAATCATATTCCCGATATAAACATAAATCTCATCGACCAATCTTTCTGAAATCAACCCCCAGTTAAGCGTTGCGCCTCCTTCAACCATCAACCGATTGATACCTCTACTTTTCAATTCACTGAGCAATTCTGGCAGTGAAACTTGCCTATCGCCAACTGTGATAATCTCTGCCTTTCCCCTCAGCGCCTCAACTCTTTTGGGGGGTGCAGACTTGGACACAGCGATAATTGTTGGACTGCCTTTTCTGGAGATAATCTCTGCATCTACAGGCGTCCTCGCCATGCTGTCCACAACTATTCGAATTGGATTCTTCTCTCCTGACTTCATAGTTAAACTAGGGTTATCTGCCAGAACGGTGCCTATGCCGACCATTATGGCGTCAGCACCTGCTCTAAGTTCATCAACCCGCCTCATATCCGCATCGCTCGATATTCTTATTTGCCTGCGCTCATATGTGGATATCTTTCCATCCGCGCTCATCGCTGCATTGATGAAGACGAATGGTCGTTTATGTTTCATTTTCTACTCTCCGATCTCTCATAATAAAATAAGTATTCCTGGGCATACCCGGCGTATTTTCCAAAATATCCTCTTGCCAACTCACGGATTTTCTCATCGGACACCACCTTGTTTTGAAAATATTCGCGTCGCATGAATCTTCTTATGTGGACATCAATTGGAAATGCCTCCAACTTGTCCAATGAAAACAAGAGGACACAATCGGCGACTTTATGTCCTACTCCCTCGACTCCCATCAGCGTCTTCTTGGCACTCTGATAATCGAGATTTTTCAATTGACTTAATTGTAGCCTGTCATCATAAACTTTCTTAGCTACGCCTCTGATCCACCTCTCTCTGAACCCTAATTTACATTTTTTTAGTTCACTCTGGCTTGCTTTATATATTCTCTCCGGGCATGGAAATCCATATGCACCACCGATATCATCTCCAAATTGCGTGCATAGATTTTGAATCATGCTCTCGATTTGTGGTATTCTATTGTTGATGGAACAGATGTAAGAAACCAGACATTCCCAGGAGTCCTGCCTGATCAACCGCAAACCATTGTATCTGGCGATAATTTTTTTCATCAATTTGTCTTTACCAATGTGCTTGTATATGTTTTCCAGGTCATCGTCCAGTCTAAAATAATTTATAATGTCTTTTTTTGATAGGTCGGATTCGATGACCAACATATCGCCTCTTTGTCTTGCCCTGACGATCGAATTCAGGACGATGCCCGTCCATTCCTCTTTATTTTCCCGCCATCTAAAAACTTGACCACATCGCAACGTATGGTCAAGATCGAAAGTCGGGACAGGTATTTGATATGTCTTCATTCCGATGACTTTTTATCGCTTTTGAACCATTAACATATTGGTGCTCTGGAATGTTTGCTGAAAGAGAATTGGCATGGAGGATTTTGCAGAGGAATTTACCCCCTTTTAACGAGGCATCACATTAGAGAGAGCAGAGGCATACCTGCTGGATGGAACGCACATTGGGAAGGTCAGGGATATTAGAAGGGTGAGATGATGCATATATCGATAATTGGTGGAAGCGTCGGCGGTCTTAGTTCTGCTATTGCACTGAAAGAAAACGATGGCTACGATGTCACCATCTATGAGACACATGAGGAGATAGGCCATCTACTCCAATGTGCTGAAGGATATCTAGCTACTTATGAGCTCGAAGTGCCACCGAGAAATGTCATAGATTGCACCATTCATAGCTGCATCGTTCGGACATGGCAGAACGGAGTTAGAAAGGATAGGACGATATCATCTGAAAAAGAGCGAACGTGGATAATTGACCGGCCGAAATATGAGCAGTTACTCGCAAACCGATGTGAAAAACTTGGCGTCGACATACAGACAGCCAGAAGAGCTACCGTCAGAGAGCTGAAAAGGAAATCAGAATACGTCATAGATGCCAGTGGTTGCTATTCCCAGACATCGAAAGAATATGGATTTAGATATGAAGACGTGAGCAGGGCACTCCAATACACGATAGAAGGTGATTTTTCAGAATACTATGAGGGCAAGACAATAGTGATGGGATACGAACCGCACTATATTGGATTTTACTGGATATTTCCTAAGTCACCGAAAAAAGCGAACGTTGGCATTGGACGGGTTGACTCCGGCGATCTACATGCTGAGTTAAAAAGGATATTAGAAATGGAAAACATTGAGGGGGACATCATCAACAAGACAGGAGGTAACATTCCATGTAAGCCCCTGAAGAGATTCACCTATGATAACATTCTCTTGGTTGGAGATGCTGCAGGATTAGCCAATTCATTTACGGGAGAGGGGACGAACAACGCGATCATAAGCGGGAGGATCGCAGCTAGATGTATCCTTAAGCATAGCATCGATGGATACAGGGACATGGTGATGGCAAAAATCGGTGGTCGACTGTACGTCGGTCGGTTAATGCGAAATATAATGAAAAATCAGTATCAAATGTTTTGTGATGGGCCTGAGAAATTGGATATAAGCTTTGAGATGCTTGACAGCCCATACAGGCTCTATAGAGCAATGCTGACAAGACCAGGTTTGCTTATCAGAACGATCATGGTATCATTGCGAACGATATGACGACAGCATTTGATTCTCTGGACACAAGAATTCAAGAGGCACTTAGGGAAAGAGGTTTTTTAGTGTCCACTGAGCCGCAGGAGCGGACCATTCCTCTTGATGTATTTTCATCTCATATGCCGTCCATCTCTGACCGCAGCTCCCTCATCGTAGCAACACGCTCTGCGAATGCGTTGTGCTGGTGAATGCTTTCCTCGTTAATCTGTTTAATCGATACGATGGAGTCATCTGGTATGTCCGAGAATTCCTGTACGACCTTTTGTGCCATTATTCTCACACAGTCTTCGACAAATCTCGGATTTTTATGCGCCGTCTCGACCACGAATATCTCGTCCGAGCGCTTTAATAACTCATATATCTGCGAGCTCATCGAACTTTTTATTATGTCGATTAACCTCTCGATGCTGACTTTGTGTAAGTCCCCAACCTCGATGAAGATGGAGCCGCGTCCCCTCTGATTGTGCGTTGCCATCGGAATATTCTTCAGGAACTTCTTTATTGCCGTTTTCGAAACGTTCAATTTCGACAGTTCTTCTTCAGCTTTCTCGTGCATGATCTGCTGTACACAAGGACAGGCGGTCATCCCAGCCGCCTCGACGCCTATTGTTTTTCTCGTCCTTTTTTCTGACTTATTAGCAGTCGCCCCCACAAAAATATTCACAACTTCCTGGCACTGAGTTTTTGTCTTCGGTGTTTTGTGCTTGATGACATATTCGCTTGACATCTTGACCTCAGCACGGGATGCGTATTCATGTCTTTCAAGGAGACGGCGTGCGATCACTTCACAGAGTTCTTCGGTCATGTATACAGGAGCAGCTATACACTCTTCCAGTACCTCGTCGATTACTTCAAAATTTCGTGACAGATTTGCCCCTTTCCTGTTGGATGGCAGGTCCACGAATATATCGAACGTCGCGATCAAGATGATCGGTCTTTCTTTATCCCTTGCAACCTCTACGAGTTTCTTTACGTCGGTGACACCAACTCGTGTCAGGTTGATCCGAATATCAGGGCAGTTCGCCTGTACATCTGGTAAACGCATGTGCAGCCTCTTCATAATCTGTTGATGTATACCTCTTTAAGTCATTTTATGGGTTATAATTATATGCTTCGAAAGGAATGGTCTTATAAATTGGCACATACATAGAGTATCAGGTGGTAGTTATGAACAAAAGCAAACAGAGGGATCGTTTTTTACAGCATTAAATCGATTCGCAAGGATATGCACAAAACTGTTCGGATATTTGATACCACGCTTAGAGATGGGGAGCAGACGCCAGGCGTTTCATTCACAGCCGATGATAAACTAATCCTCGCGCATCAACTGGATAAACTGGGCGTTGACATAATCGAGGCGGGTTTTCCCACGTCGTCAAAAGGTGAAAAAGATGCAGTGAAAAAAATCACAGGTGCCCGCTTGGATTCGCAGATATGTGGATTGGCCAGGGTGACGAAGGCGGATATTGAGGCGTGTCTAGATTGCGACGTGGACGTGGTTCATACTTTTGTACCCACATCGGATGTCCAGATAAAATATACGATTGGGAAGAGCAGAGAAGAGGTAATACAGCTGTCAGTGGAGGCTGTCGAATATATCAAAGCGCATGGGGCCAAATGCCTCTTTTCAGCAATGGATGCTACCAGAACGGATATGAAATATCTGCTCGACGTGTATCAAAGTGTCGAGAAAGCTGGTGCGGACATCATCAACGTCCCTGACACCGTTGGCGTGATGATACCCTCCCTCATGTATCGATTCATCGAAGATATCCGTAGTATCATGAACACGCCCATCGATGTACACTGCCACAATGACTTTGGGCTGGGGGTGGCGAATACTCTTGCCGCCGTTGAAGCAGGAGCGCAACAGGTTCATGTGACCATCAACGGTCTTGGCGAGAGGGCGGGAAACGCCTCCTTGGAAGAAACGGTTATGAGCCTTCATTCCATCTATGGCATCAAGACGAACATCAGGACCAAGTATCTGGTCGAAACGTCACGGCTGGTGGAGCGTCTGTCTGGAATTCACATACCGCCAAACACGCCCGTTGTCGGAGATAACGCTTTTTCTCATGAATCTGGCATTCACACACATGGCGTGCTCAGGATGGCAGAGACGTTTGAACCAGGAGTGATGACGCCCGAAATGGTCGGGCACAAACGCAGAATTGTAGTTGGCAAGCACGCTGGAAAGCACGCCGTGAAGAAAATATTGCACGAGATCGGATTGGAACCGACAGATGCCCAGCTTGATGAAATACTGCAACGGCTCAAAGACTTGGGTGACAAAGGAAAACGCGTGACAGATGCAGATCTTTATGCCATCGCTGAGGCAATCATGGGCGAAATAGCCAAAGGAGAGCAAACGATCATATTGGAGGAAGTTTTGGTCACGACCGGCAGTAAGATCGCACCTACTGCCGTGATAAAGGCAAAAGTTCACGGAAAGCAAAAAATAGGAAGGCAGACTGGCGTTGGACCCGTCGATGCTGCGCTGAAGGCGGTGCAAACCATTCTCGGAAAGAAAGACAAAATAAAGTTGCGAGATTTTAGGCTGGAGGCCATTACCGGCGGCTCTGACGCGCTGGCCGAAGTGACGATCGGCGTAGAGGACGAAAAGGGGAATATCGTCACCGCGAGAGCTGCACGCGAGGATATCGTCATGGCTTCTGTTGAGGCATTGGTAAGCGCGATAAACGGGCTGATGCTACGGAAACGATGACCATTAAATTACGGCAGAAAGAAATGTAGTGATAGTTGATACGCATGGAAGGATTGTCATCCCGAAGCGTGTTCGAAAGATCTTTAAGACAAACAGGTTTGAGATAGGCGTGAAGAAGGAAAAGATAGAGTTGAAACCCATAAAAAGTTTGGATGAGCTGTTTGGAAGTCTACCAGAACTAGATCTAAAGTTGATTAAGAGAGAGCACGAAGAGGAAGCCAGAAATGAACATTTTGATTGATAGTTTTGCATGGTTGGAGCTCTTTCAAGGCTCTGTCACGGGAAGAAAAGTACTGCATATTCTTAAAGAAAATGCTGGACAAATTTATACATCTGTCTTAAACCTCTATGAGATTAGATATAGAGTAGAAGAGATCAGGGATGCAAAAACAGCCGATGAATTTGTTAAGACCGTTGAAAATCATGCGAAAAGCTTAGATGTACCAGAAAGATCGCCATTGAAGCTTCAAGAATTAAATCGAAAATGAAAAGGATGGGCGCAGTAGATTGCGTTGTTATAGCCTCAGCAAGGGTTCACGGTCTAACGGTTTTAACAGGCGATCCACATTTTGATGACATCAAGGACGTGCTCAGCTTGAGGGAATAAATGCTAGAGTTTCAATCTTTTATTAAGGACATTTCGCCTAACTACTTATACCCAAACTCAATTTTATCACTCGAAGGATTATATTC
>BBPD01001076.1_pt3 | contig 23668 bp, 20 predicted proteins | sample 1344911 | NCBI WGS metagenome assembly BBPD01 (sample SAMD00019088, study PRJDB2971) | groundwater metagenome | biome: freshwater biome; feature: mineral spring; material: ground water | place: USA: CA, Sonoma | collected 2011-09 | depth surface m
GGCCCACTCCGGCAGGTCCAACTGCGGTTTCTAGGTTGAACCGAGATTGTCCATTCGGCTTGGGTCGGCGGCGGATGCCGCAGCGCGGGTTGCGTTGTTTCGACTGACAAACCCATGGCTTGCGCCGTGGGCGCTGAGCTGGAGCAGTTGCCGGGCCGGGGCGTGGATCGGGTGCAGCCGGGTGCGGTGCGCAATCCTTGCGCGATGTTTTGCAGGACGTGAGTGGAAACACGCACCCGCGGCCCGTAACGCGGCTGACGCTGGATAAGTGATCGGGTGTTTCTTGCGGTGTCGTGTGCTGCGATAAGTTCTCAGTGTTCGCGCAGCCGGGCGCGCAGCCGGGCGATCGACTGGCTGTGCAACTGGCAAATGCGCGACTCGGTGACGCCGAGCACGGCGGCAATTTCCTTCAGGTTCATGTCGTGTTCGTAATACATGCTCATGATCTGCTGCTCGCGCTCGGGCAGCAGCCCGATGGCGGCCACCAGCGCGCTGCGCATGCGCTGATCTTGCAGCACGGCACTGGGCTCGGCCTCGCTGTTACCCTGGTGGCGCTCCAGAAAACCGTCGTCGTCTTCCCCGTGGCCGCTGAGGTCTTCCAGGTACACCAACTGGGTGCCGCGCACCTTGGCCAGCAGGCTCTGGTAGTCGGTCAGCGACAGACCCAGCTCCTGCGCAATCTCCGACTCCAGCGGCGTGCGCTGCAGCTTTTGCTGCAGGCGGTGCAGCGCCTGCTCGATCTCTTTTTGACTCTTGCGCGAGCCGCGCGACATCCAGTCGCCGCCGCGCAGCTCGTCGATCATGGCGCCGCGGATGCGCTGGCTGGCAAAGGTCTCGAATTGCACCCCCTGCGCGGGCTCAAAGCGCGCAATCGCTTCGGTCAGACCCATCATGCCGACCTGGATCAGATCATCGAGCTCGACGCTCGGCGGCAGCTTGGCGATCATGTGGTGCGCCAAGCGACGCACCAAGGGCGTGTATTGGCGCAACTGGTCGTCTCGCTGCAGCTTGCCTTTGGCGGTGTACATCGCAATCAACTCCAGTAGCCGGGTGCAACGCCAGCGCGGTTTGTACCCCGCGCCGCGGCAGCCGGGTTCCAAGGCGGTGTCTGTGCTGTGTGCGGCGGGTGTGGCGGCCAGACCAGCGCCGCTTGCAGCACCTGCAGACCCCAGGTCTGAAGCGGCCAGGTGTGCAGCCGCAGGCCGAGATGGCGTTGCGCACATGCGCTCACGCGGGTGAGCACCTGCGACAGCGGCACCTGGGGCAGCTCGGGCGTGCTCAGCTCCAGCGGCGCCAGCACCGGTATCAGGCCGGCTGCGTGCAGCAGTTTGAGCGTGCCATAGGCGTCGATGCTGGATTGCGGCTGGTTCAGCACGGGCACCAGGGCGCGGGCTGAGAGGCCCGATAGCAGTTGCGTGAGCGCGAAGGCGGGTGCAAACAGCAGCACCAGGCTGCCGCTGGCAAAGGGCGCAAGCAGCCGCGCCAGCGCCGTCGACGCGCCGGCGAGTTGGGCGGTTTGCTGCAGGGCATGCAGGCCCAGCGCACCCGGCATGACCAGCCAGTCGGCGCCATGGGCGGCCCGGCCCAGCCCGCTGATGGACGGGTCTTGCAGCGCCGACAGCAGACCGATCGGACCCCCGCCGTCCCGATCCGGCGCGGGCGGCTCGGTGGCGCTGGCGTCTATGATGACCACGCGCTGGCCCAGCGCGGTGAGCTGCGCGGCCAGGGTGCAAAGCAGCTCGTAGGCGTGCTGCGGATGGGCCGGACAGGCCAGCGGCATCAAGCGCGTGCCGTGTTCGGCTGCTGCGCCGTCGTGCCGGTCAGCGCGTGGGTTGAACTGGATGTCAAACATGCGCGGCCCCCAGGTCGATATGGCGGGTTGACGAATGCGCAAAGTAAAGCCCCATGTCGGTGGGCAGCGGATCAAAAGCCGATTTGCCCGCGCTGCCCAGCGACATTCGAACCCATGCGGCTGCATCGGGCGCTTGCCAGTCCTCGGGCACGCCCTGTCCATTGGAGACGCCGCGCAGCGTGACTTGGTGGCGGATCAGCACGTCGAGCACCGGACCGAGCTTGACCGCCTCGTCAACCTTGGACAACACCACACCATGCAGCGTGCTGGGCTTGAAGGCCGTGAGCACTTCGTCGAGTGTATCGCCGTGCGCGCCGGCGTTGAGCAGCAGGCATTTTTTTAGCTTTGGCAGCGCCAGCAGGTCGAGCAGGTCTGGGATGCGCTGATCCCGCTGGCCCAGGCCGGGGGTGTCGATCAGCACCAGGCGTTTGTTGGCCAGCAAGGTGAGCAAGTCCTTCAGGGCAGCGTGATCGTGTGCCTGATGCGCGACCACGCCCAGCATCCGGCCGTAGGCGCGCAGTTGCTCGTAACCCGCGGCGCGCTGCGTATCGAGCGTGATGATGCCCACGCTGGCGGCACCGAAGCGCTTGACGCACTGGGCTGCAATTTTGGCTGCGGTGGTGGTTTTGCCTACCCCGGTGGCGCCGATGAGCGCGAGCACGCCGCCTTCGTCGCACAAACCGGCATCGGTGGCGGCGACCTTGAGGTTGCGGGTGATGACGTCTATCACCCAGTGCACCGCCTCGGGCGCGCCGCTGTTAGCCGGCAGGCGCTCCAGCACGGCGCGCGATATGCTGGGCGAGTAGCCGGCGCGTATGAGTTTGAGCATCAGATTGGCCTGAACCGGGTTTTGCTTGGACGCGCCGAGCCAGGTCAGTGTGTTGAAGCGCTCCTCTATCATGTCCTTCAGGGCACAGAGCTCCAGCGCGACGGCGCGCTGGTTCAGGTCGATGCCGCGCACCGGTGTCGCCGCATCGGCCTGGCCGCTCTCGGGCCTGATGTGGGTGCTGCGCAGCGTCGCAGGCGCTTGGGCTGCTGCAGCCACCACCGGGGCATGTCGTTGCGGCAACAGAACAGGTTCGGCGCGCGGTGTCGGCATCTGTGACGTTTGCGGCATCTGCCCGCTGGCGTCGCTGGCACTCTCACGGCGTTTGCGCAGCATGCGTTCGCGCACGTACTCCTGAAACGACAGCGTGCTCATGGCCAGGGTCTGGGTGTCCTCATCCACCGTGTCGCCTGCGGTTGCCAGTGGCGCAGCGGCACGCGGGCTTTGCCTGCCTGCAGCGCTGGGTGGCGTCAGCGCAGCCAGGCTTTCCTCGGCGGCGGCCATCACCTCGAAGCCATCGTCGGTGCTGCGGGTCGAGAGAATGACGGCGCTGTCGCCAAAGGCATGACGCGCCTTGGCCAGCGCTTCGCGCGAACTGGGGGCACTGAAACGCTGGATTTTCATGCAAGCTCTCCAAGAATCGGGCCGATGCGGATCAGGTGCGTATCCGGTATTTCACTGTGCGCAAGCACCTGCAAGCGCGGCGCGGCGCGGCGCAGCAAGCGCGCCATGGCGTTGCGAATCGCGTCCGGCACCAGCAGGCAGGCCGGTACGCCTTTTTCCTCCTGGCGGTTGGCGATTTCGGTCGCCGACTTGCTGAGCATTTCGGCCACGCCGGGGTCGAGCACACCGCCGCCGCCCGCCGCCAGTGCCTGCATCAGCAGCCGCTCCAGGCCGGGTTCGATGGCGATCACCTCGAGTTCTTTGACGGCACCGTAGATCTGCTGCACGATCGCCGGTGCCAGCGCCATGCGCACGCGCCGCGCCAGCTCGATCGGCTCGGTGGTGGCGCTGGCGTGCTCGGCGATCGACTCGATGATGGTGCGAATGTCGCGCACGTGCACCGACTCTTCCAGCAGCAATTGCAGGACTTTTTGGAACGCAGCGACGGAAATCATTTTCGGCACGACTTCTTCGATCAGTTTCGGGGCCAGGCGGGTGACGTGGTCAACCAGATCCTGGGTCTCGGTTCGGCTCAACAATTTGGCCGCCTGGACTTGCATCAAGTGTGAAAGATGCGTGGCCAGCACGGTCTCGGAATCAACCACGGTAAAACCGGCCATCTGCGCGTTTTCTCGCTGCTTGTCCTCGATCCAGTGCGCCGGCAGGCCGAACGCCGGGTCGGTGGTGGGGGTGCCTATCAGTGGCGTGCCAATGCCACCCGGGTCGATCGCCAGGAACATGCCGGGAAACACCTCGCCATCGCCCACCACCACGCCGCGCAGCGTGATGCGGTAGCCGCTCGGGCGCAGCTCCAGGTTGTCGCGCACGTGCACCGCCGGCGGCAAAAACCCGACTTCCTGCGCGAACTTCTTGCGCACGCCTTTGATGCGCGCCAGCAAGTCGCCCTGGCGGCCCTTGTCGACCATGGCCAGCAGCCGGTAGCCCAACTCCAGGCCGAGCAGGTCAACCGGCTGCAAGTCGTCCCAACTGGCTTCGCCATCGCTGGCAGCAGGCGGCGCGGTCGGCCCGGGCTTGGGTCGGCGCTCTTCATGCAGCCGCCAGGCACCCAGCGTCGCAACGGCAGTGGCAAAGCCCAGGAACACCAGGTTCGGCATACCAGGAATCACCCCCAGCAACAACAGCACGCCGGCGGTGATGAACATCACGCGCGAGGAGACGAACAACTGGTTCGAGACCTGCGCGCCCAGGTCTTCCTCCTTGCCCACGCGCGAGACCACCATGGCGGCCGCAATCGAGATCAGCATGGCCGGAATCTGCGCCACCAAGGCGTCGCCGACAGCCAGCAAAATATAGCTGTTGGCGGCCTCGCCGGCCGACAGGCCGTGCTGCATCATCCCGACCGCGAAGCCGCCGATGATGGTGATGAGCAAAATCAGAATGGCGGCAATGGCGTCGCCGCGCACGAACTTGGCCGCACCGTCCATGGCGCCGAAAAATTCGGCTTCCTCGCCCACTTCGGCGCGCCGGCGCCTGGCTTCTTTTTCGTCGATCAGGCCGGCGTTGAGGTCGGCGTCAACCGCCATTTGCTTGCCTGGCATGGCGTCCAGCGTGAAGCGCGCCGACACCTCGGCAATGCGCTCGGCGCCTTTGGTGACGACGATGAAATTGATCACCACCAGAATTAGGAACACGATCAGACCGACGGCGAAATTGCCGCCGATCAAAAAACTGCCAAAGGCCTCGATCACCGCGCCGGCCGCACCCGGGCCGGTGTGGCCTTCGAGCAACACGATGCGGGTGGAGGCGACGTTGAGCGACAGACGCAGCAAGGTGGTGATCAGCAACACGGCCGGAAAGACCGAGAAGTCCAGCGGCCGCTTCATGTAGGAAGCCACCAGCATCACCGCCACCGCCAGCGTGATGTTGAGGGTGAAGAAAATGTCGAGCAGCCAGGGCGGCAGCGGCAGCACCATCATCGACAGCACCACCACCACCAGCATGGGCGCGGCCAGCCCGCCGGCCCAGCCTGCGTTGCGCGCCAGCCATTGCTGCAACTGCTTCAAGGCGCAGACTCCTTCGGCTGCGCCTTGAAGTGCGGATCGAGCTCGGGCGGCACCTGCGGTGTCGGCGCCTGAGCCGGCATCACGCCCTGGCCCTTGAGTGCGGCTTGCACCTGGTACACGTAGGCCAGCACCTGCGCCACCGCGGTGTACAGGGCCGAAGGGATTTCCTGGTTGATTTCAGCGTGTGCGTAGAGCGCGCGCGCCAGCATCGGCGCTTGCAACACCGGTACCTCGCTGGCGCGTGCGAGGTCGCGGATCGCCAGCGCGATCAGGTCAGCCCCCTTGGCCACCACGCGCGGCGCGGCCATGCTGGCGTCGTCGTAGCGAATGGCCACCGCGTAATGGGTCGGGTTCATGATCACCAGGTCGGCCTTGGGCACGGCAGCCACGCTGTTGCGCTGAGCCAGTTGGCGCTGGCGTGCGCGCCGCTGGGCGTTGATGAGCGGGTCGCCTTCGGCTTCCTTGAATTCGCGCCGCACTTCATCGATCGACATGCGCAGGCGACGGCCGTGCAAGAATTTCTGCAACGGCAGGTCGATCACGGCAAACAGCAACAGCACCGCCACCAGCAGCCCGACGCCGGTCAAAATCCAGTCGCCCAGTTGACCGAGTGCGGCCTCCAGCGGATGCAGCAGCAGTGTGCCAAAGGCGTGCAAATGGCGGGCCAGAAACTGCCAGGCGATGACGCCGATGATCAGGCTCAGCACCAGCAGCTTGAGGGTTTCGGCCATTTGCTGCATCGAAAACAAGCGGCCAAAGCCAGCCAGCGGGCTGATGCGAGAAATATCGGGCGTGATGGGTTTGCTGCTCAGCGCCGAGCTGCCGCTGGCCACCAGCGTGAGCACCTCGAGCAGCAGCAACGCCAGCCCCAGGGGCAGCACCAGCAGCAGACCCTGCAGGGTGGCATCCACCAGCCGCTGCGGCGCCAGTTCGGGCTGCAGCAAGGCATGGTGGTCAAAGTGAAACTGGCGGCGCAGCATGTCGTGCATCAGGTGGTAGCCCAGCGGCAGCAGCGCCAGCAGCAACAGGGAGCCGCCGCCGAGCACCGCCAGGTTGGACAAGTCCTTGGAGTGCGCCACCTGACCGTCGTCGCGCGCCTTTTTCAGGCGCTGCTCGGTCGCCGGTAGGTTCTTGTCCTGACTGGAGTCTTCCATGGTGTTGACGGATCGGGGGGATGAGCCCGATTTTGAAAGCCTGCATGCAAGGAGAAAGCGCGATAAGGCCTGTTGCGACCCGGTTTTAGCGCGCTTTGAGGAGCGCCTGGGCGGCTTGAAAAGCCTAAAATCAAGGCATGAGATCCGTCCCGTCCAGCCCCGACAGCAGCCTGACCAGCGCGCTCATTGGCGGGAACTTGGGTGACAGCAGCTACGAACTGACGTCGAGGCCCGAGATATTTGAGCTGTTTTGGCAGATTGCGCAGCAGCGGCAATCTGCCAGTCTGGTGGTGCTGAATCCGGACGAACCGACCCAGCCTCGGTTGGTGCAGTCCTTCAGTTCCAACGTATTCGAACTCGATCAGGACGCCGACACGATGGAATTCGACCTGCCGATGGCGGCGCCGCCGGTTGCGCGCGGCCACCTGCTCCGGGGCTCGGTCAAGTTGCACGGCGTCATGCTCACTTTCGAAGCCGAGGTGATCGGCACCAGAATGTCCCAGCAAGGCCGCGACAGCGCCCTTATCACCAGCTTGCCGCGGCGGCTTTTCAGGTTGCAACGCCGGGACAGCTTTCGCGTCCCGGTGCCCGGCTCTTACAAAATCAGGGTATCACTCTCGCCCGAACACAAGCACCTGCAAAATCTGCGCGTGCTCGATGTCAGTTGTGGTGGCGTCTCGGTGCTGCTGCGCACGCTGGTCGACGAGGTGCCGCTGGGCCGCCATTTTTCACCCGGTGTGTTCAGCAGCGACGCAGACGGCGCCGTCACCAGCTACGAAGCGCAAATGATTGTTCGGCACGTCCGCAGCGCCCCGCCCAGTCTGAATCACCTGATGGATGAAATCAAGGACAGGAACGTGGCGGGTGGGGCGACAAAATTTCAACCATTCAAGCTGCCGGCGGTAGCCAGCGCCGAAAAATTTGAACTGATGCAGCTTGGGATCGAATTCCGTCACATGTCCATGGGCCTGGAGCGCAGCCTGGCGCGGCTGGTCAACGAACTCGCGCTGGCGCTCATGACCCGGGCGCGCGACGACGTTTGGCGCTGATTTTCATTAAAAACCCAGGCTGGCCAGCAACTCGTCGACCTGTTTTTGGTCGCTCACCACGTCGCCTCGGCCTTCGGGCCTGTGCACCGGTCCGCCCAGCTCGGTGGTGCTGCCTGGCCCGGCCTGGCCGGCCGACGCTGACTGCAGCAGCAAGGCCAGCAATTGCTCTTCAATCGTGCTGGCGAGCTTGGCCACCCGGTCTATCACCTGGCCGGTGAGGTCGTGAAAATCTTGCGCCAGCATGATCTCGGTCAGATGCGCGTCGGTGGACTGGCTGCGGACGGCGATCTGGTTCAATGGCGCTGCCAGCGCCGGATGTTGCTGCGCCAGTTGCCGCGCCAGCTCGAACACCTGGCCTTGCTCGGTCTTGGCCGCCTCGACCCGGTTCAACACCTTTTCGGCTGCCTCACCCGTCAGGCGCGCAATGTAGGACAGGCGGCTTTGCGCGTCGGGCAATTGGTCTAGCGTGCCCTTGAGCCGGTCGGCGTAGCCGAGTTCTTTCAGCGCGTCGTGCAACTGGCGCGTGATGGCGCCGAGTTGCTGGAACATGGCGGTGCTGCTGGCGCCGTTGGGGTGCTCGTGGATCATGTGGCAGGTCTTTTCACAAACCGAGTTTTTTGAAGATGTGGGCCAGCTTTTCTTCCAGCGTGGCCTTGGTAAAGGGTTTGACGATGTAGCCCGCCGCACCGCCCTTGGCAGCCATCACGATGTCTTCCTTGCGCGCCTCGGCCGTCACCATCAGCACCGGCAGATGTTTGAGTTTTTCGTCTTTCTTGATCTCTGTCAGCAACTCGAAGCCGTTCAGGTTCGGCATGTTGATGTCGGTGACGACGAAGCCAAAGCCTCCGGCGCGCAGCTTGTTCATGGCCACCACGCCGTCTTCGGCTTCATCGGCATCGGCGTGACCCAGTTCCTTGAGCAGGTTGCGCACGATGCGACGCATGGTGGAGAAGTCATCAACGATCAGGAATTTCATCGGGCTGGCCATGGCGGCGTCTTGTGGGGGGAAAACAAATCAGGTTCCATGCGGTCAGCGTACCGATTCTGCCCGGGGCTGAACCAACTGTGGCGGCAAGCCGGGCACAGGTGCGGCGATGGGTGGCACGACGCCAGCGATGCCAGGCGGCGCCGCCACCGGTGTCTTGGCCAGTTGCATGCGAAGCTCGGCCTCGTGCGTCAAAATCACCAGGCTGATGCGCCGGTTGATCGGGTCGGTGGGCCGCTCGGGCACCAGCAACTGGCTGGCAGCCAGCCCTTCGACCCGCAGCAGCCGGTCATCGGGCAAGCCGCCGGCGACCAGTTCACGCCGCGAGGCATTGGCCCGGTCGGCCGAGAGCTCCCAGTTGCTGTAGCCGCGGTAGCCGCCGACGAACGGCGTGGCGTCGGTGTGGCCGGCCAGCGCAATGCGGTTTTCCACGTCGACCAGGGCCGCGCCTATGGCGCGCAGAATGCTGCGCATATGGGGCTGGACCGTGATGCCGCCGGTCTCGAACATGGGGCGTTGGTGCTGATCGACGATCTGGATGTGCAACCCGTCTGTGGTCTGGTTGAGTTGGATCTGCGAGCGGTATTCAGCCAACAGCGGGTTGCCGGCGATCAGTGCATCAATTTCGCGCTGCAGCGCGTCGATGCGCTGCGCATCGACGCGCGCCTGCGTGGCACGCGCCATTTGCGCACCCATCATCTTGGCTGCGCGTTCGGCGTCGCCGCCGTCGACCTGACCGCTGGCCCTGCTCAGGTCACGTCCGCCGCCGGGCAGAATGCTATCGCTGTTGCCGGTGCCGGCGCCGCCCATCAGGGCGACCTGGATCGGGGTGCTGAAATAGCTGGCAATGCCTTCGAGCTCGCCCTTGGCGGTCGAGCCCAGCAGCCACATAAGCAAAAAGAACGCCATCATGGCGGTCACGAAGTCGGCGTAGGCAATCTTCCAGGCGCCGCCGTGGGCGGCGTGCCCGCTCTTTTTGATCCGCTTGATGATGATGGGCTGGAGTTTCTTGCCTTCGCCTGCCATGGTGCTGCTCCTGCGCTGGGTGAACCGGTTACTTCTTGCCTTTGACGTGACTTTCCAGCTCGGTGAATGTGGGTCGTTCGGTCGAGATCAACACCTTGCGGCCGAACTCGATCGCCGTGGTCGGCGCATAACCTTGCATGCTGGCCAGCAAGGTGGTCTTGATGCACTGCAATTCTTTGCTGCTCTCATCGACCTTTTGCTCCAGCACGCCGGCCAGCGGGTCGGCAATCGCGTAGGCCAGGAAAATGCCCAGAAAGGTGCCGACCAAGGCAGCGCCGATCATGCCGCCCAGCACCGCCGGGGGTTGGCCGACCGAGCTCATGGTCTTGATCACGCCCAGCACGGCGGCCACGATGCCAAAGGCCGGCAAGCCGGCAGCCAGCCGTGCGATGGCCGCCACCGGCGCATGTTTTTCGTGGTGATGGGTTTCAATTTCGCTGTCCATCAGCGACTCGATTTCGTGCGCGTTGAGGTTGCCCGAGACCATCATACGCAGGTAGTCGGTGATGAACTCGACCACGTGGTGGTCGGCGGCAATGGTGGGGTACTTCTTGAACAGCGCCGATTGATCCGGGTTTTCCACGTCTTGTTCGATCGCCATCAAGCCTTCCTTGCGCGCCTTTTGCAAAATATCGTACTGCAAGGCCAACAGCTCCAGATAGCGCCCCTTGGTGTACTTGGAGCCCTTGAACGCACCCGGCAAAGCTTGCAAAGTGGCCTTGAGTACCTTGGGCTGGTTGCACACGATGAAAGCGCCCAGGGCGCCACCGCCGATGATCATCAACTCTACATGCAGCACCTTCAGGATCGGCGCCATATTGCCGCCAGCGAGCATAAAGCCGCCAAAGACGCAGCCCAGCGCAATCAGGTAACCAATGATGACAAACATGTTCTCGACCCCGATGACTGGCCGAACCGCACGCTGCGCGCGCAAGCCGGTTGACTGCCTTAGCTATCGGCCAACTCTAGGTTGAATTGAGGCGGGACATGAAAGCGAAATAGGCCCGCAAGCGGGCCTATTTCGGTGTTTGAGCCTGCTCTTTCAGTGCAGGCGCAGTCCACCGCCAGCGCTGCCCTTGCCGGCGCGCGCCGGCGGTTGGCACAGGCCGCAGACAAAGTGGCGCGCATTCTCATACGGCTCGGTGACGAAGTGGCCGCCGCAGCAAGAGCATGAGGTCAGCGTCAGCATGCCGTTGTCGACGAACTTGACCAGACGCCAGGCCCGTGTGATCGACAGCAGCGGCTCGATCGCGCTGGCCTGCATCTGCTCGCGGTACAGGTCAAATGCCTTGATGACGGTGTCGATTTCCTCCAGCACGCTCGATTTGGCCAGGTATTCGTGAATGTTCAGAAACAAGGACGCGTGCACGTTGGGCTGCCAAGTCAGGAACCAGTCGGTAGAAAAGGGCAGTTGACCCTTGGACGGGCTCTTGCCCGCCACCTCCTTGTACAGCCGCAGCAGGCGCTCGTAGGACAGGCTGGTTTCGTACTCCAGCACCTGCAGCCGGGCGCCGAGCCGGATCAGCGCCACGGCACGTTCGATTTCGCGCGCCTCTTTGAGAATGCTTTTTGTGCTGGCCATGACGGACTCCAGGCAGGAACAAGGGCTGGCACAGGCAAAGAGCCGAGCAAACGGCTGTGCTGGCTCAGGGCTGAGGCGTTGGGGTATGGGTGGTGCCGCTCAGCGGACGGTCGCCATCGAATCCGTAAAGCGCCCGGCCAGCAAAATGCTTGCGTGCAGTTGCGTGGTGGTGGCGTTGTCGACCTTCTTCACGTTGTGGCTGGTCAGCAGGTTCCAGACCAGATCGTCGTCGACCCGGAAACGGCACAGCAACATGTTGCTGGCAGCTATTTTGAGCAACTGTGCGCTCGTGAGCATGCCCAGCAGTTCAGCCGCTTCCTCCGAGATGCCGAGCCGATACAGCGCCTGCGCGCGATCCTTGCGAATCAGGTTTTGCGCCAGCATCAGGTAACTCAGGTTGGCTTCGCGAATTTCGGCCAAAACTTGTTCGCTGTCCATGAAGTTCTCCTTGAAAACAGTCGCCGCAGGGGGCGGGCTTGGGTTGACATTTGCTAACCCAGTGTGAACGATTGTGTCGGCAGTAAAAAATTCTTGAATCAGCGAATGGCGGTTTGCTCTGTCAGGTGTGGCGCCTGCGCATGTCGGGCATTGGCGTACATCCTTGGTTTTCAATCACCGATGGTCTTCTGGCGTGGCCGGCCTCGATGGGCGGAACTGAACCCGACAAATCGGCCTTATTCGGGCCACGGTTCGCGCTGCAGCGCTAAAGAATACGCCGGGGCCACCGAAATTGAGCTCAACGAGCTTCTAGAAAGGTTCGTCGTCCGGCAAGCAAAGCGGTGAGACGGTCAGCGGCTCCGGGGCCGAGCCGACGCGCCACCAGCCACCGGTCATGGCGGCCGGCCGCAAGGCTGGCGTTGAGATCGGCAGGAATGCCGGATTGCCTTTGTTTCCATTTTTTAGGAGTCAGACATGAGCACCATCAACACCAACGTGATGTCCCTCAACGCCCAGCGCAACCTGAGCGCTTCGCAGGGCTCGTTGGCCACTTCCATGCAGCGCCTCTCGTCGGGTCTGCGTGTGAACAGCGCCAAAGACGACGCCGCCGGCCTGGCGATTGCCGAGCGCATGAACGCGCAGGTCAAGGGCATGAACGTGGCGATTCGCAACGCCAACGACGGCATCTCGCTGGCGCAGACCGCCGAGAGCGCGCTCGGCAGCATCGGCAACAACCTGCAACGCATGCGCGAACTGGCGGTGCAGGCCGCCAACGACACCAACAGCGCGAGCGACCGCACTGCGCTCAATACCGAATTCCAGGCCCTGGCGGTGGAAAATGCGCGCGTAATCAGCAGCACCCAGTTCAACAACCAAGCGCTGCTTACTGGCACGGGTGGCGCGGCAGGCGTCTTCACGTTCCAGGTGGGTGCCGAAAGCGCGGCCGACAACCAGATCGCCGTCACCACGACCAACATCGCCACCGCCATGACCGCCGCCACCCAGGGCCCGACGGCCTCGCTGGGCGCGACCTCTGGCACACCGCCAGTGACCGCCATCACCGGCGCCAGCGCGCGCGCCGCCATGACTGCGCTGGACACCGCCATCAACGTCGTCACCAGCGCCCGCTCGGACTTCGGTGCGGTGCAAAACCGCTTTCAATCGGTGATCTCCAACCTGCAGGTGGCGTCGGAGAACCAGGCTGCCGCGCGCGGGCGCATCATGGACGCCGACTTTGCCAAGGAAACCGCGAACCTCTCGCGCGGCCAGATTCTGCAGCAAGCCGGCACCGCCATGGTCGCGCAGGCCAACCAGTTGCCGCAGGGCGTGCTGGCGCTGCTGCGCTGAGTCGGGCGCAGGCCGCGTGCGTGCGGTCGGTTCATTTTGTTGAGGAGCGCCCATGGCGACCATTTCAGCACCCGGCATCGGCAGCGGGCTCGACGTCAAAGGCATCGTCACGCAACTGGTGGCGCTGGAGAGGGCGCCGTTGCGGCAGTTGCAAACCCAGGCCGCCTCGCTGCAGACCCGGCTTTCCACCTTTGGCAGCATACAGTCGCAGGTTTCGGCGCTGGGCGACGCGGCGGCCCGGCTGGCCCGGCCAGACGGCTGGAACGCCGTCAGCGCCAGCTCGTCCAACCCGGCGGCGGTGGGCGTGAGCGCGGCTGCGGGTGCGCCCGTCACCTCGCTCACCCTGACGGTGCAGCAACTGGCGCGCTCGCAATCGACCACATCGGTCGCGCTGGCCAGCGCCAGCACGGTAGGTGCGGGGGCGCTGACGCTGCAACTGGGCCGCTGGAGCGGCAACGCCTTCACGCCCGGCAGCGCTGCGCCGGTGAGCCTGACGATCGATCCCCTGGACACGCTGGCAAGCGTGGCCAGCAAAATCAACGCCGCCGCCACAGGCGTGAGCGCCAGCGTGTTGCGCGACGCTGCCGGCGAGCGGCTGCTGCTGCGTTCGAGCGCCAGCGGCGAGGCGAACGGTTTTCGCATCACCGCGAACGACGCCGACGGCACCCATGGCGACGCCAGCGGCCTGTCGCGGCTGGCCTTTGACGCCGCCAACCCGGCCGGCCAGACGCTGACCCAGGCCGGACAAGACGCGCGCGCCACGGTCAACGGCGTGGCCATCACCTCGGCCAGCAACCGCCTGAACGATGCGCTCGATGGACTGACGATCGAGCTCGCGCAGGTCACGGCCGAACCGGTGGAGCTCAGGGTCAGCACCGACTTGGCGGCGGCGCGGAAAAACATCGAGGCCTTCGTGGCTGCTTACAACACGCTCAACACCAGCTTGACGACGGCAACCCGCTTCGACGCCGGCAGCCGAACGGCTGGTCCGCTGCAGGGCGACGCCACCGCCATTGGCTTGCAAAACGCCTTGCGCGGCATGCTGCGCTCGGTCAGCGCCAGCAGCCCGTTTGCGCGCCTGAGCGACATCGGTATCGAAATGCAGACCGGCGGTGCGCTGCAAATCAGGGACGACCGGCTCAATGCCGCGCTATCGAATTTTCAGGGCGTGCGCGCCTTGTTCACTCTCTCCAGCAGCGACCCCGGCGCGCGCGGCTTTGGACTGAAGGTCGACGCATTCGCTGACGGCCTGATCGCCGCCGACGGCATGGTCAGCACCAAAAAGGCGGGCATTCAGCAGTCGATCAGCCGCAACGGGCGCGAGCAAGACCGGGTCAACGAGCGCGCCCAGCGAGTGGAGCTGCGCCTGCTGGCGCAGTACAACGCCATGGACGCGCAGGTCGGCAGACTCAACAGCCTGAACGCCTTTGTGACGCAGCAAATCACGCTGTGGAACCGCAGCACCGGTTGACGCAGCAGCCGCGTCTTTGCGCCAGTGCCCGCATGTGCGCGCTGCGGCATCGAAGTCGGTCATTGGCTCGAATTGCATGAGCAAAGTCATGGATAAAACGTTTTTTATAAAATCAAACGTTTTACTGGCACCTAATAGGGCTGAATCAGCGCAAGCGATCGGCCCGCTGCGGCTCTTGCATACCTACAGGAACACCATGACGTCACGCACCCCAATTCACAGCTTGCAGGTCGATAGCGAACTGTTTGACTTCGTCAACACCCGTGTGTTGCCCGGCACCGCCGTCGACAGCGACGTCTTTTGGCGCGGCTTTGACGCGCTGGTGGCCGATCTGGCGCCGAAAAATGCCGCCCTGCTGGCCGAGCGTGACCGCCTGCAGGCTGAGCTCGACCGCTGGCATCAGACGCACCCCGGCCCGATTCAAGATACGGCGGCTTATCGCGCTTTTCTGCTGCAGATCGGCTACTTGGTGCCTGAGCCGGCGCAGGCGCGCATCAGCACCGAAGGCGTGGACGACGAGCTGGCGCTGCAGGCCGGGCCGCAGTTGGTGGTGCCGATTTTGAACGCGCGCTACGCGCTCAACGCCGCCAACGCGCGCTGGGGCAGCCTGTACGACGCGCTGTACGGCACCGACGTGATTGCCGAGACCGATGGTTGCGAAAAAGCCGGCCCGCAAGGGGGTTACAACCCCAGGCGCGGCGCGCAAGTAGTCGCATACGCGCGTCAGGTGCTCGACCGCTGCGCGCCGCTGCAAAGCGGCTCGCACCTTCACAGCACCCGCTACGCGGTGAACGGCGCCGGTGAGCTGGTGGTCGGCTTGAACGACGCGGGCGAGCCCGGCAGCAGCAAGCTGGCCAACCCGGCGCAGTTGGTGGGCTATCAAGGACCGGCCGATGCACCAAGTGCCATTCTGCTCAAGCACAACGGCTTGCACCTGGAAATTCAAATCGATCGCGCCACGCCGATTGGTGCCAGCGACGCCGCCGGCGTCAGCGATCTGGTGCTCGAAGCCGCACTGTCGACTATTCTGGACTTGGAGGACTCGGTGGCGGCGGTGGACGCGCAAGACAAATTGCTGGCGTACCGCAACTGGCTCGAGATTTTGCAGGGCACGCTGACCGAAACGATAGACAAAGGAGGCCGCAGCTTCACCCGCAGCCTCAACCCCGACCGCCAGTACAGCGCGCCGAACGGCCAGCCGGGCGTGCGCCTGCACGGTCGCTCGCTGTTGTTCTTGCGCAACGTCGGCCACCTGATGAGCAACCCGGCCATTCTGTGGGGCGCGCAGGGGCAGGAAATCCCAGAAGGCATACTGGACGCCGTGCTCAGCACCACCATTGCGCTGCACGACCTGCAGCGCGGCCCGCAAGACGCGATCCGCAATTCCCGCAAAGGCTCGGTCTACATTGTCAAGCCCAAGATGCACGGCCCGGCCGAAGTGGCGTTTGCGGTCGAGTTGTTTGGCCGCGTCGAGCAGTTGCTCGGTCTGGCGCCGAGCACGGTCAAGCTCGGCATCATGGACGAAGAGCGCCGCACCAGCGTCAACCTCAAGGCCTGTATCGCAGCCGCCAGCAGCCGGCTGGCCTTCATCAACACCGGTTTTCTCGACCGCACCGGCGACGAAATACACAGCGCCATGCAGGCCGGAGCGATGCTGCGCAAAGGCGACATGAAAGCCAGCGCCTGGATTGGGGCCTACGAGCGCAACAACGTGCTGGTCGGGCTGGCCTGCGGCCTGCGCGGGCGCGCCCAGATCGGCAAGGGCATGTGGGCCATGCCGGACCTGATGGCCGAGATGCTGAAGCAAAAAATTGCCCATCCCAAGGCCGGCGCCAATACCGCCTGGGTGCCCAGCCCGACCGGCGCGACGCTGCACGCGCTGCACTACCACCAGGTGCTGGTGTCCGAGGTGCAGCAAGAGCTGGAAAAAATCGACCTGGCCACGGAGCGCGACGCCTTGCTCCACGGCTTGCTGACGATTCCGGTCGCCGTGCCGCCGAACTGGAGCGCAGCCGAAAAACAGCAAGAACTCGACAACAACGTGCAGGGCATTCTGGGCTACGTGGTGCGCTGGGTCGACCAGGGCGTGGGCTGCTCCAAGGTGCCCGATATTCACAACGTCGGCCTGATGGAGGACCGCGCCACGCTGCGCATCTCGAGTCAGCACATCGCCAACTGGCTGCTGCACGGCGTGGTCAGCGCGCAGCAGGTGCGCGCCACCTTCGAGCGCATGGCCGCAGTGGTCGACGGCCAGAACGCCGCCGACCCCTTGTACCGCAACATGGCCGGCAACTTCGAGCGCAGCATGGCTTATCAGGCCGCCTGCGAACTGGTCTTCAAGGGCCTGGAGCAGCCCAACGGCTACACCGAGCCGCTGCTGCACGCCTGGCGTTTGCGGGTCAAGGCGGCGGCCTGATCGGCTGCGATCGGCCGGCGGGCGCCAAGCTCAGACCGGCAGCCGGTAGTTGGCTTGCGTCAGGTGGTCGATGCCGCAGTCGACGGTGCCGATCCACTGAATGAACTCAGCCACGGCCGCGCCCGCCATCGGGGCGCCGTGCTGCGGCACGATCATATGGATCGGCAGTTCGCGCACCATCTGGGCCCACAGGCGCAGCACCTTGTTCGACACCATGTAGCGGCGGTGAAAGGCCGCCATTTTGGGGATGTGGGCGGCCAGCGAAGTGATCGGTTTGCTGGCGTCGGCCGAGCTGCCGATCGACACGCCCAGGTCGCCCGAGAACAGGATGCGGCTGACCGGGTCCCAGAATTGGAAATTGCCCTCGGAGTGCATGAAGTGCGCCGGCAGCGCCAGCAGTTCGCTGCTGCCGAGCGGGATGCGCATGCCAGGGTCGGGAATGCCGACGATGCGGCCTACGGTTTTGCCGGGCTTGCAAAAATACGGCGCAAAGCGCTCCCACAGCGTCGAGATGTAGAGCGTGGCCTGGGTGCTGGTCATCCAGCGGTCGAGCGCGGCGATGATGTCGGGGTCGGCGTGCGAGGCCAGGATTTTTGACAGTTTGCTCGGCGGAAAAAACCGTCCCACGGTCAACAGCATTTCGTTGTAGGCGTTGTTGCCGCCCGGGTCGATGATGACGCCGGTGTCGCCATGGATCACCAGAAACTGGTTCGCCTGTACCGCCTCGCCGTCGTCGTCACAGAGGTGGGAAAACATCAGGCACACATGGCCATCGTGGTTGTAGAGTTCGATCGCCATGGTGTGTGTTTTGAGCTTGTCGCCCTGAGCTGCCTGCGCGCGCCAGACCGCTTGCGGGCGCAGGCAGCGCGTGAAATGGCAATCCTGGCGTCGGGTCTTTTTGATCGCTGCGCGGATGTTGGTGCGCGAATTATCCCGGATTTGCCGCCAGGCCTGGCGCCAGCAGCGCTTGGCAGACGAAATGAGGCAACAAACAGGCCCGGCAACGGCTGCGGCCGGCTGCGTCGGCGGCCGCCAGCGGGTTCAGGCCCGCAGCGCCAGTTCGGCGGCCTTGCCCAGGTAGTTGTGCGGCGTCAGCGCCAGCAAGCGCTCTTTTTCTGCTGGGGGAATCTCCAGGCTGCGAATCAGCGCGTGCAAGGCCTCTGGGGTGACGGTCTGGCCGCGCGTGATGTCTTTGAGTTTTTCATAGGCGCCAGCCACGCCATGGCGGCGCATGACGGTCTGAATGGGCTCGGCCAGCACCTCCCAGGACGCGTCCAGGTCGGCCGCCAGCGCCGCGCGGTTGAGTTCGAGCTTGCCCAGACCAACGCCCAGCGCATGGTAGGCCAGCACCGCGTAGCCCAGCGCCACGCCCATATTGCGCAGCACGGTCGAGTCGGACAGGTCGCGCTGCCAGCGCGAAATGGGCAACTTCTCCGACAGATGGCGCAGCAGCGCGTTGGCCAGCCCCAGATTGCCCTCGGCGTTTTCGAAGTCGATCGGGTTGACTTTGTGCGGCATGGTGCTGGAGCCGATTTCGCCCGCTTTGAGGCCTTGCTTGAAATAGCCCAGGCTGACGTAGCCCCAGATGTCACGCGCGAGGTCGATCAAAATGGTGTTGGCGCGCGCCACCGCGTCGAACAGCTCGGCCATGTAATCGTGCGGCTCGATCTGGATGCTGTAGGGTTGGAAGGTCAGGCCCAGGCCGAACGGTTCAGGAGATTCGACCACGCGGCGGCTGAAGGCTTCCCAGTCGAAGTCGGGCCAGGCGCTCAGGTGCGCGTTGTAGTTGCCCACCGCACCGTTCATTTTGCCCATCAGCTTGATGGCGGCGATTTTTTCGCGCGCTGCAGCCAGCCGTATCAGCACGTTGGCAAGCTCCTTGCCCACCGTGGTCGGGCTGGCGGTCTGGCCGTGGGTGCGGCTGAGCATGGGTACCGCTGCGTGCTGCTGCGCCATTGCGCGCAGCCGACTCATGATTTGGTCCAGCGCTGGCAGCAGCACCGCGTCGCGCCCGCTCTTGAGTTGCAGCGCGTGGCTGGTGTTGTTGATGTCTTCGCTGGTGCAGGCGAAGTGCACGAATTCGGCTGCTTTTTCCAACTCGGGGCGGGCCTCGAATTTGGATTTGATCCAGTACTCGACCGCCTTCACGTCGTGGTTGGTGACTTTCTCGATCGCCTTGATCGCCAGCGCGTCGGCTTCGCAGAAGTTTTTCACCAGGCCCAGCAAATAGGTGCGTGCGCCGGGAGAGAGCGGCCGAAATTCGTCAAAACCGGCGTCGGACAGGGCGATGAACCAGGCCACCTCGACCTGCACCCGGCGTTGCATATAGCCTTGCTCGCTCATGAGTGGGCGCAGGCTGGCGAGTCGCGCGGCGTAGCGACCGTCCAGCGGTGATAAGGCATTGCTCGCAGACAGGGGGGGCATGCTGGGGGGGGTGGGAGCTGGGGTCGGGCACATGCCGGGATTGTAGGGCGCCCGTGTGGGCCGAAGGCGGACTATGACGCGCGGGTACTCGCCGTCAGCATGTTGAAATGCCTTGCTGGATAAAATGACGCCTTCCAGCCGTCACCCAAACTCACACCATGAAACTCTTCGGATCGCTCACCAGCCCGTTCGTGCGCAAGGTCCGCATCGTGCTGGCCGAAAAAAAGCTCGACTACCAATTCGTGCAAGAGGATGTTTGGGCCAGCGACACCCACATAGGCGAATTCAACCCGCTGGGCATGGTGCCGTGCCTGGTGATGGAAGGCGGTGATGTGGTGTTTGACTCGCGCGTGATCGTCGAATACCTGGACACGCTCTCGCCGGTGGGCAAGTTGATCCCGACGCAGGGCCGTGAACGCGCCGAAGTCAAGACCTGGGAGGCCTTGGCCGACGGTCTGATGGATGCCGCAATTTTGGCGCGGCTGGAATCGACCTGGGCGGGACGCAGCCCGGCGCAGCGCTGTCCGGCCTGGATCGATAGACAACTGAATAAAGTCGACGCCGCTTTGGCGGCCATGAGTCGGGGCTTGGGTGACAAGCCGTTTTGCTCCGGCATCCACCTGAGTTTGTCGGACGTGGCGGTCGGCTGTGCGCTGGCTTATTTAGACTTTCGCTTCCCGGCGACCGACTGGCGCGCAGCGCACCCGAATCTGGACCGCTTGAGCGACAAGCTGGCGTTGCGCCAGAGTTTCATCGACAGCCCGCCGGGCTGAGCAGCCCTGGCCGGGCTGCGGAGGTGAAAAAAAACCGCGAAGCGCCCCGAGACGAATCAAAGGGGGAGGAGGAGTTTTTTCGTCCCGGGATTGCATTCAGGCACACGCCCGAGCGGCTTCGCAGTGAAAAACGGGCGCGCCAGCATCGGTCGATACATCCCACCGAAGCTTTTCACGCGGCGCTGGGCATCGGAGTGCAAGTCGGTGCGAAAAGTTCCAATTCATTGCGCAACCGGCGCGCCTGAGGCCTTGGCCTGGCACCAGCGCAGCGCCTGGCCGAGCACAATCAGTGCGCCGCCCCAGAATGCACCGCTCAGATGGGCGGCTCGCACCACGGTCATGTCGCCGTCGGCCAGCCACGCCAGCGGATAGGTCCAGCCGCGCTCGAGCGCGAGCTTGAGCAGCAGGCCCAGTGCCAGCAGCAGGCCCCAGCGCTGCGCCAGCGCCTGGCGCTGGCACAGCAGTTGCAGCCCCAGCACCGCTACAGCGGCGTGCAGCAGGCCCGAGAGTCCGACCGCGTAATCGATCTGCGGCCACAGCAGCAGCGATGCCTGCGTCAGCGGCCAAGCCAGCAGCCAGGCCAGGCTGCTGGGGCCGCAGGGACGAGCCAGCCAGCCGAACGCGGCCAGCGCGCCGAGCGACATCAGGTTGCCGATCAGGTGGCTGGCGCTGAGGTGCACCCAGGCGCTGCTCCAGAGCGTCCAGGGCTGGCGCGTCCAGTCGTCGGCGCGCCAGCTCAGGGCGTCGGCTGCGCCAGCGCCCAGAAACCAGACCAGCAGGCTGGCACCGGCGTGCAACAGGCACAGCGCCAGCCAGCCGTGCCAGCCCTTCATGGCGTATGCGCGCCCAGCACCTGCTGCCAGAGTCGACGCACCGCCTGCGCGTGCGTGCGCACCAGGGCCGGGTCGACCTGGGTCGGGGCTTCGTCAAGACGCGCGCGGTGCTGCAACTGGCGCAGCGCTCGGTAGGCGCGAGCGGCCGCATCCCCCGTGCCGGGTGAGAGCAGGCCGGCGCGTTCGGCGCGCAGCAGCAGGTCGATGTTGCCGCTGTTGGCGCGCAGTTCGGGGTGTGCGCGGGCGTGCGCCAGCACCAGGTATTGCACCGCGAATTCCACGTCGACCATGCCGCCCGGACTGTGTTTGAGGTCGAACACCTGCGCCGGTACCGGCCGCGCCGCACGCAGTTTGTCGCGCATCGCCACGATTTCGACCGCCAGCGAATGCGCGTCGCGCTCGGCGCAGATGACGGCTTCGCGCACGGCTTCAAAGCGTGCCGCCAGCTCGGGGTTGCCCAGCACGTGGCGGGCCCGCGTCATGGCCTGGTGCTCCCAGGTCCAGGCGGTGTTGCTGCCGCGCTGCTGCTGGTAATTGGCGTAAGCGGTGAAGCGGGTCACGAGCAGACCCGAGTTGCCATTGGGCCGCAGGGCGGTGTCGATTTCGTACAAATCGCCTTCGCTGGTTTTCACTGTCAGCCAGTTGATCAGCTTGCGCACCAGGGCGGCGTAGATTTCGGGCGCGTTGTCGTGCGCGTCTTCATAAACGAACACGATGTCGAGGTCGCTGCCATAGCCCAGCTCCTTGCCGCCGAGCTTGCCGTAGCCGACGATCGCAAAGGCGGGTTCGTCGCGGTGGCGGTTTTTCAGTCGCGCCCAGCACCAGCGCGCGCTCACGCGCAGCACCGCGTCGGCCAGCGCCGAGAGGTCGTCGGCCACTTGCTCGATCGTCAGCAGGCCTTCGACGTCGCGCGCCAGGGTGCGAAACACCTCGGCGTGGTGCGCGCGGCGCAGCAAGTTGAGCAGCGCTTCGTCGTCGTCCTCGCCGTTGGCGTGCAGCGCCTGCAGCCGGGCTTGCAGTTCGGCTTCGAAGGTGGCCGGGTTGAAGCGCTCGGTCAGCAGTTGCGTGCTGGCCAGTTCGTCGATCACGCCTGGGTGCTGGAGCAGGTAGCGCGCCGGCCACTTGGCTGCGCCGAGCAAGCGCAGCAGCCGCTCGTGCACCGAGGGGCGTTCCTGCAGCAGCGCCAGGTAGCTTTCGCGGCGCAGCAGCGGCTCGATCCAGTCGATCAGGCGCAGCGCGGCGGTTTCGCTCACGCGGCCCTCTTTGACCCAGGCACCGGTGCGTTCGAGCAGCCGCAGCAGGCGCGCGCGCGCTTGTTCGCGCAGCGCCAGCACGCGCGGCTGCTCGCACCAAGGGCCGACGCGGGCGGCCAGCGCCGGCGGCAGCAGCGCCAATACAAGCGACAGATCCGGGCTGGCGGCCGGGCTGGCAGCGGTGGCGCCATTCTTGCCGTTGCAGTTTTTGCCGTTGCAGCCGCCCTGCGCCGGGCCACCGAGCAAGGTGTCGAATTCCTGTGCCACCAGCTCGCGCTGGGCGTCGAGCGTGCGCAAGAATTCACCCACGTCGGCGCAGCCCATGCTGGCGGCCAGCCAGGCCAGGTCATCGTCGCGCGTGGGCAGGACGTGGGTCTGCAAGTCGTCCAGGTACTGAATGCGGTGCTCGACCCGGCGCAAAAAGTCGTACGCCTGCGCCAGCGCAGCAGCGGCGGCGGCTGGCATCAGGCTGGCATTGCGCAAGCGCTCGAGCGCACCGAGCGTCGGGCGCTTGCGCAACTCGGGAAACGGGCCACCGCGCACGACTTGCAGCAGTTGCACGGTGAATTCGATTTCTCGGATGCCGCCACGCGAGAGTTTGACGTCGTTGGCGCGGCCGGGGTGGCCCGCAGCCCGCTTGGCTGCGTGCTCGCGTATCTGACGGTGCAGCACACGCAAGGCCTCGAACACGTTGTAGTCCAGGTATTTGCGGTAGACGAACGGCAGTGTCACATCGCGCAGCGGCGTGGCGCTCTTGTTCTGGACGCACACAGCCGGCGCGACGACGCGGCTTTTCAGCCAGGCAAAGCGTTCCCATTCGCGGCCCTGCACCAGAAAATATTCTTCCAGCGCGTCCAGCGAGATCGCGCTCGGGCCCGAGTTGCCGTTCGGGCGCAGCGCCAGGTCAACCCGGAACACATTGCCGTGCTCGGTACTTTCGCCCACCGTGGCGTAAATGTGCTTGACCGCCTTGGCGAAGTATTCGTGGTTGCTGATGCGGTTGCGGCCTTCGGCGTTGCCTTGCGTTTCACCGTCGGCGTCGTAGACGTAGATCAGGTCGATGTCGCTCGAGACGTTGAGCTCGCGCGCGCCCAGTTTGCCCATGCCGACCACCCAGAGTTGGGCGCGCCCGGGCATGCTGGGCGCAGCGGTCGCTGGCTTGACGCGGCCAGACGGCGCCGACTCGGCCATCGGTGCGCCGTGCAGCGCGTCGAGATCGGTGAACGCCAGCGTGCAGGCCAGGTCGAGCGCCAGCTCGGCCAGTTCGGTGACGGCACGCGTGACAAGGGCCAGCGGCGCGCCTTGTTCGCAGTCCAGCACCACCAGCCGCTCGAGCACCAGTTGGCGCAACACCCGCAGCGCCGCCGGCAGCGCCAGACCGCGCGCGCGCAGCTTTTGCAGGCCGTCTTGCATGCTGGCCTTGACCGGTGCGCCGGCCGCCAAGCAGGCCAGTTCTTGCGGGTAGCGCCGACGCACGCGCTGCACGAAGCGCGAGTAGTTCGCCAAACCGTTTGACGTGAAAGTCGGGCCGCGACTCACTTCGCTCCCCTCT
>BBPD01000733.1_pt4 | contig 23466 bp, 24 predicted proteins | sample 1344911 | NCBI WGS metagenome assembly BBPD01 (sample SAMD00019088, study PRJDB2971) | groundwater metagenome | biome: freshwater biome; feature: mineral spring; material: ground water | place: USA: CA, Sonoma | collected 2011-09 | depth surface m
CCCAAAATCACGGCGCGGTCGAGGTTCCAGACCGTGCGAAACCACGGCTGGATGGCGCAGTTGATCAGGATGCGCGGCAGCAGCACCCGCTCGGCGAGCCGGTCTTGGTGGTAACCCGAGACAAAGCCCCAAAAGGCCTGGCGCTGGCGCAAGCTGTTGCGCACCGAGGCGTCCACCAGAAACGGCTTGGGTGGCCGGTTGCTGAGCGTTTGCAGCAGCTCAGGCAGCCGCTGCGTGGGGCCGGCGCGCTGGCCATCGCGCACCGGCGTGGCCCAGAATTCGCCGTCTGCGTAGTCGAGCAGCCACGGCCTGAGGCAGCGCCCAAGCGCCTGCAAATAACGCCCCAGGCCGGGTTCGCGCTGTCGCGCCCACACAAACCCGAGCCACCCGAGGTCGCTGCGGCCGCTGTCAACCACCACCGTTTCCACATCCAGCAGCACCAAGGGGTGGGCCGCGCAAGCGGGCAGGGCCTGCACGATCTGGTCGAACAGGCATTCAACCACCAGCCCTTCGATCAGCTGGTGCTTGTCCGCCGCCAGAATCCGGCCGGCCAACTCGTGGTCGGACAGATCCAAGTCGGCCAGTTCTCCCCAAGGCGTTTGCATGGCGGCACCCTTTGGTTGCAAGGTGCTGCAAGCATAGCCGCTTAGACGTTGAACAAAAAGTTCATCACGTCGCCGTCGCGCACCACGTATTCCTTGCCCTCGGCGCGCATTTTGCCGGCGTCTTTGGCGCCTTGTTCGCCTTTGCAGGCCAGGTAGTCGTCGAAGGCGATGGTCTGGGCGCGGATGAAGCCGCGCTCGAAGTCGCCGTGGATCACGCCCGCCGCCTGCGGTGCCGTGGCCCCTATGCGCACGGTCCAGGCGCGCACCTCTTTGGGGCCGGCGGTGAAGTAGGTTTGCAGGCCCAGCAGCTTGAAGCCGGCGCGGATGAGCCGGTTCAGGCCCGGTTCGTCCTGCCCCATTTCCTGCAAAAAGACGAGCCGGTCGGCGGGCTCCATTTCGGCCAGTTCGGCCTCGATCTTGGCGCAGATCGCTACCACCGGCGCGTTTTGCTTGGCGGCGTAGGCTTGCAGCTTCTCCAACAGCGGATTCGCGGCAAAGCCGTCTTCGCCCACGTTGCCCACGAACATGGCGGGCTTGGCGGTGATCAGGCACAGCGGCTTGAGCAGCGCCCGGTCTTCCTCGCTCAGCGCCAGCGCGCGCACCGGCTGGCCCTGGTTGAGCGCGGCCTGCACCGGGCCCAGCAATTGCAGCAGCCGGGTGGCGTCTTTGTCGGTGCCGCTGCGGGCGGCTTTGCCGGCGCGTTGCAGGGCTTTGTCCACCGTGGCCAAGTCGGCCAAGCAGAGCTCGGTCTGGATGACTTCGATGTCCGACACCGGATCGACCCGGCCTGCGACGTGGATCACGTTGGCGTCTTCGAAGCAGCGCACCACGTTGACGAGGGCGTCGGTCTCGCGGATGTGGGCCAGAAACTGATTGCCCAGCCCCTCGCCCTGGCTGGCCCCGGCGACCAGGCCGGCGATGTCAACAAATTCGACGATGGCTGGCACCACGCGCTCGGGCTTGGCGATCGCCGCCAGTTGCTGCAAGCGCGCATCGGGCACCTCGACCACGCCCACATTGGGCTCGATGGTGCAAAAGGGGTAATTTTCAGCCGCGATGCCGGCTTGGGTGAGGGCGTTGAAAAGGGTGGATTTACCCACATTGGGCAAGCCCACGATGCCGCACTTGAGACTCATATAGGCCCTAAAATGACAAATTCTGAATGCCGCCGATTTTAGCGGTGCCGCCCGCTCGCTTGGCTTGCCTGCCACCACTTTCTGCACGCGTTTTTCCCTACCCTGCGCCCATGCCGCCCGACTCGCACGACTCCAGCCTCCAGGAGCTGCCCACCGCCCTGGAGCCGGTGCTCAATGATGTGCGCCTGCAACTCGACCCAGACCCGGTCGAAGCCATGCCCGCGCTGCGTCGGCGCTTGGCGGCCCTGCTGCTCGAAGGGGCGCAAGCGCACGATTTTGCGCGCCGCCTGGCCTTCATCGAAACCGGTCTGCGCCTGACGCTGCGCGCGCGGCCCGACGACAGCCTGCTGGTGCTGGTGCAAATGCTCTCGGATCGGCAATACGGTTACTGCGCGACCCACGCCCTGCTGGTGGCCAGCGCCTGCCTGCTCATAGCTCCGCTGGTGCCGATCGAGGAACCGCAGCAGAGCGCCTTGCTGCGCGCTGCGCTCACCATGAACATCGCGCTGGCCGAACTGCAAGACCTGCTGGCGACCCAGGTGCAGCAGACCACCGAGCACCAGCGCGAAAAAATCGCCTCCCACCCCAGCGACTCCGCCGCCCTGCTGCGCACTTTGGGCGTGACCGATGCGGATTGGCTGCGCTGGGTGCAAGATCACCACGAAGCCCCTGACGGCAGCGGCTACCCGAGCCAGAAAACCGAACTCGACCTGGGGCAGCAGTTGCTGCACATGAGCGATTTGTTTGTGGCGCGCATCAGCCCGCGCCGCACCCGGCGTGGGCTCTGGCCGCAGGTGGTCGTGGGCAACCTGTACCTGCAAGCGCAGGCCAGCGCCAGCCCGCTGGGCAGCTATTTCGCCAAGCAGATGGGCATGTACCCGCCCGGCACCTTGGTGCGCCTAAAAACCGACGAGACCGCGCTGGTGGTGCGCCGCGGGGCCAAGATCAACACCCCGCTCACGCTGGCCATCACCGGGCCGGACAATATGTTGCTCAGCAGCCCGGTCAAGCGCGACACGCAGGTGCCGCTCTACGCCATCAAGGCCACCGTGGCGGCGGAGGATTTGCGCATCCGGCTCGATCTGGGGCGTTTGCTCAAGCGCATCTGAAGCCTAGACGGCCGCTGGGCGCACCTCACCAATCGGCCCAGCGGCCCCAGCCCGCCAGCCCTTGGCTCAAGTGCAACCCCACCCCCTGGCGCACGATGGCGTTCATGCCAAAGGTCACGGCCCCCAGCAGCCGCCGGTCCTGGCGGTAGCTGCGCAACAGGGCGGCCACCGCATTGCCCTGCTCCACGCCAGTGGCCGGATCGACGTCGGGGATGGAGCAGCGCGCGCACGGCTTGACCGGTTGCAGCCAGATTTCGTCGGGCGCGGCACCGGCGGCCTGGGCCGCGACCGGAAAGCGCAATTCGGCCAGCCGATCTTCGTCGTGCGCCTGCAGGCCCCCCAGCAGCAGATTGGGCCGAAAGCGCTCCACCCCCACCGCCTCCTGCCCGAGCAAGCGCCGGCGTTCGTTCAACTCGGCCAGTGCGGCCGCGCTCAGCAGCAGCAGCGGGTAGCCATCGCTGAAGGTGTTGGGGGCCTGAATGCCGCCGGTCCAGCGCACATCCGAAGGCCGCACGCAATCCGGGTCGAAGCGCACCAGCCGCAGGCGCAGGTCGAGCTCGGGCCGGCCGGCCAGCAAAAAATCGCTGAACCACTGCGCCGCCACGTCGCCCATGTCGTAGGCATCGAGCTCGTCGTCCCAGACCCGCACCTTGCACGGCGCTTCGGCCGCATCCAAGGCCAGATAGAGCGACAACATGCCCGGCGCCTGCAGCTCCAGTTGCCCCATCCGAAAGCGCGGCCGCACCAGCGCCAGGCGCGGCAACTCGCGCTGCGAAAGGAATTCGCCGCGCTGGTCCACCACCATCCAGGTTCGATCCCACTGCAGCCCAGTGGGCAGCAGCTCGGCTCGCGCCAGCCGCACCCCGGCGCAGGATTTGAGCGGATAGATCCAAATTTGCTCGATCGACAGCGGCAAGGGCGGTTCGGTGTGCTGAAGGTGGTTCATAGGGGTTGGCACAGAGGTCACGGATAGCGCCATTGTGCCCTTGGCCGCGCCCTGCTGCACGCTAGCGCGCCCTGCCTCCCGAGCCCGGCTATGGTTCAGCGACAATTGGCCCATGAATGCCACTTATGTGCTCACGCTCTCGTGCCCAGACAAACCCGGCATCGTCCATGCGGTCTCGGGTTTTTTGCTGCAACACGGCGGCAACATCGAAGAAGCGGCGCAGTTCAACGACCACGCCACCGGCTTGTTTTTCATGCGCGTGCAGTTCGTCTGCGAGCGCGTGAGTGAGCCCGAACTGCGCTTGCAGGTGCAGGTGCTGGCGCAAGCGCACCAGATGCGCTGGGGCTTGCACGCCTGGCACGAGCCCATGCGCTGCGTGATCTTCGTCAGCCAGCAGGGCCACTGCCTGAACGATCTGCTGTTTCGCTGGAAATCGGGCCTGCTGCGGCTCGACATTCGCGCCATCGTCAGCAACCACCGCGATTTCTACCAGCTCGCCGCCAGCTACAACATCCCCTTCCAGCACCTGCCGCTGCGCCCCGGCCACAAGGCCGAGGTGGAGGCGCGCCAGCTCGAACTCATCGCGCAAGAGCAGGCCGAGCTGGTGGTGCTGGCGCGCTATATGCAAATCCTGTCGGATGGCATGTGCGAGCAACTGGCCGGGCGCGCCATCAACATCCACCACAGCTTTTTGCCCAGCTTCAAGGGCGCCAAACCCTACCACCAAGCGCACCAGCGCGGCGTCAAGCTGATCGGGGCCACGGCCCACTACGTGACCGCCGCGCTCGACGAAGGCCCGATCATCGAGCAAGACGTGGCCCGGGTGGACCACAGCCTGAGCGTAGATGACCTGGCCGCCAGCGGGCAAGACACCGAATGCGCGGTGCTGGCGCGCGCCGTCAAGTGGCACAGCGAACACCGGGTGCTGCTCAACGGCCACAAGACCGTGGTGTTTCGCTGAGCTAAAATTGGTACGTTGCTACAAACCCCAGAGGTGTGCCATGGCCGTCACCACCCTTTCCAGCCGCCAGTTCAACCAAGACGCCGGCAAGGCCAAGAAAGCGGCCCTGCAAGGCCCGGTGTTCATCACCGACCGCGGGCGGCCTGCGCACGTCCTGCTGTCGTTTGATGAATACAAAAAGCTCACGGGTGAGCGCAGCAAAATCGCCGATCTGCTCGCCATGCCCGGCCCCGAAGTGCCAGAGCTTGAGTTGCAGCCGCAGCGCGACTTGGCCCAAGCGGCGGCGTTCACCTGAGCGCAGCCCATGTACCTGCTCGACACGAATGTGCTGTCCGAATTGCGCAAAATCCGCCTCGGCAAGGCCGATGCGCGGGTGGCGGCTTGGGCCGACCGTGTCGATGCCGCCGATTTGTACCTGTCGGTGATTTCAGTGCAAGAACTTGAAATTGGCGTGTTGCTGGCCGAACGCCGCGACGCCGCGCAAGGGGCCACGCTGCGGGCCTGACTGAACGGGCAAGTCTTGCCCGCTTTCAGTGGCCGCATCCTGGCCATCGACGCCGCCGTGGCGCTGCGCAGCGCCCGGCTGCACGTGCCCGACCCGCGCCCCGTGCGCGACGGGCTCATCGCCGCCACCGCGCTGGTGCACGGTTTGGTGGTGGTCACCCGCAACCTGGCCGATTTCGAGCCCACCGGCGCCCAAACGCTCAACCCTTGGGCCTTGGCTTTATAGAAGGCGTCTGTCCATGGCCGTCCGCATCCCCCCCATCCAGTGCCTGCTCACCTTCGAGGCGCTGGCGCGGCTGCGCAGTGTGACGCAGGCGGCCGAGGAGCTGTGCGTCACCCCCAGCGCCGTGAGCCACCGCGTCAAGCAGCTTGAGCTGGTGCTGGGCGTCAAATTGTTTGGCCGGGCCGATTTTTCGCTCACCACCGAGGGCAGCGAATACCTGGCCCATGTGCGCGAAGGGCTGCTGGCGCTGCAGCGCTTCCCCAGCCACCAGCCCAGCCCTGGGCGGCGCAAGCTGCGGCTGGCGGTCACGCCCACCTTTGCGCGCGCGCTGGTGATGCCGCGCCTGCAGCAGTTCGCCCTCGCCTACCCCGAGATCGACCTCACGCTGCAAGTGAGCATTCCGCTGCTCGACGTGGTGGCCGAAGACGCCGACCTCACCATCCGCTTCGGCACCGGGCGCTACGCCGATGTGGAGCACTTCTGCTTGGTCAAAGACGCGGTGCTGCCGCTGGCCTCACCCGCCTTCCTGCGCGAACACGGCCCCTTCGAGAGCGCCGCCGACCTCGAAGGCGTGCCGCTGCTACGCAGCCCGCTGGAGCCGTGGCGCACCTGGTTTGCAGCCCAGCACCTGGACTGGCCCGAACCCAGCGAAGGCTCGCAGTTCAACGACATCGGCCTGATGTGCGACGGTGCCGCCGCCGGCATGGGCGTGGCGCTGGTGCGGCTGCGCCTAGGCGCGCCGTGGCTGGAAAACGGCTCCCTAGTGCGCCTGGGCGAAACCGATGCCTATCGCACCCCGGTGCCCAGCCCGCACGCGCACTACCTGTGCTGGCGCACCGGCACCATGGAGCGCTGGGAGTGCGCGGCTTTTGCCGAGTGGCTCAAAAAGGCGCTGGGGTGAAGCCTGTAGGCACTGCACCCATCGAACGCACCCGCCCGCCCATTTTGGACTCGAGCGCGCGGGGCGTGGGGTTTGCAGAACCTCCCTAGCCACTTCAATCCCCAGCCCCAATTTTTTCACGCCCACCCCAGGCCCCATGCCCTACACTGCTGCGGCATGAATACCGCTCTTGCCTTAAGCCAGCCGCCCCAGCCTGCCAGCAGCGGCCCCGCTGCCCAGCGCGCCCAGCGCCAGGCCGACGTGGTGCGCGCGCTGGCCGCCGTGCTGCCTGGCCACGCCCTGCTGCACACGCCCGAAGACACCACGCCCTACGAGTGCGACGGCCTGACGGCCTACCGCGAACGCCCGCTGGCGGTGGCGCTGCCCGAAACCTTTGAGCAGGTGCAGGCGGTGCTGCGCACCTGCCACTTGCTCGAGGTGCCGGTGGTGGCGCGCGGGGCCGGCACGGGCCTCTCGGGCGGGGCCATGCCGCACGCCTTGGGCGTGACGCTGAGCCTGGCCAAGTTCAACCGCATCCTGCGCATCGACCCGCTGGCGCAAACCGCCGTGGTGCAGGCCGGGGTGCGCAACCTGGCGGTGAGCGAAGCCGCCGCCGCCCACGGCCTGTACTACGCGCCCGACCCGAGCAGCCAGATCGCCTGCACCATAGGCGGCAACGTGGCCGAAAACTCGGGCGGGGTGCACTGCCTCAAGTACGGCCTGACGCTGCACAACGTGCTGCAAGTCGATGGCTTCACCATGGCCGGCGAGCCGGTGCGCTTGGGCGGCAGCGCCTTCGACAGCCCAGGGCTGGACTTGCTGGCGCTGCTGGTGGGCAGCGAGGGCATGCTGGCGGTGGTGAGCGAAATCACCCTGCGCCTGACGCCGCGCCCGCAACTGGCGCGCTGCATCATGGCCAGCTTCGACGACGTGCGCCAGGCCGGCGACGCGGTGGCGGGCGTGATTGCGGCAGGCATCATCCCGGCCGGGCTGGAGATGATGGACAAGCCCATGACCGCCGCCGTGGAAGATTTCGTGCACGCCGGCTACGACCTCGACGCCGCCGCGATTTTGCTGTGCGAGAGCGACGGCACGCCCGAAGAAGTGGAAGAAGAAATCGGCCGCATGAGCGCGGTGCTGCGCCAGTGCGGCGCGCGCGCGATTGCCGTGAGCCAGAGCGAGGCCGAGCGGCTGCGCTTTTGGAGCGGGCGCAAAAATGCCTTCCCGGCCTCGGGGCGCATCAGCCCCGACTACATGTGCATGGACAGCACCATTCCGCGCAAGCGCCTGGCCGACATCCTGCTGGCGATCCAGGCCATGGAGCAAAAGTACGGTCTGCGCTGCGCCAATGTGTTCCACGCCGGCGACGGCAACCTGCACCCGCTGATTTTGTTCGACGCCAGCGACCCGGACCAACTGCGCCGCTGCGAGCTGTTTGGCGCCGACATTCTGGAAACCAGCGTCGCCATGGGCGGCACCATCACCGGCGAGCACGGCGTGGGCGTGGAAAAGCTCAGCTCGATGTGCGTGCAGTTCAGCCCCGAGGAGCGCGAGCAGATGCTGGGCGTGAAACGCGCCTTCGACCCCAAGGGCCTGCTCAACCCCGGCAAGGTGATCCCGACCCTGCACCGCTGCGCCGAGTACGGCAAGATGCTGGTGCGCGGCGGCCGGCTGGCGTTTCCGGAGTTGGAGCGTTTTTGAGCGCAGGCCGGATCGGCTACAGTGGGGCCATGATGCCCGCCGCCTTTGAGGACAAGCTACCGCCCTCTTTTTTTACCAGCCTCTACGATGAGCTCGGGCTGGAGCAGGCTGTGGAGGCACCCCCGGCCGGTCTGCCTGCGGGCGCACAAGAGCACCGAGGCGGCGCGAGCCAGGCGGGCGATGGCCTCGATGGCCTCGACGGCCTCGATAAGCGCCAGATTGGCCCGCAACCCGACGCGCCTGCTGCGCGGCTTGGGCCAGCCAGCCCACACCAGAGCGCCGAGCGCCACCCCGGTGCCCACTGGCAACTGCTGGCCGAGAGCCTGCGCGATGCCGCCATTTTTTTCCTAAACGCCGAAGGCCGTGTCAGCGACTGGACACCCAGCGCCGAGCGCTTGCTGGGCTTTGGCGCCGCGCAGATGCTGGGACAGAGTGTGGATCGCTTTACGCCGGTGCGGCACCCGGCCAGCGCGGCAGCCAAACCCAGCGCTCCCGCCACAGCCCGCGCACCCGAGCCACACCCCGCGCCCGACCCGCAAGCCCCCGACCCCATGAGCCTGGGCCTGGAGCGCGCCGCCTTGCTGGGCCAGAGCGAAACCCCAGGCTGGCAGCGGCGCGCCGACGGCAGCCTGTTTTGGGCACACACCGTGCTCACCGCCCTGCACGACCCGCACAGCGGCCTGGCGCACGGCTACGCCTGCCTGATGCGCGACAACACCGAAACCAAGCGCCTGCTGGAGCTGCTGGAAAACCTCAACAGCGCGCTCGAAGCCAGGGTGCAAGAGCGCACGCGCCAGTTGCTGGAAATCAACCACGACCTGGAAGCCTTTACCGCCTCGGTCTCGCACGACCTGCGCGCGCCGCTGCGCCACATCGGCAGCTACCTGGAGCTGCTGCGCGAGGACCTCGGCCCCGATCTGGGCCCCGAGGTGCAGCGGCACCTAGAGACCATCGGCACCTCGGCCGAGCACATGAGCCAGCTCATCGACGGCCTGCTGGCCTTTTCGCGCCTAGGCCGCGCCGCCTTGCAGCACCGCCTTGTGGCCATGGGCGACTTGCTGCGCTCCAGCCAAAACCGGGTGCAGCACGACCCGGCGCTGCAGCGCCCCCACGACAGCCTGCGCTGGCTGCTGCCGCCCGAGCTGCCGCAAGTGCGCTGCGATGCGCGCCTGCTCAGCCAGGTGTGGGACAACCTGCTCTCGAACGCGCTCAAATACAGCCGACCGCGCCCCGTGGCTGAAGTTCGCATCGGCTGGCGCACGCAAAGCAGCCCCAATGGCACACCCGAGACGGTGTTTTGGGTGCAAGACAACGGCGTGGGCTTTGACCCGCAGCGCGCCGAGCGCCTGTTTGGCGTGTTTCAGCGCCTGCACCGGGCGCGCGATTTCGAGGGCGTGGGCATCGGGCTGGCGCTGTGCCGGCGCATCGTCGAGCGCCACGGCGGGCGCATTTGGGCCGATGGCGTACCCGAGCAGGGCAGCACCTTTTACTTCTCCTTGCCCGACGCAGCCGCTGGCTCGGACGCAGCGGCCCCGGCCCCAGCCCCATAGGCGCGCGGCCCAAAAATCGCGCTGCCCACCCGCACCAGCGTGCTGCCGCTGGCAATCGCCGCCTCCAGGTCGTCGCTCATGCCCATCGACACGGTGTCGAGCACCAGCCCCGGCACCGTCACATCCAAGCGCTCCTGCATCTGCCCGCGCAGCAGCGCCAATTGCCCAAACACCTGGCAAGCGGCGACAAAATCGGGTGCGGGTTCGGGGATGCACATCAGGCCGCGCAGTTGCAAGCGCGGCAGCGCCGCCACCTGCTGCGCCAGCGCCAGCGCCTCGGCCGCAGGCACGCCCGCCTTGTTGGCCCCGCCATCCAAGTTCACCTGAATGCACACCTGCAGCGGCTCCAACCCCGGCGGGCGCTGCTCGCTCAAGCGCTGGGCGATTTTGAGCCGGTCGATGCCGTGCACCCAGTCGAACTGCTCGGCCACGGCGCGCGTTTTGTTGCTCTGCAGCGGCCCGATGAAGTGCCACACCAGATCGCTGGCCCCGAGCGTGCGCAGGGCGCAGATTTTTTCTGCGCCTTCTTGCACATAGTTTTCGCCAAAATCGCGCTGCCCGGCCTGCCAGGCTTGCCAGACCGCGTCGGGGCCAAAGGTTTTGCTCACCGCCAGCAGGCGCACGCTGGCCGGAGCGCGCCCGTGCTGGGCACAGGCGAGCGCAATGCGCGCGCGCACTTGTTGGAGCCGGTCGTCAATCGTTGTCATAATGCAGCGGTCATATCAAAGTGGGACGCTACCATGGACATCACCCAGTTGCTGGCCTTTAGCCACAAAAACAAAGCCTCGGACCTGCACCTCTCGGCCGGTCTGCCGCCCATGATACGGGTGCACGGCGACGTGCGGCGCCTCAACGTCGAGCCGCTGCAGCACAAGCAGGTGCATGCCATGGTCTATGACATCATGACCGACTCGCAGCGCAAGCACTACGAGGAATTCCTGGAAGTCGATTTTTCGTTCGAGATCGACGGCTTGGCGCGCTTTCGTGTCAACGCCTTCAACCAAAAGCGCGGCGCAGCGGCGGTGTTTCGCACCATCCCGTCCAAAATCCTCACGCTCGACGACCTGAACTGCCCGAAAATTTTTGCCGACCTTTCGCTCAAACCGCGCGGCCTGGTGCTGGTCACCGGCCCAACCGGCTCGGGCAAATCCACCACCCTGGCGGCGATGGTGAACCACCGCAACGAGCAGGACTACGGCCACATCCTGACCATCGAAGACCCGATCGAATTCGTACACGAATCGAAAAAAAGCCTGATCAACCAGCGCGAAGTCAGCACCATGACGCTCAGCTTCGCCGCCGCCCTGCGCTCGGCCCTGCGCGAAGACCCCGACGTGGTGCTGGTCGGCGAGATGCGCGACCTGGAAACCATCCGCCTGGCCATGACCGCCGCCGAGACCGGGCACCTGGTTTTTGGCACCCTGCACACCTCCAGCGCCGCCAAGACCATAGACCGCATCGTCGATGTGTTTCCGCCCGAGGAAAAAGAGATGGTGCGCGCCATGCTGTCGGAATCGCTGGTGGCGGTGATCTCGCAGGCCCTGCTCAAAACCGCCGACGGCAGCGGCCGCGTGGCGGCGCACGAAATTATGATCGGCACCCCGGCGATACGCAACCTGATCCGCGAAAACAAGGTCGCGCAGATGTATTCGGCCATCCAGACCGGCAACGGCTTTGGCATGCAGACGCTGGACCAATGCCTCATGGGCCTGGTGCGCAGCAACCGCGTCCACGTCTCCGAAGCCCGCGCCAAGGCCAAAAACCCAGAAAATTTCCCCGGTTGACCCCCGCTCTGAACAAGGCAAGCCATGGAACGCGATCAAGCCAGCCAATTCGTCAACGATCTGCTGCGGCTGCTGGTGAGCCGCAGCGGCAGCGATTTGTTTCTCACCGCCGACTTCCCACCCGCAATCAAGGTCGATGGCAAGATCACCAAGGTCTCGCCGCAACCCTTGAGCGGCCAGCACACGCAGGCGCTGGCGCGCGCCATCATGAACGACAAGCAGTCGGCCGAGTTCGAGCGCAGCATGGAGTGCAACTTCGCCATCTCGCCCGGTGGCATCGGGCGCTTTCGCGTCAACGCCTTTGTGCAAATGGGCAAGGTGGGGCTGGTGATGCGCACCATTCCGGCCAAAATTCCAACCATCGACGAACTCGCCCTGCCGCAGGTGCTCAAGACCCTGGCCCTGGCCAAGCGCGGCATCTGCATTTTGGTAGGCGGCACCGGTTCCGGCAAATCGACCACGCTGGCGGCCATGGTGGACTGGCGCAACGAGCACACGCACGACCACATCGTGACCATCGAAGACCCGGTGGAGTTTGTGCACCAGCACAAAAACTGCATCGTGACCCAGCGCGAGGTGGGGCTGGACACCGACGACTGGGGCATTGCCCTAAAAAACTCGCTGCGCCAGGCCCCAAACGTGATTTTGATGGGCGAAATCCGCGACCGCGAGACCATGCAGCACGCCATCTCGTTCTCGGAAACCGGGCATTTGTGCCTGGCCACGCTGCACGCCAACAGCGCCAACCAGGCGATGGAGCGCATCATCAACTTCTTCCCCGAAGAAGTGCACATGCAGATCCTCAAAGACGTGTCGCTCAACGTGCGCGGCATGGTGGCGCAGCGCCTGCTGCCGCGCCAAGACGGCAAGGGCCGCCACGCGGTGGTGGAAATCCTGCTGCACAGTGGCTTGATCGCGGACCAGATCATGAAGGGCGAGATCAACGAGTTGAAGGAAACCATGCGCAAGAGCCGCGAAAGCGGGATGCAGACCTTCGACCAGTCGCTCTTTGATGCCTTCGAGGCCAACCTGATCAGCTTCGAGGACGCGATCCGCAACGCCGACTCACAAAACGACCTCAAGCTGCGCATCAAGCTGCACAGCCAGCGCGCCCGCAACACCGACCTGGCAGCGGGCACCGAGCACCTGCAAATCGTTTAAAAACCAATCGCTACCGCCCGCCATGCCCAGCCTGAACCCCAAACCCTACCCCGCAACCGAGCCGCGCCGGCTGGCATTCATCGGCCTGGGCGCGATGGGCTTTCCCATGGCCGGCCATTTGGCTCGCGCCGGGCACAGCGTCACGGTCTATAACCGCAACCCGGCCAAGGCGCAGGCTTGGGTGGCCGAGTTTGGCGGCAGCAGCCAGCCCACGCCGCGCCTGGCGGCGCAAGGCGCCGAGCTGGTGCTGTGCTGCGTAGGCAACGACGCCGATGTGCGCGCCGTGCTGCTGGGCGAGCACGGCGCCCTGGCGGGCCTGGCGGCGGGTGCGCTGCTGGTGGACCACACCACGGCCTCGGTGGAGCTGGCGCGCGAGCTCGATGCCTGCGCCCGCGCGCAGGGGCTGCACTTCCTCGATGCCCCGGTCTCGGGCGGCGAGGTGGGGGCGCAAAACGGGCAGCTCACGCTCATGTGCGGCGGCGCGCCCGATGCCTTCGAGCGCGCGCGCCCCACGCTGCAAGCCTATGCCCGCGCCGTGACCCTGATGGGGCCCAGCGGCGCCGGGCAGCTCACCAAAATGGTGAACCAGATCTGCATCGCCGGGCTGCTGCAGGGCCTAAGCGAGGCGGTGGCGTTTGGCCAGCGCGCCGGGCTCGACATGGGGCAGGTGCTGGAGGTGATCGGCCAAGGCGCGGCGCAGAGCTGGCAGATGCAGCAGCGCGGCCCGACCATGGTGGCCGACCGCTTCGACTTCGGCTTTGCCGTGGACTGGATGCGCAAAGACCTCGGCCTGGTGCTGGCCGAGGCGCGGCGCAACGGGGCCGCGCTGCCCGTAACGGCGCTGGTGGACCAGTTTTACGCCGATGTGCAGCGCATGGGCGGCGGCCGCTGGGACACCTCCAGCCTGGTGCGGCGGCTGCGCTAGTGGCTGCTTAGTTGGGGGCCGGTGCCGCGCTGGCCGGTGCCGGGGGCGGCACCATGCGCGCCAGCTCTTCCTCGGTGATGAGTTCGAACACCCGCACCACGCGCTGCACGCCCGTGGTGCGGCGCGCGATTTCGGTGGCGCGGTCGGCTTCGCGCTGCGTCACGCGGCCCAGCAAATACACCGTGCCGCGCTCGGTGACGATCAAAAAGGCGTTGGATGAAAGGTCGGGGGCGTCGATCAGGCCAGCGCGCACGCGCGCGCTCACCAGCCGGTCGGCCGCCCGGGCGGTGAGCGAGGGCGTGCCCGTTACCGCCAGTTCATCGACCACCCCCTGCACGTTTTCCACGGCACCCACGATGCGCAAGGCCAGTGCGCGATCGGTCTCGCTGGCCACTTCGCCGGTGATGAGCACGCGCCGGTTGTAGCTGGTCACGTTGACGCGGCCGCGGTTGCCGAACTCGGCGCGCAAGCGGTTGGCAGCGCGCATCTCGATGCCCTGGTCTTCGACCATGGCACCCGAGGTGCGGCGGTCGGTAGCGACCAGCACCGTGGTGGCCACGGCCCCGCCCGCGATCAGCGGCGCGCAGGCCGACAGGCCCATGCCAGCCGCCAGCGCCAGTGCCGACATCGCCAACAGACGGCCGTGGCCGGAAAAAATGCGTGTAACCATAACCAAACTCCTTGCGCGCCCGATGCGGGCCCACATGGGCACCAATGATACCTGTACCGCGAGGCGGTACCCAGTTTGGCGCTGCGCCCAAGGGTAACGCTTTGTTTTTTGGCTCAAAATCCGTCGGCGCAGAAGGCGGCGCGCAGCCATTCGATTTGCAGCGCTGCGCCCGCGCCCTGCAGCGCCACCACGTCGAAGCGGCACGGCGGCACCTGTTCCAGCCGCAGCAAAAAGTGCCGCGCCGCAAACAGCAAGCGCCGCTGCTTGAGCGCCGACACCGATGCCGCTGCCCCGCCGTGGCGGCTGCCGCGGCGCTGGCGCACTTCCACAAACACCAGCGTGCCGTCGGGCTCGCGCAAAATCAGGTCGATCTCGCCGCCGCCGCGCCCCGGCGTGCGAAAATTGCGCCACACCAGCCGCAGGCCCTGGCGCTGCAGGTAGGCCAAGGCCAGCGCCTCGGCGGCCTCACCTTGTGCCTTGCTGCTCTGGGCCTGGGCGGCTGGCGTGGCTCTGGGCGCTTCGGCCTTGGGCGCTGTGGCCTTGGTCGGTGTGGTGGCTGGTTTTTTTTCTACGCTCATGCTCTCTGTCAACCCTTCGGGCGCTCTGGCCCTGCAAGCCGCCCAAGCGGTGGCCGGTGCGCAGCATTATCCCGCCGGGGCGCTGTATCTGGTGGCCACCCCGATCGGCAACTTGGCCGACATCACGCTGCGCGCGCTGCACCTGCTGCAACAAGTCGATGCCGTGGCCTGCGAAGACACGCGCCACAGCGGCGCGCTGCTGCGCGCCTACGGCATCGAGCGCCCCTTGCTGGCCCTGCACCAGCACAACGAACGCGAAGCCGCCGCCGCCGTGGTGGCCCGGCTGCAAGCGGGCGAGCGCATCGCCTATGTGAGCGACGCCGGCACCCCCGGCATCAGCGACCCCGGCGCGCGCCTGTGCCAGGCGGTAGCCAGCGCGGGCCTGCGCTGCGTGCCACTGCCCGGCGCCAGCAGCCTAACCGCCTTGCTCAGTGTGGCCGGCTGGGTCGAGCCCGAAGCGGCACCGGGTTTTGCCTTCGTGGGCTTTTTGCCGGCCAAAGGCGCGGCGCGCGAGCAGGCGCTGCGCCGCTTGGCGCAGCAACCCCAGGCCTGCGTGCTGCTGGAGGCCCCGCACCGCCTGCCCGCGCTGGCGCGCGAGCTGGCGCCCTTGGGCGCGCGCCGCCTCACCGTGGGCCGCGAGCTCACCAAGCAGTTTGAGGAAGTGGCCACCCTGCCCTGCGCCGAACTGCCCGCTTGGCTGGAGGCCAAGGCGCAACGCCTGCGGGGTGAGTTTGCCTTGCTGCTGCACCCGCCCGAGGCCGCCGCGCCCGCCGATGCCGAACATGGCCCCGAGGCCGAGGCGCTGCGCGTGCTCGATTTGCTGCTGCCCGAGCTGCCCCTAAAAACCGCCGTGCGCCTGTGCGCCGAGATCAGCGGCGCGCCGCGCAACGCGCTGTACGCGGCGGCGCTGCAGCGCCAACCGCGCTAGCGCGGCGGAGTGTGGTCTGGGCGCTTCTGACCCTCGCTGACTTCGCGCGCCTCCACATCGACCACTTCATCGGCGCGGCCCTTGCTCGCACCGCCCCGGCCACCACCCCAGCCGCGCCCACGCATATGCTGCTGGGCCCGGCGGCGCAGCAGCTCGGCCGCCAGCGGAACGGCCACGCGGCGGCCACGCAGCAAGGCCCACAAGGCAGCCAGCAGCAACAAGGGCAGCGCCACCACCAGCAGCAGCAGCCCAAACCCGAGCAAGAGCACCCACAGAGCAAGGCGCAACAGCGCGCCCAGCAGCCACGTCAAACCATCCAGCAATTTGCCCATATTTCCTTTCTTGGCTGGCGCCCACCCGTTGCCCGCACCAGACACCCCAGCGCATTTCATCCGAGCACACGCCTATCATCGCGCACAATCGGCATTGCTGCATGAAACTGTCACGCTTGCAGCATTCAATCGAGTGCCCTCCATGGATTCCTCCCGCCTGTCCGCCCTCGTCAAGCGCCTGTCGCAATACTTTTTGCGCGGTCTGATCACCATTTTGCCGCTGCTGCTCACGGTCTATCTGCTGTTTGCCCTGGTGGCGTGGTCCGAATCGCTGGCTTCCTACCTGATCCGCCCGCTGCTGGGCAGCCTCTACATCCCCGGCCTGGGGCTGCTGGTGGCCACCGGCATCATCATCCTGACGGGCTATTTGATTTCGCGCCAAGACACCTCGCGCCTGTTCAACTGGGTTGAGCTGCCCTTTACCAACACCCCGGTGGTGCGCAGCATCTACAACTCGCTCAAGAGCTTTGCCGACTATTTTTCGCCGCAAAGCCCAGGCGAGGCCACGCAGCAGGTGGTGATTCTGCGCTGGCCCGACCAACCGCTGGAAGTGGTCGGGCTGGTTACGCGCAGCCACGTGGAAGGCCTACCGACGGGCTTTTTGCAGGGTGATCGGGTCGCCGTCTATCTGCCCATGGGCTACATGATCGGCGGCTACACTTTGTTCGTCCCGCGCGCATGGCTCACCCCAATCGACATGAGCGTCGAAGAAGCCATGCGCTCGGCCCTAATCGCCTGGATGCCCCCGCGCAAACAACCATGATGACCCGCCATTTGCATGCTTTACTGGCCCCGCGCAGCGTCGCGGTTTTTGGTGCCTCGGATCGGCCGCAGCGCGACGGCACCGCCATCTGGAACCGGCTCGCGGCCGAGTTCAAGGGCACCTTGTACGCCGTCAACCCGCGCTTGCGCCAGTTGGGCGAGCACAAGGTCTGGCACAGCGTGGCCGAGCTGCCGAAAGCGCCCGATCTGGCCGTGATCTGCACCCCGGCAGCCACCGTGGCGAGCCTGATCGCCGAGCTGGGCGCACGCGGCTGCAAGGCGGCGGTGGTGGTGAGCGCGGGCTTGAGCGAGGCACAAAAGCAAGACATGCTGGCGGCTGCGCGCCCCTACACGCTGCGCATACTGGGCCCCGACTGCACCGGCCTGCTGGTGCCGCACCTGGGGCTCAACACCAGCTTGGCGCAGGTGAGCGCACAGCCCGGATCGGTGGCGTTTGTGTCGCAGTCGGCCGCCTTGGTCACGGCCATGATCGACTGGGCCAGTTGGCGCCAGATCGGTTTTTCGCACTTCATTTCCTTGGGCGAACACGCCGACGTGGATTTTGCCGACGTGCTCGACTACCTGGCCAGCGATGCGCGCACCCGCGCCATCATGCTCTACGTCGAAACGCTGGATGAGCCGCGCAAGTTTTTGTCGGCCGCGCGCGGGGCGGCGCGCAACAAACCGCTGATCGTGGTCAAGGGCGGGCGCTCGGGCCAGGGCCAGCAGGCGGCATCCACGCACAGCGCCGCGCTGGCCGGCAGCGACCGCGTTTTTGACGCCGCTGTGTCGCGCGCCGGTATGCTGCGCGTGTTTCGCTTGCAGCACCTGTTCATGGCGGCCGAATCGCTGGCGCGCTTTCGCGACAACCGCAGCGAAGAGCTGATCGTGCTCACCAACGGCGGCGGGGCCGGTGTGCTGGCCGCCGACGCCGCCGACTACTCCCGCGTGCGCCTGGCGCGCTTAAGCCCCGAGCGCATTGCCGAACTCGACACGGTGCTGCCCGCTGGCTGGTCGCGCGCCAACCCGGTCGATATAGGCGGCGACGCGCCGCCCCAGCGCTACCAAGATGCCCTGCGCATTTTGCTGCGTGAGCGCGACAGCGCGGTGCTGCTGGTGCACGCACCCACCGGCCACGTGCCCAGCCTCGAAATTGCGCAGGCGCTGCTGCCGCTGGCGAGCGAAAAGCCGGTGCGCATGATGGGCTGCTGGCTGGGCACCCAAGCGGTATTGGATGCGCGTGCGCTGTTTCGCTCGGCCGGCGTGCCCGTTTACGACACCCCTGAAGACGCGGTGCGTGCCTTCGCCTCGCTGCGCCTGTACCGGCACCACCAGATCGACCTGATGGAAACCCCGCCCGCCGCTCCACTGCAAGGCCGGCTCGACAAAGCGGGCATACGAGAGATGGTTGATTTTGTGCTGGCCGATGGGCGCGAGTGGCTCACCGAACCCGAAGCCAAGGAACTGCTCAAGCGCGCCGGGCTGCCGGTCACGCCCACCCGCGTGGTGCCGCCTGTGACACAGGCCGCCGTCTATGCCGCCGAAACGCTGGGCTACCCGGTGGTGCTCAAAATCCTCTCGCACGACATCACGCACAAATCCGACGTGGGCGGGGTGCGGCTGGACTTGCACAACGCCGCCGAAGTGGAGCAAGCGGCGCGCTCCATGCTCGAGCGCGTGGCGCAACTGCAACCCCAGGCGCATATCGAAGGCTTTACGGTGCAACCCATGGCGCGGCGCTCCCATGCGCACGAGCTCATCATCGGCTCGCGCGTGGACCCGCTGTTTGGGCCGGTGATTTTGTTTGGCCAGGGCGGGGTGGCAGTCGAGGTGCTGGCCGATCACGCCGTGGCCTTGCCGCCGCTCAACGGCAAGCTGGCGCGCTCGCTGGTCGAGCGCACGCGCGTGGCGCGGCTGCTGCAAGGCTACCGCAACGTGCCGCCCGCCAAGCAAGAGGCGCTGATCGATGCGCTGGTGGCGGTGTCGCAACTGCTGGCCGAGGTGCCCGAAATCGCCGAGCTCGACATCAACCCGCTGCTGCTCAACCACGAGGGCGCGCTGGTGCTCGATGCGCGGCTGCGCCTAAGCCGCCAGCGCCCAGGCGGGGCGGCGCAGTTCGCCATCCGGCCCTACCCGCTGGAGCTGATCGAGACCCTGCCCTTTGCCGACGGCCGCACTTTGACTCTGCGCCCCATACGCCCCGAAGACGAGGCGATGCTGGAAACCTTTTTTGCCCAACTCGACCCCGAAGACATCCGCCTGCGCCTGTTCTACAGCCGGCGCAGCTTCGAGCACAGCGAGCTGGCGCGCATGACGCAGATCGACTACGAGCGCGAAATGGCCTTCATCGCCACCCTGCCCCTGCCCGACGGCACCGAGGAAATGATAGGCGACGTGCGCGGCCTGGGCGACCCCGACAACATCGAGGCCGAATTCGGCGTGCTGGTGCGCTCCGACATGAAGGGGCACCGGCTGGGCTGGATTTTGATGGACAAGCTGATCCGCTACCTGCGCGCCAACGGCACCCAGCGCATCGTGGGGGCGGTGCTGCGCGAGAACTCCGGCATGTTGGCGCTGGGGCGCAAGCTCGGCTTCTCGATCGTGGTGCACCCCGAAGACTCCGACCTGCGCCACCTCGATCTGCCGCTGCAAGGGCCGCAATCGGGGCACTAGGCAGCGGCCACTGGGATCGGCCCCTAGGCTGGGGCCTTAATCAGGGCTCAGTTGAGCAAGGTAAAGGCGACGATGAACACGCCCAGCGCCAGGTTGACCAGCACCCAGAGCCGGATTTTTTCCATCACCGCCCCGGCTGCTGGCCAGTCCTTGGCCTTTACCGCTTGGTCGCAGCGCTTATACAGGGCAAAGCGGACGTGGCCAAAAATCACGATCATCAGCACGCCCAGGCTAGACATCACCTTCCAGTCCAGCGGCATGGAGAAGCTGCCGCCGCCCTCGGAAGCTGCCCGCGCCAGGTTGCCTATCATCCACAGACCGGTGAACAAGGTGATCAAGGAAATCGCCAAAATGGCTTTGAAAAAGCGCCCAAACACATCGTGCAGCAGCGGCAGGCGCACCGCGGGATCGAGCGAGGCCGCAGCCGGGCGCAGAAAGAACAAGGCAAAGACCATGCCACCGAGCCAGACGATGATCGCGAGCAGGTGGATGGTTTTGAGGGCAGCGTAGAGCATGAAAATCCTGTGAGTTGATTGAAAGAGGCCAGCCGTTCGATACCTGCGGTGGCCAGAGTTCCAACCATAGCAGCAAGCACACGGCCCAGTGTGCACCGGGTTTTTGTGGGTTTTTTGCTGCACCGCAACAAAAAGGGCTTGCAAAGCGCGCAAAGCACCCTATACTTGGAACCATGTTGCAGCGCAGCATAACCGGGCTGACACGGTTTTGACGCAAACGCGCGCTACAGTTTCCGAACTGTCAGTTTTTTGCCTTCACCTTTTAAGGAACCTTGCCATGTTGACCGTTGAACAAATCCTCGCCGCCCAAAAAGCCCAAGTCTCCACCCTGTTCGAACTGAGCACCAAGGCGCTGGCCAGCGTCGAGCGCCTGAACGAACTGAACCTGCAAGCCGCCCGCGCTTCGCTGTCTGAAACCGCCAGCCACGCCCAAGCCGTGATGGGTGCCAAAGACCTGCAAGACCTGGTCGCCCTGCAAAGCGCCTCCCTGCAGCCCATGGCTGAAAAAGCCGCCTCCTACAGCCGCCACCTGTACGACATCGCCACCGGCATGGGTGCCGAGCTGAGCAAAGTGGCCGAAGCGCAAGCGTCGGATGCACAAAAGCAGTTCGTCTCGGCCGTTGACAGCGCCGTGAAAAACGCCCCCCAAGGCTCCGAGTCGGCCGTGGCTGCTGTGAAAAGCGCCGTGTCCACCGCCAGCGCCGCCATGGAATCGGTGCAAAAAGCCGTCAAGCAAGCCACCGAGCTGGCCGAAGCCAACTTCAACGCCGTCACCAGCACGGCCGTGAGCAGCGCCAAACCGGCTGCCCGCTCCAGCAAATCGGCCACCTAATCGAGGCCGATCCGCGCCTGCCGCCTGCCTAGGCCGGACTCGATCCGGCCCAAGTCGGCGGGCCATCAAACCCCGAGCGCTTTGCGGCCTCGGGGTTTTTTTGTGGGCGTTTGCGCCAGCGCTGGTGGGTGCAGTCGGGCCGGGCTGGCGTCACCGAATCGTCATGATCACGGCCGCAGCCAAAGGCATAATGACCCTGTTGCCTCATCCACCTTCAACCCCACTTTAGGAGAGTTTTCATGAGCGAAATTCAAACCGTCGGCATCGTCGGCGCGGGCACCATGGGCCACGGCATCGCGCAGGTCTGCGCGCTCAACGGCGTATCGGTCGTGCTGGTTGACATCAGCGAAGCCGCGGTGCAAAAGGGCTTGGCCGCCGTCACGGGCAGCTTGGAGCGCCTGCTCAAGAAAGACAAAATCAGCGCCGCCGACAAAGACGCCGCGCTGGCGCGCATCCAAGTCGGCACCGACACCGCCGCGCTGCAAGGGGCGCAGCTGGTGATCGAGGCCGCCACCGAAAACCTCGAACTCAAAATCAAAATCCTGCGCCAGCTCGACGCCCTGCTGGCGCCCGAGACCGTGGTCGCGACCAACACCAGCTCGATCAGCATCACCCAATTGGCGGCGCTGAGCGGGCGGCCCGAGCGCTTCATCGGCATGCACTTTTTCAACCCGGTGCCGATGATGGCGCTGGTCGAGCTCATCCGTGGCCTGCAAACCAGCGACGCCACCCACGCCGCCGTGCAGGCGCTGGCGCTCAAGCTGGGCAAGACGCCGATCACGGTCAAGAACGCGCCCGGTTTCGTCGTGAACCGGGTGCTGATCCCGATGGTCAACGAAGCCTTTTTCGTGCTCGCCGAAGGGCTGGCCAGCGCCGAAGACATCGACTCGGGCATGAAGCTGGGCTGCAACCACCCGATCGGCCCGCTGGCGCTGGCCGACATGATCGGGCTCGACGTCTGCCTGGCGGTGATGAACGTTTTCGTGACCGAGTTCAACGACAGCAAATACCGCCCCTGCCCGCTGCTCAAAGAGCTGGTCGCGGCCGGCCGCCTGGGCCGCAAGAGCGGGCGCGGGGTTTATAGCTACTAAGCGCCGATTCTGCCCGGCGCGGCCCGGCCCCATGCGGGCTTGGGCTTGGGCTTGGGGTCAGTCGGCCACGTAGCTGCCGGAGCGCCCGCCGTGCTTTTGCAGCAGGCGCACGCCGGTGATCTCCATGCCCCGGTCGGCAGCCTTGCACATGTCGTAAATCGTGAGCAGGGCCACTTGCACGGCGGTCAGGGCCTCCATCTCGACCCCGGTCGGGCCCACCGTCTCGGCAGTGGCGCGGCAACGCACGGCGGGCGGATCGGGCAGCAGCTCGAACTCCAGCGCCACCCGGGTTAGGGCGACTGGGTGACACAGCGGAATGAGCTCGCTGGTTTTTTTCGCCGCCATGATGCCGGCCAGCCGCGCCACGCCCAGCACATCGCCCTTGTGCGCGCTGCCCGATTCGATCAGCGCCAAGGTGCTGGCTTGCACCTGTATCTGCCCTTGCGCGATTGCCACGCGACGGCTGTGGGCTTTGTCGCCTACGTCCACCATGTGGGCTAGGCCGTGGGCGTCGAAATGGGTCAGGGCTGAGTTCATGCAATGCGGGCTCAAAAAAGCAACCAAAGGGGCAAACTGGCATCATACGGGCATGCGATCGAATTTTTTGCGCCAATGCGCCCGCCTGGCTCCGGGCTGGGCCCTAGGGCTGGCCTTGGCTCTGGGTGCTGTGGGTGCTGTGGCAGCACCGCCCGGCCTCAGCCCCAGCGCCCTGCCGCGTTTGGGCGATGCCTCTGGCCTGAGCTTGAGCGAGGAGCGCCGCTTGGGCGAGCAGATCGTGCGCGGCATTTACCGCCACCCCGATTTTCTTGACGACCCGCTGCTGCACGACTACCTGCAAGCCATTTGGCAGCCCCTGATGCAAGCGGCGCAGCGCCGGGGCGAGGTCTCGCCCGAACTGGCCGAGCGCTTTGCCTGGGAGCTGCTGCTCAGCCGCGAGCGCAGCGTGAATGCCTTTGCCTTGCCCGGCGGCTACCTGGGCCTGCACCTGGGCTTGCTGGCCGTGAGCACCAGCGCCGACGAAATCGCTGCGGTGCTGGCGCACGAGCTGGCGCATGTGTCGCAACGCCACATCGCGCGCTTGATCGAGATGCGCGAGCAGCAAACGCCGTGGGTGATCGGGGCCATGATTTTGGGTGCGCTGGCCGCCAATGCCTCGCGCAATGCCGACGTGATCAGCGCCGCCGCCGCAGGCGGGCAGGCCGTGGCGCTGCAAGGGCAGCTCAATTTTTCGCGCGACATGGAGCGCGAGGCCGACCGGGTTGGGCTGGGGATTGCGCACGAGGCCGGTTTCGACGGCCGAGGCTTCGTCACCCTGTTCGATAAGCTGCAAGCCGCTGCGCGCCTCAACGACGGCGGCTCCTTTCCCTACCTGCGCACCCACCCCATGACGGCCGAACGCAGCGCCGACATGCAAGCGCGCCTGTACGAACTGGGCCCGGCGCGCCAAACCAGCCCGGTTTCGCCGCACTGGCACGCGCTGATGGCGGCGCGCGCCCGGGTGCTCTCGGAGCCGGGCAGCGAACGGCTGCAAGCGCTGGCCGCCACGCTGCGCCAACCCGGTGCGGGTGCGGGTGCGGGTGCGGGTGCGGGTGCGGGTGCG
>BBPD01000366.1_pt2 | contig 22896 bp, 24 predicted proteins | sample 1344911 | NCBI WGS metagenome assembly BBPD01 (sample SAMD00019088, study PRJDB2971) | groundwater metagenome | biome: freshwater biome; feature: mineral spring; material: ground water | place: USA: CA, Sonoma | collected 2011-09 | depth surface m
CAGGCTGCGCACCTCGGAGGCCACCACGGCAAAGCCGCGCCCTTGCTCGCCCGCCCGCGCCGCTTCCACGGCAGCGTTGAGCGCCAAGATGTTGGTTTGAAAAGCGATGCCGTCGATCACCCCGATGATGTCGGCAATGCGGCGCGAGCTGTCGTTGATGCCGCGCATGGTTTGCACCACCTGGCCAACCACCTCGCCGCCGCGTTGCGCCACCAGGCTGGCGCTTTGCGCCAGCTCGCTGGCCTGGCTGGCACTTTGTGACGTGCGGTGCACATGGTCGTGAATTTCCTGCATCGAGGCATGGGTTTGCTCCAGCGCGCTGGCCTGCTCTTCGGTGCGGCTGGACAAATCGTTGGTGCCCATGGCGATTTCGGCGCTGGCCGTGGCCACCGAGGCGCTGCCGCTGCGCACCTTGGCCACCACGCCGGCCAGGCTTTCTTGCATGGCCTTGAGCTGCGCCATCATGCTGCGGGTGTCGCCGGGCTGCAGGCGCACCTGGCCGCTCAAATCGCCGGCGGCCACGCGGCGCGCCAGCTCCACCGCCTCATGCGGCTCACCACCGAGCTGGCGCGTGATCGAGCGCGAAACCGCCAGCGCCAGCGCCAGGGCCAGCAGCAAGGCCAAGGCTCCAAAAGCCAGCACCAAATTGCGCACTTGAGCTTGCGTGGCCTGGATGGCCACGTAGGCCGCAGCCATGCCCTGCTCGTGGTGGTTCACGTTTTCTTGCAAGCGGGTGATGATCAACTGCGAAGCCGGCAGCGACTGCGCAAACATCACATCCCTGGCCTCGGTTGCGCTGCCCGCCAACGCCAGCTCAACGACGCGGTTATTGAGCGGTCGCGCTGCCACCAGCGCTTGTTCGATGGCAGCCAGCTTGGCGCGACCTGCTTCATCGGTCACCATGTCTGACAACTGCTTGGCGGCGGCGTCGTAGCGGCCGCGTGCTTCTGCAATGCCCTGTCGTTGGCGCTCGATTCCGGGTGCATCACCGGCCAGCAGCACGATGCGCGGCGCGGTGTTGATCACATCGCTCACCGCCATTTGCATCGCGGTGCTCAAGCGCACCTGCGCCACCCTATCCTCCATGATGTTGCGCACGTCGCGCTGAATTTGCATCAAACCAAACAAGGCCACCGCCACTATGGCCAGCAGCAGCACCAGCACACTGGAAAAAGCCAGCAGCAATCGGGTTGAAACTTTGCTTTGTTGCAGGTTCACGCCATCTCCTCTGTTATTTGCACACACACCGCGGCACCACCCATGGCACCACGCTCTTGGTAGGGGCCACTATAGCCTAAAGAGCCCAGGTCAAACCTGCATGTTCATCACATCGGTGTAGGCTTGCATCATGCGGTTGCGCACGTGCAACGCGGCTTGAAAGCCGACTTGCGCTTTTTGCATGGCCAGCATGGTCTGCTCCAGGCTCACGTTGGGGTTGCCAACCTGGAACTGGGTCTGCAACTCGCTGGCGCGGTTTTGTGCCGCGCTCACGTTTTGCAGCGCGGTTCTGAAGGCGGTGCCAAAGCCGCCGCCGGCTGCGGGGTTGACCGCCCCGGCCCCGCTGGTGGCGGCATCCAGCCCGCCAGACAGGCGCGCAGCCGCACGGTTGGCGGCGGAAACGGTGGTGGCAACGGTACTCGGGGGGCTCAGGCGCAGTTCCATGGCGGGGTACCTCCTAGGGCAGAGGGCAAACGATTCGATGCACCAATGCTAGGCCAGCGGCGCGCAAACTTAAATCCGAATAAAGGGGCATAAGCGCTTCTGTTTGGGCTTTAGCTGGCGGCGCTGGGCTTTGATAATCGGCTCCAAACCCCTCCTGTCTGCCCGAGGATGCCTGCACCATGAACACCGCCGTCGCCACCCTGGACTCCCCTTTGACCCCTGCCAAGGCACCGAACCGTTTTGTCGATGGCTTTACACGCCTCGATGGCACGCGCAAATTCATGCTCGGCTTTGGTGCCCTGGCCTTGCTCGGCTTGCTGATCACGGCCGCGCTCATGATCGGACGGCCCGAGTACCGGGTGCTGTTTGCCAACCTGGCCCCGCAAGACGGCGGCGCGGTGATCGAGCAGCTCACGCAAATGGGCATACCCTACCGGCACGTCGAAGGCGGCAACGCCATTTTGGTGCCCGCCAACCGGGTTCACGACCTGCGCCTGCAACTGGCGGCTCAGGGGCTGCCGCGCGGCGGCGTCACCGGATTTGAGATCATGGACAGCGCCCGCCTGGGCATGACGCAGTTCCAGGAGCGCGTCACCTTCCAGCGCGGGCTCGAAGGCGAGCTGGTGCGCTCCATCACCTCGCTCAACGCTGTGGCCGATGCGCGCGTGCACCTGGCGCTGCCGCAGCAGACCGGGTTTTTCCGCGAACAGCAAAAACCCTCGGCCAGTGTGCTGCTCACCCTGCACGGTGGGCGCACGCTGGATCGCACCCAGATCGCGGGCATCGTGCACTTGGTGGCCAGCAGCGTGCCCGAGCTCAACCCCAAAGCAGTCAGCGTGGTCGATCAGCACGGCACCCTGCTGTCGCAGTCGCCCGAGCAGGGCAACGGCATCGACTCGCGCCAGCTCGAATACCGGCGCATGGTCGAGCAGATGTACACGCAGCGCATCAACGATTTGCTCGAACCCTTGCTGGGGCGCGCCAATGTGCGGGCCCAGGTCACGGCCGACATCGATTTTTCCGTCACCGAACAAACCAACGAGCAGTTCCGCCCCAACCAGACCCCCAACGAAGCCGCCGTGCGCAGCACCCAACTGTTAGAGAGCGGCGCGCAGACCGACCTGACCACCCCTGGCGTTCCGGGTGCCGTGGCCAACCTGCCGCCCGGTGCCGCCGCTGCGCCCATCAACGCCCCCGATGCCGCCCCAACCGGCATCGTGGCCGGGCAAAACGTGGGCGGCGGCACCACCGAGGCCACGCGCCGGCGCGAGCAGGTCACCAACTTCGAGGTGGACCGCCTGGTTTCGGTCACGCGCGGTGCCACCGGCAACATCCGGCGCCTGAGCGCGGCGGTGGTGATCGACCACGTGCAGGGCACCGACCGGCGCGGCGAGCCCACCACCACCCCGTTGCCGCCCGAGCAACTGGAGCAGATCAACGCCCTGGTGCGCGAAGCCATAGGCTTTTCCGAGCAGCGCGGCGACTCGGTCAACATCATGAACTCCGCCTTCAACCGCACCCCGGTCGAAACGGTGGAATTGGCTTGGTGGGAGCAACCCCTGTTGCAAGACTTGGCCCGCACCCTGGCCTGGCCACTGGGCCTGCTGCTGCTGGCGCTGATCGTGTTCCTGGGCATGGTGCGCCCGGGCCTCAAGATGATGGCCGCCACGCCCGCAGCCGATTCCGATGCCGCAGAGCGCAGCGGTGGCCAGCTCGACACCCTGGTGGACAACGAAACCCAGCGCCCCGGCCTGCCGGCCCCGGTTTCGACCGAGCCCACCATCGAAATGCTGCGGCTCGAAGACGCCAAGCGCCTGGCACGGGAAAACCCGGTCGCCGTGGCCAACATCGTGCGCGGCTGGATGAGCGGCGAGTCCACCCCGGCCACGACTTGAGGCGACAATCGGCACCATCGAGGCTCCACACAGGTGAAACGACATGGCTGACACAGACGATGGACTGCAAGACGCTGCCATCTTCCTCATGTCACTCGGCGAGGAGGAAGCGTCCGAAGTTTTCAAGCATTTCTCGCCCAAAGAGGTGCAACGCTTGGGCGAGACCATCGCGCGCATGCGCGCCGTGAGCAAAGAAAAAGCCGATGGCGTAATCCACAAGTTCACCGCCGAGGCCGCCTCGCAAAGCCTGCTGGTCTCGGACACCGACAGCTACGTGCGCTCGGTGCTGCGGCGTGCGCTGGGCGACGACAAGGCCTCGCTGCTGATCGACCGCATCCTGCAAGGCGGCGATGTGTCTGGCATCGAGAGCCTGAAGTGGATGGACCCGATCTCGGTTGCCGAACTGCTGCGCAACGAGCATCCGCAAATTTTGGCCGCCATTTTGGTGCACCTGGACCAGGACCATTCCGCCAACATCCTCAAGCATTTCACCGAGCGCACCCGCAACGATGTGATGTTGCGCATCGCCACCATGGAGGGCATCCAGCCCATGGCGCTCAAAGACCTCAACGAAGCGCTCTACCAGGTGCTTGCCGGCGGCGACAAGGTGCGCAAAAGCTCGCTGGGCGGCGTCAAGGCAGCGGCAGAAATCATCAACTTGCTCGGCACCAGCTTGGAAACCAGCGTGGTCGATTCGATCCGCGAGACCGACCCCGATCTGGCGCAAAAGATCATGGACAAGATGTTCACCTTCGAGGACTTGCTCAAGCTCGACAACAAGGCCGTCCAGTCGGTGCTCAAAGAGGTTTCGTCCGATGCGCTGGTGATCGCCCTCAAGGGTGCCAGCAACGAGCTGAAAGAGAAAATCCTGGGCAATATGTCCAGCCGCGCCGCCGAAGCGCTCAAGGAGGACTTGGAGTCGCGCGGGCCGGTGCGCCTGTCGGAAGTCGAGAACCAGCAGAAGGAAATCCTCAAGGTGGTGCGCCGTCTGGCCGACGAAGGCACCGTCGTGCTGGGCGGTGGAGGCGATGATGCCTTCGTCTAGCCGCATTTCGCACTACCAGCGCTTCATTCCCCGCGAGGAAGTGGAGCAGGCCGATACCTGGGAGTTCGGCCCGGTGGACAGCGCGCTCCAAGCCGCCCAGGCGGCCCAAGCAACAGCCGATGCGGGCGCGCTCAGCGCCGAGCAGGCGCAAGCCCTGCGCCAGCAAGCCGAGGCCGAAGGTTTCGAGCGCGGCCACGAGGCCGGCATGCAGGCCGCCCGCGCCGCACTGGAGCAAGAATTTGAGCAGCGCCTGCGCGAGCAAACGCTGCGCATCGAGCGCGCGCTGCAGCAGGCCCAGGCGGGTTTTGACCGGTTGGAACACCATTTGTCCGAACAATTGCTGGAGCTCGCCTGCGACCTGGCGCGCCAGGTGGTGCGCCGCGAGCTCCAAGCCCCGCTGGAGCCGCTGCGCGCCGTGGTGCAGGAAGCGCTGGCGCTGGCCCTGCAAGACAGCCGACCGGCCACCCTGCGCCTGCACCCCAGCGATGCAGAGCTGCTGCAAGCAGCCGGCGACTGGGCCCCCGGCGGGCACCCGCTGGAGCTGCGCCCCGACGCGCACCTGCAACCCGGCGACTGCGTGGTCGAGAGCGCGCAAGGCAGTGTGGATGCGCGGCTGGAGAAGCGCTGGGCCCGGGCCGTGGCCAACCTGGGGCTGCAAACGCCCTGGCAGCCGGGGAGCGACGCCGATGTCTGACACCCCAACCCTGCCCCGGCCGTGGCAAGACTGGCTGGCCACGGCGCGCCAGGCTGCCAGCCAGCACACCCCCCTGGAGAGCAGCGGCCGCTTGGTGCGCTTGGCCGGGCTGGTGCTGGAAGCGCAAGGGCTCAAGGCCCCGGTGGGCGCCCAGTGCGTGATCGACACCCCCGGCGACCCCGACAGCGCGGTGCTGGCCGAGGTGGTCGGTTTCAATGGCGAGCGCGCCTTCCTCATGCCCGCTGGCGATGTGCAGGGCCTGGCCAGCGGGGCCCGGGTGCGCCAGTTGCCCCCCTACCGGCCCCGGCCGCGGCTGGGCGAGGGCTTCAAGCCGCTGCCACCGAACGACCGCGGTGTGTTGCGCCTGCCGCTCGGGGCCGGCCTGCTGGGTCGGGTGGTCGATTCGCACGGGCACCCGCTCGATCACCAGGGGCCGCTGCGCGCCATTGAAGTCGAGCCGCTGGAGCGCAGCCCCATCAATGCCATGGAGCGCGCTCCGGTGCGTCAGCCGCTCGACACCGGGGTGCGCGCCATCAACGCCTTGCTCACCGTCGGGCGCGGCCAGCGCATCGGGCTTTTTGCTGGCTCTGGTGTGGGCAAAAGCGTGCTGCTGGGCATGATGGCGCGCTTCACCCGCGCCGATGTGATCGTGGTCGGCCTCATCGGCGAGCGTGGCCGCGAGGTGAAAGAATTCATCGAAGACATCCTCGGGCCCGACGGGCTGGCGCGCTCGGTGGTGGTGGCCGCCCCGGCCGACCTGCCGCCGCTGCTGCGCCTGCAGGGCGCACACTACGCCACGGCCATCGCCGAGCGCTTTCGCGACGACGGGCTCGATGTGCTGCTGCTCATGGACTCGCTCAGCCGCTACGCCATGGCGCAGCGCGAAATCGCCTTGGCCATCGGCGAGCCGCCCGCCACCAAGGGCTACCCCCCGAGCTGTTTTGCCAAAATGCCGCAACTGGTCGAGCGCAGCGGCAACGCGGCGCAGGGCAAGGGATCGATCACCGCGTTTTACACCGTGCTCTCGGAGGGCGACGACCAGCAAGACCCGATCGCCGACGCCGCCCGCGCCATACTGGACGGCCACATCGTGCTCTCGCGCAGCATGGCCGAGTCGGGCATCTACCCGGCCATCGACATCGAAGCCTCGGCCTCGCGCGTGATGCACAACGTCACCAGCGCCGCACACCAGCAGTGGGCGCGGCGCTACCGCCAGCTCTATGCGCGCTACCAAAAGAGCCGCGACCTGATCCAGCTCGGCGCCTACGTAGCCGGCAGCGACCCCGAAACCGACCGCGCCATCGCGCTCTTTCCCGCCCTGCAACAGTTTTTGATGCAAGACATGCGCGAACAAGCCCCCTTCGAGGCCAGCGTGCAGCAGTTGGCCCAAGCCATAGGCGAGCCCCAGGCGGGTGCCGCGGGCGCGGCCAGGGCACAAGCCCCCTTCAAGGCCCAACCATGAAAAACGACGGCAGCCATTTGACCGTGGTGCTCGAAGTCGCCCTGCTGCGGCGCGACCAGGCGCTGCAGGCCCTAGGCCAAGCCCAGCAGCAGCAGCAGCAGGCCCTGCTGCAAATGAGCCAGTTGCAAGGCTACAGCATCGAAACCTTGCAGCGCTGGAGCGAGCGCGGTCGCAACGGAGTCAGCGTGCAGTTGTTGCACACCCACCAGGTTTTTATGGGGCGGCTGGAGCACGCGCAAGCGTTTCAGCAAAGCCAGTTGCAGCAGCACGCGGCCGAGGTGCAGCGCTGCCAGCACGTTTTGATCGAGGCCGAGCGCGAGCTCGCCAGCCTGCGCAAATACCAGCAGCGCCGGCACCAGGTCTGGCTGCTGCAGCAGCAGCGCCAGGAACAAAAGAGCAACGACGAAATGGCCGCCGTGCAACACCGGCTGCATGCCGGCGACAACCCGTGGAGATCCACCCCATGAGAACCGAAGCCCCCCCCGCCCCGGCGCGCGCCGCCGAAGCACAGCCACGCCGCCCGCAACAGCCCGGCAGAGCACCCGCTGCGGCCGATCTGTTTGCCAACCTGTTGCAAGCCGCCGAGACTGCCCCGGCTGCCAGCGATGCCGCAGCGCACTTGCCCAACGAGGCCGCAGCCCAGCAGCAAAAGCCCAGCTCGGAGCAGCCACAGCACCACGCACAACTGCCGGGCCAGCCGCACGCAGTTGCGCCCGACCAGCCCCTGCAACCGCCCGCGGGCGCAGCCGCTGCACCGCAGCCGCTGCTTACCGCGCAACAGCAAGCCCTGCCCGGCCTGCCCGCACCCTCCGGCACACCGGCCGCAGCGGCCGCAGAAACCTGGGCGGGGTCCTCTGCGGCTGGGGCGGCCGAATCGGGTGCTTCCGAGGCTGGCACCAACCCCGGTCAAGCACAGGGCCAAGCGGCCACCAGGCAAAACCCCGGTGCATTCGTCTCGACCGTGGCCAGGGCGCAGGGCAAAACAGCCGCCATGCAAGCGCCCCCCAAAGTGCTTGCCGACCTGGTGCAAAACCTGGTGCAAAGCAGCCGCGCCGCGCTGGCTCCCGGCAGCACCCCCGCCGCCCAAAACCCCGCCGCACAAGCGCTCACCTGGCACATGCTGGTTCCGGGCCAGCCCGCCAGCGCGCTGCAAGAGGCGCTCGGCCAGGGCGAGGAAGGGGGCCTAGGCAGCGGCTTGTCCCTGTCCACCCTCGACCGCGCCAGCGCCGGGCAAGGCCACTCATCCGGCCAAGGCCGCGACGGCGGGCACAGCGCCTCGGGTGCGCCCATCGATGCCAGCAGCGCCAGCTCGGCCAGCAGCGAAACCAGCGCCGCCGCCACCGAGTTCTCGCAGCAGCTCGGCGAAGCCCTGCAACCTGGGCTGGATGCGGCTTATGAAGCCATCAACACCCAGATCAGCCTCTGGGCCGCCGGCCAGACCAAGAAAGCCAACCTGCAACTGCAAGACGGCTTGCGCCAGACGCTCGAAATCGAGCTGCGGCTCGATGGCGATCAGGCCCGGATCGACTTCCTCACCGACGACCCCCAGTTGCGCCAAACCCTGCTCGACCAAGCCCAACAGGTGCTGGGCGAGCTGCTGGAGCGCGCCGGCATGGAGTTGGCCGGACTCTCGGTGGGGGCCCGCACCTCGGACCAATCGCAAGGCTTTGCCCGCTCGCAAGCCGAGGCCGCGCAACGGCCACGCGAGGCCGCCCAAGCCAGCGCCGAGCCACCGCCGCCGCCACCGCAAACGCGCTTGCCATCGGGCCGCTCCGGGCTGAGCGTGTACGCTTGATCCACCCACAACCGCCCGGCCAGGCGCACCAGCCGCTGCGCGCGGTGCAAGCCGCCGCACAAGCCCTGAAAAGCCCTGCCCTTGCCCGGTTTTTCTGGCTCAAGGCGCGCTGCGGCCGCGCCACAATCGGCGTGACACAATACGTGCGCTCAGGTGTCTTCTACACCGCCGAACCGAACGTATTTTGAAAGGAAGCCAAACCCATGGCCAGCAAACCCCCCGCCCCGGCAGCCGCCCCCGCCGACGCCGCCGCCGCCAAACCCAAGAGCAAGAAGCTGCTCATCATCATCGTGGGCGCAGTGGTGCTGCTGCTCGCGCTCGCTGCGGCGGCCTTTTTTCTGTTGCAACCCCAAGCGGCCGAAGAAGGCGCTGACGGCACCGCTGGCGCACAGGCCCAGCAAGCCGCCACAGCCGCGCCGCCCACCTTTTTGCCGCTCGAATCGATGGTGGTCAACTTGGCCGACCCTGGCGTCACGCGCTTTGCCCAGCTCGTCATCACGCTGCAACTGGCCGATACGGCCACCGCCGATCGCGTCACCGCCTTCATGCCCGCTCTGCGCGCTGGCATCTTGCGCTTGGCCTCACAGCGCAGCGCCGAGCAACTGCTCACCCCCGATGGCAAGGACGCACTGGCAGCCGAGATCTTGGCCTTGATCCGCCAGACCACCGGCCTGCGCGAAGTCAACGGCGTCAGCCCGGTGCAGGCGGTGCTGTTCACCAGCCTGATCGTGCAGTAATTTTCACCTTGCCTGAACCGCACCGAGCAGCACCATGAGCGACGCCTTCCTGTCCCAGGACGAGATCGACGCCCTGCTCGAGGGCGTCACCGGCGAGAGCCAAAAGCTCGCCAAGGACGAGGTCGATTCGGGCTCGGTGCGCGGCTACGACCTCTCCAAGCAAGAGCGCATCGTGCGTGGGCGCATGCCCACCATGGAGGTGATCAACGAGCGTTTTGCGCGCAACCTGCGTGTTGGCTTGTTCAACCTGATTCGGCGCAGCCCCGAAATCTCGGTCGGCACGGTGCAGGTGCAAAAGTACAGCATGTTTTTGCGCGAGCTGGTGGTGCCCACCAATTTCAACATCATGGCGGTGCGCCCGTTGCGCGGCTCGGGCATGATCGTGTGCGAGCCCACGCTGTTGTTTGGCGTCATCGACAGCCTGTTTGGCGGCAACGGCAAGTTCCACACCCGCATCGAGGGCCGCGATTTTTCGCCCACCGAGCAGCGCATCATCAACCGGCTGGTCGAAGTGGTGTCGGAAGAGTACAAAAAAGCCTGGAAAGGGGTCTATCCGCTCGAACTGGCTTTTCAGCGCTCCGAGATGCAACCCCAGTTTGCCAACATCGCCACCCCGAGCGAGATCATCGTCAGCACCAGTTTTTCGCTCGAAATCGGCGACATCAGCGGCTCGCTGCATGTTTGCATCCCCTACGCCACCCTGGAGCCGATCCGCGACCTGCTCTACTCCACCTCGCAGGGCGACTCGATGGAAGTCGATCGGCGCTGGGTGCGGCTGCTGGGCCAAGAGATCCAGTCGGCCCAGGTCGAGCTTTGCGCCGAGCTCGCCAGCACCCGCACCACGGTCGAGCAGTTGCTGGCGATGCAGGTGGGCGACTTCATCGAGCTCGAACGCGAGCGCGTGATCGAGGCGCGCATCAGCGGCGTGCCCATCATGGATGCCGAATACGGCACCCACAACGGAAAATATGCCCTCAAAGTGGTGCGTATGCGGCGCGAAGATCGCGACAGCACCTGGCACGGAGACCACCATGAGCAATGAAAACGACGACGCAATGGACGACTGGGCGCAGGCCCTGCAAGAGCAGGCCGCCACCGTCCCCAAAGATGATTTGAGCGCCGGTGCGCCGCACTTCGATGCCAGCCCGAGCAGCGCCCTCAGCGGCTCCAACGACATTTCGATGGTGCTCGACATCCCGGTGCAGCTCTCGGTCGAGCTAGGCCGCACCAAGGTGCCGATCAAATACATTCTGCAACTGGCGCAGGGCTCGATCGTCGAGCTCGACGCGCTGGCCGGCGAGCCCATGGACGTGCTCGTCAACGGCTACCTGATCGCCCAAGGCGAGGTGGTGGTGGTGAACGAAAAATTCGGCATCCGCCTGACCGACATCGTCACCCCCTCGGAGCGGCTGCGCCGCCTGAGCCGCAACTGATCGCCTCCCACTGCCCCCGCTGCCAGAGCCGCCACCTGCCATGAACCAGTCGCTTTTTTCGGCCATGCTGCCCGCGCTCGGCCTGCTGCTGCTCATGGGCCTGCTGGCCTGGGGCGTGCATTGGCTCAAAAAACGCATCGCCCCGGTGGGCAGCGGCCAGGGTGCGCAGTTGCGCCAGGTTGCGCAGCTCATGGTTGGGCCGCAGCAGCGCGTGGTGGTGGTTGAAGTCAACGGCCCCGAGGGCCCGGTGCAGCTCACGCTGGGCGTCACGCCGCAGCACATCAGCGCGCTGCACATGCAGCCGGTTGCCGCGCTGCCGGAATTGGGCACGCTGGCACAGCCCGCCTTTCCAGCCGCCCCCAGCCCCGGCCAAACCCCCGAAACCCTGTACCAAAAAGTGGCGCGCTCGCTGGCCAACCAAACAGCACGCCCCAAAGCGCCAGGGCAAACCCCTGGGCAATCGCCGGAGCAGCAGCCATGAATGGGGCTGGGGCTGGGCACCGCCTGCGCGCCTGGGGCACAGCCTTGGCCGCACCGGCCGCGCTGCTGCTGCTGGCCGCGCTGCTGCTGGGCACCGGCTCGCTGGCGCTGGCCCAGGGTGCCCCGCCTGCGGCCACGCCGCCGCCGCCCGCCGGCACCTTCCCGATTCTGATCGGCCAGGGCGCGGGCGGCACCAGCTTCTCGGTGCCCATCCAGACCCTGCTGTTCTTCACCGCGCTCTCATTCCTGCCGGCCGTGCTGCTCATGATGACGGCCTTCACCCGCATCATCATCGTGCTCTCGCTGCTGCGCATGGCGCTGGGCACGCAGGCCACGCCGCCCAACCAGGTGCTGGTCGGGCTGGCGCTGTTTCTCACCCTGTTCATCATGGCTCCCACGCTGGATCGTGTGCATACCGAAGCCTACCAGCCCTTCACCCGAGGCGAAATCAGCTTCGAGCAGGCGGTGCAGCGCGCCGAAGCGCCCATGCGCGAGTTCATGAGCAAGCAAACGCGCCAGTCCGACTTTCGCTTGTTTGCCAACCTGGCGGGCCTGGATCAGAGCGTCACGGTGCAAGACGCCCCCTTCAGGGTGCTGGTGCCAGCCTTTGTCATCAGCGAGCTCAAAACCGCCTTCGTCATCGGCTTTTTGATCTTCATCCCGTTTTTGGTCATCGACTTGATCGTTGCCAGTGTGCTCATGGCGCTGGGCATGATGATGCTCTCGCCGGTGCTGGTGGCGCTGCCCTTCAAGCTCATGCTCTTTGTGCTGGCCGATGGCTGGAACCTGCTGATCGGCTCGCTGGCGGCGAGTTTCGTGATTTAGCGCCCCTCCTTTTTAATTTGATAAAAATAATATGGACGCCCAAGCCGTACTCAGCATCGGTCAAAACGCGCTCTTCATCCTGCTGGCGGTCTCGGCGCCGCTGCTGGCGGTGATTTTGGTCGTCGGCCTGGTGGTGAGCCTGTTTCAGGCCCTCACACAAATCAACGAGGCCACGCTCTCTTTTGTGCCCAAGATCGTGGCGGCGGTGGCGGTGTTTGCGGTCTCGGGGCCGTGGATGCTCACTACCTTGGTGGACTTTTTGCGTCGCATCCTGATGTCCATCCCCGAGTACGCGATCTAGTCGGGGCGCGCAGCAGGTGGACGGCCCGATGGTCACTTTCACCGAGGCCCAGATCATGGCCTGGTTGATGCCGATTTTCTGGCCTTTTCTGCGCGTGCTCGGGCTTTTTGCCAGTGCCCCGATTTTTTCCTCGCGCTCGGTGCCCATGCGCGTGAAGGTGGCGCTGGCTTTTTTGATCGCGGTCTGCATCCAGCCGGCGCTGCCCGCGCCGCCCCTGCTCTCGCTCAACAGCCCCGAAGCGCTGGGCGCGGTGATTCAGCAAATCGCCATCGGCGTCTCGATCGGGCTGGCGGTGCGCATCGTCTTTGCGGCGGTGGAAATGGCCGGTGAGATCGTCGGCTTGCAGATGGGCCTGAACTTTGCCGGCTTCTTTGACCCGGCCACCAACGCGCAGTCCAGCCCGGTCGGGCGCTACTTTGGCAACATCACCATGCTGCTGTTCGTGGTCATGAACGGGCACCTGCTGCTCATTTTGGCGGTCGCGCACAGCTTTCACACCTTCCCCGTGGGGGGCGACATGCTGGCGGTGGTGCAAACCATGCGCCTGCACGAGCTCGGCGCGCTGATTTTTTACTACGGCCTGTGGATCGCGCTGCCCATGATCGGCATGTTGTTGTTCGTCAACGTGGTGCTGGGCGTCATCACGCGCATCGCGCCGCAGATGAACGTGTTTGCCATCGGCTTTCCGCTCACGCTCTCGGTCGGCCTGATCGGCATCGCCTTTACGCTGCCGCTGCTCGATCAGCCCGTGATGCAACTGATGCAGGTCGTGACCGATTTGTTTTTTGGCTAAGCCGCCCCCACAAGCCCTCATCACACCAACTGGTTGCGTATGGCGTAAACCGTGAGCTCGGCGTTGTTGCTCAGGGCCAGTTTTTCAAGCACCCGGGCCCGGTAAACGCTCACCGTTTTGGGGCTGATCATCAGCTCCTCGGCGATTTGCGCCAGCTTTTTGCCCGAGGCGATTTTGCGCAGCGTCTGCAGCTCGCGCTCCGAGAGGCTGTCGTGCAACTGCCCGGACTCGGGCGCGCTCAAGTGGTTGGCCAGCAGCTCGGCCACGGCGGGCGTGAGGTATTTGCGCCCCTGGGCCACCGTGCGCACCGCCGTGAGCAGGGCCGCCGGGTCGCCGCCCTTGTTCAGGTAGCCCATGGCACCGGCCTTGAGGCAGCGCAGCGCGTACTGGTCTTCGGGGTACATCGAAACCATGAGCGTGCGCAGCGGCACCGCCTCTTGCTGCAGCACGGCCAAAATCTCCAGCCCGCTGCGCCCAGGCATATCCACGTCGAGCAGCAGCACATCCGGGCGCTGCTGGCGCAGCAGCTCGCGCAGGCTCGGGTAGCCGTCGGCCTCGCCCATCACGCGGATGTCGGTGGCCTCGGCCAGGGTGTCGCGCACGCCGCGGCGCAGCATGGCGTGGTCGTCGCACAAAATAACTTTGATCATGGCATCACTCCCAGTCGGCGGCCTGGGCCCCATTCAATGGCAAGGAAAGGATCAGCGTCATGCCCTGGCCCGGTGCCGTGGCCACATCGAGCCAGCCACCCGCCCCTTGGGCGCGCTCGCGCAAACCCAGCAGCCCAAACGATTGCAGCTTGGCCAGGTCGGCGGCGCTGGCACCGCAGCCATCGTCGCTCACCTCCAGCGTGAGCACGCCTTCGAGGTCGCTCAACTCCAGCCGCACGGAGCGCGCCTGCGCGTGCTTGAGCACGTTGGTGAGCGCCTCTTGCGCGGTGCGATAGACCACCATCGCCAGTTGCGGCTCGACCGGAAAATGCAAATCGCCTTCGAGCCGCAGCGCCAGCCCGGTGCGCTCGGCAAAGGTGCGCACCAGCCACTGCAAGGCCGGCTGCAGGCCCTGGTCCAGCACCGCCGGGCGCAGGTTGCGCATCAGGCGCTGGCTGGCCAGCAGCGCGTGCTCGGCCATTTCGAGCGCCGCACGCACATGCGCCTGCGCCTCGGGCTGCGGCACGTTGCGCCCAAGCCACGCCAGATCGAGCTTGACCGCCGCCAGCGCACCACCGATGTCGTCGTGGATTTCGCGCGCGATGTCGGCGCGCTCGCGCTCCAGCCCAAGCTGCAAATGCTCGGTCAAGTCCACCAGGCGGCGGCGCGACTCGGCCAGCTCGGCCTGCGCCTGCGCCTGTGCGCGCCGGGTGGCGTGCAGCTCCAGCGCCCGCTGCAAGGCGGCCGGCAGGCGCGCCAGCCGGTTTTTGTCCACGTAGTCGCTCACCCCGCGCAGCAGCGCTTCGGCCACCGTGGCCTCGCCTATGGCCCCCGAGACGATCACAAAAGGCAGCTCCAGCCCCTGCTGCTGCAGCCAGTCCCAGGCTTGCAGGCAGTTGAAACCGGCCAGGTGGTAGTCGGCCAGCACCGCATCCACGCCGCCGGCTTCGATCTGCGCCGCAAACTCCTCCAGCGTCTCGACCAATGTGAGGCGCGCGGGCACATCGGCGCGCACCAGGCAACGCGCCAAAAGCTCGTGATCGGCCGGGTTGTCTTCCAGGTGCAGCAGGTGCAGTTCAGCCAAGGCGCACCCCAGCGGCGGGCAAAAACCCGGAACACAAGCACTTGGCAGGCATGAAAGCAAGGACTTTTTGCATTTTGTCAAACAACTGTGGGGGCGCGCGCTGGTCTAGCCCCCCGACACCAGCTAATATACGGGAATCTGCAATTGCACTGCCACGGGAGCGCCGCACTCGCCTATGCTTACCAACCCACCCACCTCGCGCGACCAGCGGCGCTGGCCGCGCGAGGAATACACCTCAGTCGAACCTTTGCCCGACCTGCACGATGAGCCGACCATCGAAATGCCGGTCGCCGTCGTGGCCGACTTGCAAGACTCGCTGTTGGTGGCCATGAACGACCTCAAACGGCTCGAAGGCTTGCTGGATCACGCCACCGCCAACCTGCTGGACCGCTTCAACAGCGCCTTGCTTTCAGCCGAGCAACTGCCTGCAAGCGCGCAGCGCAGCGAGCTGCAAGCCAGCCTGCACCAGGCCGTGACGGAGTTGCAATTTCACGACATGTCCTCGCAACTGCTGGTGCACATCGGCAAAATGCTCAAGGGCTGCGCCTACATCTTGGCTGACCAGGCGCTGGAGCCCGACGAAGACGAATCGGGCCTGGTGGTGACACACATGCCCAAAAACCCCAATCCCGTAACCCAAAGCGAAATGGACGCCGGCTCGATCGAGCTGTTCTAGAGCCCGTCCGTCCACCTGCCAACCTCCAGCACCTACGCGCTACAGCCACACAAGGTTTCAACCCATGCACTCGATCCTAGCCGTTGACGATTCCGCCTCCATGCGCAAAATGGTTTCCTTCACCCTGGCCAGCGCTGGCTTCAAGGTGGTCGAAGCCGTCGATGGGGTGGATGCCTTGGAAAAAGCCGATAAGCAGTTTTTCGATCTGGTGCTCACCGACCAAAACATGCCACGCCTCGATGGCATCGGCCTGACGCGCAAGCTGCGCGAGCACCCCAAGTTCCAGACCACCCCGATCCTCATCCTCACCACCGAATCGAGCGACCAGATGAAGCAGGCTGGCCGTGCTGCCGGGGCCACCGGCTGGCTGGTCAAGCCCTTCGACCCGGCGCGCCTGATCGAAGTGATTCGCAAGGTCATACGCTAAAACCCCCCTTCTGGCCTGGGCCGCCCGCCCTGTGCATCCCGCAATACCCGCACCGACCGAGTACCGACCATGGCAGACGCAAAAAACGATGGCTTCGACCTGACCCAGTTCTACCAAATCTTCTTCGAAGAAGCGGGCGAAAACCTGGAGCAGATGGAGCAGCAACTGCTGCAGCTCGACATCGAAACGGTCGATGACGAGGAGCTCAACGCGATCTTTCGCTGCGCGCATTCGATCAAGGGCGGGGCCGCCACCTTTGGTTTCGAAGACGTGGCCGAGCTCACGCACCAAATGGAAGGCCTGCTCGACAAACTGCGCCGCCACGAGCTCAAGCCCACCGCGCCCATGGTCGATGTGCTGCTGGAATCGTCCGACGCGCTCAAGGGCCTGCTGGCCCGGCACCAGGGCTCTGCCACCACCGTGCCCGAAACCGCCGGGCTGGTGCAGCGCATCCGCGTACTGGCCAGCGGCAGCGCTGCGGCCCCAGCACCCGCCAAAGCGCCTGCGCCAGCCCAGGCCCCGGCTCCTAAACCCGCTCCAGCCTCGGCTTCCTTTGGGGGCATGCCAGCCGCCTCGGTAGCCGGCGCCGAGCGCAGCTTGTTGGCCCGCATCGGCCCCTTGAGCGACACCAGTCAAGCCGACCCCATCCGGGATTTGTTCCGCGACATCGTCGGCCTGGGCCAAATCGTTGCCGAACGCGACGAGGGCGGCTGCCGCGTGTATGAAATTCACACCACCAGCAGCGACGCCGAGCTGCTGGACCTGTTCGCCTTCCACGTTGCCAAAGACGCGATCCAACTGCAAGCCAGCCCCGGCGCAGCCGCCCCGGCGGCCGCAGCACCCCAGTCGTCGGCCGGCCACCACACAGCCCCTGCGGCCCTAGAAACCGCCAGCGACGTGATCGAGCAAGGCTACGGCCTGTTTGCTGGCGCACCGGGCAGCCCGATTCCGGGCAGCAGCGTCACGGCCAGCGGCGCCGTGGTGCCCGAGCCCGACTTGGTACAGGGCTACGGCCTGTTCGCAGGCGCGCCGGGCAACCCGCTCACACCCCAAAGCCATGCGCAGGAGCTAATGCAAGATGCGCAGCACGCCAGCGGCACCGCCGAGGGCAAGCCCGCCGAAACCAGCAAAGCCGCTCGGCCGGCCACTGCAACCAGCGCCGCCCAACCCGAAGCCACGACCCTGCGCGTCTCGGTAAGCAAGATCGACCAGCTCATCAACCAAGTGGGCGAGCTCGTCATCACCCAGGCCATGCTGGCGCAAAACAGCCGCTCCCTCGACGCTGCCTTGAACCAGCAACTGCTGGCTGGCTTGGCCGACCTGGAGCGCAACACACGCGATTTGCAGGAATCGATCATGTCGATCCGCATGATCCCGATGTCGGTCGTCTTTAGCCGCTTCCCGCGCATGTTGCGCGACCTGGCCAGCAAGCTGGGTAAAAAGGTCGATCTCGTCACCCAAGGCGAAGCCACCGAGCTCGACAAGGGCCTGATCGAGAAAATCACCGACCCGCTCACACACCTGATCCGCAACAGCTGCGACCACGGCATCGAGCTGCCCGCCGAGCGCGCCGCGCGCGGCAAGCCCGAAACCGGCACCATCACCCTAAGCGCGGCGCACCAAGGCGGCTCGATCCTGATCGAGGTGCGCGACGATGGCAAAGGCCTGTCGCGCCCCAAGCTGATCGAAAAAGCGCGCTCCAAAGGCATCCACGCCCCCGACGACATGAGCGACCAGGAAGTCTGGCAGCTCATCTTTGCGCCCGGTTTTTCCACTGCCGACGTGGTCACCGATGTATCGGGCCGCGGCGTCGGCATGGATGTGGTGATGAAAAACATCTCCTCCTTGGGCGGCACGGTCGAGCTCGATTCGGCCGAAGGCTTTGGCATGAGCGTCAAGGTGCGGCTGCCGCTCACCCTGGCCATCATGGACGGCATGACGGTGCGCGTGGCCGAAGAGGTTTATATCCTGCCCCTGTCGTCGGTGGTGGAATCGTTCCAGGTCGAGTCCAACACCATCAACACCGTGGCGCAAAACTCGCAACTGGTTAAGGTGCGCGAGGAGTACATGCCGGTGATCGAGATCGACCGCACCTTTGGCGTGCCGCGTCAAGCGGGCGATGCCTCGGCCAACAGCATCATGGTGGTGATCGAGTCCGACGGGTCGCGGGTCGCGCTCATGGTCGATGAGCTGCTCGGGCAGCAGCAGGTGGTGATCAAAAACCTGGAGTCGAACTACAAGAAAGTGCCCAATGTATCGGGGGCCACCATTTTGGGCGACGGCAGCGTCTCGCTCATCCTCGACACCTCCACCCTGGTGCGCCGCTCCCGCCACTGAAGCCACGCCATGCTCGACCCCAAATGAACGATGCCAGCGCCGATGTGCAAAGCCGTGAATTCACCTGGACGGCGGCCGATTTCACCCGCATCAAAGACCTGATCTACCGCCACGCCGGCATCAGCCTGCACGAGGGCAAGCAGGCCATGGTCTATAGCCGCATTTCGCGGCGCTTGCGCGAAACCGGGCACCGCAGCTTTGCCGACTACCTCAAGTGGCTGGAGAGCCAGGGCGATGCCGACGAGTGGCAGGCCTTCGTCAACGCGCTCACCACCAATTTAACCTCGTTCTTTCGCGAAAACCACCATTTCGTGGAGCTCGCGCGCCTGGTGCGCGAAGGCCCGCCTGGGCACGACTGGAAAATCTGGTGCTCGGCCGCCTCCACCGGCGAAGAGCCCTACTCCATCGCCATCACCCTGGCCGATGCGCTCGGCCTAGGCGGGCGCTTCCAGATCTGGGCCAGCGACATCGACACCAAGGTGCTGGCCACCGGCGCGCGCGGGGTTTATAAGCTGGAGGGCCTCAAGAACCTCAGCCAAGCTCAGTTGCAGAAGTATTTTCTCAAGGGCAAAGGCGCCAACGAGGGGATGGCGCGGGTGCGCCCCGAGCTGCAGCGGCACATCGAGTTCTTCACCCTCAACCTGATCGAAGACAACTGGAGCCTGCGCGAGAACTTCGACGTGGTGTTTTGCCGCAACGTCATGATCTATTTCGACCACGCCACCCAGCGCCAGGTGCTCACACGCATGCATCGGCTCATACGGCCCAAAGGCACGCTTTTCGTGGGCCACGCCGAAAACTTTAGCGACCTCAAAGCCCAGTTCACCCTGCGCGGCAAAACCATTTACGAAAAAGTCTGACGCCCTATGCACCGCAGCCTCGAACACCTGCAGACCCTCAAGACCCGCTCCCGCCGACCGGGCGAGGCCTCGTTTTTCTTTCACGACCAGCACTTCAAATACAACGCCGCCAAGGTGCTGCCGGGTGAGTACTTCGTCGCCAACGAAGATCTGGTCATCATGACCGTGCTCGGCTCGTGCATCGCTGCCTGCATCTGGGACTCGCGCCTGCGCATCGGCGGCATGAACCACTTCATGCTGCCCGAGGGCGGCGCCGACACCTCGGGCCGCTACGGCTCCTACGCCATGGAACTGCTGATCAACGAACTGGTCAAACAGGGCTCCTCGCGCGAGTACATGCAGGCCAAGGTGTTTGGTGGCGGGGCGGTGATCGCGGGCTTTACCACCATGAACGTGGGCGAGCGCAACACCAAGTTCGTGCTCGACTATCTGGCTACCGAGCGCATTCCCATCGTCTCCAAAGACGTGCTCGACATCTACCCGCGCAAAGTGGTGTTTTTCCCGGTCAGCGGCAAGGCCATGGTCAAGCGCCTGGCGCACGCCCACCCCGACACCCTGGAAGCGCAAGAGCGCCAGGGCTTGGCCACCAAGGTGGTGCAATCCACGGCTGGCGGCTCGGTCGATTTGTTCTAAATTTTTCATCAAATGGCAAAAATCAAAGTGGTGGTGGTCGATGATTCGGCCTTGGTGCGCAGCTTGCTGAGCGAAATCATCAACCAACAAGCCGATATGGTGTGCATAGGGGCCGCCAACGATCCGCTGCAGGCGCGGGAAATGATCCGCGAGCTCAACCCAGACGTGATCACGCTCGACGTGGAAATGCCCAAAATGGACGGGCTGGAGTTCCTCTCGCGCCTCATGAAGCTGCGCCCAATGCCGGTGGTGATGGTCTCCACGCTCACCGAGCAAGGGGCCGACACCACCTTGCGCGCACTCGAAATGGGGGCGGTCGATTTTGTCGCCAAACCGCGCATCGGGGTGAGCAGCGGGCTCAAGGCGCTGGGCGAAGAAATCGTGGACAAAATCCGCATCGCCAGCCAGGCGCGCGTGTCGCGCCACGTGGCCGCGGCGGCACCCACCGTGGCGCGTGCGCCCGAGACGGCCAGCACCGCCGTGCGCCCAAGCAGCTTTAGCCGCCTCTCGACCGAAAAAATCATCTGCATCGGTGCCTCTACCGGCGGCACCGAGGCGATCAAAGAAATCTTGGTCGATCTGCCGGCCGATGCGCCCGCCGTCATCATCACCCAGCACATGCCGCCGGGCTTTACCACCAGCTTTGCCGCCCGGCTCGATTCGCTGTGCCGCATCCGCGTGCAAGAGGCCGTCGATGGGCAGCGCATCCTGCCTGGGCACGCCTACATCGCGCCTGGCGGCAAGCAGTTTTCAATCGGGCGCAGCGGTGCCAACTACGTGGCCGTGGTCGATGACTCACCGCCGGTGAACCGCCACAAGCCCTCGGTCGAGGTGCTGTTCAAATCCTGCGCGCGCGTGCTCGGGCCCAACGCCATCGGCGTCATGCTCACCGGCATGGGCGGCGACGGCGGTGCGGCCATGAAAGAAATGCTCGACGCCGGCAGCCACAACATCGTGCAAGACGAAGCCAGTTGCGTGGTCTTTGGTATGCCCAAGGTGGCCATCCAGCACGGTGCCGCCAGCGAGGTGCTGCCGCTCAAGGGCATAGCCAAGGCGCTCATGGACCGGCTGCAAGGGGCTGGCATTCGCAACCGAATTTAAGCCTCAAATCAGCCGATCGACGTTGATCCCGGCGCTGGGCGGCAAGGGCAAGCTTGAGGTGCGCTGGTAGTTCTCGGCGGCGGCTTCTAGGGCACGGTCTGTGGGCCCGGGTGGGTCTGGGGCCAGCAGTTCGGCGCGCCGCTGCGCCGCCTCGCGCGCTTCTTCCCCAATCAACTGGTCGGCTGCAAAACGGCTGGCGCTCCAAACATTGGGCAACAAGTCGCGGATTTGGTTGGCGCGCGCCTCATCGACTGGGTTCGGTGGCGGCGGCGGCAACTGCCCCTCCAGGTTCTGCCGCTGGCGCTCCAGTTGCGTGCGCTCTAGGCGCTCTTGCTCCATGCGCTGCAGGCTGGGCGTGAGCTGCCCCGGCTGCTGCCCGGCCTGGGCTTGGGCCTGGGCTTGTGGGGCCTGGGCCAGACCTTGCCCCGTTTGTGCGCCTTGCTGCTGCTGCGGCCCCGCCAAGTCGGGGGCCTGCCCCTCCAGCGCATGCCGCTGGGCTGCCACCGAAGCCGCAAAACCGGCTTGTGCGGCAAGGGCCTGCGCATTGAAGCGCTCGGGTGCGGCGGTGTTGTTGAAGTTTTCGGCACGCAACAGCTCGCCGGTTGGGTCCACCGGAGGCAGTGCGGGCGGCGCATACACCACCTGGGCGCGCCCAGCCTCACCGGACACACTCACAGGTGTACCCACGCCCCGGTTTTCGGGGCTCACGGTTTCGCTCGGCCGCGTCGGGGTCACTGGCTGGGTACGAGCCAGCACAGGCCCCTGCACCGGCATGGGCGAAACGGCAACAGATGAGATGGTCAACATGGCAGACTCCAGTGCAGCACACGCTGCAGACGCTTCAACGGCTTTCCATTTCTTTTTCGGCCTGAATGCGGGTAACTTTAGGGCCAAGGAAAAAATTTTTCAAGATACGCCAAGTCGTAAAATCTGGCATACAGGAACAACACCCCACTCGCCCTGCTTTTCCTGCTTACACACCTCACCGAGACACCCACCATGAGCGCAGCCCTGCCCCTCTCCGACCGCGACGGCAAAATCTGGATGGACGGCCAGTTGATCGACTGGCGCGACGCCCGCGTACACGTCCTCACCCACACCCTGCACTACGGCTGCGGCGCCTTCGAGGGCGTGCGCGCCTACGCCACCGCCAACGGCACCGCCATCTTCAGGCTGCAAGAGCACACCGAGCGGCTTTTTAACAGCGCCAAAATCTTGCGCATGAAAATCCCCTTCACCCAAGAGCAGGTCAATGCCGCGCAGTGCGAAGTCATCCGCGCCAACGGCCTCAAAAGCGGCTACCTGCGCCCGCTCACCTGGATCGGCAGCGAAAAGCTCGGGGTGAGCCCCAAAGGCAACACCGTGCACCTGATGGTCGCCGCCTGGGCCTGGGGCGCCTACCTGGGCGAAGAAGGGCTCAAGCGCGGCATCCGCGTGAAAACCAGCAGCTACACCCGGCACCACGTCAACATCACCATGACGCAAGCCAAGGCGGTGAGCAACTACACCAACTCCATTTTGGCCAATATGGAAGCCACCGACGACGGCTACGACGAAGCGCTGCTGCTCGACGCCACCGGCTTCGTGAGCGAAGGCGCGGGCGAAAACCTGTTCATCATCAAAGGCGGCGTGATCTACACCCCGGACCTTTCCGCCGGTGCGCTCAACGGCATCACGCGCAACACCGTGTTTCACATCGCGCGCGACCTCGGGCTCGAAGTGGTGCAAAAGCGCATCACGCGCGACGAGGTTTACATCGCCGACGAAGCCTTCTTCACCGGCACCGCCGCCGAAGTCACCCCCATCCGCGAGCTGGACCGGATCGAAATCGGCTGCGGCAGCCGCGGCCCCCTCACCGAGCGCATCCAGAGCGCCTTTTTCGACATCGTCGGCGGGCGCAACCCCAAATATGCGCATTGGCTAACGGCGGTTTAATTCGTCATGCCGCTCAGCGCGTCGGCCTTGGATGAGGGCCGCACCGCACCAGAAGCGCTGCTCAAGCGCGT